>ERZ777003.644-NODE-644-length-65447-cov-15.962977_pt1 | contig 65447 bp, 61 predicted proteins | sample MGYA00374956_ERZ777003 | MGnify/ENA primary metagenome ERZ777003 (study PRJEB29302, sample SAMN06268252) | bioreactor metagenome | isolation source: Joint BioEnergy Institute, California, USA | place: USA:Joint BioEnergy Institute, California, USA | collected...
GGCCATCCACGAACACTTTTGTGTCGCACTTGCGGGCGGCAGGCCGTCCACGGACGCTTTGTGTGGCACTCGCGGGCCGGGAGATGTGGTGGGTCGCTGGCTCTCCACGACGCTTTGTGTGGCACTCGCGGGCCGGGAGGTGTGGAGGGCGGCACGCCGTCCACGGACGCTTTGTGTGGCACTCGCGGGCCGGGAGATGTGGTGGGTCGCTGGCTCTCCACGACGCTTTGTGTGGCACTCGCGGGCCGGGAGGTGTGGAGGGCGGCACGCCCTCCACGACACTTTTATTTTCCGCCGCTCTGACGCGACGCAGTCGCGGCAGAGCGGCGGAAGGAGCACCATATGAATAAAGTGGCCGTCACCGGCGGCAGCGGCAAGGCCGGCCGCGCCACGATCTACGAGCTGCTCAACCGCGGCTACGAGGTCTTCAACATCGACATCGCGCCGCCGCGCGAGCAGCTCTGCCGCTACCAGTGCGTGGACCTCACGAACCTCGGCGAGACGATCGAGGCGCTGCACGGCTACGACGCGGTGGTGCACCTGGCCGCCAACCCCAACCCGAGCGGCTGGACCGAGGAGCGCATGTTCCGCCACAACACGACGACCACCTACAACGTGTTCCGCGCGGCGACGCTGCTCGGCCTGCGGCGGGTGGTGTGGGCCTCGAGCGAGACCACGCTCGGGCTGCCGTTCGCCAGTGTGCAGCCGCACTACGCCCCGATCGATGAGGAGGCGCCGCTCTACCCCGAGAGCAGCTACGCCCTCTCGAAGGTGCTCTGCGAGGAGATGGCGCGCCAGTTCAGCCGCTGGAGCGGCGTGCCGTTCGTCGGGCTGCGCTTCTCGAACATCATGGAGCCGGAGGCCTACCAGCAGTTCCCCAGCTTCTGGGACGACCCGCACAAGCGCAAGTGGAACCTGTGGGGCTACGTCGACGCCCGCGATGTGGCCCAGAGCTGCCGGCTGAGCCTCGAGGCCGACGTCTCGGGCGCCCAGGTGTTCATCATCGCCGCCGGCGACACCGTCATGAACCGCCCCAGCCGCGAGCTGATGGCCGAGGTCTACCCCGATGTCCCGCTGCGCCCGCTGCCCCACGACTACGCGACGCTGCTGAGCGTGGACGGCGCGCGCCGGGCGCTCGGCTACGAGCCGCGGCACTCCTGGCGCGAGTTCCTCGAGGGCTGAGGGAGGGAGCCCGGCGCTCTACCGGGCGGAGGGCGAGACAACCGCTTTCCAGAGCATTTCTCCTTCATTCTGACAATCAAAAGCCCTGCGACGAGGGCGATGATCTGCTGCTATGGTAGAATGTGGCTCCCTATCCGGCAGAGGAGAACATCGCCATGCTGCGCCATGTCGTCCTGTTCAAGAAGCGCCCCGAGACGTCTGAGGAGACGGTGCAGGAGATCATGCGCCGCCTGGAGGCGCTTCAGGGCCAGATCCCCGGCCTCACCTACATCAAATGCCACCGCAGCCTGCCCTCCGACCGCCCGGTGGTCTACACGTTCATGCTCGACAGCACGCTGGAGCGCGCCGACCAGCTGCAGGGCTACCTCCAGCACCCGGCGCACGTCGCGGTGAACGAGTGGATGTCGCCGTACCTGGAGAGCCGCGCGGTGGTCGACTATGAGGTGTGACGTGTAACGTCCATCTGGTTTGGACGTTGCACGTTGTCCAAGGAAAGGGTATGCGTCTCTCCCGCGATGAGCTGCTCGCCCGTCTGCGCGCCGCGCTGCCGCCCGAGGCGGTCCTGGCGCGCCCCGAGGAGCTGATGCTCTACGAGTACGACGGCAGCGCGCTCGACATGGCCGCTCCCGAGGTCGTCGTCGCCCCGGGCGACGCGCAGCAGGTCGCCGCGGCCGTGCGCGTCGCCGCCGAGGCCGGCTGGCCGATCGTGGCCCGCGGCGCCGGCACCGGGCTCTCGGGCGGCTCGGTGCCCTCCGAGGGCGGGCTGGTGATCTCCACCGCCCGCCTCGACCGCGTGCTGTCGGTCGACCCGGAGGGCCGCCTGGCCGTCGTCCAGCCCGGCGTGGTGAACGTCGAGCTGAGCGAGCGCACCGCCCACCTCGGGCTGCACTTCGCGCCCGACCCCTCGAGCCAGCGCTCCTCGACCGTGGGCGGGAACGCCGCGGAGAACGCCGGCGGCCCGCACTGCCTCAAGTACGGCGTCACCACCAACCACGTCGTCGCCGCTGACGTGGTGCTCTCGGACGGCAGCCTGGTGCGGCTCGGCTCCGCGGCGCCCGACGCGCCAGGCTACGACCTGCTCGGCGCGTTCGTGGGCGGCGAGGGGACGCTCGGCGTCGCCGTCGAGCTGACCGTCAGGCTCACGCCCAACCCGGAGGAGGTCCGCACCTTCCTGGCGATCTACGATAGCCTGGAGGCCGCCGCGGACACCGTCTCGGCGATCATCGCCGCCGGGATCATCCCGGCCGCGCTCGAGATGCTCGAGGGCGAGGGCGTGCGCGTCGTCGAGGAGTCGGTGCACGCCGGCTACCCGACCGACGCGCGCGCGGTGCTGCTGATCGAGATCGACGGGCTGGCCGAGGAGCTCGAGGCGCAGGCGGCGCGCATCGAGGCCGTCTGCCGGGCCAACGGAGCCCGCGAGCTGCGCGCCGCGCGCGACGAGGAGCAGCGCCAGAAGCTGTGGGCCGGCCGCAAGGGGGCGCTCGCCGCGTGCGGGCGCCTCCGGCCGCACTACCACATCCAGGACGGCGTCGTGCCGCGCTCGCGCCTGACCGAGGTGCTGGCCTTCACCGAGGAGGTCGCGCGGCGCTACGACCTGCTGATCGTCAACATCTTCCACGCCGGCGACGGCAATCTCCACCCGCTGCTGCTGTTCGATGTGCGCGAGCCGGGCGTGCGCGAGCGGGCCATCGCCGCCGGCGAGGAGATCCTGCGCGCCTGCGTCGAGGCCGGCGGCACGATCAGCGGCGAGCACGGCATCGGCCTGGAGAAGCGCGACTACATGGCCTGGATCTACTCCGCCGAAGATATCGAGGCCATGCTCCAGCTGCGCGCCGCCTTCGACCCGCGCGACGTGATGAACCCCTGCAAGCAGCTGCCCACCGGCGCCTCCTGCGGGGACATCAAGCACGCCAGGGGCGCGATGCGCGCGCTCGCGGAGGGGGCGTGGATCTGACACGGTGACCGGGTGACATGGTGACACGGTGACAGGGTGACTGAGTATCAAGATGTTTCGGGTGTGACACGGGTTTCCTGCTTCCAAAGGTCACCCCGTCACCCCGTCACCCCCTCACCCCGTCACCCCCTCACCTAGTCGCCCCGTCACCCGCTGCCGCGCACGGCTGAGGTACACAGATAGGATACGCCATGCGAATCGTCGTCTGCTCCGACGTCCACGGCAACGTCGTCGCCCTCGAGGCGGTGCTGCAGGACATCCGCCGCCGCGCCGCGCCCGACGCGCTCATCGTCGCCGGCGACCTGGCGCTGTCCGGGCCGCGGCCCGCCGAGGCGCTCGCGCTGCTGCGCAGCCTCGACGCGGCGTTCGTGATGGGCAACTGCGACAGCTACATCGTGGACCGCGAGGACGACGAGCAGGTCCGCTTCGCGCTCGAGCGCCTCTCGAACGAGGACCTGGCCTTTCTCGCCGACCTGCCCTTCAGCCAGCGCATCGAGGCCGCCCCCGGCCACGAGCTGCTGGTGGTCCACGCCAACCCGCGCAACCTCGAGGACGCGATCAAGCCGGACATGGCCGAGCCGCTCGTCCGCCCGCTCCTGGAGGGCGTCGCGGCCGATGTGGTGGCCTTCGGGCACTACCACGTGCCCTTCACCCGCCGCCTCGACCCGTGGACGCTGGTGGACGTCGCCAGCGTCGGCATGCCGCGCGACGGCGACCGGCGGGCGGTGTATGTGACGCTGACCTGGGACGGCGCCGCGTGGCAGGTCGAGCACCACCGCGTGCCGTTCGACATCGAGGCCGTCGCGCGCGACTATCGGGCCGTCGGGTTCCCGGATGCGGAGCGGGCCGCGGCCGCGCTCCTGCGCGCCAGGTACTGATGGCGGCGACCGCGTAACCCACATCGTTGGGCTGTGGACAACAACGCGATGGACCCTGCTCAGCCAGCCACCCCACAGGAGCTTGCCGAGATCCTGCGCGCCTGCGCCGCCGAGCGGCGGCCGGTGACGCCCCTTGGCGCCGGGCTCCACCAGCACCTCGGCGCGCCGCCTCCCGCCGAAGCGATTCCCGTCAGGCTCACCGCGCTCGGCCGCATCATCGCCTACGCCCCGGCCGACCTCACCGTGACGGCCGAGACCGGCGTGACGCTGGGCGCGCTCCAGGAGGCGCTCGGGCGCCACGGGCAGTGGCTTCCGTGGGACCCGCCCGGCGGCGCCGGCGCGACGATCGGCGGGCTGCTCGCCGCCGGGCGCGCCGGGCCGCTGCGCCTCGGCTACGGTGTGCCGCGCGACTGGGTGCTGGGCATGCGCGTCGCGCTCGGCGACGGGCGGCTGGTCAAGAGCGGCGGCCGGGTGGTGAAGAACGTCGCCGGCTACGACGCCCACAAGCTCCACATCGGCGCGCTCGGCACGCTGGGCGTGATCGCCGAGGTGACGTTCAAGGTCGCGCCGCTGCCGGAGCACACCGCCGCGCTCGCCGGCCCGGCCGAATCGGCGGCTCAGGCGCTCCAGGTGGCGCGCGCCCTGTGGCAGCGGCCGCTCTCACCCGTCAGCCTGTGTGTGAGCGACGCGCTCCCGCTCGCCGGTGAGCAGGCCGGCGCCGGCCAGCGCTGGTGGCTGGCGGCCCGCTTCGCCGGCGTGGGCCCGGCGGTCGAGCGCCAGGTTCGCGAGGCGCGCCTGCGCGCGCGGGAGGTGGGGCTGGAGGCGGCGGAGCTGGACCGGGAGCGGTCCGAGGAGCTGTGGCGCGAGGTCGCTGCGTTCCCCCAGCCGGACGCCGGGCGGCCGCCCGAGGTCGTGCTGCGCGCAGGCGCCCCGGCGTCGGCGATCGTCACGCTCGCGGAGGCGCTGGAGCGCCACGCGCCGCCCGCCTCACACACGCTGCTGTACCCGGGGGTGGGCCTCGCCTACGCCCGCTGGCCCGCTCATGGCGAAGGGCTGGCCGGCGCCCTCGCCGCGCTGCGCCAGAAGCTGGCCGGCCTGCAGGGGTACGCCGTCGTCGAGGCTGCGCCGCCCGAGCTGCGCGCCCAGCTGGACCTGTGGGGACCGCCGCCCGAGACGATCGAGCTCATGCGGCGCCTCAAGGCCGCGTGGGACCCGGCCGGAATCCTCAACCCCGGCAGGTACGTCGGCGGAATCTGAGCGAAGGGCGCGGGCTTCGCCTCAGCGCGGGTGGCCGGGGTAGGCTGGGCTGTCGATCGAAGCGCCGCCGCGCACGAGCTGCGCCCGGCGGTAGAGGTTGACGTACTTGCGCGCCGAGGCCGCCCAGGAGTGATCGGCGGCCATGCCGCGCAGCATCAGCTGCTGCCAGATGTTCCGGTGGCGGTAGGTCTCGAGCGCGCGGATGATCGCCGCGTACAGCGCCATCGAGTCGTAGCTGCTGAAGGTGAACCCGTTGCCCTCGCCCGTGGTCGGGTCGTAGTCGCGCACCGTGTCGGCCAGGCCGCCGGTGGTGCGGACGATCGGGATCGTGCCGTAGCGCAGCGCGATCATCTGCCCCAGCCCGCACGGCTCGGAGCGCGAGGGCATCAGGAACATGTCGGAGCCGGCGTAGATCTTCTGCGCCTGGGCGGCGTTGAAGGTCAGGAACACCGCCAGCTGCTGGGGGAAGCGCGCCTGCACCTCCCGCAGCCGGTCGTGGTAGCGCTGGTCGCCGGTGCCGAGGATCACGATCTGCACATCGTGGTTGCGCAGCAGCGGCTCGATGATCAGGTCGATCAGGTCGAAGCCCTTCTGGTCGGCCAGGCGCGAGATGGCGCTGATGATCGGCGTGGTCCGGCTCTGCGGCAGGCCGGCCTCGCGCTGCAGGTCCGCCTTGCAGATCGCCTTGCCGTCCAGATTGGTCGCGTCGTAGTGCGCGGCGATGTACGGGTCGGTGGCCGGGTTGTTCAGCTCGGTGTCGATCCCGTTGAGCACGCCGTACAGCCGGTCGCGCCGGTCGCGCAGGATCGGGTCGAGCCCCTCGCCGTACTCCGGCGTCAGGATCTCCTCGGCGTAGGTCTCGCTCACCGTGTTGACGATGTCCGCGTAGTAGATCCCGCGCCCCATGAAGTCCACCACATCGTTGAGGTGCGGCAGGTCCGGGTGGGCGATGAAGCCGTACTCGTCCACTCCGGCGATCTCGAGCACCCGGTAGCCGAAGATCCCCTGGTAGGCCAGGTTGTGGATGGTGTAGACGCAGGCGGTGTCGGCGAAGAACGGGTCGCTGCGGTAGATGGTCTTGAGCCAGTTCGGTACGATCGCGGTGTGCCAGTCGTGGCAGTGGATCACGTCTGGCGCCCAGCCGAGCCGCCGGATCCCCTCGAGCGCCGCCCGGCAGAAGAAGATGAAGCGGTCGGCGTCGTCGTCGTACATGTAGATGCCCTCGCGCGCGAAGTAGTGCGCGTTATCCACCATGTAGACGGGGAAGTCGCCGCCGGGGGCGCTCACGTGCGTCTCGAGCAGCGCGGCCTCGACGGTCTCATCGTCCATCGGCACGGGGAAGGGCTCGCCGACGCGCGTCAGCCTGAAGCGCTCGCCGTCGATGCGGCTGTAGCGGGGCAGGGCCACCCGCACGTCGTGCCCGAGCGCGCGCAGCGCCTTCGGCAGCGCGCCCATCACATCGGCGAGCCCGCCGGTCTTGGCGAACGGCACCATCTCGGCGGCCATGAGCAGGATCTTGAGCGGCGCGTCCGCCATCGTGAGCTCCTTACTGCACAGCTAGCTAAGATGCCACTCCTGCGGCCCGGACATGCGCGAGCGCCTCAGCCCGCGACCTCCAACAGGATCTTGAGGGCGTTGCGAGCGACCTCGGCGGGCGTGCCGCTGGCGTCGATGCGGTGCAGCAGCCCCTCGCGCTCGTAGAAGGCCAGCACCGGCTTGGTCTGGTGGTGGTAGACCGCCAGGCGCTGGCGCACCACCTCCGGCCGGTCGTCGTCGCGCTGCACCGGGTGGCCGCCGCGCTCGCGGCAGCGCAGCATGCTCGCCAGGTCGTCCACGTGCACCGGGAAGGGCTCGCCGGCGCCCTCGCAGATCCGGCGGCCGCTCAGCCGGCGCACCACCTCGTCGTCGCTCACCTCCAGCGCAACCACCGCGTCCAGCGTGCGCCCGAAGTCGGCCAGCGTCATCGAGAGCCCCAGCGCCTGGCGCATGGTGCGCGGGTAGCCGTCGAGCAGGATGCCCTGGTGCGTGTCGAGCGTCTCGAGGCTGGCGCGCAGCACCCGGTCCATGACCGAGTCCGGCGCGAGGTCGCCCTGGTCGAGCAGCGGGGCCACCGCGCGCCCCAGGCGCGTGCGGGCCTTGATCTCGGCGCGCAGCAGCTGGCCGGTCGAGATCAGCACGAACGACGGGCGCTGGTGGATGAGCTCCTCGGCGATCGTGCTTTTGCCCGCGCCCGGCGGCCCGATCAGCACTACGTTGAGCGCGCGCGTCGTCCCGGAGTCGGCCATGGTTGCGTGCCTTTCGTTCCTCTCCTCACACCCGCCCGTGCCATCCGCACCACCCCCTGCGGGTGGCGCGCCGCAGGCCCTTCCATCACACGACGTACACAGCGGCCTCGCCCTCCACTCCGTCGGCGGGGCGGCGCGGCCGCGTAAGCCGCCTACATTATACCCAGGTTCTGCCCCGCGCCAGCGGCCGGCTCGGTGTGGCGGGCGGCGGCTTGGCGCGCTGCAGCGCATAACGACGCCATTTGCCCGGCCCTAGCTTGTATGCTATACTACCAGACGGCGCGTCACCGTGCGCCAAATACACACACCCTCCGATCGCGTCGCTCCTGCCGGCCGCAGGCCGGTTCCGGCGCGAGCTGAGGAGGGTGGCGGCAGTTCAGTCTGAGCACAAGGAGCAAAACCCTCACATGTCCGAGACCCAGGGAAGCACGAGCCAGCGGCTCGTCTCGATGAAGGCGCTGCTCGAGTCCGGCGCGCACTTCGGCCACCAGACCAAGCGCTGGAACCCGAAGATGCGCCCGTACATCTTCACGGCGCGCAACGGCATCCACATCATCGATCTGCAGAAGACGATCGTCGGCCTGCAGGAGGCCTACCGCTTCGTGGTGGAGGTGGTCGCCGGCGGCGGCAAGATCCTGTTCGTCGGCACCAAGAAGCAGGCCCAGGAGACGATCGCTGAGGAGGCGGCGCGCTCGGGGCAGCTCGCCATCACCCAGCGCTGGCTCGGCGGCACGCTGACCAACTTCAGCACGATGCGCAAGCGCCTGCGCTACCTGAACGAGCTCGAGGCGCAGCGCGACCAGGGCGAGTTCGCCAAGCTCACCAAGGCCGAGGGCCTCAAGCGCGAGCAGGAGATCGAGAAGCTTAACAAGGTGTTCGGCGGCATCAAGACGATGGACCGCCTGCCGGGCGCGCTCTTCATCGTCGACCCGCACAAGGAGGATCTGGCGGTCAAGGAGGCGCAGAAGGTCGGCATCCCGATCGTGGCGATGGTCGACACCAACTGCGACCCGGACCCGATCGACTACGTCATCCCGTGCAACGACGATGCGATCCGCAGCATCCGGCTGATCGCCAACAAGATCGCGGACGCGGCGATCGAGGGCCAGAACCGGCGCGAGTCGTCGCAGGCCGACCTGATGCGCGGCGGCCGCTACGACCAGCCGGAGCCGGAGCAGGAAGAGGCCGAGCCTGAGGCAGAGGCCGAGGCAGAGGCCGAGCCGGTCGAGTAGCCGCGCCGTCCTGAGCGGGCGCGGACGAGCGTTCTGGAAGACTGAAGGCTCGCGCCAAGCGCAGCCTTCGCTCTTCCCTTTTTATGCGTGCTGTTCTTTATTGCTGATACGACGCACGCAGTCGAGCCGCCCGCCCCGTACGGAACGTGTGGAGCGTCACAGAGCGGCGGAGAGGGGATGTGGGAGGCGCCGCCTCCCACATCCTTCCGAGAGGTGCGGGGTGAGCCCCGCGTAAGTTATGTTACTGAGGAGTGAGCTGTGGCAGAGATTACCGCCCAGATGGTCAAGGAGCTGCGCGATCGCACCGGCGCCGGCATCAAGGAGTGCAAGGATATTCTGACCCAGACCGGCGGCGACATGGAGAAGGCCATGGAGCTGCTGCGCGAGCGCGGCCTGCGGGTGAGCGATAAGGTGCAGGGCCGCGAGGCGCGCGAGGGGCGCATCGAGGTCTACATCCACCCCGGCTCGCGCATGGCCGCCATGGTCGAGCTGAACTGCGAGACCGACTTCGTCGCCCGCACCGACGATTTCATCGCGCTGTCGAAGGAGATCGCGCTGCAGGTCGCCGCGATGAACCCGCGCTACCTGAACGTCGAGGATGTCCCGGCCGAGGAGATCGAGCAGAGCGGCCTGAAGCCGGAGAAGTTCTACGAGGAGAACGTGCTCCTCAAGCAGCCCTTCGTGCGTGACCCGTCGCAGACGATCGAGGATCGGATCAAGGGGGCGGTCGCCAAGCTGCGCGAGAACGTCGTCGTTCGCCGCTATGTCCGCTACGAGATCGGCGCCTGAGAGCGCTGGAACGTTCGAACGATGGCGCGCTGCACGCGACGCCTGCCCGTTCGCTGTCCAGCGCGCCAACGTGCAACGTGACATGAGCGAGACAAAGTACCGGCGCATCCTGCTCAAGCTGAGCGGCGAGGCGCTCGCAGGCGACAAGCGCGGTGACGTGCTCGATCACGATGTGCTGGACTACTACGCGCACGAGATCGAGCGCGTCACCAGGCACGGGGTCGAGGTGGCGGTCGTCCTCGGCGGCGGGAACATCTGGCGCGGTAGCCGGGCCATCGCCCGCGGCATGGACGCGGCGCAGTCCCACTACATGGGGATGCTGGCGACGATCATCAACGCGCTGGCGCTGCAGGATGCGCTCGAGCGCCACGGCATCTTCACCCGCGCGATGACCGCCATCCAGATGAACGAGGTCGCCGAGCCGTACATCCGCCGCCGCGCGACGCGGCACCTGGAGAAGGGGCGGGTGATCATTCTGGCCGCCGGCACCGGCAACCCGTACTTCACGACCGACTCGGCGGCGGCGCTGCGCGCGGCCGAGATCCACGCCGAGGTGATCCTGATGGCCAAGAACGGCGTGGACGGCGTCTACTCCGCAGACCCGAAGCAGGACCCGTCGGCGATTCGCTACGAGCATATCACCTACATGGACGCGCTCAGCCGCGGTCTGGCGGTGATGGACAGCACGGCGCTGACGTTCTGCATGGACAACAACATCCCGATCATCGTCTTCAACTCTATGGAGTCCGGCGCCATCGAGCGGATCGTGCTCGGCGAGCGCGTCGGCACGCTAGTAAGCAGCGAGCCGCCGGAGCAGCTCTCCGCGGCCCTCTAGCCTGGTCGCCAAAGGAGGCCGGCCCTCCTTCTAGCTCCCCGTTAGGGTGTGAGAGGTAGCGTATGGTGAACGATGTTCTCCGCGAGGCGGAAAGTAAGATGAAGAAGTCGTCCGAGACCCTGCGCCAGCACCTCAGCACAATTCGCACTGGCCGGGCCTCGCCTGCGCTCGTCGAGCACCTGCCGGTCGAAGCCTACGGCTCCACCATGCCGCTCAACCAGCTGGCGAGCATCCAGGTGCCCGACGCGCGCATGATCACCATCCAGCCCTACGACGTCAGCACGCTGCGCGCGATCGAGAAGGCCATCCAGAACTCGGAGCTCGGCATCAACCCCACCAACGACGGCCGCAACATCCGCCTGGCGATCCCGCCGCTCACCGAGGAGCGGCGCAAGAGCCTGGTGAAGATGGTGCGCCAGCAGGTCGAGGAGTCGAAGGTCGCGCTGCGCAACATCCGCCGCGAGGCGCTCGACGATCTGCGCAAGATGGAGCACGAGAAGCTGATCTCCGAGGACGACCAGCGGCGCGCCCAGGATCGCCTCCAGGATCTCACCGATCGCTACACCCGTGAGCTCGATCACATCGGCCAGGCCAAAGAGGCCGAGGTAATGGAGATCTAGCCCGTTGCCGATGTACGATGTGCGGTGTACGATTGCGTTGGACACTGGCGTCGTGCGGTTCCGGGGCTGCGTGGGTGGCCGCTGGCGCCGCAGGGCGCTCCGCCAATCGTCCATCGCTCGTTCGGCACGATCGTACATGGTAAGGGGTTATGATGACGCAGGAGAAGTCCCAGCCCGCGCGTATTCCGCGCCACGTCGCGATCATCATGGATGGGAACGGCCGCTGGGCGCGCAAGCGCGGCCTGCCTCGCCTGGCCGGGCACCGCGCTGGCACCGAGAACATCCGGCGGATCGTGACCGAGTGCGCGCAGCTGGGCATCAGCTGTCTGACGCTCTACGCCTTCTCGACCGAGAACTGGTCGCGTCCGTCGTCTGAGGTCGATGGCCTGCTCCGCATCCTCAGCGAGTTCATCGACCGCGAGACGGACAACCTGAACCGCGAGGGCGCGCAGATCCGCCACCTCGGCCGCCTCGATAACCTCTCCACGGCCCTCCAGCGCAAGATCCAGTGGGCGATCGACACAACGCGCGATAACCGACGCATCACGCTGGCGGTCGCGTTCAACTACGGCGGCCGCGCCGATATCGTGGACGCTGTGCGTGCGCTCGTCGCCAGCGGCGTTCCGCCTGAAGGGATCACCGAGCAGGCCATCTCGCAGCATCTCTCCACCCGCGGCATGCCCGACCCGGACCTGATCATCCGCACCAGCGGCGAGTGGCGGCTCTCGAACTTCCTGATCTGGCAGGCGGCCTACAGCGAGTACTGGACCACGCCGGTCTACTGGCCGGACTTCAGCCCCGAGCACCTGCGCCAGGCGATTGAGGACTATGCACAGCGCGAACGCCGCTTCGGCGGTCTCTCCGAGGAAACCTAGCTCGTTGCGGCAGCGCGTCCTGAGCGCGGCAGTGCTGATCCCGCTGGTGATCGCGCTGGTGTGGTGGAGCGTCTGGTCGGTCGTCGCGCTGCTGGCTGCGGTGGCCGTCCTCGCTACGCTCGAGCTGTACGCGGCGTTCGCCCACGGCGGCCACCGGCCGCAGGTGCGCGTCGGCGTCGTGCTGGCGCTCGCCCCGCTCGCGGCGGCCGCCCTCCAGCGCTACACCTCCTTCCCGCTGGGGCCGCCGGCGATCGTGCTGGTGATTGTGGCCAGCCTGGTCGCGATGCTCCCGCGCCACGACCAGGAGCGCGCCCTGGCCGACTGGGCGCTGACCGCCGCCGGGGCGCTGTACACCGGCGTGCTGCTGAGCCAGATCGTCCTGCTGCGCGACCTGGCGACGCCGCTGCGCTCGGGGCTGTTCGCGGACCTCGGCCTGGCGCCCGGCGCGGGCTGGATCTTCCTCGTGCTCCTCATCACCTGGGGCCAGGATGTGCTGGCCTACTTCGTCGGCAAGTATCTCGGGCGCCGCCGGATGGCGCCGCGCCTCAGCCCGAAGAAGACCTGGGAGGGCGCCGCCGGCGGCATGCTCGGCGCGCTGCTGGGCGCCTGGCTGGGCGTGGCGCTCTTCGGCCTGCCCGTCAGCCTCGCGCAGGGCGCGCTGCTCGGCCTCGTCGGCGGCATCATCGGGCCGCTCGGCGACCTCTCGGAGTCCTTCATCAAGCGCCAGGTCGGCCTCAAGGACGCCGGCCACCTCATCCCCGGCCACGGCGGCGTGCTCGACCGGATCGACAGCCTCCTGTTCACCGCGCCCATCCTCTACTACCTGATCGTGCTGCTCACAGGCGGCGCAGGCGCCCCCTAAATCCGCGCTTGAAGGGTGTCGTGCGTATCGCAGCGAAGCAACCACGCCCCTTCCGCCTCTTGGTTCTCCCTTCTTGGTTCTCGGCGCTCAACAGCCCCGCCGTTGACAGCCCTGCACCGGATGCGGTACACTACCGTGCGACGATCTGAAGGAGAGAACTCCGGTGTTAGAAGCGATCTCCAGCGGCCTGATCACCATCGTGGCGTTCCTGGCCATGCTGGCGCTGCTGGTGCTGGTACACGAGCTCGGCCACTTCCTGACCGCCATCTGGATGGGCATTCGGGTTGAGGAGTTCGGCTTCGGCTATCCCCCGCGCGCGCTGGTGCTCTTCGAGCGCAAGGGGGTCAAGTATACCCTCAACTGGCTGCCGATCGGCGGCTTCGTCCGCTTCGGCGGCGAGGGCGAGAATATCTACGGCGTCGGCAGCCTGGCGGCCGCTTCCCCCTGGCGCAAGATCCTGGTGCTCGCCGCGGGCCCGCTCATGAACCTGCTGCTGGCGATCGCGATCTTCAGCAGCCTGTTCATGGTGCGCGGCATCCCGACGGTCCTCGACGGCGCGCGGATCGATACGGTGTACCCGAGCACGCCCGCCGCGGTGGCCGGCTTCGAGAGCGGCGACCTGCTGGTCGAGCTGAACGGCGAGCCCGTCGGGGCGCGGCTGGATCGCATCCGCGAGATCGCGCAGGCCAACCCCGGCGTCCCGCTCACGGCGGTCGTCGAGCGCGGCGGGGAGCGCGTCGAGCTGGTCGTCGTCCCTGGGCCGTGGGAGTACCAGGGCACCCGGAGCGAGGCCGGCTTCGGCTTCTCCTACGGGCCGAACGTCCAGAGCATCCGCGCCGGGCCGCTCGCCGCGCTCGGCACGGGGGTGACCTACACCTTCGAGGTGCTCGCGCGCTTTGTGGACGGCCTGTCGCAGATGCTGCAGGGCCTGCTGGGGCTGAACCCGATGCCGCCGGGCGGCGTCGCGGGCGTGGTCGGGATCGCGCGCGGCACCGGCGAGGTCATCGAGCGCGACGGCCTGTTCGGCTTCTGGCAGTGGACGGCGCTGATCAGCCTGAACCTGTTCCTGGTGAACCTGCTGCCGATCCCGGCGCTCGATGGCAGCCACATCATGTTCTCGCTGATCGAGCTGGCGCGCCGCGGCAAGAAGATCCCGCCCGAGCGCGAGGCGGTGGTCCACGCCATCGGGTTCATGATGCTGATGGGCCTGATGGTGATCATCACGGTGTCCGATGTGGCCCAGTGGCTCGGCGGGGCGCCGGTGCTGGGCGGAGGGTGATCTTCGCGCGCCGGGCCGCTTGCGCCCAGCCGGCGGTCTGGCCACCACTTCACCCGGTCAGGATTGGCGATGGCGCGTGAGAAGCTCGCGATGATCCGGGCCAGCGAGATCGGCGAGTACGTGTACTGCGGCCGCGCCTGGTGGCTGCGCCGCGTGGCCGGCCTCGAGCCGGCGGGCCACGAGCGCCGCGTGCGCGGGACGATGCTGCACGAGCGCCACGGCCGGACCGTCGCCGCCAGCCGCCTGCTGCTGTGGCTCGGGCTGATCCTGACGCTGGCCGCCGCCGCGCTGATCGCGCTCTGGCGCTGACACGCCGGCGGTGGCGCCGCTGCAACCTGCCAACCTGTAAACTGCACCGCGACGATGGGCGTGACCGTCGGCCTGGCACTGCTGCTGCTCGGCCTGCTCGCACTTGTTTGGGCCGCGCGCCTGCGCAGCCGCACGGGCCTGCCGTGGGCCCCGGTGAGCTACCAGGATACCGGCGGGCGCGAGCCTGAGCGGCCGCTGGTGTCGCGCCGCCTTGGGCTCGTGGGGCGCCCGGACTACCTGCTCGACCTGCGCGGCAGGACGATCCCCGTCGAGGTGAAGCCGGGCCGGCGCGCCGCGGTGCCGTACGAGTCGGACCTGATGCAGCTCGCGGCGTACTGCCTGCTGGTCGAGGAGACGAGCGGCGAGCCGCCGCCCTACGGGCTGCTGCGCTACGCCGATCGCACCTTCCGGCTGGACTACACGCCCCGTGTGCGCGGCGAGCTGCTGGAGCTAGTCGAGGAGATGCGCGCGGCGCTCGAGGCGGACACCGTCTCCCGCAGCCACGCCGACCCGCGGCGCTGCCGCGGCTGCGGGTTCCTGGAGCAGTGCGACGAAGCGCTTGTGGTAGATGAGTCGTGATGTGGCGTAGAACAGAGCCGGAGGGACAGCCAGCGCAGATCACCCGCGCCGACGTGGCCGGGTGGATCGACGCGCGGCTGTCCGGCAGCCTGGATGATGCAGGGCTGGCCCGCACGGCGTTCGACGGCTTCTACGCCGTTGAGATGGGCGAGGCGCAGCTGGAGTCGGGCGCGGAGGAGCTGCTGGCAGAAGTGCTCGACGATCTGATGTTCGGCGACGACCCAAGCTTCAGGCTGAGCGCGGAGGATCTGCGCGCGCTGGCCGCGCGCCTCCGCTCGATGGGATAGAGACACCGGCATGAAGATCAGGCAACACCCACGAATGCACCAGATTGGCATCGGCGACGAGGTGTACTCGTACCAGCACAACCTGTTCGCGCGCGTCGAAGAGGTGTTCCCGGCCGCCGTGTGCGTGAAGGTGGCGGTGCTGTCGCTGGATGCCGGCGTCGAGCTGCATCTCACACCGCAGCTGTGGCGCGCCGATGATATCGAGAACCTGAGCGTCTGCCGCTACTGCGGCTCGCGCGAGGACCTGCGGCTCGAGGCGGAGACCGGCGTGCCGTTCCGCGTCTGCAGCCGCTGCTGCGTCGTGCCGCCGGGCGAGCACGCCCACGAGATCGGCTTCTGGTGGTAGAAGCTACGCCCGGCGCAGCGCGCTCTACTCGGGGTTGATCAGCGGCTTGGTAAAGACGTCCCGGTACGGCTCACCCCAGTAGCCCGCCAGTGACTCCCCCTCTACCAGGAAGCGCACCCCGGTGACCCCCGGCAGCGTCGTGAGCGACTCGACGATCGTGCGGACGGCGGCCTCGCGGTTTGTGGCGTCGGTGAAGCGCTCTGAGAAGTTCACGGTCACCACGCCGTTCTCGATCCATAGGTCGAGCAGCGAGGCGGTGTCGGGGATGACCTCGTCGACCGCGTAGCTGTACTCCCCCGGTCCCTCGAGCAGGGCCTGCACCGTGCCGACCGCCGTCTCGCGGGTCTTCGGCACCATGCGCATGATCCGCACGCTGCGGTCGCTGCCCTTGATCATGTAGTACGTCGGCAGATACTCGGTGTTCTGGTAGTCGAACGGCAGCCCCTCCGGGTTGAGCGGGTTGACGATCGGCCGCCGGATCGGACCGCTGGCGGTCACCCCGTAGCCCTGGCCGTTCACCAGCACCTGCACCTGCTCGATGTTCGGCAGGTTGGTCAGCGTCAGCACGATCGAGTACACCCCGCGGTCGTCGCCGGGGTCGGTCGGCGGCCGGTCGAAGTTGACGAAGGCTGTGTTGCCCTGGATGGTGATCCCGAGCAGGCGCACGTCCGGCAGCACCAGCCGCTCGAGGTCGCCGCGCGGCCCGGCGATCAGCTCGCGAACAGCGGCCTCGGCCACGCGCCGGTCCACCACCTGCACCGAGCGCTGCACCGGGACGTACAGCGAGCGGGTGGCCGGGTCGGTGAAGTAGAGCCAGAGCACCTCAGTCGAGACGTTGGCGGGCGGCGCGGTGGGCGCCGGCGCGCTGTTCGTCGCCTGCTGCGTCGGCTGCTGTGTCGGCGGCTGCGTCGGCGGGGCGGGCTCGGTCGGCGCGACGGCGGCCGTGGCTGTGGCGCCACCTTCGGCCGTCGGGCTCGGCGCTACCGTCGCCTCTTCCGGCGAAGGGCTCGGCGGCGGGGCGGGCTCGGTCGGCGGCAGGATGAGCGTGGCGCGCGTGGGGATGGCCGTCGGCTCGGGCGGCGCGCTGGTTGGCAGCGCCGTGGGGAGCTCGGGCGGCGCGGCCGTGGGCTCGGGCGGCGCGCTGGTGGGCGTCTCCAGGGCGATGGGGCTAGGAGCCTCGGGCGAGGCGGGCGCGGTGCCGAGCGCGTCGGCGCTGGGCAGCCCGGCCACCGACTGGCCGCGCAGCGACTGGAACCCGGCGACGACGTAGATCACCACGATCAGCGCGAGCATCGCCAGCATCAGCGCGTAGACCGCCCGGTCGCGCGGGGAGAGGGACGCGAGCCAGCCGCGCAGGCTGCCCTCCGCGGGCTCCTGCGGTGTCACAGAGCGCTGGGAGGCCACAGGCGTTGTGGGGAGGCCCAAACCCATGTATAATGGGCATTCGACGTGCCCGCGGGCAAGGCAGAAGCTCGCCTGATCCACCGGTATCTCGATCGGCTCGCCGCCGACATAGCAACGGTGCTCGGGGGTGGGGGAGGAGAAGCGGATCGCCCGGTTCTGCTTCAGCCCCAGGTAAGGGCAGTGGCCCGCTGGTTCGACCATGGCTCGTATGGGGCCTCCTCGCAAGCGCGGTGGTACGACATCCAGCCGTAATTATAAGGATCGGCGCATCACAGCGCAAAAGAGTACGATTACCGGATCCTTACAGCTCGATTGCAGCTAAGGGCGGCGTATGCGTGTCGTGATCGTCTCGGACATCCACTCCAACTACGTGGCCCTGGAAGCGGTGCTGGACGCAGCCGGCGCGTACGACCAGCTCTGGAACCTGGGCGACACGATCGGGTACGGCCCGTGTCCGAATGAGTGCATGGAGGCCATGCGGGCGCGCGCGACGGTGATGATCGCCGGCAACCACGACCTGGCGTGCCTGGGCTTGGTCGACCTGAGCGACTTCAACCCCGAGGCGCGCACGGCGAACATCTGGAACGGCGAGCAGCTGCTGGCGGAGCACCGCGCCGCGCTCGAGGCGATGCCGCTGCAGCTCGCGGTGGACGACCGCTTTTACGTGGCCCACGGCAGCCCGCGCGACCCGGTGTGGGAGTATCTGCTCACCCGCAGCCAGGCGCAGGAGAACTACAGCCGCTTCGAGCAGCAGATCTGCTTCGTCGGCCACTCGCACGTGCCGCTGGTGTTCCGCCGCGCCGCCGGCGAGCGCGCCGACGGCCCGCTTCTCCCTGGCGCCGGCTACACCCTGGAGCTGCACCCCGACACGCGCTACATCATCAACCCCGGCAGCGTCGGCCAGCCGCGCAACCAGGACCCGCGCGCGGCCTTCGCGGTGCTCGACACCTCCAACGACACCGTGACCTTCCACCGCGTCCCTTATGATATCGCTAAAACGCAGCAGCAGATGCGCGCGGCGAAGCTGCCCGACCCGCTGGCTCTGCGCTTGCAGTACGGGATGTGAGGCGCGGCGCGTGGCGAGTGGCGCGCGATCCCTTTGCTTGTGACGCATCACTCGTTCCGCACGACGGCGAAGTCAGGCTCGCTACGGGTGCTTCCATGAGCATTGTTGAGACCTACCAGGCGCTGCACGCTCGCTCCGCGGCGCTCTACGCGAAGGCGCGCGAGATGTTCCCGAACGGCGTCACGCACGACGGGCGCTTCGCCAGCCCGTTCCCGCTGTACGTCGAGCGCAGCGCGGCCGGCCGGAAGTGGGATGCGGACGAGAACGAGCTGATCGATTACTGGACCGGCCACGGGGCGCTGCTGCTCGGGCACGGCCACCCGGCCGTCGTCGCGGCCGTGCAGCAGCAGATGGCGCGCGGCACGCACTACGGGGCGGAGCACGCGCTCGAGCTGCGCTGGGCCGAGCTGGTGCAGCGGCTCTTCCCGGGGATGGAGCGGCTGCGCTTCACCGCCTCCGGGACCGAGGCGACGATGCTCGCGCTGCGCCTGGCGCGCGCCTACACCGGCCGCCCGACCGTCATCCGCTTCGAGGGCCACTACCACGGCTGGCACGACCTGCTCGCGCGCGATGCGGACGACGACGCCGCGCCTGGCCTGTACGGCCCGCTCGTCGAGTCGACGGTCGTGCTGCCGGCGGACCTCGACGCGGTGGAGGCCGCGCTGCGGCGGGGGGACGTCGCGGCGGTGATCCTCGAGCCCACCGGCGCCTCCTACGGCGCGGTGCCGCTTGGCCCGGAGTTCCTGCGCGAGCTGCGGCGCCTGACGAGCGCACACGGCGCGCTGCTGATCTGCGACGAGGTGGTCACCGGGTTCCGCGTGGCGCCGGGCGGGGCCCAGGAGCGCGCTGGCGTCACCGCCGACCTGACCACGCTGGCGAAGATCCTGGCGGGCGGCCTGCCCGGCGGGGCGGTCGGCGGGCGGGCGGAGATCATGCGCCACCTCGAGTTCGGCGACGCGGAGTGGAACCGCGCGGCCAAGATCCGCCACAACGGCACCTACAACGCCAACCCGCTCTCGGCGGCGGCGGGCGTGGCGACGCTGGAGCTGGTGGCGACCGGGGAGCCCGGCGCGGTGGCGGCCGAGCGCTGCCGCGCGCTGGTGGACGGCCTGAACGGCGTGCTGCGCCGCCGCGGCCTGCGCGGGTGGGCGGCCTACGGCGACGCCTCGATCTTCCACCTGATCGCCGGCAGCAGCGTCGCGTTCGAGCCGGGCGAGCTCGCGCCGGAGGTGCCGTTCGCGGAGCTCAAGCGCGGCGGCGATGTGCGTCTGACCGGCCTGCTGCGGCTGGCGCTGATCAACCACGGCGTCGATCTGATGCGCGGGCGCAGCGGCTTCCTCTCGGCCGCGCATACCGAGCAGGATGTTGCGGCGACGGTCCAGGCCTTCGACATGGCGCTGGACGATGTGCTGGCAGAGGTGGAGAGAGCGTGATGAATATTGCCATCATCCCGGTGCCGTACAGCCTGGATGAGCCCGATGTGGGGATGGGCCGCGCGCCGGAGGCGCTGCTGGAGGCCGGCCTGGCGGGGCGGCTGGAGGCGGTCGGCTGCACGGTCGAGGTCTGCGACCCGGTGCGCGTGCCGGCGTCGGACGATGGGCGCGAGGCGCGCCTGGGCCGGCTGCTGGGGCTGCTGAGCAGCACCGTGGCGCGGGTGCGCCTGAGGGGCGCCTTCCCGCTGGTGCTGGGCGGCGACTGCATGACAGCGCTGGGGACGCTCGGCGGCCTGCTGGACCCCAGCGACACCGGCGTGGTCTGGCTCGACGCCCACGGCGACTTCAACACGCCTGAGACGACGATCAGCGGCTACCTGGGCGGCATGTGTCTGGCGTGCGCCGCGGGCCGCGGCCTGGAGGAGCTGCGCGCGGCGGCCGGGCTGGCAGAGCCGGTGCCGGAGGGCAACATCGTCCTGGTCGGCGCGCGCGACCTCGACCCGCAGGAGGCGGAGGCGCTGGCGGGCTCCGGGGTGGCGCTGGTGCGGGGCGAGGAGCTGGGGGCGGGCGCGAAGGCGCTCGGCCCGGCGCTCGACACCCTCGGCGGGCTGTCGCAGGTCTACCTCCACCTGGACATCGACGTGCTCGATCCGGCCGGGGCGCCCGGCGTGGACTACCCGGCGGCCGGCGGGCTGAGCCAGGAGACGCTGCACGCGGTCGTGCGGCAGATCGCCGGGGTGGGGAACCTGGCGGCCTTGGCGCTCACCGCGGTCAACCCGGAGCGAGACCCCGACGGCCGCACGGTGCAGGCGGCGATCGCGGCGGCCGAGGTGACGCTGGCCGAGGCCGTGAGCGTCCAGCTGTAGCGGCAGGAGCGTCGCGCATGCGTGTCATCACTGGTTCGGCGAAGGGGCACCGGCTCAAGGCGCCCAAGGGCATGGGGACGCGCCCCATGCTGGACCGCGTCAAGGAGGCGCTGTTCGGCGTGCTGGAGGGCTACGGCCCGATCCGCGGGCGGGTGCTGGACCTGTACGCCGGCACCGGCTCGCTGGGCATCGAGTGCCTGTCGCGCGGGGCGAGCTGGGCCGACTTCGTCGAGCAGAAGGCGCACGTGTGCCGCATTATCGCCGAGAACCTGGAGCACACCCACCTGGCCGAGCGCGCGCGCGTCCACCACATGCCGGTGCGGCGCTACCTGGCGCAGGCCAGGCCGCCGGCAAAGTATGATATAATCATCATGGATCCGCCATATGCAGACCCAGCGATCGAGGACACAATCCGCGCCATCGGCGCGTCGGACCTGCTCGCCGAGGACGGTCTGCTGGTGGTCGGGCACTCGCCGCGCGTGGAGCTGGCCGATGCCTACGGGCCGCTGCGGCGCCTCAAGTTTCGTCGCCTGGGCGACTCCTGTTTCTCGATCTACGAGCTGGACGCCAGCGAGGACGGCGACGACCGCATCGCCGAAGTCTAGTATGCGAAGACGAGGCTCGCCATTCCCTTGCCGCTCTGGCGAACCGCCGCGCCCTGGGACTTTGCCGCCTAGCAGCAGCACGCGCCGGCTCCCCGCCGGCCGAAGGAGTGGGGTGTGACGATCGCTGTCTATCCCGGCAGCTTCGACCCTGTGACCAACGGCCATCTGGACATCGCGGCGCGCGCGGCGCGCGTGTTCGAGAGCGTCGTGATGGCAGTCTTCGACCGGCCGAACAAGCAGCTGCTCTTCAGCACCGAGGAGCGGGTGGCGCTGCTACGCGAGGCGACGGCCCATATGCCGCGCGTCCGCGTCGACACCTACTCGGTGCTCACGGTGGACTACGTGCGCAGCTTGGGGGCGACGGTGATCGTGCGCGGGCTGCGTACCGTGCGCGACTTCGAGACCGAGCTCCAGATGGCGCAGATCCACCGCACCCTCGCGCCGGACATCGACGTGGTGCTGTTCATGGCCGGGCACCAGCACACCTTCGTCAGCTCGAGCATGGCGCGCGAGATCGCCTCGCTCGGCGGAGATGTCAGCTGGCTGGTGCCGCCGCACGTGGAGGCGGCGCTCCGCCGCGCCTATGCCGCAAGGCAATCGGGAGGGGGTGATCGGCTATCGAGCTCGATCAACTGATCGACGAGCTAGAGGATGTGCTGGCGGAAGGGCGGCGGGTGCCGTTCAGCGGCCGGCTGCTGATCGACGAAGAGCGCATCCTCGATATCATCGACCGCATGCGGGTGGCTGTGCCGGAGGAGCTGCGCCAGGCGCGCCGGGTGATCAGCGAGCAGGAGCGGCTGCTCAGCGAGGCGCAGCAGCGCGTCCACGAGGTGCTCGAGGAGCAGGGCCTCATGGCGGCCGTCGAAGCCGAGCGGAAGCGGCTGCTGGAGCAGGCCGAGCGCGAGGCGCAGGCCATCCGCGCTGGCGCGGACGACTACGCGCGGCAGGTGCTCGAGGAGCTCGAGCAGCGCCTGGTGCGGCTCACCACAAGCGTGCAGAACGGCCTGAAGGAGCTGCGCACGCCTTGACAGCACGGCGCCCCTGACCTATAATGCTGCTTCTGTGAGTGCGTGGGGGCGCAGACATGCACGTAAACAAACCGATCACGGATCTGAAGTTCAACGTCGCCCAGCTGCTGCGCGAAGAGGTCGGCGCGCGGAGGAGCTACACCTTCGCCGAGGAGCAGCTCGCGCTGGACGACGACACGATGCTGCGGGATCTCGAGGGGGCGGTGCGCTTCACGCGCACGGTGAGCGGCGTGCTCGCAGACACCCACGCCCGTGGCACTGTGGAGATGGAGTGCATCCGCTGCCTGGCGCGCGCGCCGCAGCCGCTGGAGATCCACTTCAACGACGAATTCCACTCCAGGATCGAGGTCAACACCGGCGTGGCACTGCCCGAGCCGGACGAGGAAGACCCGTTCTACATCGACGAGTCCCACATGCTCGACCTCGGCGAGGTGATCCGTGAGTACGCGCTGCTCGAGCTGCCGATGCAGCCGCTGTGCCGCGCGGACTGCAAGGGGCTCTGCCCCATCTGCGGCAAGGACCGCAACGTCGAGGCGTGTGACTGCGAGGAGAGCGGAGGGGACGACCGATTTTCGATCTTGCGGTCGCTGCTAAACGAATAACCACAGGGAGCTGAGTTCACATGGGTGCTGTACCGAAGACAAAAGTGTCGCGCCACCGCCGCGGGAACCGCCGCCGGCACCAGACGCTCGACGCGCCGACGCTGGTGACATGCCCGCAGTGCGGCGAGCTGATGCGCGCGCACCGGGTGTGCAAGAACTGCGGCACGTACCGCGGCCGCCAGGTGATCGAGATGAAGACCGAGGCAGGCGAGGAGTAGCCGCACGGCTCACCGCCTCGATAAGGGTTATTGATGCGCCGACGGCGCGTCAGTAACCCTTTCGTTGTATAGGCGATACAAGCAATGGCACACTATGCTGCGATCACCGGCTGGGGCATGGCGGTTCCCGACCGCGTGCTGACCAACGCCGAGCTCGAACGAATGGTGGAGACGTCCGACGAGTGGATCACGACGCGCACCGGCATCCGCGAGCGGCGGGTGGCGGGGCCTGGCGAGAGCACCTCGACCCTGGCGACAGAGGCCGGCCGGCGGGCGATCGAGAGCGCGGGGATCGCGCCTGAGGCGATCGACCTGGTGATCCTGGCGACCTGCACCCCCGACCGGCCCTTCCCGGCCACTGCCTGCACTGTCCAGGCCAACCTCGGCCTGCGCAGCGTGGCGGCGTTCGACCTGGCGGCGGCCTGCAGCGGCTTCGTGTACGGCCTCAACGTCGCCACCAGCATGGTGCGCAGCGGCGCCGCGCGCAATGTGCTGCTGATCGCCGCCGATATCTTCACCCACTACATCAACTGGCGCGACCGCAACACCTGCGTGCTGTTCGGCGACGGCGCGGGAGCGGTGGTGCTGCAGCCCAGCGACTCCGCCTACGGGCAGCTCTCCTCGGTGATGGGCGCCTCCGGCGCGCACGAGGACCTGATGGCGGTCGAGGTCGGCGGGACGCGCCTTCCGGCGACCCCGGAGCTGCTCGAGGAGGGGCGCCAGTACGTCTACATGCACGGGCGCGAGATCTTCAAGCAGGCGGTGCGCGAGATGGCGGACTCGTCGCTGAAGGCGATCGCCGATGCGGGCATCACGCCCGACCAGGTGGCGCTCGTCGTGCCGCACCAGGCCAACCTGCGCATCATCGACGCGATGGCGAAGCGGCTCGACCTGCCGATGGAGCGGGTGTTCGTGAACCTGGACCGCTACGGGAACACCTCGGCGGCCTCGGTGCCGATCGCGCTGGTGGAGGCGGCCGAGCAGGGGCGCCTGAAGGACGGCGACTACGTGCTGCTGACGGCCTTCGGCGGCGGGCTGACCTGGGGCTCGGCTGTGATCCGGTGGGGGCGAGGGGACTTGGTGACGGGGTGACGGGGTGACAAGGTGACGGGGTGATGGGGTGACGGCGGAGACCCGTGCTGCACCACGAAGCATTTGAGCACCGTGTCACCGTGTCATCGTGTCATCGTGACGGGGTGATGGGGTGAGGCCGGAGACCCGTGCTGCACCACGAAGCATTTGAGCACCGTGTCACCGTGTCACCGTGTCACCGTGTCACCGTATCAGGCAGCGCTCAGAGCGAGATCGGGAGAACGTGAGCACAGCATTCATCTTCCCAGGGCAGGGCTCGCAGGCGGTCGGGATGGCCCGCGACGCCTACGAGGGCTCGCCGGCGGCGCGCGCGATCTTCGAGCAGGCCGATACGACGCTTGGTATGGCGCTGGCTCGGCTGTGCTTCGAGGGGCCGGAGCAGGAGCTGACGGCGACGGAGAACGCGCAGCCGGCGCTGCTCACCGCCTCGGTGGCGCTTCTGGCCGCGATGGCTGAGTCCACCGACGTGGCGCCGTTCGTTGCGGCCCGGGCGCGATTTGTGGCCGGCCACAGCCTCGGCGAGTACTCGGCGCTGGTGGCGGCCGGCGCGCTCTCCTTCACGGATGCGCTGCGCATCGTGCGCCGGCGCGGCGAGCTGATGGCCGCGGCGCGCGAGGGCACGATGGCGGCGGTGATCGGGCTGGACGAGGAGCGGCTCGAGGCGGCCTGCCGCGAGGCGTCCCAGGCGGGCGGGCTGGCGGTGGTGGCCAACTACAACTCGCCCGGCCAGCTGGTGATCAGTGGCGCCGCCGAGACGGTGGAGCGCGCGGGGAAGCTTGCGACGGCGGCGGGGGCGCGGCGGGTGATCCCGCTACGCGTCAGCGCCGCGTTCCACTCGCCGCTGATGGAGCCCGCGGCGGACGGGCTGCGCCCGGTGCTGGCCGAGGCGGCGCTTGCGGACGCGCGCGTGCCGGTGGTTGCGAATGTGGACGCCAGGCCGCTGACTGCGGCCGAGGAGCTGCGGCGCGAGCTCGAGGTGCAGGTGCAGGCGCCGGTGCGCTGGAGCGCCGCGGTGCAGCGTATGGTCGACGAGGGTGTGCAGACCTTCGTCGAGGTCGGGCCGGGCACGGTGCTGGGCGGGCTGGTGCGGCGCATCGCGCCGCAGGCGCAGGTCGTCCAGGTGAACGATCTGGCTGCGGCGCTGGCGTTCGCCGGAAAAGCGTAACGTCCATGGACTTCGGGGGACAGGTCGCCATTGTCACCGGGGGGTCGCGCGGGATCGGGCGGGCGGTGGTGCTGATGCTCGCCGAGCGCGGCGCCGCGGTGGCCGCGGGCTACCACACGCGCGCCGATGCGGCCGCCGAGGTGGCGGCGGCCTGCGCCGGGCTGCGCGGGACGGCCGAGCCGTACCAGGTGGATGTGCGCAGCCGCGAGTCGGTCGACGCGCTGGTGGCGGCGGTGCTCGAGCGCTGGGGGCGGCTGGACGTGCTCATCAACTGCGCGGGCGTGGCCGCCTACTCCCCGGTGGAGGATGTGAGCGTCGAGCAGTGGCGGGCGCTCCTGGCGGTGAACCTGGACGGGGTGTACAACACGTGCCGGGCGTCGCTGCGCCCGATGATGCGCCGCCGCTATGGGCGGATCGTCAATGTTGCCGCGCTGCACGGGCTGGCCGGCGGCCCGAACCAGGCCGACTACTCGGCGGCGACCGGCGGCGTGCTCGGTCTGACGCGTGCGCTGGCGCGCGAGGCCGCGGCCTGGGGCGTGACGGTAAACGCGGTGGCGCCCGGCCTGGTCGAGACGGATATGCTGCGCGTGGTGCCCGAGGAGCAGCGCGAGTGGGGCGAGCGGGTGATCGCGCTCAGGCGGGCCGGGCGGCCCGAGGAGGTGGCCGCCGCGGCGGTGTTCCTCGCCTCGCCGCTCGCCTCCTACATCACCGGCCAGACGCTGGCGGTGGATGGCGGCTGGCGCATGGCCTGATGTGCGAGTGTCAGCGAGGTGCTGTAAGCTGCGAGGGCCCGTGGCAACGCCACGAGCCCTCGCCGTCTCTCCGCAGATCTGTGGGCACAGTGTAGCCCCAGCGACCAGTACGTGGTTCCCTGCGCCTTCAGCCAGATTACTCCTCGGTCTCCTGGGCGTCGCTCTGCAGCTCAGCCTTGCGGCTCGCCAGCTTTTACGCTCAGGCATCGCACCTGCTGTGGGTATACTACGCATTGACGCCACAGCTCGGGCTTTGCCGGGAGAACCCTGTTTCGGCTTGCACAGCATCCGGCGCTTCATCAGCCGCCTGGCGCTTGCTCATCGGGATCCCTGGCTCCGTAACCGCTACTGCCATTTCCCCCGATTCACGGTCGCCCCCGTACACTGGGGTACGCCGCTCGCCTACCGCAAGGTCATCATCTAGCTGTTTAGGTGCTGGTCCGTCGTACTGGTCTGCTGAGGCTTCACCTGGATCATAGCACTGCGCCCCTGCCGAGTCAAGCTATTCATCGGTTTTTAACGATATTCCGACCATGTTGCTGCTGCGCTCAGGCGGGCAGCCTGTTACGATGGGATATCGCAGCCGCGGGCTGTCCTTCATCTGGCAGGTATTACGCGGTAGTGCAGATGGGCGGAAACGTGTCTGTAGTGGGCTGTAGGCTCTCCGAGAATCTTTCCTAGGGGCTGAAGCGAAGCCGCCGCGAAATTCACTTCCGGCTGTCGTCCGCAAGCGCGTGGTGGGCGGCCGCGCGGCCGGAGAGCAGCACCAGCGGGATGCCGCCGCCCGGGTGGGTTCCGCCGCCGGCGAAGTACAGCCCACGGATGTGCGGGTCGCGCTGCGCCGGGCGCAGGAACGCGGTGAGCGGCCCGTTTGAGGCCAGGCCGTAGATCGCGCCGCCGGGGGCGTTGTAGCGCTCCTCGATGTCCGCTGGCGTCAGTATGTGCTCGACGACGATGTGCCGCTCGAGGCCGTGCAGCCCCATCCGCTCGAGCTTGCGCACGATCAGGTCGCGGTAGGCCTGGCGCTCGCGCTCCCAGCTGACGCGCCCGCTGCTCGGGGCGTTGACGAGCACGAACAGGTTCAGCATCCCCGGCGGCGCGAGCTGGGCGTCGGTCACCGAGGGCGCGCAGACGTAGATTGTCGGGTCGGGGTAGGGCACGCGCCTGTCGACGATCGCCGCGAACTCCTGCCGGTAGTCGCGCGCGAAGAAGATGTTGTGGTGCGCGAGCTCGGGGTAGGCCCGGTCTACGCCGAGCATCAGCGCGAAGCCGCTGTAGGAGAGCTCCAGCCGCTCCAGGCGCCTCGCCACGCGCTGCGCCGCCGGCACCAGGCGCCCGTAGACGTAGCGCGGATCGGCGTTCGCGATCACCGCGGAGGCGCCGAGCAGCTCGCCGCCGGCCAGCCGCACCCCGCGCACGCGCCCGTCCCGCACGACGATCTCCGTGACCGGCGCGCAGGTGCGCACCTCGACCTCCAGGCGCCGCGCGGCCCGCTCGAGGGCGGCCGCGATCCGGTACATGCCGCCGCGCACGTGGTAGGCGCCCTGCGAAAACTCGACATAAGGGATCATGTTGAAGGTGGCCGGGGCGCGGTAGGGCGAGGAGCCGGTGTAGGTGGCGTAGCGGTTGAACAGCTGGCGCAGGTAGGGGCTGCGGAAGAACGCGCGCACCGCATGGTCCACCGTGCGCAGCGGGTCGATCGCCAGCGAGTCGCTGAGCAGCCGCGGCCGCAGCATGTCGCGCAGGCCGGTGAACGGCGTGAGCAGGAACGGCTCGGCGGCCGCGTCGTAGATCCGCCGGCCGTAGGCCATGAAGCGCAGGAAGCCGGCGACGTCGGCTGGCTCCAGGCGCTCGATCTCCGCGAGGAGCCGCGGCAGCGTGTGCCAGGCGTCGAAGCGCGTGCCGTCCGGCCAGAGGTAGCGGCAGGCCGGGTCGAGCGGCACGAGCTCCAGCTCGTCCTCCAGGCGCGCGCCGGCGCGCTCGAGCACCGCGCCCAGCACCCAGGGCATTGTCAGCAGCGAGGGGCCGGTGTCGAAGCGGAAGCCGCCGGCCTCGATCAGGTTGAGCTTGCCGCCGACGCGCTCGTTCTGCTCCAGGAGCGTGACGCGCCGGCCGGCGGCCGCGAGGTGGATGGCGGCGGAGAGGCCGCCTAACCCGCCTCCGACGATGACGACCGGGAGATCCATAGTTCTGGCCAGGTGAGGAGCGCGAGAGCGGGCGCCGGAGGGCTGTTGCTCGCGCTCTCGAGATACGGTATGGTACCACACCTACCCCGCACGATGGAGCTATAGACAGCGCGCCGCGCGGGTGGGTATGATTCAGAGCGTGTTCGTGCCCGATTCGCTGGCGGAGATCCCTGAGTGTCACCTGTTCCCCCGGATGTGCTGGAGATGCCACAGGCGAGGCGCTGGCCGCTGCGGGCGCTCGCGCTCACGCGCTCGCATATCTTCCTGCTGGCGCTGCTGGCCGGGCAGTTCGTGCTCACGCAGCTGCTGAGCGGGGCGCAGTACGGCGACTCGCCGCGCAACCTGCACTGGGGCGTGCTGACGGCGGAGCAGCCTGGCTTTCTGCTCGGCGAGCCCGACACCTACGAGCGGATCAAGGGCTTCCCGCCCGATCCGGAGACTCTGGCGCCGCGCCGGCTGTACCTGGGCGGCCAGAGCGGCCTGCACACCTGGTGGGGGCCGCTCGCGCCGGCGCTGTTCGCGCTGGTGTGGCTGCTCACCCACTCGTACACGCTGCTGCAGCTGGTGGTGCCGCTAGCCGGCGGCGGGGCGGTGCTGCTGACCTACGCGCTGGCCCGCGATCTGATAGGGGCGCGCCCGGCGCTGCTTGCCGCCGCGTTCCTGGCCTGCTTCCCGCTCTACCGCGAGCACGCGGTGATCTCCTACACCGAGGTGCTCTCGACGCTGGCCCTGACGGCGGCGCTGCTGGCCTACCTGCGCGGGCGCACGGCGGCGACGGTCCTGCTGGGCGGCCTCGCGGCGCACGCGAAGATGGACATCCTGCTGCTGTACTTCGGGACGGTCGGGGTCTGCGCGGCGTACGACTTCCTGCGGGCCGCATCGGGTCCGGCGGAGGGCGCGGCCCGGCGCCCGCGGGCGCTGCGGCGGCTCGTCTCCGCGGCGCGCGCCTCAGCGGGCTGGCGGCACCAGCTCGCGGCGCTGGCTGGCCCGGCGCTGCTCGTCGCCCCGTGGGTCTGGGTGCACCACCTGCAGGGCGGCGCCGGCGGCCCGACCCGCGGCTTGTCGGCGGAGCTGTTCGGGCTGATCGCGCCGCAGATGCTCGAGCTGCTGTTCTACATCCCCTGGTACGGCGCGCTGATCACGCTGGCGGCGATCGGGTGGTGTGTGTGGCTGGGGGCGCGGGCGCTGTGGGCGGGCGCCGAGAGCCGGCGCGCGGCGGTGGCGCTCTGCGCCTGGCTGGCGCTGGGGCTGCTGGTGCTTCTGGTGTACGCCGCCACGCCGGGGGCGGGCAACAGCCCGCGGGTGATCATCCCGGCGCTGCCGGCGCTGGCGATCCTCTTCGCCGCCGGCTTCCCACGCCTGGGCGAAGTGTGGCGCCGGCGCGTCGGCTTCTACCTGATCGTGCTCTTCGCCCTCATCAACCTGGTCGTGATCGGCTACTACGTCGCGGAGGGCGCGAAGCTGCGCAGCTACGCGCCGGTGTGGGAGGCGCTGCGGGCCGAGCCGCGCGGCTACGTGCTGACCGAGCAGTACTGGCCGGCGATCCTGTACGCGCGCCAGCCGGCCACCTGGTTCGAGGCCGACCCGGTCTTCCAGCAGAACATCATGGGGGACGCCGGTAACTTCGCGCGCTACGTGGAGCGCAACCCCGTGCGCTACGTCGTGCTCCCCGCCCGTGGCGACGATCTGGCCGCGCCGGAGGTGCGGGCCTACCTGGAGGCGCGGGCGCGGCAGATCGAGGCTGGGGAGTACGTGATCTTCGCGCTGCCCTGACGCCCGGCGCCGCCCCTACCCCTTGAGCGAGCCGGCCAGCAGCCCGCGCAGGAAGTACTTGCCGAGGAAGATGTAGACCAGCAGCGTCGGCATCGCGACGAGGAGCGCGCCCGCCATCTGGACGTTCCACTGCGTGAACTGGCTGCCCGAGAGGTTCTGGAGCGCAACCGTGACCGGGCGCAGCTGCGGGTCGTTCGTGATGATCAGCCCGAACAGGAACTCGTTCCAGATCGACGTGAACTGCCAGATCGCCACGACGACGAAGCCGGGCGCCGAGATCGGGAGCATGATGTGGCGGTAGATCCCGAAGAAGTCCGCGCCGTCGATCTTGCCCGCCTCGAGCAGCTCGGTGGGGATGCCGGCGTAGTAGTTGCGGAAGATCAGCGTCGTGATCGGGATGCCGTAGACCACGTGCACCAGCACCAGGCCGGGGATCGAGGCGTACAGCCCGATCTCGCGCAGCACCTCGACCAGCGGCACCAGCACGCTCTGGTACGGGATGAACATCCCGAACAGGATCAGCGTGAACAGCGTCTCCGAGCCGGGGAAGCGCCACTTGGAGAGCACGTAGCCGTTCAGCGAGCCGAGCATGCACGAGATCACGGTGGCCGGGATGACCATGCGCACCGAGTTGAGGAAGCTGCCCCGCATGCCGATCACGCCCTCGCCGCCGTTCCAGGCGCGCCCGAAGCTCTCGAACGACAGGCTGCGCGGCAGATCCCACATGCGGCTGAGGCTGACCTCCTCGAAGCTCTTGAAGCTGGTGATCAGCAGCAGGTACACCGGCAGCAGGTAGAAGGCGGCGAACGCCAGCATCACGGCGTAGATCAGCACGCGCGACCAGCGCACGCGCAGCCGCGGCCGGGCCGACGCGGGGGATGTGACGACGCTCACTGCTCCACCTCCGTGCGCCGGTTGTAGTTCAGGTAGGGGATGACCAGCGCTGCTACAACCACCAGCATGACGATCGCCACCGCCGCGCCCTCGGAGAACTTGTTGGCCTTGAAGGTGATCTCGTACATGTACAGGCCCGGCACCTCGGTGTTGTTGCCAGGCGCCCCGCCGGTCATGGTTACTATCAGGTCGAAGATCTTGAGCGAGATGTGGCCGAGCACGATCACCGCGCTGAGCGTGACCGGCTGAAGCAGCGGCAGCGTGACGCGGCGGAAGACCTGCCACTCGCTCGCGCCGTCCACCCGGGCGGCCTCTTTGATCTCGTCCGGGATGCCGCGCAGGCCGGCCAGGTACATCGCCATGACGAAGCCGGACATCTGCCAGACGGCCGCGATGATCACCGGGATCATCGCCATGGGGATGCCGATGCGCGTCTTGAGGCCCTCGGGGCGCCAGCCGGGCACCACGCTGGTGTCGGTGGTCCAGGCGCCCTGCAGGAAGTCGAGGCCCATCTGCTTGAAGAGCAGGTTGATGCCGGTCGGGTCATTCGGCCAGTTGCCGGGCGCGAAGATCCACTGCCAGACGACGCCGGTGACGATGAACGAGAGCGCCATCGGGAAGATGTAGATCGAGCGGAAGAGCGACTCGGCGCGGATGCGCGAGTCGACCAGCACCGCGAGCAACAGGCCGATCACCAGGCAGATGGCGAGGAACAGGGTGGTGAACACCACCAGGTTGCGGATGTTCGTCTGGAACCGGCCGGTGTTGAAGATCGTCGCGTAGTTCTCGAGCCCGACGAAGGTGAGGTTAGCGCGCAGGCCCTCCCAGTTCGTAAGGGAGATGAATGCCGTCCAGCCGATGAAGCCGTAGACGAAGATCGCCACAGCGATTACCGACGGAGCGATCATCAACAGGGCTGCGATGCGGTCGCGGTTGAGCCAGCGGGCCCGGCGGGCTGTCCTGGCGCCGATGGCCTGGGGTTTTGCCTGTTGCATAGCTGGCGCCTACTGGCTACGGGTTACACAGCGCGGGACACGCGCTGTGTAACCCGTAAACCATGCTTGCGTCCTACTGCAGGTCGCTCGTCGCGTCCTGCAGCGCCTGGACGAGCGTCTCCACGTCGAGGTCGGCGGCGAAGACGTTCAGGGCGTTGCCGTAGGAGGTCATGTAGGCCTCAGGCGCAGCGGCGCCGTGGACGATCGAGGGAGCCAGGGTCTCGCTGGCGAAGGCGTCGATCGAGTACTGCAGGTACTCGTCGTACAGGCTCCGGTCGGCATCAGTGCGGGCCGGGATCGAGCCCTTCGCCGGGTTGAAGGCGTCCTGGCCCTCCTTCGAGCCGCACAGCGCCAGCCAGGCGCGCGCCTGCTCGGGGTTGGGGGCGCCCTTGGCCAGGCCGAAGCTGTCGCTCAGCCACATGAACACGCCCTCGGTGCCGGGCGCCGGCGCGTAGCCGTAGTCCACGTTCGGCTTGAGGCCCTTGCTGAGCGCGTAGCCGTGCGCCCAGTCGCCCATGATCGTCATCGCAGCCTTGCCGTCCAGCACGAGCTGCATCGCGTCTGCCCAGCCCAGCGCCGAGCGGTCGCTGTTGGAGTACTCGAGCATGCGCGCCGCGGTCTCCGCCGCCTGCTGCACGCGCGGGTCGCTCCAGTCGGCGCCCTCCTGGAAGAGCGCGGCGTAGTCCTCAGGGCCGAAGGTGGCCAGCAGCACGCTCTCGAACAGGTGCGGCGTCTCGAACTTGTCCTTGCCGCCCACCGCCAGCGGGATGATGCCCTGGCCCTGGAGGGCCTCGGCGACGCTGAAGAACTCGTCCAGCGTCTTCGGCGGCGTCAGGCCGTTGTCCTCGAAGATCTTGATGTTGTACCAGAGGACGTTGGAGCGGTGGATGTTGACCGGCACCGACCAGATCTCACCCTTGTAGGTGATCTGCTCGAGCAGCAGCGGCGGCATCACCTTGTCGAAGCCCTGCTCCTGGAAGAAAGCGGTCAGCGGCTCCATCTGGCCGGCGTCGACGTAGGAGGTCAGCTCCTTGCCGGCGTGGACCTGCCAGCTGTCCGGCGGCTGGCCGCCCTGCAGCCGGGTCTTGAGCACCGTCTTGGCGTTGGTGCCGGCGCCGCCAGCGACGGTGGCGTTGATGATCTCGACGCCGGGGTTCTGCGCGCGGTAGAGCTCGTACATCTTCTCGAGGCCGGTGGCCTCGCCGCCGTTGGTCCACCAGCTGAAGATCTCGAGCTTGCCGCCGCCGTCCGTCGCGGCGGGCTCCTCGGCGGCCGGGGCAGCGGTGGGCTCCTCAGCGGCCGGGGCGGCGGGCTCCTCGGCGGCCGGGGCAGCGGTGGGCTGCTCGGCGGCCGGAGCGGCGGTAGGCTGGGCGGTGGTGCCACCCTGCCCACAGGCGGCGAGCACAAGGGCCAGCGCCGCCATGAGACCGAGCATCTTTGTCCAGCGATTCAGTGCTGACATTAGTACCCTGCCTTTCTAGGAGACAGCTTCGTCATGAGGTGCTCAGCCATGTGTCGAGCGGGCCACCTCCTGTAATGGTGTGGCGCTGCAGACGCCAGTGAGAGCGCCACGTGCCTGTGGGAAAACGATGAACACGCCCATTGTATGTGAAGGGTCACAATTTGGCAACTGCTCCGGCTGAAGAATCAGGCCGCGGCAGGCGCAGCGCGCCGGCGACGGCGTCCCGACCGCGTAGAGACGGCAAATCAGTTGATGGGCAGCGGGCTCCGGCGGCCGGCGGCGAGCTCCTGGGGCGCAGAGGCGGCGGATTTCGCCTGTGGGGATGGCGGCGTGTCACCGCGCCGCTGCCGGGGTGGCCGGCGGCGGGGTGCCGGTGAGCAGCAGCTGGATGGCGTAGTAGAGCTGGTTGTCGGGGCAGGAGGTGCTGCCGGGCGCCGGCTGGCGGTCGGCGACACACGGCGCCGGGGTGTCCTTATCCTCGGCGTAGGGCACGACGTACTGCGGCACGATGCCGACCTGATGGATCTGCTCCTTGGAGGGCGTGAGCCAGTGGGCGAAGGTGATGCGGGCGCTGCCGCCGTCGCTCAAGGTGTAGATGTTCTGCACCGAGCCCTTGCCGAAGGTCTTCTCGCCGAGCAGGAACACATCGTCGCGCGAGTCGCGCAGCGCGCCGGCGACGATCTCGCTCGCGCTGGCGGACCCGCCGTTGACGAGGACGACCAGCGGCAGGTCGAAGGCGCGCAGGCTGCGGTCCCCGCTGATCGTGCGCAGCTCGGTGAGGGTGCCCTCGCCGTTCTCCTCGAAGAGCGCCGTGCCCTCGTAGAGCCGCCCGAGCACCTCCTGCGCGTTCTGGAGGAAGCCGCCGGGGTTGTTGCGCAGGTCGAGGATCATGCCCTTCGGGTTCTGCGGCAGCAGCTCGCGCAGCGCGTCGTCGAACTCGCGGGTGGTGTTGACCTTGAACTCGCTGATGCGGATGTACGCGATGCCCTGGGGGAACATGCGGCTCTCGACGCTCGGCACCACCACATCGGCGCGGGTGATCGTCAGCTCGATCACCTCCCCGGTGGCGGCGCGCCGGATGCGCAGGGTCACCTCGGTGCCCGGCTGGCCGCGGATCATCGCGGCGACCTTGACCGCCGCCTCGTTGGTGTCCAGCCCGGCGATCAGCGGCCCGATCTCCTGCCCGTCCACCGCGAGGATCTCGTCGTCCTGCGCCAGCCCGGCGGCGACGGCCGGGCCGTTCTTGAACGGCTTCCAGAGGTACGCGCGCCCGTCGGTGATGCGCAGGTAGGTGCCGATGCCGCCCTGGCGCCCCTGCATGTGCTCGTTGGTCTGCGCGGCCAGCTCGGGCTCCTGGTAGACGGTGTACTGGTCGTTCAGGGTGGCGAGCATGCCGCGGATCGCGCCCCAGATCATCCGCTGGCGGTCGAGCGTGCGCCGCTGGTAGTGCTGGCTCTCGACGAGGTTCCAGACCTCCCAGAAGACGCTGAAGCGCTGCCGAAGCTCGGGCGGCGTGCCCTGGTTGGCCACCAGCCCCGGCCCCAGCGCCGGCACCAGGCTCGCGATCGGGAACCGGTCGCCGTAGAGGGCGTTGCCGACCCAGCCGGCGACGAAGCCGATGACGAGGAGGAGCGCGGAGAGCGAGCCGCGCAGGATGGCACGCGTCGGGATAGACATGGGGCGTTCCTCCGAGCTTCGCTGGGCGCAAGGGTCTATGTGCCGATAATGTCCCCGTGACTATAGATCCGCGTGAAAGCCCGCTGCTGATCGGAACTGCAGCGGCTTTGGCTCAGATCGGCTGCGGGAGATGTTTGTGGCAGTGGGGCGCGGGGCAGGGCCGCCGCGTGCGTCGTGTCACTCAAGATCCCCCACCTCATACAATACCGCTGCAGCGGCGGCGATGGGTGCGGTCTCGGCGCGCAGCGTCCGTGGGCCAAGCGATACGGGAATGATACCATGGCGGTCGGCGAGGCGCCGCTCCTCCTCGCTGAGCCCGCCCTCAGGGCCGCTCAGGATCGACCAGGCGCGAAGGTCCGGCGCTGGCGCATCGTGCCCGGCGGCGTCGGGGGCGCCGTGCTCTATCGGCCGCCCCCGATCCGTGAGGCGCCGCAGCACCTCGCGTAGCCCGGCGGCGCCCTGGCCCTCCCACAGCAGCAGCGCGTGGCCCGCCGCACCGGCGCGCGCGCAGGCGTCGGCGAAGGGGATCGGGGACTCCAGGCGCGGCAGGCGCCCGCGGCGGGACTGCTCGGCCGCCTCGCGCAGGATCTTGCGCCAGCGGAGCAGCTTGCCGGCGGCTGGGCCGCCCTCCGAGAAGCTGTGGGCGCAGATCGTCGGCACGAAGGCCGTGGCGCCGAGCTCGGTGCCCTTCTGGAGCGCCCACTCGAAGCGCTCGGGCCGGATGAGCGGCAGGTAGAGCGTGAGCTGCGCCCGCGGCTCGCCCGCGGCCGCGGTGCGGCGCTCGATCCGGCCGGTCACCGCGCCGCGCCGGTCCACGCGCTCCAGCGCGACGACGTGCTCCCAGCCCTCGCCGTCGAGCGCCACGATCCGATCGCCGGGGCCGAGGCGCAGCACGCCGCCGATCTGGCGCGCGAGCTCCGGGTCGCCGCTCGTGAACCGTTCGCCCTCGAACGCGGCGGGGTCGACGAAGAAGCGGTAGGTGTTGCTGCTGGTTGTCTCGCGGGGTCGTCGGGGCATCGCCTGTCTGTCGTATGGGCCCTCAGGGCCGCCGGTAGACCAGCGCGACCCAGTCGCCCTCCTGGCGCCGCTCGACCGGCTCAAGGCTCACCTCGGCGAAGGCCTGGACGACCTCCGGCTCGCGGTCGGCGATGATCCCGGAGACGATCAGCAGGCCGCCGGGCACGAGCGCGTCGACGTAGTCGGCGCCGAGCGCCACATGGACCTTGGCGATGATATTCGCGACGATCAGGTCGAACCGCTCGGCCTGGGATGTGGGGCGCTGCGCTCCGCCGGCAGTCGTCCGCTCGCCGGTATCCGGCCCGTACAGCCAGTGACCGAACGTGGCCCCGGCGCCGAGGCTGCCCTCGGCCACGGTGACGATGTCAGCGACGCCGTTCCGCTCGGCGTTCTCGCGCGTCGCCGTGACCGCGATCGGGTCGGTGTCCAGCGCCAGGACCGGGCGCGCGCCGAGCAGCGCGGCGGCCACCGCCAGGATGCCCGAGCCGCAGCCGAGGTCGAGCGTCGCCATGCCCGGCCGGGCGTACTCCTCCAGCAGCGCGACGCACAGGCGGGTCGTGGCGTGCAGCCCGGTGCCGAAGGCCATGCCGGGGTCGAGCCGCAGCACCAGGTCGCCGGGCTGCGGCTGGTAGTCGAGCCAGGAGGGCACCACCACCGTCCGGGCGCCGATGCGCTGGATGCTGTAGTAGCGCTTCCAGGCGTTGGCCCAGTCCTGCTCCTCGAGCGGGCGCGTCTGGAGCGGGCCGACGTGGCGCATCATACCCAGGAACCACAGCCCCTGCTCGACGCGCGAGCGCGTCTCCTCGGCCTGCTCGTCGAGCGGCAGGTAGGTGCGGACCACGACCGGCCGCGTGGCGTCGTGGGTGTACTCCGGGCCGTCGGCGCCGGGGATGATCGGCTGCTCGATCGCCACCCCGCCGTTGTAGCCGTAGCGCGCCAGCAGCTCGCTCACCGACTCGACGGCCTCGGGCTCACATTCTACGGAGAGTTCAAGCCAGCTCATTCGGTGCCATCCAGAGAGGCTGTGTCCGCGCGGCGGCGAGCCTGCCGCACACAGACACAGCCGGCCGAGACGTCGCTAGATCTTCCAGCGGGTGCCCTGCGGCGTGTCCTCGAGGGTCACCCCTAGCTCACCGAGGCGCGTGCGGATCATGTCGGCGAGCTGGAACTGCCGGGCCTTGCGCAGCTCGGAGCGCAGCTCGACCAGCAGCTCGATGAACGGCTCCGCCTCTTTCCCCCGCCCGCGGGTGGTGTCCTCGAGCGTGAGGCCCAGCACGCCGGTCAGCTCGCGCAGCACGCCCTGCGCCTGCTCGAACGGCTCGCCGCCCACCCCCGCGTCGCGGGCGGTGTTGATCGCGCGCACCAGCTCGAAGATCGCCGCGAGCGCGCCGGAGGTGTTGAAGTCATCGTCCATGGCGGCGATGAACTGCTCGCGCGCGGCTTCGGCGGCGGCCTTCAGCCGGTCGACCTGCTCGCCGCTGGTGGTCGTGCCGATGGCGGGCTCGAGCGCCGAGCGGATGCGGGCCAGCTTGCGCAGGTTGTCGGCGGCGATCTCCTTGCCGTAGGCCAGCGGGCTGCGGTACGAGCTGGAGAGCACCACCAGGCGCAGCACGTCGGCCGGGTACTCGGCGAGGAAGTCGCGGATGGTGACGACGTTGCCGAGCGACTTGGACATCTTCTCCAGCTTGTAGGTGCCGTCCGGCAGCTTGGTCTGGATCTGGAGCATGCCGTTGTGCATCCAGTAGCGGGCGAAGGGCTTGCCGGTGAGGCTCTCCGACTGCGCGATCTCGTTCTCGTGGTGCGGGAAGATCAGGTCGGTGCCGCCGCCGTGGATATCGATCTGCTCGCCGAGCTCCTTGAGGTTCATCGCCGAGCACTCGATGTGCCAGCCGGGCCGGCCGCGGCCCCACGGGCTGTCCCAGTACGGCTCGCCGGGCTTGGCCGCCTTCCAGAGCGCGAAGTCGGCCGGGTGCTCCTTGCGCTCGTCCACGCCGATGCGGTTGCCGGCGATCATGTCCTCCAGGCTGCGCCGGGAGAGCTTGCCGTAGTCCGGGTCGGAGGACACGCGGAAGTAGACGTCGCCGTCGACGGCGTAGGCGTGGTCGCTCTCGATCAGATCAGCGATGAAGCGCTGGATCTCCGCCATCGTCTCGGTCGCGCGCGGGTAGGCGCTGGCGCGCAGCACGTTGAGCGCCCGCAGCTCCTCCATGAACTCGGCGACGTAGGTCTCGGCCAGCTCCTTCGGGTCCCGCCCGAGCTCGTTGGCGCGGTTGATGATCTTGTCGTCCACATCGGTGAAGTTGACGACGTGGCGCACGCGGAAGCCGCGGTACTCGAGGTAGCGCCGGACGATGTCGAACACGATCGCCGACATGGCGTGCCCGATGTGGGCGCTGTCGTAGACCGTGACGCCGCAGACGTACATCTTGACGACGCCCGGCTCGATCGTCTCGAGCGGCTCTTTGGTGCGGGTGAGGGTGTTGTAGATCTGAATAGGCATGGCTTCACTCAATTGTCGTCCGCGCATCCGCCGGAGGCCGGTAGGCGCCTCCAGGCTTACGGATGCGCCCTAGATACCCCCGCCGGACGTAAACTCGTCGTAGTCCTTCACCGCGCCATTCTCGCCGAGCGAGGCCCACAGCTGGGCCGGGAGCGCGTCGTAGGGCTGGTGGTGCTCGAGCGTGTGGTGGTCGGTGGCGATCTCCAGCTCGGTGAGCCGCTCTTCGAGCTCCAGAACCTTGGCCCGCAGGCCGCGCAGCATCTCGGCCTCCGGGTCCGGCAGCTGCTCCACGCGCCGCGTCTCGCCCGTCACCGGGTCGCGGTGGGCGACGATGCGCGCGGGGACGCCCACGGCGGTCGAGTAGGGCGGGACGTCCTTCACCACCACCGCGCCGCCGCCGACGCGGGCGCCCTTGCCGACGGTGATCGCGCCGAGGACGATCGCGCCGACGCCGATGATCGCGTGGTCCTCGACGGTCGGGTGGCGCTTGCCCGTCTGCTTGCCGGTGCCGCCCAGGGTCACGCCCTGGTAGAGCATCACCCAGTCGCCGATCTCGGTCGTCTCGCCGATCACCACGCCCATGCCGTGGTCGATGAAGAACCCGCGGCCGATCCGGGCGCCGGGGTGGATCTCGATGCCGGTCAGGAAGCGGCTGATCTGCGAGATCAGCCGCGGGAGGAAGGGCACGCGCCGCCGCCAGAGGAAGTGGGCGATGCGGTGCATGATGATCGCGTGGAGGCCGGGGTAGAGCAGGACCTCGGCCAGGTTGCGCGCGGCCGGGTCGTTGAGAAAGATCGCCCGTATGTCATCGCGCAGGATGCGCAGTGGGTGGTCGTTGGACATAAAGAACCTCCCGTGAGCCGAAGGAGCACGCCGGAGCGCTGCACACACACGAGGGGCGCTGTACGGACGAAGGTGCGGGACGTACGCCGATACGCCTCCTCGCTCCTACGCCCGACATCGCCCCTAACGACAGGTGCAGGTAGCTCTGGCCGCGCGCCTCCGGGGTTCCCGGGAGGCATACGTGAGGCCCTGCAGGGTCGGTCGGTTAATCTGTCGCGGGCTTCGAGTCACTGCTGCTCGTTGTCTCGCTCTTCGACTCAGACTTCTCAGTCTTCGAGCTGCTATCAGAGCCGACGCTGGCGCTGTCGGTCTTGCGGCTATCGGTGATATACCAACCCGAACCTTTGAAAACAATGCCTACGGGCTGGAAAACGCGGCGCACCCCGCCGCTGCACCGCGGGCAAGTCTGCAGCGGCTCATCTCTGAAGGACTGAAACTGTTCAAACTGGGCGCCACACGAATCACAGGCGTAGACATAGGTCGGCATAACCTTCCAAACCTCCTGGCGGTCGAAGCTATTCGCATTCGGTCCATATTGTACTCTACCTGCGCCTGCCGATCAAACGTCTACGGTAGGAGATTTGTTAGAGGCGAGGGTGGCCTGCAGCTGCTCGGCCAGCTCCGGCGGCTCCGAGCGGCGCACGACGACCTCGGGCGTCCCGTGCCAGGCGGCGCAGCTCTGGAGCGCCTCCCCGAGATCGACGACGAGCGCATCGGTCACGGGGACGCCGGGCTCCAGGTACAGCGCCTTGACCTCGAAGACCCGCTCCTTGCGGTGCGCCTTGGGGTCGAGCCGGCCGATGAGCTGCCCGCGGCGCAGGATCGGCAGCGTGAAGTAGCCGTAGCGCCGCGCCGGCGCCGGCGTGTAGCACTCGATCCGGTACTCGAAGCCGAACAGCTCGAGCGCGCGCCGCCGGTCCCAGACCAGCGGGTCGAACGGCGAGAGCAGGGTCGTGTAGGTGGGGCGGAGCTGCCCGGCGGCCGCGGCCTCGGCCAGCGCGCGGTTGTCCGGGTGGATGTAGCCGGGCTCGCTCCAGCTCTCGACTGTGACCGGCACGACCTCGCCCTCGCTGGCGAGCTGCTCCAGCAGCCGGGCGCTGTTCTGCCGGCGCGCCCGGAAGTAGTCCGCCAGCCAGCGCGGCGGCGTCACGCCGAGGGCGCGCACGGTCTTGAGCGCCAGCGCGCGGCGGGTCGCTTCGAGCGACGGGGCCTGCGAGTCGTCCCAGGTGGGGAGCACGCGCTCGCGCAGGTCGTAGACGCGCTGGAAGTTCTCGCGCCGGGCGATCATCAGGTCGCCGGCGGTGTAGAGCGCCTCGAGCACCTCCTTCTCGATCTTCCAGTTCCACCAGGCGCCCCTCTGCCCGTCGGTGCGCTCGAAGTCCGCGGAGCGCACCGCGCCGTTGGCGCGGATGACCGCCATGACGCGATCGACGTCGGCGCGGTGCGCGTCGAGCCAGCGGTGCACGTTCCACGAGGGGCGCCCCAGCCCCTCGAGCATCAGCCGGCGGTAGAGCGGGTAGTCCTCGATCGGCAGGAAGCAGGCCTCGTGGGACCAGTACTCGAAGATCGCGCCCTCGGCGAGCAGCTCGTCGAGCCAGCGGGGCTGGTAGGCGCCGAGGCGGCTCCAGAGCACAAGATATGGGCTGCGCGCCACCACGTGAATCGTGTCGATCTGCAGCGCGCCCATGCGCCGGATGGCTGCGAGGACATCGGCCTTTGTGGCCGGGGCGGCGGGGGGCGCGAGCAGCCCCTGGGCGGCGAGCATCAGCGCGCGGACATGATCCTGTGACAGGTGCATGGCATACCTCGGCTGCTGTTCGGCGGACGCGGGGCATTATATCAGAACGTCAGTTCGCCGAAACAAGACGCCGGCTGCGAGCGTCGTATGCGCACGGGGTGTTGGCTGGAAGGCTGCAGTTGCCCATGTTGGCCGTTTCGTCGATAATATCGGCGAGGCGTGTCGCAGGTGAGCAAGGAGGGCGATCGTGTCGGCAGTGAGTCTGTTCTCGAGTGTCACGAGCGTCAATCGCGCGCAGCGGCTGGAGGAGGAGAGCTTCGTCGCGATCTTGGGCAGCGTCGAAGCGGACTTCACGCGCCAGGCGCTCCAGCCGGGCGATCACACCATCAGTGTGGTGGCGGTGCTCGGCAGCGTCAAGCTGATCTTCCCGGCGGATGTCGAGCTGCGCATCGAGGGCTCGGCCATGATCTTCGGCGGCGTCGATCACCGCGGCGCCGACGCGCAGGCGGCGTCGAGCTCGCAGACGCGCGTGACGGTGAAGGCGGTGGCCGTCTTCGGCGGTGTCGAGGTGCTGCAGGTGGCCAGCGATGAGTCTCAGGAGCGCGCGCATCCTGAGATACCTGCCGAGGAGCAGTACGCCCGCCCGCACGACGAGCCGGCGGCGTACGAGGGTGTGACGCGCAAGATCGGGCAGGGGGAGTAGCGAACAGGCGTCTGTGCGCTTGGGGCGCCGCGCCGAAGCGGGTATAATGCGCAGCAGGGCTCCAGGAGGGCTGCAGTCCTCCAGGGGCCCTGCTTTACTGCGCCGCGCGGGTGAGCCCGCGCGGCGCGAAAACGCGGCTTCTTAGACAAGGTGAACCTGCCATGACCATCGCCCGTGAGGATGCGGCCTCACCACTCGCCCCACCGCGCACCGCGCGTCTCGCTGTCGCCGGGATCTTCTTCCTCAACGGCGTCGCACTTTCGAACTGGATCGCCCGTATCCCGGATGTCAAGGAGCGGCTGGCGCTCAGCGAGGGGACGCTGGGGGTGGTGCTGCTGTGCTCGGCGGTCGGGGCGCTGGTCGCCCAGCCGAGCACCGGGGTGCTCATCCGCCATATCGGCAGCCGCCGGGTCACGACGCTCGCCGCGCTGCTGTTCTGCGCCTCGCTGACCCTGCCCGGCCTGGCGACGAGCGTGCCGGCGCTGATGCTCGCGCTCTTCCTGCTCGGGGCGCTCAACGGCGGCCTCGACGTCGCGATGAACGCGCAGGCGGCGATCGTCGAGGCGCGCTACAGGCAGCCGATCATGGCCTCGTTCCACGGCCTGTGGAGCGTCGGCGGGCTGGCGGGCGCCCTGCTCGGCGGCTACGCCGCCTCGCAGGCCATGGACCTGGCCTCCCACCTGCTGCTGGTCGCGGTGCTCACCGCGGCCTGCGTGCTGGTGGCGATCCGCGGGCTGGTGCCCGACCGGGGGAGCGGCGGGGAGGGCGGCCCGAGCTTCGCGCTGCCGCCGCGGGCGCTGCTGCTGCCGGGCCTGATCGCCTTCGGTGTCCTGTGCTGCGAGGGCGCGATCGCCGACTGGGGCGCGATCTACCTGCGCGATGTCATCGGCACCGGGCCAGGGCTCGCGGCCTCCGGCTACGCCGTGTTCGCGCTGCTGATGGCGGTCGGCCGGCTCACCGGCGACTGGCTGACGCTCAGGCTCGGGACGACGCGCATGGTGCGCGGCGGCGGGGCGCTGGTCGCGCTCGGCATAGCGCTCGCGCTGGCCAGCCCGGTCCCGGCGCTGGTGATCGCCGGGTACGGCCTGGTGGGCGCGGGCGTGTCGTGCATCTTCCCGCTGATCCTCAGCGCGGCGGCGCGCACGCCCGGGATCGCGCCGAGCACGGCGATCGCCGCGATGGCCACCGCCGGCTACACCGGGTTTCTCGTCGGCCCGCCGCTGATCGGCAGCGTGGCCGAGGCGCTGTCGCTGCGCGTGGCGCTGGGGTTCCTCGGCCTGCTCGGCGTGCTGGTCGTCGTCTCGGGCGCGGCGGTGGAGCGCGCCGCGATCAGCCCGCGTAGCTCTCCAGAAAGCGCTTGACCGTCGCCAGGAACGCGTCCGCAGTGGCGCCGTCGATCACCCGGTGGTCGAAGGTGAGCGACAGGTAGCACATCGGCCGGATGGCGATGCTGTCCAGCCCGTCCTGCGTGATGACCACCGGGCGCTTCTGGACGGCGCCGACGCCGAGGATCGCGGCCTGCGGCTGGTTGATGATCGGCGTGGCGAACAGGCTGCCGCTGATGCCGTGGTTGGTGAGCGTGAAGGTCCCGCCCTGCGTCTCGCCCGGCTCCAGCCGGCGCGTGCGCGCCCGCTCGGTGAGGTCGTTCACCGCGCGCGCCAGCCCGAGCAGGCTCTTCTCGTCCGCGTCGCGGATCACCGGGACGACCAGGCCCTCGTCGAGCGCGACCGCGACGCCGAGGTGGGCGCGGCGGTGGCGGATGATCCCGGCGTCGGTCCAGGTGCTGTTGAGCGCGGGGACGGCGCGCAGCCCGGCGACGATCGCCTGCAGGAAGTAGGGCGTGAGCGTCAGGCGCACCCCCTGGCGCTCGAAGTCGGCGCGGGCGCGCTCGCGGTGCGCGAGCACCCGGCCGAGGTCGGCCTCGAACACTGTGGTGACGTGCGGCGCCGTTCGGACCGAGCGCTCCATGTGCTCGGCGATCGCCCGGCGCATCGGGGAGATCGGGATGAGCTCCATGTCGTCCGAGAGGGCGGGAGCTGCGGGCTGCGGGCTGGGGGGCGCGGCGGGGGCGCGTTCCACTACAGGGGCGCGCTCCTCTGCGGAAGGTGCGCCCTCGCCCTCCGGCGGCCTGCGAGCGGCGGCCGCCTCCCGCTCCGCGAGGAAGCGCTCCACATCCTTCTTCGAGACACGCCCGCCGGCGCCGGTGCCGCGGATCTGGCTCAGGTCGAGCCCGTGCTCCTGGACCATGCGCGCGACGACCGGGGACACGAACCGGGAGGGCGCGGCCGCGTCGGCCTTGGGAGGCTGCGCCGGGGGCGCTTCAGCAGCTGCCGCCGGCTCCTCACGCGGGCGCTGCGGCTCCGCAGGCGCCCCGTCCGCATCGTCCAGGATGGCGAGCAGCGTGCCGACCTTGACCGTCGTCCCCTCCGGCACCGCGATCTCACGCACCACCCCGGAGGCCGGCGCGGGCACCTCGGTGTCCACCTTGTCGGTCTGCACTTCGAGCAGCGGCTCGTACAGCTCGACGCGCTCGCCGGGCCGCTTGAGCCAGCGGCTGATCGTCCCTTCGACGACGCTCTCGCCGAGCTTGGGCATCTTGACTTCGGTGGGCATCCCTGTCTCCCATTGCAGATGAGCCTAGTAGGCCGCCAGCGTGCGCATCGCGTTGGCTATTGTATCAGGCGATGGCATGAACGCCTCCTCGAGCGTGGCGGCGTAGGGCATCGCCGGGACGTCCGGCCCCGCGAGGCGCGAGATCGGCGCGTCGAGGTACTCGAAGGCGTGCTGGCTGATCAGCGCCGCGATCTCGCCGCCGAGCCCGCCGGTCAGGTTGTCCTCGTGGACGATCAGCACCTTGCCGGTCTTGCGGGCGCTCGCCAGGATGGTCTCGGTGTCGAGCGGCCTGAGCGTGCGCAGGTCCACCACCTCGGCGTCGATCCCCTCGTCGGCCAGGCGCTCGGCCGCCGCCAGGCTGTGGTGGAGCATCAGCCCATAGGCGAACACCGTGAGATCGCTCCCCTCCCGGCGCACCTTCGCCTTTCCGATCGGCACGCGGTAGTCCTCGTCGGGCACCTCGCCGCGGACCATGCGGTAGCAGGCCTTGTGCTCGAGGAACAGCACCGGGTCGGGGTCCTCGACGCTGGCCTTCAGCAGCCCCTTGGCGTCGTAGGGCGTGGCCGGCGCCACCACCTTGAGCCCCGGCACGTGGCAGAAGAAGGCCTCGATGCTCTGCGAGTGGTAGAGCGCGCCGTGGACGCCGCCGCCGTACGGCACGCGGATCACCAGCGGCACGCCCCAGTCGTTGTTGGAGCGGTAGCGGATGCGGGCCGCCTCGCTGACGATCTGGTTGAAGGCCGGGAAGATGAAGTCGGCGAACTGGATCTCGGCCACCGGCCGCGCGTCGTTCATCGCCGCGCCGATGCAGGCGCCGACGATCACGCTCTCGGCGAGCGGCGAGTCGATCACCCGCAGCGGGCCGTACTTCTCCTGCAGGCCCTCGGTGGCGCGGAAGACGCCCCCGCGCTTGCCGACGTCCTCGCCGAACACGAACACGCGCTCGTCCGCGTCCATGATCTCGTCGAGGGCCTGCCGGATGGCTTCGATGAGGCTGATCTCTGGCATCGGTGCACCTCGCTGCTCGATGTCCCGCCCGATGATGTCAGGAGCCGGCGTGCCCGGCGGTGCGCCGTCAGGCATACACGTGCTTCAGGAGATCGTCGGGCGCGGGCAGAGCCGCCTGCTCGGCGTAGGCGGCAGCCTCCTCCACCTCGCGGGCCACGGCCGCGCGGATCGCGGCGTCCTGGTCGGCATCGAGGATCCCCGCTGCGCACAGCTGCTCGCGGAAGCGCGGGATCGGATCGCGCTCCCGCAGCCCGGCGAGCTCCTCGGCAGGCCGGTAGGTCTTGTCGTTGTCGTCGCTGGTGTGCGGCGTGAGGCGGAGGCAGCGCGCCTCGATCAGCGTCGGGCCGCCGCCCTCGCGCGCGCGCTCCACAGCCTCGCGGGTTGCCGCATACACCGCCAGCGGGTCGGTGCCGTCCACCGAGACGCCGGGGATGCCGTAGGCCGCGGCGCGCGCCGCGACGCTCGGCACGGCCATCTGCTGGCTTGCGGGCACCGAGATGGCGTACTGGTTGTTCTCGCAGTGGAAGATCACCGGCAGCCGGTGGACGGCGGCCAGGTTGACGCCCTCGTGCCAGTCGCCCTGGCTCGTCGAGCCCTCGCCGAACGAGACCCACACCACCGCGTCGCCGCCGCGCATGCGCTCGGCGAGCGCCACCCCCGCCGCGTGCGGGACCTGGGTGGCGACGACGCTGGACTGGGTGATGATGCGGTGCCTGCGGCTGCTGAAGTGGCAGGGCATCTGGCGGCCGCCGCTGGCGGGGTCCTCGGCGCGGGCGAAGATGGCCAGCAGCATGTCGCGCGCGGTCATTCCCATGGCCAGGGCGACCGTCATGTCGCGGTAGTAGGGGAGTACGAAGTCCTTACCGGGGCGGAGCGCGAACGCCGCTCCGGCGCCAGCGGCCTCGTGGCCCTGCGCCGGGATCGCGAAGGGGATGCGGCCGGTGCGGTTGAGCCGCCACATGTGCTCGTCGATCGCCCGTGCCAGCAGCATCACGCGGTACATCTCCAGCACGGAGCTCTCGTCGAGGCCGGCGGGGAGCTCGAGGAGCGTCGGCGGGTCGCTGACGATAGTCATGACACGCACCTCCTGTCCTGCAAGGGCGTACAAATAAGAACGCCCACGGGTGTGGCACCGCAGGCATCGACAGGGACTGCGTTCGCGGCCCGCACAAAGAGGGACGAACGCTGGGAGCTTGTCATCGCCGTTGATGGTGCTCACAGTATCACTGGGTAGTGTAGCACAGTCCGTGCCCCGAATCAAATATCCAGCGGGTGCCTTCGCGCGCCCTGACGGCATCAGGACGCGGTGAGGCGCCTGGTCCTGCGGTATCAGCCGCATCTCAGCTCACGCGCGGATACGCGTGCTATCCTGGGGTGGAAGCGATGTTCAGTTAGCGACGGGATGCTTGCGTATGGTCGTCAACACACGCCATGGTGGGGAGCGGGGCGCGGGGAGGCTGGCGGCGCGCCGCTTCAGCTGGCTGGCCTTGCTCGGCCTGCTGGCGCTGCTCCTCGTGCCGGCGCCGATCGCCAGCGCGCAGCAGCCGGCGCGCGTCGCGCCCTACGCCCAGGGCGCCCGGCTGCTGCGCGCCGACGGGCGGAGCCTCTTCGTGCTGGGGTACAACTACGAGGGCCCGAGCGACCGGGCCTGGCAGATGTGGCAGCGCTTCGACCTGGCGCTGATCGAGCGCGACCTCGCCCGCGCCCGGGGCGGCGGCGCGAACACCGTGCGGATCTTCGTGCAGGAGCCGCTGCCGGCGGAGATCCTGGCCGGCGACTTCAGCAAGCTCGACGCGGTGCTCGACGCGGCGGCGCGCCAGGGGCTGCTTGTGCTGCTCACGCTCTACGACTACGGCGAGCGCGACCTGGCGCTGGTCGCCGAGGTCGGCAGGCGCATCGCCGAGCGCTACCGCGGCAGCCCGACGCTGCTGGCCTACGACCTGCGCAACGAGCCGCAGTTCATCAACCTCGCGAGCGCGGCGTACCCGGCGGGGCCGCCGCCGCTCCAGCGCGCCGATCTGGTGCCGCTCTACGGCGAGCGGGTCAGCCGCGCCGACATCCCCGCCTACCGCGCCAGCGGCGACGGCCGGCCGCTGCCGCCGGAGTGGAGCGACGAGCAGGTGTACGCCTACGCCAACAACCTGGCCTACTTCCGCGAGCTGCTCGCGGACGGCGAGCGCTGGGTCGGGGCGGCGGCGGGCCGCACGATCATCGACTACCTGGCCTCGCCGGAGTCGCTCAGGTGGCGGCCGCTGATCGACGCGCTTGACGCGACGCTCGCGGCGTGGATCGAGACGCTCGGCGGGCCGCTGCGCTCGGCCGACCCCCAGCGCATGCTGACGATCGGCTGGAGCAACACTCTGCTGGCCGGCCTCCCCGCCAACGGCCGCCTGCTGGACATCATCTCGCTCCACCGCTTCCCGCGGCCCGGCGCCGGCAGCGTGAACCAGCTCCTCGACCTCGGGGCTGCGCTCAGGCGGGCGCACGCGAGGCGGCCGGTGCTGTTCGAGGAGATCGGCTTCTCGACCTACGATGCTGACCCGGAGGCGACGGCGGCGCTGGAGATGGCGGTGGCGACCCGCGCCTACGCCGAAGGGTACGCCGGCTTCCTCAAGTGGATGCTGACCGATCTGCCGCCGGTCGGCAACCCGCGCGAGGACGCCTTCGGCGCGCTGTTCGTGGACTCTCGGCCGAAGCCGGTGTACCACGCGCTCGGCGCGTTCGGCACGTACCTCGCGAACACCGCTGCCCCGCAGGGCGGCTCGGCGAACGTCTGGGATCGCGCCGACGGCCCCAGCTACACCTTCATCGCGCCCGACGCCTGGTACGTGGGCGGTCCCGAGGCGGGCGGCCCGCTGAGCTTCCGGCTCGACGCGCCCGGCCAGGTGCTGCTGCGCAAGCGCGGCGTGATCTACCTCCTGGCGACGAGGCCGGGCGAGGTGTCGCTCAATCTGCGCGAGCTCATGCCAATCTGGAGCGGCGGGCAGCCAGGCGTGTCGCGGCGCGACGGCGCCGACTGGGTGCCGCAGGCGTACACCCGTGACGGCGACACGATTCGCTTTACAGTTCAGGCCGCCACGCCCTACCAGGTGGGCCTGCCGCGGTACACCGAGATCGCGCCGGTGCAGCCGGGCTGCCGCCACTTCCCCGAGACCGGCCATAACCTGTGTGGGGCGTTTCTGAGCTACTGGGAGCGCAACGGCGGGCTGGAGCTGTTCGGCTACCCGATCACCGAGGAGTTCAGCGAGCTCAACCGCCAGGACGGGCGGACGTACACGGTGCAGTACTTCGAGCGCAACCGCTTCGAGTACCACCCGGAGCACGCGGGGACGCAGTACGAAGTGCTGCTCGGCCTGCTCGGGAACGATCTGACGGCGTCCCGGCGCGCCGAGGCGCCGTTCCAGCCCATCGCCGCTCCACCGCCGGGCGCGGACTACTTCCCCGAGACCGGCCACAGCCTCGGCGGGGCGTTCCGGGCCTACTGGCGGGCGAACGGCGGGCTGGCGGTGTTCGGCTACCCGATCAGCGAGGAGTTCGTCGAGGTCAACCCGGCCGACGGGCGGGCGTACACAGTGCAGTACTTCGAGCGCAACCGCTTCGAGTACCACCCGGAGTACGCCGGAACGCGCTACGAGGTGCTGCTGGGGCTGCTCGGGAACCAGGTGGTGGACGGGAACGGCTGGCGCTGAGGGGCAGTGGCGCGCTCTGCTGTCGCCTGAAGGCCGGCTACTGCCTGCTCACCCCGTCGAGCGCGCCGAAGTCCAGCGGGTTGCGGTTGACCCCGTTCACCCAGACCTCATAGTGGAGGTGGGGCCCGCTCGAGTTGCCGGTGGACCCGACCGCGCCGATCAGCTGGCCGCGCTGCACCACGGCGCCGTCCGCGACGGCCACGCTGTTCAGGTGGCAGTAGGTCGTCCGGTAGCTGTCGTTGTGCAGCAGCACGCAGTTGCCGCCGGGCCAGGTGTCGAGGCGGACCTCAGCGATGCCGCTGTGGGTCGCGTAGACCGGCGCGTTCCAGGTGCCCTCCGGGTCCGCCTGGCCGTCGCCATCGCCGTCCAGCGCCAGATCGAGGCCGCCCCAGACCTCCGCGGGCGCGTGGGAGCCGACGCCGTAGCCCTGAGTCAGCACGACGCGCGCGTTGCCGAGCGGGTTGCCCCCCGGAATGGACTGGTCGGCGGGCACGCGCGGGTTCAGCCCGCCCTGCGGCAGCGCCGCGCCGACAATCGCGGCTGACTTGGACATGGCCCTGGTGCCGGGCCAGTTGCTCAGCACCGGCTGAGACGGGCGCGTCTGCAGCAGCAGCGCGCCCGCGCCGATCACCGCGAGCACAAGCAGCGCCAGCCGGCCGCGCCCGAGTTCGTCCCAGCCCATCACCGCCGCACCCCCTCGGTGCGCCAGGTGTGCACTAAATTATTGACAGCGTTGATGTAGGCCGGCACGTTATTCTCGAACGACGGCGCGTAGATCGGGATGATCTGCTCGACGGTGTGCACGCCGCGGCCGTTGATGTACTCGACCGAGATCAGCTTGTACCAGTCCTCGATCCCCGCCTCCCAGTTTGGGTAGTCCCGGAAGCGGTTGAAGCACGTCGGGTAGCCGGCGCAAATGATGTTCCCGACGTTGTGCGTCGTCGTCCCGTCCGGCTTGATCCCGGCCCAGGCCGGGTTGGTGCCGGCGCTCGATTCGTGGATGAAGAACGCCAGGGCGTAGGCCGGGTCGATATTGTAGCGGATGCCGAGCTCGACCCACACGCGGCCGGTGCCCGCCGCCGGCGAGCCGTACTGCGCCAGGATCGCGTCGATCTGCTCCGCGGTGATCGTGGGCGGGCCGATCAGCGAGTTCTCGCCCGGCGCGGTTGGCAGCTGCGGGTAGCTGGTCTGCACCTCGGCGTTGATGGGCACCGATCGGGGGCCAGGGTATGTGCTGATGCGCGTGCGCTCGGGCTGCACCCAGAGGGTGTAGAGCACCAGCAGGCACGCCGCCGACACGAGCACCGCGAGCCAGGGGCCGCTCTGGAGCAGCTGCGCCAGCAGGTCCCACGGGCCGCCGTAACCGGGGTCGATCGACCGGGTGACGGGCGGCTCGACGAACTGGCGCGCGCGCTGGAGGTCGCGCGCGCTGCGTACGAGCGGCGGCTCCGGTGTGTCGTCGGGCTCGGGGAGCGACTTGGCGAGGATCTCGGGGCGCTTCGGCGCCTTGGGGCGATCCTTGAGCGCCACCGCCGCGCGGCTCGCGGAGCGCGGCCCGATGCTCAGGTCCTCGAGCGGGTCACGTAAGTTGTTCAGCGGCCGGGGCGGCGGGCGTGACACGCCGGTCTCGCGCACTTCGAAGCGCGTCCGGCTCTTCTGCGCCCCACCCCGGCGCCGGGAGTTCTCGTAGTCGCTCATCTATGGGCCATGTTGCCTGAGCAGCTGCGCCTGCTCCTCGGGAGTCGGCAGCCGGAAGGCCCCGTCTCTATTCAGATAGACGATCTGCTCGCGCCGAATGTTGAGCAGCAGATCCGCCTGGCCATCGCCGTCCGCGTCGTGGACGGACAGCGTCACCGGCGTCAGGTGCTCCTCGGCGCCGAAGAGGTACGGCCCGCTGAGCGCGCGTACCTGTGAGGCATCGCCGCCGGGTAGTTCCAGGATCACCACCTGGCGGTTGAGGTTGATCGCCGTGAGATGCGTCGGCTGACCTGTCTCCTCGCCGTGCCCGACGTAGGCCGCGATGTGGTGCGTGCGCGGCCGCCCGTAGCGCCAGTCATCCAGCAGCACGTTGACCCGGCTCTGCGTCGCGCCGACCACGGCGTACGCCGCCAGCACCGCCAGCACCAGCGTCACGCCGTACATCACGGCGCGCAGCTGCCGCCCAAGCCCGGCGCCGGCCGTGTTGGCTCGATCGATCGGGCGAAGGTTCTTGCTCGTGACAGCCATCAGCCGCCTCCTCACCTGCGACAGAGACGCGTCACGCCCGGTGTGTCGTCTCTCGCTGCCGCGGAGGGGCACGCCGGGCGTCATGCGCCGGGTGTTGTGTAAAGCGATTCGAGGTGAGGTCATTATATAGAACAAGTGTTCTGATGTCAAGCCACATTTTGACCAGTTTTTGGCCGTTACGGTATTTTAACACTACTGACCGTGGTTGAGTCGCATGAGCTGTGAGCGATCAGTGGACGGTGTGCGTGGGGGGCGCCGCCAGGGCCGGGTGGAGCTTCGTCGCCGCGAGCCACGCCTCGATCGCAGCGACGGGGAGCGTGCCCTGCTCGGTGACGATCCCGGCGAGCAGCTCAAGCGGCGTAGTGTCGAAGTAGCGATTCTGCACCGTGACGCCCGGCGGTGCGTCCGGCCACACCTCTTCCGCCGGCCAGTCCGACTGCGGCAGCGGCGTGAAGCCGGGCGGGAGGAACTTCTCGCTGCCGCAGAGCGTGTAGAACGGCACGTCCAGGCCGCGGGCCACAGCCGCCAGCGCGTGCGTGCCGACCTTGTTCACCAGCCCGCGCATGCTGAGCAGGTCCGCCCCCACCAGCACCATCTGGGCCTCGGCGACGGCGTGCATCGCCGCCGCATCGACGACGAGCCGCACCGGGATGCCATAGCTGGCCAGCGCCGCGGCGGTCTGCCGGCCCTCGAAGACCGGGCGCGACTCGGCGCAGATCACGCTGAAGCGCCGCCCGGCCCGCTGGGCGTGCACCAGCGCCCTGAGCACCGTCGTGCTGTAGGAGATGGTCACGATCGTCTGGCCGTCGTTGATCAGCGCCAGGGCGCCTTCGGCGACGTGCACGGCGTGCTGCTTGAGCTGGCGCTTGAACGCTTCGGTGGCCTGCGCGACGGCGCTGCGCAGCTCGCGCGGCGAATCGCTCTCCTCCGCTTTCCAGAGCACGGCATTGACCAGGTTCACCAGGGGTGCCATCGCCGGCTGCGCCTGTATCAGCGCCCAGCCGGTGGCAAGCAGCTCCTGGCGGAAGGCATCGGGCGACGCCGGCTCGCCCGCCGTCGCGCGCTTCAGCAAGATATCGGCGGCGCGCTCGGCTATCTGCGCCGCGCCAAGGCGGTTGTCGGTGGCGATAGATGCGATCGCTTGCGCGAACGGTGATTCCACAGTCTCGACCTCCGTGTGTAACCCTGTGCGCGGCCCGCAGGGGGATGCGCGTCGCGGGAGGTACTGTACCGGTGCCGGAGCGTATGAGAGGGCGTTATGCGTCCTGCAGTGCGATCTTCGCCCCTATTGTACTACTTCTTGGAAGGGAGAGCCACGGGGTTTTGCGGGCTGTTGGGGGTCTTTCGGGCGAGCGGGGCTAGTGGTGCTGATCGACACGGCCGCCGGTGAGCAGCGCCCGCACCAGCGTCTCCAGCCGCTCGATCTGGAAGGGCTTCGCCAGCGAGGGGTTGCCGGTCTGCGCGATCTGCGCCTGCGTGTCCACGTTCAGCGTGTCGCCGGTGACGAAGATGACTCGCGCGGCGAGATCCGGGTCCCGCGCGAGAATGGCCTGGTGCAGCTCGAAGCCGTTCATCCCCGGCATCTTGACGTCGCTCAGGATCAGGTCGAAGTGCTCGTGCGCCAGGATCTGGAGCGCCTCCGCGCCGCTCTGCACCACGGTCGGCTGGCACCCGAGCTGGGTCAGCAGCCGGGCCAGGAGCTGCCCGACCGGCTCCTCGTCGTCCACCACGAGCACTCTGCAGCGCAGCTGCGGCTCGAGCTCCGGCACATCGTCGGGCGGGTCCTCGTCGACGAGCGGCTCGTACTCGTGCAGGATCGGCAGCTCGACGTGAACCGTCGTGCCGACGTTCACCTCGCTCTCGGCCCAGATCCGGCCGCCGTGCTCCTGCACGATGCCGAAGCAGATCGAGAGGCCGAGCCCGGTGCCCTGCCCGACCGGCTTGGTCGTGAAGAAGGGGTCGAAGATGCGGTTGAGATCGCGCTCGGGGATGCCGATCCCGGTGTCGGAGACCGAGACGCGGATCATCGGGCGCCCGGAGACCGTCTCGGACGGCGGCACGCTGGCTGTCCGCAGCGTCAGGGTCCCCTGCCCGCCGCGCTGGGTCATGGCGTGGTTCGCGTTGTTGATCAGGTTCAGGAACACCTGCTGCAGCTGGAACGGGTCGGCGACCGTGTGCGGCAGCTCGGGGTCGAGATCGGTGACGACGCGGATGTTATCCACGCGCAGCTGGTAGGCGCGCAGCGAGAGCGTGGAGCGCATCGTCTCGTTGATATCGATCAGCAGGCGCTGCGGCTTGTGCTCGCGGGCGAAGAGCAGCAGGTTCTGCACGATCCGCGCGGCGCGTTCGGCCTGGGAGTTGATCTGCTGCAGGTCCTCGTGGACGCGCTCGGGCAGGTCCGGGTCGCGCAGCAGGAGCTGGGTGTAGCCGGAGATGCTGGTGAGCGGGTTGTTCACCTCGTGGGCCACGCCGGCCACGAGCTGCCCGATCGCCGAGAGCTTCTCGGAGCGCAGCAGCTGCTGCTCGAGCTTGCGCCGCTCAGTCAGGTCGCGGGCGATGCAGTGGATGATATCGCCGCGCTGGCCGTCGCGCACCAGCCGGGCGCTGACCTCCAGCAGCAGCGTCGTCTCATCGCGGCCGCGCAGCTGCAGCTCGAAGGGCTGGATCGTGCGCCCGGCGAGCAGGCTGGCGAACTGCTGCGCGCTGGCGCCCCAGGCCTCCGGCACGCTCAGCTCGCGCAGCGGGCGCCCGAGGATCTGCGACTCCGGCAGCCCGGTGAGGCTGGGGCCAACCTTGTTGACGCTCAGCACCGTGAGCTCGCGGTCCAGCGTGAAGATCAGGTCGTTCGCGTTGGCGAACAGGTCGCGGTAGCGTGCCTCGCTGGCCTTCACCTCTTCGTAGAGGCGGGCGTTCTCGATCGCGATCGCCGCGTAGTCGGCCAGCGCCGAGAGCAGGTACTGGTCGTTCTCGTTGAAGGTGCGCTCGGACTGCTGGTTGTCCACCGCGAGCACGCCGATCACATTGCTGCCGACCATGAGCGGCACCTGCAGGATGGCGCGCACCAGGAAGCCGGTCTTGACCTTGAGCGGGGTGTTGCTGCTGGCCTTGTCGAGGCGCACTGGCTTGCCGGTGCGGATCACCTGGCCCGCGATCCCGTCGTCGATCGGCAGGCGCAGCCGCTGCGCGCGCTGCTCGCCGAGGTTCTTGGCCGCCCGCAGGTACAGCTCGTTGCGGTACGGGTCGCGCAGCAGCAGGAAGCCCTCTTCGGCGCGGGTGATGTACACGCCGGCCTCGACGATCCGCACCAGCAGCTCCTCCTGGTCCAGCAGCGCGCTGACCGACTTGCCGATCGAGTAGAGCACGGTCAGCTCCTGGACGCGCTGGCGCAGGTTGCGCGTCAGCTGGTCCTTCTCGCGGGTGAGGCGGCGCTCGCGCAGCGCCTGGTCGATCACCGCCTGGGCCTCGGTCTCGCTGAAGGGCTTGATCAGGTAGTTGCGCGCGCCGAGCCGGAACGCCTCGACGGCGATCGCCTCGGAGCCGTGGGCGGTCATGAGGATGACCGGCACGTCGTAGCCCTCCTGCGCGATCAGGCGCAGCAGGTCAAGCCCGCTGATGTCGGGGAGCTGCAGGTCAAGCAGGATCAGATCGGGGAGGCGCTGGCGCAGAAGCTGCAGGCCCTGGCGGCCGGTGTTGGCAATCGTCGAGCGGTACCCGAGCTCGGGCAGCACGTACTCTGCCAGCATAGAACAGATCTGCTTGCTATCATCAATGATGAGTATCTCTTCCATGCAGTCTGTTCGCGCACCCGGGCGGCGCTGTAGAACCGGTACGGGCGAGCGGCGTAGCGCCCGCGCATTGCGGCCATTATACTCGAGCGATGTGTGCGCAACAACACTCCAACCGAGTCGATTTGTATGCGAATGCTACTATGTGTGGTAGAGGACGCCTGCAGCGACGCCCAGCGGGCGCCCGGCCGCCGGGCCTGAGCCAGCCGGAGGAACAATGACGCACCCGGAGACAGAGACGATCATCGCGCTGTGCGACCGGATCGCCGCGCTGAAGCGATTGCCGCGCACGGGCTGGCTGCAGCGCGGAGTCGCGCCGGCCGAGAGCGTGGCGGAGCACACGTACGGCGTGGCGCTGCTGGCGCTGGTGGTCGGGGATGCGGTCGGCGGCGTCGACCGGGGCCGCCTGCTCGCGATGGCGCTCGTCCACGACATGGCCGAGGCGCTGCTGGGCGACCTGCCGGCCTCGGCGCGGCCGCACCTCGGCGCTGAGGCGAAGCAGCTGGCCGAGCGGAGCGCGCTGGCCGAGATCTTCGGCGGGCTGGCGGATGGCGCCGACTATCTCGCGCTGTGGGAGGAGTATGCGGCGGGGGCGAGCCGCGAGGCGCGGCTGGTCAAGGCGCTCGACCGCATCGAGATGCTGGCGCAGGCGCTTCAGTATGAGCGCGCCGGCAGCCGCGCGCTGGACGAGTTCTGGCAGGGCGTCGAGCAGGGGTGGGACGCCGAGTTCCCGCTGCTGCGCGAGATCGCGCTCCGGCTTTCAAGGATGCGCCCCGCCTCGTGACCGCGCGTGCGCGGACGTGCCGCGCGCGGGATGTTCAGCGAGAGAGCGCGGCGAGCGCCTGCGCGGCCCGCTGCTCGAGCTGCGCGATCTCGTCCCGCAGGCGCTGCTCCTCGGCGGCCAGGGCGCTGAGCTGATCTTCGAGCTCGCCGAGCAGCGCGACGTAGCGCGCCCGCAGCGCGCCCTCGTCGCCCTCGCGGCCGAGCGGCGTGAGGCTCTGCTGGGTCTGCTGCTGGCGCTTGTAGATCGGCTGGCGCTCGCGCTCGATCTCCTGCAGCCGGGCCTGGGCCTTCTCGATCTGACCGTAGAGCGCGAGCACCGCGGCGAGCCCGCGGAAGGTCGCCTCGTCCAGAAAGCGGCCGCGCAGGTAGTCGCGCAGCTGCGGGCCGCTGATCCCGCGCACGTGCTCGTGGCGCGTCGTCTTGCTGCGCTGCTGGACGGTGAAGACGGTCTCCGCGCCAGCGGCGCAGGTCACCGCCCAGCGCGCCAGCCCCTGCGCCTGCTCGCCGGGCTGGGGCGTGTCGAAGAGCTCGTAGCCGGGCATGAGCGGCTGCTCGATCGTCACCTCGGCCGGCGCGCTGAGGGTGCTGGTGATGCGGTACAGCCGGCGCCGGACGTCCCACTCCTCGATCAGCAGGTACTGGTCGCGCACGCTGAGCCCGGCGGTCTGCCGCTCGGAGCTGTGCTCCTCGACGACGGTGATGCCGAGCTCGACGGCGTAGGGCACGATCAGCTCGCCTCCCGGGCGGGTGAAGGGCAGCACCGCCTCGCCGGCGTAGTCGCCCTGCTCGAGCACCGTCACCGGGCCGCGCTCCAGCGTCAGGCCGGTGTCGTTGCGCATGCGGATGCTGGCCACCGGGTGGCGCGCGAGCTTGGCGCCGTTGTAGAGCAGCTCCTTGCGCCCGGCGCTGCGCTGGCTGACGATCGGCACCATCGCCGACTGGCCGCGCGAGACGCTGACCGGGCTGCTGACCTGGTACTGGAACAGCGCGCCGCGCTCCTCGCCCGCGCTCGCGGCCTGCGTCGTCGCCTCGGTCGCGTCGATCGAGAAGGCCATCGGAGCCGGACTGGCCATCTCCTCATCGGCCACGTGCGCGCCGTACGCCCGCTTCAGCCTGGGCGCGGCCGCAGGCGCCGGGACAGCCGGGGGCGGCAGCGCGCCGAACTCCACCGGCGCGGCGACGGTGCGCGTCTCGTCCTGCACCAGCGGCCGCTCGGGCGTGTGAGGCTCGTAGAGCCGGTAGCGGAACGAGACCGGCATCCCCGCCACGAGCGTCAGCTCGACATTCTCCAGGTCCTCTTCTAGCTGGTTGTCGAACAGGCCCCAGCCCTGGAGCAGCACGGACGTCTCCCGGCCGACGGCGTGCGATCCTTCGCCCGCTGCATCGGCAGGCGGCGGCTGGTCGTCCGCGGCCGCCTCTTCGACCAAGATGCGGTAGCTCACCCGCCAGGCCGGGGCGGGCGCGACATAGCCGACCAGCAGGTCGTGGTCGCCCTCGGAGAGGCGCAGGGTGGCCGCGCGGCGCTCCTCCTCGCCCTGCGAGGCGCGCAGGAAGTAGGACAGATCCTCGGCGGCGCGGTCCTCGAGCAGCTCGAGGCGCTCCACCGAGCGCACGGGCGCGGCGAGCACCTGGCGCTTGGCCGGGAGGTACAGCGACACCAGCGGCTTCTTGAGCGGCGCCTGCTCGTCCAGGTCCACGCCGACGACCAGCCCCTCCACTGGCGCGTCGGCGTCCTCCAGGTGCAGCCGCACCTGGCGCCCGCGCAGGTCGCGCAGCAGGTCGAGCAGGCTGTGCTCGTCGGAGAGGTGGATCGAGCCGCGCGCCACGCGCGCCGCGCGGTCCTCGGGGGTCTCGAAGTCGACGCCGAGGACCTGCCCGCCGCCCAGGTCGAGCGCCACGAGGCTCTTCAGCACGTCGTCCATCGCCGCGCGCGGGAAGCTGAGGCGCAGCGACGTGCCGCTCACTGCGCCGCGGCGCTCGAAGTACCCGACGCCGTGCTTGTAGATCACCAGGCGGCGAATCGGTAGCTCTTGCATCGGCGTCCCCCTTGTTGCTCGTTGACACGACGTGCGCGGCGGTGGGGCCGCGCTGCCCGCGTTACTCAGCCGCCGGCACGGGATTGTAGTACGTGTAGATCAGCCGCGAGAAGCCGGCGATCGACTGCATCATGATCCGGTCCGGCACAGGGGCATCGCTGGGCGCCACCGGCCGGTAGAGGTAGATCGCCGCGATATAGTCGCCCCCGGGCGAGCGGACGATCCCGACGTCGGCCTGCATGTCGGCGATCCAGCCGCTCTTGTGCGCCACCCGCGTGCCCGGCGGGAGCCCGGCGACCATGCGCTTGGTGTCGCCGTTCTTCTCCAGCCAGTCGATCATCTCCTGGCAGCGCTCGGCGGTCAGCGTCTCGGGGAACTTCTCGGGCAGCACGCCCTCGCCGTGGCTGCACTGCTCGATCATCAGGTACAGCTGCGCCATCTCGGCCGGCGTGGTGCGCAGGGCGCAGCCGGTGTCGGTGTGCGGCTTGGGGCCGACCGGACCCTTCGGGCCGCAGCGGTACTTGAGCTTGTGCAGGTTGATGTAGTCCAGCGCCTCGAAGGGCACCCACTGGTAGGTGTTCTTCAGGCCCAGCTCGGCCAGCATCTCGCTCATCTGCTCGGCGCCGGCAAGCGCCTCCTCGGTCCCGCCGCCGCCGACGGCCGCCGCGAGCAGCAGGTTGGCGTCCAGGTTGTCGCTCTCGACGATCATCTTCTCCAGCGCCTGCTTCTGGCGCGGGGTGAACTCCTCGACGTACGCGTAGGCGTGCAGCATGATCGCGGTCTTGATCGTGCTGGCGGCTGAGAAGACCGTGCCCTCGTTGAGGGCGGCGATCGGCTGGCCGCTGGCGAGGTCGTACACGTAGATGCCGGCCACGCCCTTCCACTCCTCCGCCATCTCTTCGATCTGCTGCTGAAGCAGCTCGGGCGCGGGCCGGCCGCCGGCGCCGGGCGCCGGGGCGAGCGTGATCCGCCGCACGCCGCCGACGGACCGCAGCCGCCTGTCGATCTGCTCGATCGCGGCGTCGATATCGAGCTGCTCGCCGCCCTGCAGCACGAAGCTGCGCGAGATCGGCTCCGTATCCTTGAGGACGCTGACCTCGCCGGGGGTGCCGAGCTCCTCGGCCAGCGCCTCGAGCTTACTCCGCAGCAGCTCCTCGTCGTACTCGACCGCGAGCGGGATGCGGGTGGCGCTCTTCGCCGCGAGCGCCTCGTCGAGCATGTTGTCGAGGCCGAGCTCGAGCCCGATCTCATCCGGGCGCACCAGCAGCTCGTGGTCGCCGACGCGCACCTCAAGCGGCCGCAGCAGCGGCGCCAGCGCCTGCTCAAGCTCGGCGCGGGCCGCCTCGATGTCCAGCCCGCCCACGTCGACTCCGGCGACATACACGCCCTCGGCCAGCGTCGGCAGCGGCGTGGGAGACGGCTCTGGGGTGGGAGGCGGCGGAGTTGCGGTTGGCGCAGGCGTATTCGTCGCGCTGGCGGTGGGCGCCGCCGGCGCAGCGGCGGACTGCGGGGCGGCCGAGCCACAGGCGGAGAGGACGAGCGCCAGCGCGAGCAGCGCAGCCGCGGCACAGTGCAGCGAGGATCTGTCTGTGGGCATGGTTTCTCTTCGATCTGCGACGCCGGGACAAAACAGCGGTAGTATAGGCGAAACGGTGCTGATGTCAATGACACGCGGTGCGCGGTGGCCTCGCCCCCGCCCTCTGGCGGGATTTGGGGAGGCGTCGCTCCTCCAGAGTCTTCCTTCTTCCGCTGCAGAGCGGCGAGGAAAAAGGCTCTCGGCGGGCCGCACGCCCGGGGACGGCGCACCGCGTGTCAGCGGGGATTGCTCGTGATTGCTTCCCTCCCGGAGCGCGTCGCAGCGCTCCCTGAGCCGGCGCGCGCGGCGTTCGGCCGCCTCTACCACATGGACCGCGTCCACGGCCGCGCGCTTCCGCCCCCCGAGATGGAGGCGTGGCTGCGGCGGAGCTTCGGGTCAGTCGAGGCGGTGCGCGAGCAGACGGTCGTGCGAGTTGTCAACCGGCTGACGCTGGAATCGGCGCTGTTCAACCCGCTCCGGGCGCGGCGCCCCACCGGGGAGGCGGCAAGCGACGCGCAGCTCGAGGAGTGGATCGCGGAGGAGCTCGCCGGGGCGGACTTCGCCGCGCCGCTGCAGCGCACGCCGGCCGACCCGTTCGGCCGCATCGAGGGGCGCTACTCCATCAGCGCCTCGAACGTCGCCAAGTACGACGGCTGGCACGGGCTGGTCATCTTCGAGGAGGGCCACCCGCTGCGCTTCGGGCCGGAGCAGCTCGCAGACTACCTCGACGTGGCGCTGCGCTGGCTGGAGGCGGCCCACGCCCATGACCCGGACGCGATCTACCCGCTGATCACCTGGAACTGCCTGCCGAAGAGCGGGGCGACGATCGTCCACGGCCACATGCAGGTGTCGCTTGGCCGGGGCATGCACTACGCGCGCCCGGAGCTCTGGCGCCGCGCCGCCGAGCGCTACGCCGCTCAGCAGGCGGGAAGCGGGCTGGGGCGCTACTTCGACGATCTGGCGCAGGTCCACGCCGGGCTCGGGCTGGCGCTGCACCGGACCGCGACGCTGGCGAGCTTCGTCCACCTGACGCCGCTGCGCAACCGCGAGGTCGTGCTGCTCGCCGCGGGGGAGCCTGCGCTCGACGCCGCCCGGAGGCTGGCCGGGCCGCTCTACGCCGTGCTGCGCGCCCTGATCGATCGCCAGGGCGTGCGCTCGTTCAACCTGGCCGTGGCGCTGCCGCCGCTCGCGCCGGCGCCCGAGCGCTGGGACGGCTTCCCGGTGCTCGCCCGCGTCGGCGACCGCGGCCCGGCGCTGACGCGGCGCAACGACTGGGGCGCGATGGAGCTCTACGGGACCGGCACCATCACGGTGGACCCGTTCGAGGTGGCGGAGCGGCTGAGGGCTGATATTGTGACGGGGTGAGGGGGTGACGGGGTGACTCTTTGACGCCGGAAACTCGTGCGACACCATCCAACGCCTTGTCGCCCTGTCACCCCGTCACCTGGTCACCTGGTCACCCTGTCACCTGGTCACTGTGTCACCCTGTCACCTGGTTACCGTGTCACCCTGTCACCTGGTCACCTGGTCACCCCGTCACGATGAGGGCCGCTCGGCCAGCGTGACCTCCAGCTGCATCTGCTGCCCGTTGCGCAGGATGTCGAGCGTCACGCGCTCGCCCGGCCGGTGCTCCAGCAGCAGGCTGCGCAGCGTCGCGTCCTGCCCGATCGCGCGGCCCTGGATCGCGGTGATGACGTCGCCCGGCTGCAGCCCGGCCTGCGCCGAGGGGCCGTCGGGGACGACCTCGCTCACCAGCGCGCCGGCCTGGACCGGCAGGTTATAGTCCACCGCGCTCTGGGCGTCGATCGTGATGAAGGTGATGCCCAGGAACGGGTAGATCACCCGGCCGGTGGCGATCAGCTGCTCGCTGACGCGGCGGACGATGTTGCTCGGCACGGCGAAGCCCAGCCCTTCGGCCTGCGCGCCGGTGAAGCCGCTGCCGCGCACCACCAGCGTGTTGATGCCCACCACCTCGCCGCGCAGGTTGATCAGCGGGCCGCCCGAGTTGCCGCTGTTGATCGCCGCGTCGGTCTGGATCAGCCCGTCAGGCGCATTGCCGCTGACCGTGCGGTTCAGCGCGCTCACCACGCCGACCGTCACCGTGTTGCGGAAGTCGCCCAGCGGGCTGCCGATCGCGATCACCGTCTCCCCCGGCTGCAGCTGGCTCGAGTCGCCGAGCACCATCATGCCGGGCACCGGGCCATCGACCTTGAGCACCGCCACATCCATCAGCGGGTCGCTGCCGACCAGCGTCGCATCGCGCCGGCTGCCGTCCGCGAAGATGACCGCCAGCGACTGCTGGCCCTCTATGACGTGGTGGTTGGTGATGATGTAGCCCTCCTCGCTCACGATCACGCCCGAGCCGCTGCTGCGCCGCGGCTGGCCCTGGCGCGGCCCGGGGAAGGGGAACGGGCTGCGATCCAGATCGGGCTGGGCGCCCGGCGCAAGCGTGTTCACCACCGTCACGACCGCCGGCGAGACGCGCTTGACGACCTCGACGATCGGCTGGCCCTCCGCGGCTGGGGCGTCAGCGGCGGGCGGGGCGGGGAGGACCGTCGGCGCCGGCGTGCTCGTCGCAGCTGGAGCCTCGGTCGGTGAAGCCGGGGCCTCGGTGGGCGAGACCTGTGAGATGCTGTTGATCGGCTCGGACACCGGCGCCGCGGGGGTGGCATGCTGCGCGAGCTGCTGCCGCGCCAGCAAGTACGCCACCGCTCCGCCGGCCACGGCGCCGCCTGCGATGCCGACCAGCAGCGTCAGGACAAGCACAACTGCTAGAACGATTCGATGTGATCGCTCCATAGAGGCATATCCCTCCTAAGAACGCCCGCGCCGCGCTTGGCGTAGCACAGGCGTGTGGTATTCCCAGTGACATGTTGGCAGAACAAGCTGAGACACGCGTGAGTCGTCGCTTAAAGGTCGGTTAGACGAAGCCTGGTGGTCGGGCGCTCGCGCCTCTCATAGCCTGCCGGAAGCCCGCTCGCTATCAGATCTCTATCACCTGTGTATCATTTTGGCTTGACATTCTTAAAATATCGGCTAGAATTGCGCCTCGCATGATAAGGTCCCCTTGTCATTATCAACGGCGTCCAGAGCGCAGATATGGCGTTAGAAAGCCGTATTTCGTGTCTGGCACGCCCCTCATCTGGCAATCGGGCGCCCTCGCGCGCCTGAGAAGGAGCGCCGTAACAGCACCGGCGCTCCGCGGCCGCATCCCCTCCGCGCGGCCGAAAGTGTGTCGCCCCAGCGGCCACACACCAGCGCCCATCGCTCCGCACCGATCGGCTCCACCGCCGGCGCACGCGGGGCAGCCCCGTCCCGCGAGACACGCTGGGTGCACTGTGCTGGGTTTTCACCAGGAGTTCTCTGCATGTCCATACGGAGACGCTTCCTTGTCGTTGCGTCGATTCTCCTTACGGTAGCCGTGCTGCTGCCCGCCTCGCCCGCCGCCGCTCAGGAGTCACCGCCGACTCCAACGGCGACAGACACGGGCGAAGTGACGCCCTCTCCGACCGCCGAAGCATCGCCTACGGCTGAGCCCGCTACACCGACTGCAACCGAGCCACCGGCGCTCGAGCCGGAGCCGGAACCGCCAGCGTCCGAGCCGCCACCGGCGCCCGAGCCGCCACCGGCGCCGACCGCGCCGACCTACACCGTGTTCGCCACGCGCGAGGGGCTGGTCGGCCACCGGACGGCGAACGGCCACCGGATCCAGCCACGCGACCGCTTCGTCGCGCTGCCCTCCTGGAGCGTCCTCTCCAGCCGCGGCGGCTATGAGTTCCAGGTGCGCGTGACGTACCGCGGCCGGAGCGTCGTGCTGCCGGTCTGGGATGTCGGGCCGTGGAACACCCACGACGACTACTGGAACCCGAACCGGCGCTACCGCGATCTGCCGCCGGGGATGCCGATGGCGCAGGCGGCGTACCAGCACGGGTACAACGGCGGGCGCGACGAGTTCGGCCGGCGCATCAGGCACCCCAACGGCATCGATATCGCCGACGGCGCCTTCTGGGACGACCTGGGCATGACCCACTCCGATTGGGTGGAGGTGACCTTCCTCTGGCTCGGCGAGGACCCGCCGGAGGCGCATGAGGCCGAGGCCGCCTCGCACGAGCAGATCGTGCTCGAGCCGGACGCCGTCGTCGTCGACGACGGCGCCCAGGGCTACGACGCGCCGGGCGGGAAGTGGTACGACGCGCCGTGCGGCCTCGGCGGGCGGCACGGGTGGACCTACGGGACACCCGACCCGGCGGAGAGCAACACGCGCGCTACCTGGAGCCCGGATCTGCCTGGCCCCAGCCTGTACGAAGTGTTCGCCTACATCCCTGCGTGCGGCGAGCCGCCGACGGAGTCCGCGCGCTACCGTATCACCCACGACGGAGCGGTGACCGACGTCTACGTCGATCAGGCGGCGGCAGCCGGAGACTGGGTGTCGCTCGGCACCTACCACATGGGCGACGGGCCGTCCAGCGTCGAGCTCGACGACCTGACGGGGGACGACGGGCGCCCGGTGCGCTTCGACGCGCTCAAGTGGCTGCCGCGGCAGGATGCGGCGGCTCCTCAGGCGCGCGTCACAGAGGCTGTGGTGCAGCCGGATGGGAGCATCCTGGTCCGCTGGGGCGGCACCGACGACGGCAGCGGCGTGGCGTCATATGATGTCCAGGTGCGCCGCCTGCCGGATGGCGGCTGGACGGACTGGCACGTGCGCTCCACAAGCGCGGAGGCCGTGTTCGTCCCGCCTGGCGCGGGCGAGTACGCCTTCCGCGCCCGGGCGCGGGACTGGCTCGGGCACGAGCAGCCCTGGCGCGACGGCGACGACGTCACGGTGCGTGTCGAGCCGTAGCGACGCACCTCGGCCCGTAGAGACACGCAGGCGTCTCTACGGGCCTTTTTCTGCCCCGCGCCGCTCCGCCGCAGAAGGGTGTATCATGTGCGCATGAACCTGCTCGTCGACGGCCACAACCTGATCGGCCAGATCCCCGAGATCAGCCTCGCCGACCCGGACGACGAGGCGCAGCTGGTGCTCCTGCTGCGCCGCTACGCTGCGGCGAAGCGCGGCCGCAAGATCGTCGTCGTCTTCGACCGAGGCATGTACGGCCACCCCCAGAACCTCAACGGCTACGGCGTGACCTGCTACTTCGCGCGGTCGCCGCAGGACGCCGACACGCAGATCATCAGGCGGCTCGATGGCCTGCGTGGCCGGCGCGACTGGGCCGTGGTCACCTCCGACCGGGCGATCAGGCAGGCGGCCGACGAGCGCGAGGTGCGGGTGATCGACGCGCGCGTCTTCGCCGGCCAGCTGCGGGCGCCGCCGGCTGCGGCCAAGGCTCCGCCCGAGAAGCGCGAGACTCCCCTGAGCCAGGCGGAGGTGGAGGAGTGGCTGCGGCTGTTCGGCGAGTCCGGCGAGCCCGATGACGAGTAGGCGGCCTGGGTGGACGGCGTGCTATAATTCCCCTGCAAGGAGTCAGAGGGAGGGCCGCAGGGATGGAACCGGCCGGTGAGGAGAGCCCCAGCGCCGAGCTGGAGCGGCTCGCCGAAGAGCAGATCAACGACCTGGACAGCGAGGGTGAGGAGCGCATCATCCGCGGCAGGCTCCGCCGCGAGCGCGTCGTCGCCCTGTACGCGCAGGGGAAGATCGAGACAGCAGCAGATCATTACCACGCGGCGCTCATCATGCTGTACGGGGAGGACGTCGCCCACTACGACCTGGCGCGCACCTTCGCCCGCCGCGCCGCCGCGCTCGGTGAGACGCGCGCCTGGTCGGTCCTGGCTGCGGCGTGGGACCGGGCGCTGCTGGCGCGCGGGCAGCCGCAGCGCTTTGGGACGCAGTTCATCCGCGAGGACGGCCGCTGGTCGCTCGGCCAGGTGGACCCCAGCGTCACCGATGCCGAGCGGGCGATGTACGGCGTGCCGCCGCTCTGGGTCCAGCAGCAGAGCGTCGAGCAGCTCCAGCGCCGCGAGGACGCCGAGTAGCGCGCCTCGCTCCCCTCAGAATCACAGGTCTTACGCAGAGCCTCTGTCCCTCCCGCGGGATGCCGCAGGCCAAGGCTGCCTTCCGCAGGAAGGGGCAGCGGGCGCAGACCCCAAGGCTCTTTCTGCCGGGAGGTATTGCGGGCCGCAGGTGAAGGGTGCTTTCTGCAGGAAGG
>ERZ777003.647-NODE-647-length-65221-cov-108.664825_pt1 | contig 65221 bp, 51 predicted proteins | sample MGYA00374956_ERZ777003 | MGnify/ENA primary metagenome ERZ777003 (study PRJEB29302, sample SAMN06268252) | bioreactor metagenome | isolation source: Joint BioEnergy Institute, California, USA | place: USA:Joint BioEnergy Institute, California, USA | collected...
GCCGCGATCTGGAGTGAGTGACGCGGCGATGCGCGTGAAGACGAGGAATGAATAAATGACAGCGGTGGAGCGCACTCTTCTTTACTACACCTTTGGCAACCATATGCACTGGGTCGACATGGAGTGGCTCTGGGGCTATCAGGTACTGCCCAATTCCGTGCGCGACATGATCCACTTCTGCAACGAAACGGGCGCGAAGGGCAACATCAATTTCGAAGGCATCGGCTACGAAAAAATGGCCGTCGAAGCGCCGGAAGCACTTGAAGAACTGCGGCAGGCAGTCCGGCGCGGGCAGATCGAGGTGGTTGGCGCGTCTTATGGCCAGCCCTATGGGCTATTTCATGGCAGCGAGTCGAATGTGCGCCAGCGTGTTTACGGCGTGCGTTCCGTCATGCGGGTGGTTGGCGTTCGCCCCAGAACATTCTGGGAAGAGGAATTCGACTTCTTCCCGCAGCTCCCGCAAATACTCTCCGGGGCCGGTTTCGAATACGCGTCACTTTTCTTTCAGTGGACGTGGCACACGCCCGTCATTCCGCGCGAAGAAACGCCAGCGGTGTGGTGGGAAGGGATGGACGGCACGCGCCTGCTGGCTGCGTCGCGCAACGCGCTGAACCTGCATCAATGGCCGGAAGACTTCGCGCTGCTGCTGGAAAGCGATGAACTGGCCGCCATGCCGTCGCCCGGCATCGTGCAATGGCTGGAACTCATGCCGTCGCCGGACTGGATGTGTCGTTCGGAACTGATGCTGCCGCCGCTGCGCCGGTTGCTCGAAGACCCGCGCTTCGATCTGCGTTTTGTCACGCTGTCGGAATATCTCGACGCCGTGCGCGAGCATGCTGTTATTCGTCACTACACGCTCGATGATGTTTTTCACGGCATGAGTCTGGGCAAGAACGGCGACCTGTTCCGGCGTCTGAGCCGCCGCGCCGAGCAATCTGCGCTTGCCGCCGAGTCTCTGTCCGCGATGGCAGGGCTGTTTGGTCGGCCCTATCCGCACTGGGATGTTTATCCAACGTGGGAGCTTGAGGAAGCGTGGCGCGAGTTGCTCTCGGCGCAGCACCATGATAATGACGAGTGTGAAGGACTGTGCGGGCATGTTGGCAGGTTCTCTTACGAGCGCAGCCTGTCGCTGACTGGCGAAGTCATCGATCGCAGTCTGCGCCTGCTGGCGAACCGGGTGACAGGCGATGCCGGGCGTGTCGTCGTTTACAACCCGCTTGGTTGGGAGCGCCCGGCGGTCGTGGACGCGCCGGATGGCTCAGGGCAGGTGTTCCTTCCCGCCGTTCCGCCGATGGGGTACATGACCATCAATCCGGGCGATGCCCATGAGCGCCCGGCGACCAGCAGCGTTCAGGATGATGGCCTCCGCATTCGTTTAACGCGTGGCGATCTGAGCGTGACGGTGGACAGGACACGCGGGCTGATCTCGCAGATTTCCAGCGCGGATTTCCCTGAAGGCGCGCTCGTGGCAGAAGCGCCGCTGCTGCAACTCAGCATGAAGATGGATGGCCAGCCGGATGATTTCGCCGGTGCGCGGGTTTCGGTCGTTGGCGTGGAGGCCACGCCTGTGATTCGGATCGAACGAAAGGGGGCGAACGGCGCTGCGCTGCTGATCGATGTCAGTCTCGCGCCAGAGCTGGACGCGGTTGATCTGCGCTTCTACGCTGAGAACCTGCCGCGACCGGACGGCGGCGTCAATGCTGCGCTCAGGGCAAGCTATCGGTTCAATCTGCCTGATGTCACGTTAATCCACGATCATCCCTATGGCGTGAGCGAAATTCGGGCCGAAGGGACGTATCTACGCAAGTATCCATCGGGCGAATGGATGACCTCACCCCAGTGGTTTGAAGAGGTCGAAAATCCGTTCACAGCGCTGCAACTGCTCGATTTCATCAGCGGTGATCGCGGCGTGCTGCTGCTGCACGATGGCAGTCAGGCGTTCCAGCGACACGGCGACCGCGTTGACAACATTTTGACGCTGTACGACCCGTGGGATGAGGATTATTTTGTCGACCGGCTCGATGCGCGTGTGCGCCTCGTCCCACACGGGCCGATGACCCATGCGCGGCGCTGGCGTCTGGCTCAGGAGTTTGTGCGCCCGGTCTTTGTCGCCAGGTCCGACCGCCCGGCCGGGGATTTGCCGCCGGTTCTGGGTAGCGTCTGGTGTGACGCGCCCGGCGTCGCCGTCACCGCTTTCTACCGCGAAACGGAGGAGGCAGGCGCGTATCTGGAAAACTATGCGGGAAGCGGCATGGGTTTCCCCTACGTGCTTCGTCTGGTCGAATTCAACGGCGAAGAGACGACGGCGCGGGTGCGCCTGCCGGGGCCGGTTGCTGCCGCATATAAAACCAATCTGATGGGCGAAGTCGAGCGGCGACTTGACGTGACCACGCGTTCGGTTGCGGATGCAACGCCTGCCGAGTGGAGCGAGCTGGAGGTGACGCTGCGCCCGCACGAAATTGCGACCTTCTACGTCGATCTTGTCTACGGTCGTAAAATTCCGCGCAATCTGGACGAGCACCGCCACATCTGGGCAACGGTGCATCGGGTGGATGACGCTCAAGAATAAGCGAGAATTCTGATGGCGGATCAACTTCGACAACTCGGCGTCGGCGTCCTCGGCCTGCACGAGGGGCGTACGTTGCTGGTCGCGCTCAATCACATCATTCCGCCTGTGGTGGGCGAACCGACCGAGTATGTTACTCGCGCTCCCCATGCCCGCGCCGTGGCCGGCTGTGACCTGCGCCCCGAAAAGATCGAGGCCGCGCGGCGGGATGTGCCTGACCTTTTCTATACGACTTCGTACGATGAAATGCTGGCCCGGCCTGATGTCGATATTGTGGCGATCTATACGCCCGACCAGTATCACGGCGAGCATATCGTACGCGCGTTTGAAGCGGGCAAGCATGTCATTTGCACCAAGCCGCTCGTCAATTCTCCCGAAGATGCACGCCGGGTGCTGGAAGCAGGGCGCAGAACCGGGCGAAAGCTGCTGGTGGGGCAAAGCACACGCTTCTTCGAGTCGTTCCAGCGGCAGCGCGCCGCCTATGAACGCGGCGAAATCGGCGAGCTTGAACTGGTCGATGCTCACTATGTCCACCGTATGGACTGGTTCTACGCCAAAAGCCCGTGGGCGATCGACACGACCGACTGGGTCTTTCTGGGCCTTAGCCATCCGCTCGATTTGCTGCGCTGGTATCTTGGGCCGATTGAGGAAGTCCACGCTTTCGGCGCGCGGTCGGCGCTGGCGCGGCGCTACAACGTGCGAAGCTATGACATTCTCACTGTCAACGTCCGCGCTGCCGATGGGCGCATTGGCAGGGCCATGGGCAACTACGGCCTGCACGAACTGCCTTCGGCGCGCAACGCGATTGAACTGATGCTTTATGGCAGCGAAGGCACGAGTCTGGCGCAGTATCACGACATGCGCTATTTCCACACTGCGCCTGACGGAACCGAGATCAAGGAAGATATGCTCTATGCGCGCCGTGGCTACTACTTCAACAATGAAGTCCATGGCATGCACTACGGCGAATTCGCCAACTACACCGAGTATTTCGCGCGGGCGCTGCTTGAGGGCCGGGATTATTCACCGGCTTTGGAAGAAGGCATCGAGACGTATGTCTTGATGGAAGCGGTCAAGCGCTCCGCTGCCAGCGGAAAGCCGGTTGCTCTTCGCCCGCTGCTGGACGAGGTCGGGCTATAGGCCTTCACCGGTTTGCGCCACGACGGGAAAAGTCCCTCTCCATGCGGGAGAGGGACTTTGTACTTTAGATGAAGACCTGAATATCAGATCACTTCCAGCACATCCCGGTCGGGCAGGGCAGGGAACGGCGCATGTGGCTCGCGCTGATACCAGAAAGCGGTCGAGGCGATATCGTCTTGCAGAGGCAGGTAACGCCCTTCTGACCGCCATCCAAGCGCCTGAATCGTCACACGCAGACGCTTCTGGAAGCGGATCGGATCGGTGATGTGCCAGCGGTACATGCCGAAACGCTGCTGGCTTTGGTACAGGCCGTCAGGTCGTAACACCTGTGGAAGCCCGGAGTAGGGCGTGGAGAACGTGCCATACTGCCCTTGCGGATGCTCGAAGTTCCACGCGCCGCCGAAATAGTCCTCCGTGCCCGTGCCGCAGATGGTCGGGAAGTCCTGATCGTCGTCCATGTAGAACTTGATTTCGCCTTCGCCCCACCAGTTATTGTTGTTCACGCCCCACGCCAGATACGTGCCGACGTAATGGCCCTGTCCTTCGACGCCATCGAGCAGAGTATGCACCTCTTTGTAGGGCAGTGGATTGCTGCGCCGCCACTGCGCGTGCAGGTATCCGGCATCTTCCGGTACGTCGGTCAGCGTATACGTGATCTGATAGTAAAAGCCGAGGATCCGTTCGGGCGAGAGGTTTTCCAGCGTGATGCGGGCGCTTTTGCGGAAGGGCATTTCCCAGTAGCAGTTGAAGCCGCCTGCCGGATTGACGCACACGGCGAGCGAGCTGACATTGCAGCGCACGCCCCAGCCATTACAGAAGAAATCGCCCAGCGGTGTTTCAATCGAAGGCGTTTCTTCTTCATCCCAGTAGAAGCGAATGACCAGTTTGCGCCACCACTCCGGGTGAACGGTCAGCCAGATGTGCTGGATGGCTCCCGGCCCTTCGATTTCCGCCAGCGTGACCGTCTGGTTCGGTTCGATGTGGATTGAAGGCGATACTTTCCAGCCCTGGCCGAGATCGCGAGCAGCGCGCGCGCCGGTTCCCTCTGTTGCCATGCCGCCTTTGCCTGGCTCGCCCGTGAAATTCTCCGGGCTGATCGAGCGCGTCTGCGCGTTGGACAGCCGGGACAGGTTGCCCAGATGCATGTTTAAACCGTTGAACATGAATGTATCTCCTGAAGAGATTATTTCCGCGCTGTGTGATTGAGGATTGTAACAGGGCCGGGCCATTACGCCTCGATATGGTTCTATGGTGGCCCGATCCGCTGCCGGCTTCGCGTTTTTCGCGGTGAATTGGGTACAAATGAGGCGGTTCCTAACCAGCATTTGTGAGGACTCATGGATCTGAACGCTTCCTACCTCAACCCTGATCTCGACCTCGATACCCGCGTCGATGATCTTGTCAGCCGCATGACGCTGGACGAGAAAATCAGCCAGATGATGCACAATGCGCCGCCTATCGAGCGGCTCGGCATCCCCAAGTACAACTGGTGGAACGAATGTCTGCACGGCGTGGCGCGCGCCGGCGCGGCGACCGTCTTCCCTCAGGCGATCGGCCTCGCGGCGACCTGGAATACCGATCTCATCAACCGTGTGGCATCGGCTGTCGGCGACGAGGCGCGGGCCAAGCATCACGAAGCGGCGCGGCTCGGCATCCGCATGTCCTATACCGGGCTGACCTGCTGGTCGCCCACGATCAATATTTTCCGCGATCCGCGCTGGGGTCGCGGGCAGGAGTCCTACGGTGAAGACCCGTATCTTACGTCGCGCATGGGCGTCGCCTATATCAAGGGCTTGCAGGGCGACCACCCTCGTTATCTCAAGACGACCGCCTGCGCCAAGCATTACGCCGTTCACAGCGGGCCTGAAGCGGATCGCCACCGCTTCAATGCGGTTGTCGATGAACATGACCTGTGGGAAACCTACCTGCCTGCGTTTCAGGCTGCCGTGCAGGAGGCGAAAGTCGAAGCTGTTATGGGGGCGTACAACCGCACCAACGGCGAACCCTGCTGCGCCAGCCACCGTCTGCTGACCGAAATTCTGCGCGAACAATGGGGGTTCGAGGGCCACGTCGTCTCTGACTGCGGCGGTATTTACGATATCTACAAAGATCATGGCGTCGTCGAGACGAAGGCCGAAGCAGCGGCGCTGGCGGTGCGCGAGGGCTGCGATCTGGAATGCGGCGCGGCATTCCGCGCGCTTGGCGAGGCTGTGGAGCAAGGCCTGATTGACGAAGCGACCATCGACCGGGCGCTCAAACGGCTGATGCGCGCTCGCTTTCGCCTGGGCATGTTCGACCCCGAGGAGCAAAATCCGTACGCGCAGATTCCATTCGAAATCGTTAATTCGCCTGAGCATCGCGCGCTGGCGCTCGAAACGGCGCGCGAGTCGATTGTGCTGCTGAAAAACCGCAATCGTTTCCTGCCGCTGGATCGCAGCAAGCTGAAGACCATCGCCGTAATCGGCCCGAATGCCGACGACGATTACGTGCTGCATGGCAGCTATCACGGCATTGCGCTGGAACCTGTCACACCGCGGCGGGGCATCGAGGCGAAGGTGGCGGGCGAGGTCGAGGTGCTGTACGCGCGTGGTTGCAACGTACTTACTGAAGCGGATGACTTTGAGCAGGCGGTTGAAGCGGCGCGGCGGGCGGACGTCGCCGTTCTGGTGCTGGGGCTGTCGCAGGAGGTCGAAGGCGAAGAAGGCGAAACCGAAGGCGCGGGCGACCGGACAGATCTGGACTTGCCGGCGGTGCAGGAGCGCCTGCTCAGGGCGGTACATGCTACCGGGACGCCGGTTGTGCTCGTGCTGGTCAACGGCGGCGCGGTAGCGGTGAACTGGGCTGATGAGCATGTCGATGCGATTGTCGAACTGTGGTATCCCGGCGAAGCAGGCGGCACGGCGCTCGCCGATGTGCTCTTTGGCGACTATAACCCCGGCGGCCGTTTGCCGATCACGTTCTATCGCTCCGTCGAGCAGTTGCCTCCGTTTGAGGACTACAGCATGGCGGGCCGCACCTATCGCTATATGACCGATCGCCCGCTGTATCCATTTGGGCATGGCCTGAGTTACACCGACTTTGCTTACGGCAACCTTGAAGTTCGAGAAGTCGAAAACGGGCTTGAAGTGAGGGCGACCGTGACAAACGTCGGCGAGCGCGCAGGCGATGAAGTCGTGCAGCTCTATGTGTCTGACCTCGAAGCGTCAGGGCCGACGCCGGTTCGCCATCTCGAGGGGTTCCGGCGCATTCATCTCGCGCCGGGGGAGTCGCGGCAGGTGGTTTTTCCGCTGGCGTTCAATCAGCTTGCGCTGATCACGTCGACCGGGGAGCGTGTGCTGGAGCCAGGCTGGTTTGAAATTTCGGTTGGCGGCGGTCAGCCGGGCTATAGCCCAAACGTCGTGACGACGCGTTTCGAATTGACAACCTCCGTAAAAAACCTGTAAAGCTGACTCGCTAAAGGTTCGAGCAATCTAACAATGGCGCAGATGGCCCGGCACACCGCCGGAACGCTTGCGCGTGAAAACAACGCAGGGTTTCGTATTATGAAACGATAATATATTGCTGGAAAGGTATCGAGCAAGCCAACTCCGCTTTTCTCCACCTTATTGAATGACAAACTGAGTTATATGCATCTGATGCATTAAGAATTTGTACGTCCGCCGTTATGTTCGGTGGGGTATTCGGCGTTTGTTTTCCCTAACGGAAGCGGACTTAGGTGGGCTTTACATGGCTCATAATTTATTCTTCAATAATTTATAGTGTGACGCAGAACATAGTCCCCCCATTGCCGCAAGGTCTGTCACACCTCGGCGTTCACCTCGACACATTCGGACGGTTTCGGCTTTTCGCACAATCAGCGGTGCCCTGGTGGGCAGTTGGCATGTAACTGCATCAGGAGGTTGGTTTCGTTCTTCGTCCGCAAAATGCTGAATGTCAGAAAGGATTGAGGCTAATGCAACGCCGCATTCTTTCAACCGCACTTGTGTTTAGCCTGCTCGTCTTGCAGGTTGTTGTCCTCCCGGCAGCTTCGGCTCAAATCGGCACTGACTGTACCTGGGCTGCGAATGGTCTGGGATTTGGTATCTTTACCGTAACTCAGAGTTGCCCCGCGTCGACCACGGTTTCCCTGCCCGGAAACGATACGGTCGATGTTTCGCAGACGCCTACGCTGATTATCGTCACCGGCAAGCCGGTCAACGCCGCGACCAGTGACAACAGTGTCTATGCCGGATTCGACCTTGGAGCCGGCGCGGATTCAGTTACCTTGCAAAACGTTGCCGGAATGCAGATCTTCGAGGTTGGCCCAACGGGGAATACCACGGCTGTCCACAGTGTCCTGACTACCTCGAACACGGCGCCTATTGGTGGCACGGCGACCAGCATCGATCTCGGCGATGGCGCGGATACGCTGGATGTCACGAATAGCGCTGCGCTTATCTTCGGGCCATCTCCTGTGGGGAATAACGGGAACGATTTTGGCATCCAAACATCTACTCTTTCGATCAACGCCGACATGGGGGCCGACAACGACACGGCGACCTTCAGCAACACCAGCGGGATTAGCTATAGCAATGGCAGCCTTTTGGGGCCGTTCAGTAACAGCAGCGCGCAACTGACGGACGCCAACGCTACAGTTCTCAACCTCAACGCGGGGCCGGGGAACGATACGACAACTGTCGTCAGCGGTAGCACGATTGACTACAGCGCATTGGGTACAAATTTCCCTGGACTGTTCGGCTCGCACAACGCTCAACTGAACAGCATTACATCGAACTCCACGCAAATCCTTGCCGGGGCTGGTGATGATCTCAGCCAGGTTACCAATACGAGCGACAGTAACTATCTTAATGTCAACGTCGCGCTGCTTGGCGCTTACAACAATCTCGCGAGCATCACCAATCAGGTGAACGCCAATACCACTATCGTCGATGGCGACGGCAATGACACCCTCAGCGTTTCCAACGCCGCTACTTCCGACTACGCCACGGGCAACTTCGCGATACTGGGACTTCTTAACAATAACGCGAATGTGAGCAGTAGCACCACCGCGACCACCCTGCTTCTGGCCGGTGCGGGGACAGACAGCATGTCGGTCCAGAATAGCAGTGCCGTCAATGCTGGCGCGCTCAATTTCGCGCTACTCGGCGTCATTGACGACACGACCAACCTGCAGAGCCAGACAGCCGCGCTGACACAGGCTTTGGGCGAGGCAGGGGACGATACGCTGGCGGTGGTTAATACCAGCGATGTCACCTACACCGGGCAGGATTTCGGGATTCTGGGCGTCGTCAATAGCAACAGGCAGGCGCAAAGCATAACGACCGCTACCACTCAGTTTGACGGTGGCGCCGGAAACGACAATGCGACCGTAACCAACGCCAGCAGTGTCACCTACAGTAGTACAGGGCTTGGTCTGGTCAATCACACCGCCGTGATCAACAGCGCATCCTTAGGGACGACGGGGATCACAGGTGGTGATGGCGACGACACGACGGCGGTCGCGGATAGCAGCGTCATTAACTTCAATAATTCGTCGACGATCAACAATGCTACGCTGAACAGCACCACCACAGGCCAGAATACCGTCAACGCTGGCGCTGGTGCGGACTTGACGACACTGGATGTGATCAGTGTTGTGAACTATACCAACAGCACCACAGGGGCCGATACGGCGGCGATCAATTCCACGGCCACCCACAACGCTATCGTGGATGCCGGCGCGGGCGCGGATACGACGACGCTGAATACGGTGAGTGATGTTGCCTACACCAGCACGAACGATACAGCCAACGCGACGATCAACAGCAACGCGACGACAACCGCAACCGTCGACGCCGGGGACGGCGACGACTCGACGACGATCAACAACATCAGCAATGTCGTGGCCAACAATAACAGCGCGGGCGCTGCGAATCTCACCGTCAACGGTAACGCCAACGTTACGCTCAATCACAACAACACGGGCGGCAACGACACGGTCAATGTCAATAACGTGAGCAACGTCGACATCACGACCAATCCCGGTTCGACCGTATCCGTGACCAACAACGCGGGCATGACGGTTAACTCCACAACGAGCGGCGGCGCGACAACCTCACTGTCGGGCAGCAGCAGTACCACGACGAACATTAGCCCGTGAGCGAAGGCTCCTGATTTCTGCGAACTGGTTGGTGGGACAGCCACAACCGGCTGTCCCATCAGCCGCAGGCGCTTTCAGGGGAGTGAGCCCCTTTCGTAATCTGCAAGGGGCAGGTGGAACGGTTATCAGGCGGGCGTCCGCTATTTGCTCCGATGCAGCTCAATCGCCATCCGGGGCACAGGGCCGCCAGCGCGCCTCCAGATTGATGGAGTCGTCGCCGGTCAGGCGAAGCACCTCGCGGCCGTCGGTGTCAAGCAGGCGGATTTCGGAGCTGTTCTCGTGGCTTACTTCAACGGCCAGATAGCGCCCATCGGGCGACCAGCTCGTCACAAATTCGGCGGTGTTGGTGTAGGTCACCTGTCGCGACCTGCTCCCGTCGGCATTCATGATATAGACCTCGGCGGGCGCGTTGTCGCGCTCGGACCAGAACGCAATCTGGCTGCCGTCGGGCGACCACAGCGGCGGGCCATCTGCGGCGGCGTCGTTCGTCAGACGGCGCAGACCTGTGCCATCGACGTTCATGACGTAAATATCGAGCGTGCCGTCGAGGTTGGCATTGAAGGCGATCTGGCTGCCATCTGGCGACCATGCTGGCCACTGCTGGGAACCGGGCAGGTCACCAAAGCGCTGTGGGTCGCTGCCGTCGGCGCTGGCGATATAGATGCGCGTCGTACCGTCGTCTTCCAGACGGTGATAGGCGATCTGGCTGCCATCCGGCGACGCGGCAGCGGCCATTTCGCCCTCGGCGGCGCTCGACAGCGCCGAAACCTCGCCGCTCTCGATGTCCATTACAAACAGCCCGACACCGCCTTCGCGAACCGAATGAAAGTAGAGCCGGCGGCCATCCGGCGACCACGCCGTCACGACGTCGATGCCGGGGCTGTCCGTCAGGCGTCGTATGTCGGAACCATCGGCGCGGGCCAGATACAGCTCATAGTCGCCGTCGCGGTTAGAGACAAACGCGATTTCGTTCGGCCCATCGGGACAAACGTTAAGCGGAGACGCAATACCGGCCTCCGGCGTGGCCGTTTCCTCCGCCATCAGCGCCGGGGTGTCGCCGGTCGGAAGCATGAAGCGCGCGGGTATGGGTTCGTCGGTCAGGCGTTCGTAGACCAGCGTATCCAAAGGTTCGCCGCGCTGTCGCAGGCTGGCAAGCAGCAATGCTACAAGTTGCCGGTTATCGGCCAGCCAGTCTCTGGGGGCCAGAATACTAATGCTGGCCGCGCGGTCGTCGAAGAGATAGGTGGCGATGAACGCGCTCTGCTGGTCGCTATCCAGTCTGCTGAAAGCAGCATAGCGACCGTTGACGTCGAGTGTCTGCACCGGCTCGATGCCGAGCAGTTGCATCAACTGCGCCGCCGTCAGCGCGGCGGCGTCCGTTCCGGTGCGCTCGGCCAGCGCCTGCCGGTCGTCCATTTCCACCACCAGCCGAACGAGCCCGCTTTCGACCGGCGTGGATGGAATCGCGATCATGCGATCCCAGGGGGAGATGAACGGCCGGGTCAGGTCGATGCCGAAGTTCACCGAATTGATCATGTTCACGACCTGTTCGTCAGCTTCCTCGAGGGAACCGAAATCTGCCCGCCGCCAGAAAAACCAGTCAGTGGGCGCGGTGACGACAAAGCCATCATCGAATGGAATATCCGTAAAGCGCACATCCGGCGCGGGTTCCGGTTCCTGAGCCTGAACCGGGAGCGCGAGGGGCAGAAACAGCAGGGCGACAAACGCGAGCGAGCGAGGCAAATCGTGCAGCGCCATGGCGGCATCTCCTTCGTCAGTCTCGCAGCGATTAACCTGCATTGTACTTCGATTGGTAAGAGTTCGGGGGATATTGGTTGAAAAGAGGTTTCCATGAGACGCCTATTCATACCCATAGGGCTTATGATCGTGGGCCTGCTCACGAGCACGTTGTCTCCGGTTGCCGCGCAGGACGATCCTGAGGCCACCGTCGAACAGTCTGGGACGAGCGATGTCAGCGTCGTTCTAAGCGATATGCCGGACGCGGATCTCATTCAGGAGGGCGTTACGAATCTGATCAATACCGGAGAGACAACCTCCAGCATGACCAGCGCGCTCACGCGGCTTGCCGCCGTTTCCGGCGCGGGCGACGACACGGTGGTGGTCGATAACACGGCGACGACCAGCGTCGAACAGGCCGGCGGTGTGGGCGCGAACACCATCGAGCAGGTGGCCGAACTGACGACCGATACAGGTGCGCTGTCGGGCATCAATCTGGGAGGCGGCGATGATGTTATCACGCTCGACAACACCGCCGTGACGACCTATCAGGGCGATGGTGATATAGGCGCGGATGTTATCGACCAGCAGGCGATTATTGACGCCACTATTGAATTGGGGGCGGGCGCGGACGCAGCCACAACCCGGAACACCAGCGAGATCGACTACGCGGAGGGAGGGCCGGTCGACTGCGTGAGCGAGGCTCTCGGAGCGGTCGATGTGAGCGGCGGGCTGGGGGATGACGCGATCACGGTAGGAAACGCCAGTCTGGTGTCGTGCGCCGATCTTGTCGATCCGCTTGCCTCCAATATCACCAGCATTGCCAACCTCGATGTGACGGTAAGCGGTGGGCCGGGGTCCGACAACATCACGGTCGATAATCAGAGCGTGATCGCGGACGCGAATCCTGCGGCGACCCTGCTGGCGGAGGCCAATCTAACGCTCGATATCGACGGCGGGATCGGGGACGATACGATCACCGTCAGCAATGTCGCCGACGTCATCCCCGATCCCGCCGGGGGCGGTGTCGAAACCGGCGTCATGACCGGGATCATCGACGGCGGCTTCGGGGACGATAGCATCGGCGTTTACGGATCGGGCGCGCATGTCGATGACCTCGGCATTCTCGACGGTTTTGGCGACGATACCATCCATGTGGCAGCGGATGGCCAGAACGCGCTGATTTCCGGCGGCTTTGGCAATGATGTGATCATCAATGATAGCAGTCTGGCTTCCAGCAACATCTTCGCCGGAGCCGGAGATGATCTGGTCGTGAATAACGGCGAAATCGACAACATTTTCGCCGGGCCGGGACAGGACACGGTCATGAATTTCGGCAATACGGTGCTCGAAACCATCAACACCGGCTTCGGCGACGATTCGGTGCTCAATGACGGGTTGGTCGGCGGCGACATCCTGACCGGTTTCGGCGATGACACGGTTTCGAACCGCGGGCTGGTTGGTGGTGACATCGTCCTCGGCGCGGGCGACGATCTGATGAACGTCGAAACGAATTCCGGCGTCGGTGGCATCATGGACGGCGGCCCTGGAACCGACACGCTGGCCCTCAAAATCGACGTCGGTGAAGTATCCGAAGAGCAAGCTGATGATCTGGCTGCTCAAGTCGCGCAGGCCGTATGGACGACGCAGCACAGCGGCAGCGGCACGATCACCATCGGCGGTCAGGTTTACACGTGGACGAACTTCGAAGCGCTGCTCAACCTGATCTCGTGGGCCATTCGCGAACATGGGGGCGCGTTCGAAATCAACTTCACCCAGTTCACCGATGGACGCCTGAATTATCTCGATATCGGCGCGCCGGTTGCCATCTACTGCACGTGGCGTGGCATCGAAGTGTGGGATATCGACCACAGTTCGGGCGCAGGTACGCCTGTCATCGTTACCAGTGTGCCCGACTTGCAGCAGTTGGCGCAGGTGAGCGGGTTTGATGATCTTCTCACCCTCTTGCCCGATGGTACGGCGCAGGTTGTTGCCGCAGACCTGTATGGGGGCGTCTATCGCTTCTCGTTCGATCCGGCGGTGTGCCTCGCGCGTCTGCAATAGACACAGGCAGCCCGCAGTGGGAGAGCCAATGGCGCTTGCTCCGGCAGGCGCCATTTTTTTGTTATTCGTTAGCTCGCAATTTTCCAATAGCTCAATTTCATTGACAGTCCTCGCAAACCGTGCTAAGTTAACCATAACATGTTACCGGTAACATAGATTGTATTGGCCGGTGACAGGCGTCCGGGCGTTTGCGCCCTCAAGGAGCGCTGGATGAGCACAATCGGTGACGTTGCCAGACGCGCCGGCGTTTCCGCCATGACGGTCTCGCGTGTCATCAACAATTCAGGTTACATCAGCGCCGAAACACGCGAGCGCGTCGAGCGTGCCATTGCCGAGCTAGGCTACGTGCCAAATGCGCTGGCGCGCAGTCTGCGCTTCAAGCAGACGAAGACCATCGCGCTGGTGCTGACCGACATCACCAACCCGTTCTTCACCACTCTGGCGCGCGGCGTTGAAGACACGGCCAGCGAGCATGGCTTCAGCGTCATGTTCTGCAACACCGATGAGTCGCCGGAAGAAGAAGCCAACTATCTGAATGTTCTGGTCCAGAAGCAGGTCGATGGCGTGCTGCTGGTTCCGGCGCAGTATGCTTCGGAGTCGGTGCTGTTCCTCAAGGAGCGTCAGGTTCCGGTCGTGGTTATCGACCGCCGCATGCCGGACATGCCTTTCGACACCGTGCGCTGCGACTCGGAACAGGGCGCGTATGAGCTGGTCGGGTATTTACTTGAGCTGGGACACCGGCGTATCGCCGTGCTGAGCGGCCCGCCGACGGTATCCACAGCCGCCGATCGCGTGGCTGGCGCGGCGCGCGCGGTCGCTAGCGCCGGTCTGCCGGAAGATGTGCTGACGTTTTTCACCGGGTCTTACTCGGTAAGGGGTGGGTATGAATTGTGCCGGCAGGCGCTGGCGCTGACGCCCCGGCCAACCGCGCTGTTCGCGGCTAACAATTTCATCGCGATTGGCGCCATGCGGGCGGTGCGGGAAGCCGGGCTGAATGTGCCGTGCGACGTGTCGATTGCGACCTTTGACGACGTGCCGGAATCGATGGTCATCGAGCCGTTTTTCACCGTGATGAGCCAGCCGGCCTACGATATGGGACGGCAGGCGACAGAACTGCTGCTACAGCGGCTGCTCGGGGAGGGCCCGCAGGAACCGCAGGAGATTTTGCTGCCGACCGAATTGATCGTGCGCCGTTCGACAGCCCGGCCCGCTCCTGACGGGTGTGGGGACGCTGCCGGGTTGCACGAGGTTCAAACGGGTTGAGGAAAACACAAACGAAAGGATTTTTGTGAGCGATCAGGTTCAAAATACAACCATTTCCGGCGACGGAGTCGATCCCCGGCTGGTTCCGAAGCGAACGGTCTACACCGGCGCGCAGATTCCCGCTATCGGACTGGGAACCTTCGGTTCCGACCGTTTCAGCGGCGAGACGATTGCCGAAGCCGTGAAAGACGCGATTCGCCTCGGCTACCGGCACATCGACTGCGCGGCGGTTTACGGTAACGAGCATCTCATCGGGCAGGCGTTGCGCGAGGTGATGGCGGAAGGCGTGCCGCGCAGCGAACTCTGGATCACGTCGAAGCTGTGGAACGATAAGCACGACGAGCGCGATGTCATTCCGGCGTTTGAAAAGTCGCTCCGGGACTTGCAGCTCGATTATCTCGATCTGTACTTAATTCACTGGCCGTTTCCAAACTATCATGCCCCTGGAGTCGACATCACTTCGCGTGATCCAAACGCCAAGCCATACATTCACGAAAACTATATGAAAACGTGGCGACAGCTTGAAAAGCTGGTCGACATGGGGCTGGTTCGCCATATCGGCACATCCAACATGACGATCCCCAAGCTGAAGCTGCTGCTGCGCGACGCGCGCATCCGGCCCGCCTGTAATGAGATGGAACTGCATCCGCATTTCCAGCAACCGGAGCTGTTTCAGTTCGTCGTGGACAACGGCATCGTGCCGATTGGCTTTTCCCCGATCGGCGCGCCCAACCGGCCCGAACGTGACCGGACGCCCGGCGATACGGTCGACATCGAAGACCCGGTGATCGTCAGCATTGCCGAGCGCCTCGGCGTGCATCCTGCCATCATCTGCATCAAGTGGGCGGTTCAGCGTGGCCAGATACCGATCCCGTTCTCGGTCAAGCGGGAGCAGTATCTTGCCAACCTGCGCGCAACCGTCAGCGAGCCGCTGACACAGGAGGACATGGATGCGATTGCCAAGATCGACCGCAATTGCCGGTTGGTCAAGGGGCATGTGTTCCTCTGGAAAGAGAACCAGAGTTGGGAAGACCTCTGGGACATCAATGGCGAGATTACGCCACCGTGAAGCATGGCGCAGCGCTATCTCCTGACCATTGACGTCGGCACGTCGAGCGCCAAGACGGCGTTATGGGATGATGCCGGTAACGTTGTCGCGGAGGCGTCGGCTGCCTATGACCTGCGCCGCCCCGAGCCATTGTGGGCGGAAATCGATGTTTCCGCATGGTGGCGCGCGGTGTGCGCGACGACTCGCGAGACGCTGGCGACAAGCGGCATCGCGCCATCTGCCATTGCTGGCGTCGGCGTGGATGGTGTCGGCTGGACGCTGATTCCGGTTGACCGCGCAGGCAAAGCGCTTGCGCCGGCGATGATCTGGCTCGACCGGCGCGCTGAAGCCGAAAGCCGGTGGCTGCAAAGCCTGCCGCGCGCAGGCGAACTGGTCGATCTGGTCGCCAACCCGCTTGACGCCGCTTACATCACGCCCAAGCTGCTGTGGCTCAGGAACCGGCGTCCGGCGGTCTATGACGAGGCGAGCTGCTTCCTGACGGCTTCGGGCTACATCGTCGCCGCGCTGACGGGCGAATTTACCTGCGATCTTACGCAGGCTTACGGCTACCACTTTTTCGACATCCGTCGCGAACGCTGGGACGAAGCGGCGGCGCGGGAGATCGGCATCGACCTCGATAAAATGCCGCGCCTTGTTCGCTGCACCGACGTTGTCGGTCAGGTGACGAAAACGGCTGCTGACGAAACGGGCATACCGGTCGGAACGCCTGTCATTGCCGGGTGTCTCGATGCGGCAGCGGGCGCGCTGGGCGCGGGCGTGACGGGAGTTGGCAAGACCAACGATCAGGGCGGGCAGGCAGGCGGCGTCGCCGTGAGCATGGATCGCGTTGTGGTCGAGCCGCGGTTGATCTTCTCCCATCATGTCGTGCCGGGACAGTATCTGTTGCAGGCCGGGACGGTTGGCGGCGGTTCGCTTGGCTGGTTTCGCGATGTCCTTGGTCAGCCCGAAGTCGTCGCTGCGCGCTTGCTGGCGGACAGCCCGTTTGAGTGGTACAGCCGGCAGGCTGCGCTGGCCCCGCCCGGCGCGAACGGCCTGCTGTTTCTCCCCTACATGGCGGGTGAACGCACGCCGCTCTGGAATAGCCGCGCGCGCGGCGTCTTCTTCGGGCTGTCGTATGCCACCACGCGCGCCGATATCCTGCGGGCGATCATGGAAGGCTGTGTTTTCGCCGTGTATGACAATGTTCGCCTTGCCGAGTCTCACGGCGTCTCAATCGACGAATACCTCGGTTCGGGCGGGGCGACGGCCAGCGCGGTCTGGTGTCAGATCAAAGCCGATATTTACGGCAAGCCCTACGTCGTAGCCCGCCGGCAGGATGGCGGCGAAGGCGGGCATCTGCTTGGGCTATACGCCCTGACCGCCTATGGCGTTGGGCTGGAGGACGACATCGGCGCGTGTGTCGAGCGCCTGTTGCCCCGGCGCACGGTTTACGAACCCTCACCGGAACGTCACGCTATTTATCAAAACTATTTCAGCATCTATCGTGACGTTTCACGCCATCTTTTGGACGACTTTGACCGGCTCGCGGCGGTGACACAGGCCCACCGGCAATCATCCTCCGCGCTCTGACGAATGGATGTGTTGATGAAAGCGGCAATTCTCGAAGACAAGGGACGGCTGACTTACCGCGACCTGCCGGCGCCGGTCCCCGGTCCCGGTAATGTTCTGCTCAGGGTGAAGGCGACGTCGATTTGCGGATCGGACATTCTGCGCTTCGCGAAAGGGCATCGTTTGTACCCGCTCATTCTCGGCCACGAATGCGCCGGGATCATCGAGTCTGTGGGCGAGGGGGTGAGTGACGAACTGGTTGGGCGTCGCGCCGCGCTGATCCCGCTGATTCCCTGCTTTCAGTGCGACCAGTGCGAGCGCGGGCTGTATTCGGCCTGCCGCAGTTATTCCTTTATCGGTTCGCGGCAGCACGGCGGGTTTGCCGAATTTCTGGAACTTCCCGCGCGCAATGCGCTGCTTGTGCCGGACGATATGCCGTTTGAGCACGCAGCGCTGATCGAGCCGTCGACGGTGGCGCGGCATATCCTCGATCTGGGCGATTTCAGGGCGGGGCAGTCGGCGCTTGTGCTGGGCGCAGGCTCCATTGGCCTGATGACGGTCCAGTGGCTGCGGATTCTCGGCGCTTCGCAAATCATCTGTACCGATCTGGTTGAGGAAAACCTGCAAGCGGCGCGCGAGCTGGGCGCACACGTGACGCTGAATGCGCGGGATGTTGACGTACCGGGCGAGGTGCTGAAACTGACAGGTGACGGCGTCGATCTGGCGGTGGAGGCGGCAGGCGCGCCACAGACGCTGATGCAAGCGGTTCATGCGACCCGCCCGCGCGGCACAATCGTCTGCGGCGGCAATCAGCCTCTCGATGCCAGTCTGCCGATGACGTTAATCGAGGATTTGATGCGCCGGGAACTGCGGCTGATGGGCTGCTTCATGTCATATTCTGCGCCGTTTCCCGGCCACGAATGGACGGAAAGCGTCGAGAAAATCCAATCCGGCGAGTTGAACATGCAGGCTATGATCTCGCATCGCTGCCCGTTGTCCGATGCGCCGCGCGTGTTCGCCGATATCGCCGCGCATCGTCTCGCGCATCGCAAAATTATCCTGTTACCCGACGGCCGGCAGGCTGACGCCTGATGGGCGGTTTTCTTCTTGGTTGAAAGGCAAGGAAATGATTCGCACAAAGCTGACACACCCCGGCATTCTTGGCACGCTCGGCATGCTCGGTCATGGCAGTAGAGTCTTGATCGCCGACGGCAACTTCCCGTTTGCCACGCACACCAACCCCTCCGCCTTTCGTGTCTATCTGAATTTGCGGCGAGGACTGGTCACGGTGACCGACGTGCTCGAAACGCTCGTCGACACGATCCCGATCGAGGCCGCGCACGTGATGCAGCCCGACGATGGCGTCGAGCCTGAAATCTTCAGCGAGTTCCGCGCGCTGCTGCCGGGTATCGAGCTGCAACCTGTCGGGCGCTTCGACTTCTACGATATTAGCGGCCTGCCGGACGTCGGATTGGTGATCGCGACCGGCGAAGCGCGCGTTTACGCCAATCTCTTGCTGACAATCGGCGTGGTGACCTAGTCACATTTGTTACCTGTTGGTGCACGATTTACGGGCGGCGAGGGTATATTTGACACGCTTGTGGTCGCATGCTATGTTATGCATAACATGTTACCGTTACCAGCCGCCTTTTAGCGGATACGTGAGCAGGCGGCTGGCGCGCGAACCCATGTGGGGCTGCCGCCGTAGAACGCTTTATAATAGTTGAGTGTCATTTATTCCCGGTTGCCGAGGGGAAATTCATGACCGACGTACTAGTCTTAATGGAAGGTATTGAAAAATCGTTTCCCGGCGTTCACGCGCTGTCCCAGTGCCAGTTTGAGCTTCGGGCTGGCGAAGTTCACGCGCTCGTGGGCGAAAACGGGGCCGGCAAGTCGACACTGATGAAAATTTTAGCCGGCGTTTACAGCAAGGATGCCGGGCGCATCTTCTACCGGGGGCGCGAAGTCGATATTCCCAATCCACGCGCTGCCCAGCTCCTCGGCATCAGCATGATCCATCAGGAACTGAACCTGATGCCACACCTGACGGTGGCACAGAATATCTTTATTGGCCGCGAGCCGCGGCAGCGCATTCCCTTTGTTCTGGACGACAAGCGAATCAACGAGCAGACCCGCGCATTGCTCGACCGCCTGCACCTGAAGCTCGATCCCAGAACCAAGGTGGCCGATCTGACGGTGGCGAAACAGCAGATGGTCGAGATTGCCAAGGCGCTGTCGTTCAACTCGGAAGTGCTCATCATGGATGAGCCGACCGCCGCGCTAACTGAGGCGGAAATCGCCGAATTGTTCCGCATCATCCGCCAGTTGCGCGAGAACGGCGTCGGCATTGTCTATATCAGCCACCGGCTTGATGAACTGAAGCAAATTTCGGATCGCGTCACGGTCATGCGTGACGGTCGCTATATCGACACCGTGGAGACGGCGCAGACGACCGCTGATCAGATCATCAAGATGATGGTCGGGCGGACCATTTACGAGGTTATGCCCGAACTGCGCGACGAGCCCTACAGCGAAACCGTGCTGCGGGTGAGTAACCTTAATCGCGGCCGTACGCTCAAAAACGTGAGCTTTGAACTGAAACGCGGTGAAATTCTGGGGTTTGCCGGCCTTATGGGCGCGGGGCGAACGGAAGTCGCGCGCGCGATCTTCGGCGCCGATCCGGTTGACTCGATGGATATGTGGGTCATGGGCCGGAAGGTGCAAATTTCAAGCCCGGCGGACGCGGTGGCGCATGGCATCGGCTATCTCTCCGAGGACCGGAAGCGCTACGGGCTGACCTTGAGCATGGACGTTGAGGACAATGTCGTGCTGGGGTCGATGAAACGCTTTTTAAACGCGCTCGGCATCATCAAACGGTCGGACACGCGCGTCACCGTCGAAGAATATGTCAAATCGCTGGCTATCCGCACGCCCAGCATTCACCAGCAGGTCAAGAACCTGTCCGGTGGCAACCAGCAGAAGGTCGTCATCGCCAAATGGCTGACTGCGAACACGGATATTCTGATTTTTGATGAACCTACACGTGGTATCGACGTCGGCGCGAAAAGCGAGATCTATAAACTGCTGAACGAGCTGGCCCGAAACGGCAAGTCGATCATCATGATCTCGTCGGAACTACCGGAAATCCTGCGCATGAGCCATCGCATCATCGTTATGTGCGAGGGGCGCATAACCGGCGAGTTGACGGCCGCTGAGGCGACACAGGAAAAGATCATGCGGCTGGCCACGCAGCGCGAGGATACAACGACGTCTCCAACCGAACCCGTTTATGCCTAGTATAATCGAGAATGGTTAATTATGGCTGTTGATATCACCACTTCCGTACCGCAAAAAAGCTCACTCGCCGGGTCGCTCCTGCGGGGCAATGCCGCACAGCGCATTCTAGCGTTCGCGGCGCTGATCATTCTGTTCGTCGTGTTCTCGCTGGCTTCGCCGAATTTTCTGCAATTCAACAATATCATCGGCATTTTGCTGGCCACGGCGGTGAATGGCGTGCTCGCGTTGGGCGTGACGTTCGTTATCACGACCGGCGGCATTGATCTGTCTATCGGCACGGTGATGTCGTTCTCGGCGGTGATGACGGCGGTCTTTATCACCTTCTGGGGCTTGCCGACGCCGGTTGGCATCCTCGGCGGCATCCTGACCGGGGCTGTCGCCGGGTTTCTGAACGGCCTTGTGATCGCCAAGCTCAGGATCCCACCGTTTATCGCAACGCTGGGGGTCATGTATGTCGCCAAAGGGTTGGCGCTGATTATCTCCGGTCTGCGGCCGATCTATTTCAACGACGCGCCGGATTTCCGCCCGGTTGCGATGGGGTCGGTGATCGGCGCGATTGTGCCGGGTCTGGAAATACCGAACGCCGTACTCATCCTGTTCGGCGCGGCGGCGATTGCCGGTTTCATCCTCAACCGCACCGTCCTCGGCCGCTATACCTTTGCGCTCGGCAGCAATGAAGAAGCGACGCGGCTTTCCGGTGTCAATGTCGACCGTTGGAAGATCGCCATCTATACGCTGTGCGGTTTGTTCTCAGGACTGGGCGGCGTGCTGATGGCCGCGCGTCTGAATTCCGCTCAACCTGCGCTCGGTCAGGGCTATGAACTGGACGCGATTGCGGCGGTCGTCATCGGCGGCACGTCGTTGGCCGGCGGGGAAGGCACGATCCTCGGAACCATCATCGGCGCGTTTGTGATGAGCGTGCTGGTGAACGGCCTTCGTATTCTGTCGGTTCCGCAGGAGTGGCAGACGGTCGTCACGGGCGCGATCATCATCGTGGCCGTCTATATCGACATCATTCGCCGGCGCAGGTAGACCACAGTTCGTGAAGTCATTGGCATAGGTTAAGCGCTCCATTCCGGGGCTTAACATGGCGATTCTGGACATACCGAAAGGAGGTTGCACAAGCGCATCCACGACGGGTTTGGCTACATCCTGACGACCGCGTGGAGGCGTCTACGAGACAACAAAGCAGGTAATTAGACAGTGCCGTCAGGTGGTTTATTCATAAAAGGGAGAATGCAATGAAAATCTCGCAACTGACCCTGCGACTGCTACTGGCCGGCGCGCTGGTTCTGGGCGCTGTTCCTATGGTGGCGCAAGACGCAGAGCCTGAGGCCACACCTGAGGCGACCGAAGTGCCGATTCCGCCGCGTGGCGAATTCTGCACCGAGGAAGTCCGCCAGCAGATGCAGGAGCAGGAAGTCTACATCCCGCTTATTTCCAAAGGCTTCCAGCATCAGTTCTGGCAGGCTGTCCGTCTGGGCGCGGAGCAGGCCGCTGAAGACTGTGGCGTTGAAATTACGTTTGAAGGTCCCGAAACCGAATCGATGGTTGACCGCCAGATCGAGATGCTCCAGACCGCGCTTGACCGTGGCCCGGATGCAATCGCCTTTGCCGCGCTGGACAGCCAGGCCGCCGTGCCGCTGCTGGAGCGCGCTGCCGCCGAGGGTATTCCCGTAATCGGCTTTGACTCCGGCGTTGAGAGCGACATCCCTGTGACCACGGCCGCGACCGATAACGTCGCCGCTGCGGCGCTCGCCGCCGACATGATGGCGGAGGCTATCGGTGGTGCCGGTCAGGTGGCGGTGATCGCTCACGACCAGACCAGCCGCACCGGTATCGACCGCGTTGAAGGCTTTGTCAACCGGATCGAGGAAGCCTATCCTGACATCGAGATCGTCGACATCCAGTACGGCGGTGGCGACCACCTGCGTTCGACCGACCTGGCCAAGGCGATCATTCTGGCCCACCCGGACCTCAAGGGCTTCTTCGGCGCGAACGAAGGCTCCGCGATTGGCGTGCTGAACGCCGTCACTGAGCTGGGCATGGAAGGCAAGATCGTCATCATCGGTTATGACTCCGGCACGCAGCAGTTGGAGGCGATCCGCAGCGGTGTGATGGCCGGCGCAATCACGCAGGACCCGATTGGCATCGGCTACCGCGCGGTTGAGGCGGCTGTGATGGCGCTGCTGGGCGAGGAACTGCCCGAAACCATCGACACCGGCTTCCACTACTTCACCGCCGAGAACATGGACTCCGAGGAAATCGCGCCGCTGCTGTACGAATAAGCGCGCGTATTCCAAAAACAAAAAGGGGCTGCCACTTCTGGCAGCCCCTTTTCTTTTCACCGGCGGCAGGGTGGGAAGGAGCGAAGCCGCGCGCTTCCGGTTAGTACTGCCGCTCGACATCGAGCAGATTGAGCAGTGGTTCGCCCGCCAGATAGCGGCGCAGGTTCTCGATAAACAGATCGGTCAGCTTGCGATTTTCGCTTGCCGCCGTGCTGGCTGAATGCGGGCTGATAATGACGTTGGGCAGCGACCACAACGGATCATCAGGCGGCAGCGGTTCGACTTCAAACACGTCAAGCGCCGCGCCGCGCAGGCGGCCATTTTGCAGCGCTCTGGTCAGCGCCGCCTGATCGACCACAGCGCCGCGGGCGATATTGATCAGCACCGCGTTCTGTGGCAGTAGCGCCAGTTCTTCCTCACCAATCATGCGCTCGGTTTCATGGGTGTGCGGCGTCGCCAGAACGAGGTAATCGGTATGTTCCAGCAAGGGGCGCAGGTCGCCCGGCGCGTAGAGCGCGTCGATGCCTTCGACCGTTTGCGATGGATCGCGCCGGGAACCGATTACGCGCATATCGAAGCATTTCGCAAGCCGCGCGACTTCACGCCCGATCTTTCCCAGACCGATGATGGACACCGTTTTGCCGGGAAGCTCTCCTGTTGTGTAGCGTTGCCAGTGACGCGCTTCCTTCTCGCGCTGCAGGTATTCAAAGTTCTTCTCAAAGAAGAGCATCGCAAAGATGACAAACTCGGCAAGCGGGCGGGCATGGACGCCGCTGGCGGTCGTGAACAGCCAGTTGGTGCGCTCGGCATACTTCATGCGTTCGACAAACTTGCCGATGCCCGCGCTGGTGGCCTGAATCCACTTGAGATTCGGCGCGAGGTCGGGCAAATCTTCGCGGTGCGAGTAGTCGAAGTCGAACAGGATATCGGCCTGAGCAAGCAGCGACCGCCATTCCTGTTCCTGTTCCGGCGTGCGGTTGGGCATCGACGTGTGATCGGCCACGTAGCGCGGCTGCCCCAGCAGGTCGGGACGGTAGATGACGCGCACCTGTGGAAACGCCGCCTCGATTTCCGCGACGTATTCCGGCTCAAGATAGGACGCGATGAGAACGGTTGTCATGGTGACTTCTTTCAGGCAGGCTCGACGCGGTAGAGGAACGCCAGCAGCAATTGGAGAGTCGATTCAAGGTCTTCGGTATGTACGGTCTCGAATGGGCTGTGTGTGTAGCGGGCCGGCACGACCAGCGCTGCCGCCGCGACGCCTGAGCGAATGAGCGCGCCTGCATCGGTGCCATAGAGGCTATAGGCAGCGTGCTGCAGCGGGAGGCCCGCTTCTGTCGCGGTATCCACAATCCGGTTATTCAGGTCATAGCTGTACGAATACAGGTCTTTATGGATGAGGGCCGGCCCATAGCCGAGGCGGGTGGATATATCCCGCGGGTCAACGTTTGGCACATCGCCCGACAGGCCGGTGTCGAGGGCAATGGCGTAATCGCAGTCGAGGCCGAGATTGGCCGACTGCGCGCCGATCAGCCCCGCTTCTTCCTGAACGGTTGAAACCAAATACAGATCGTAGGCCAGCCGCGAGCGGTCGAGGCGGCGCAGCAGTTCGTCCATCAGCGCCAGCGCTACGCGGTTGTCCATGGCCTTGCCGGTGATCAGCTTGCCGTTCTGTGTGATGGGCGGGTTCCAGACAACCCGCGAGCCGATTTCGATTCCGGCAGCCCGGACTTCCTCGGCGCTGGACATGAAGACGTCAACCCAGATGTCATTCCAGTCGAGGGCGGTTTTCTGGCGCTGCTCGTTGGTCAGGATATGCCCGGTGAGGGTGGCAAAAACGCCGGGGACCTGCGCTTTACGCCCCAACACCAGCGCCCGCTGGCCCAGCGGCGTGAAATAGGAGCCGCGCAGATCGGGCTTCATGCGGTCGTCGCGCTGTCCCGACGTCAGGAACAGGAAGCCATCGGGCGAAATGTATTTGACGGTGAAGCCGATTTCGTCGCCATGGCCGATGAGCATGAGCTTCTTGCCGTTCCCGCCAACGTGGGCGACGAGATTGCCGACTCGAGTCAGTTCAACCGATTCGACCAGCGGCCGCCAGCGTTCGGCTAGTGGGACATGGATCAGGTCTTCCCGGCCACCCGGCGCGGGAATTTCACAAAACTGTTTCAGTGTCTCGAACATATCAGAGCCTTAAACGAGGATCGAGAATATCGCGCAGGCCATCGCCCATCAGGTTAATGGCCATCACCGTGATCATAATAGCGAGGCCGGGAAAAGTCGTCACCCACCACGCCTGGCGCAGATAGAGGCGCCCTTCGCTGAGCATGATGCCCCATTCCGGCGTTGGCGGCTGTGCGCCCAGACCCAGAAAGCTGAGCGCCGCGCCGGAGATGATCGCCCCGGCGACGCCGTTGGTCGCAACCACGATCAGCGGCGCGATGATGTTGGGTAGGATATGAACAGCCATGATCCGCCCCGTTGGCGCGCCGATGGCCTGAGCAGCGGCGACATAATCAATTGACTTGACCGAGAGTGTGTTGCCCCGGGCCATGCGCGCATAAACGGGGATCGAAGAAATGCCGACGGCGATCATGACGTTGGTCAGGTCCCGGCCCAGAATGGCGACGATCACCAGCGCCAGCAGAATGCCGGGAAACGCCAGCATGACGTCAATCAGCCGCATGATGACCGAGTCGATCCAGCCGCCATAGAACCCGGCGATAATGCCGAGCGTCACGCCAATGGTGGCCGCCAGAGTCACGGAAATGATACCAACCTGAAGCGAAAGCCGCGCGCCATAAGCGACGCGCGTGAACACGTCGCGTCCAAAGTCGTCTGTGCCGAAGATGTGTTCGGCATCAGGAGGGCGCAGGCGCAATTGCGGCGTGATCTGCACCGGGTCATAGGTGGTGATGACCGGCGCGAAGATCGCCAGCAGAACCATGATGGCCAGTACAATGGTGCCGACAAGGACATTCAGGCTGCGGCCAAAACGCAGCAGCAGGCGTCGTGATGGGCTGTGTCTGGCGGCGGATGCGGGCAGATTGAGGCGTACGGTGTCAGTCATATTTGATACGCGGGTCGACATAAACGTACAGAACGTCAATTGCAATGTTGATAAACACGTACGCTAGCGCAACAAACAGCGTTGTGCCTTGTACCAGAGTAAAGTCCTTGTTCAGAATGGCTTCGACATACATCCGCCCCAGCCCCAGCCGTGCGAAGATCGTTTCCGTCAGCACCGCGCCGCTTAGCAACTGGCCGAACGTCAGCCCCAGAATCGTGATCACCGGAATCAGCGCGTTGCGGAGTGTATGCCTGAAGATAATCCGGCGCTGGTGCAGCCCTTTGCTCCGCGCCGTCAGGATGTAATCCTGGCTCAACACCTCCAGCATTGATGAGCGCACCAGTCGTGCAAGCGAACCGGCGGACAGCAGGCCCAGCGCCAGCGCGGGCATGACCAGCCGGTCCAGACTGCCCTGACCAATCGGCGGCAGCCAGCGTAAATTGATTGAAAACAGCACGATCAGCAGCAGCGACGACCAGTAGACGGGCATCGAAATGCCGACCAGCGCCAGCATCATCGCCACTGTGTCGATGATCGTGTTGTGCCGCAGCGCCGCGATGATACCGACGCCGATCCCGATAATTGTCGAAATGGCCAGCGCGGCAATCGTCAGTTCCAGCGTGTGGGGCAGGCGTGTCAGGATTTCGCCGAGCACCGGTCGTCCGTTATTCAGCGAGTTGCCCAGATTGCCCCGCATGACGTTCGCCAGATAGTCGAGATACTGCACGTGCAGCGGGCGGTTCAGGCCCATCTGCTCGCGCACGATTTCAAGTTGTTCTGGCGAAGTCTGTCGCTCTCCGAGAAAGATTTCCGCCGGGTCGCCGGGGATCAGGTGCAGCATCAAAAAGACCAGAATGCTGACCAGCAAAACCGTCGGCACGGCCTGCAGCAGCCGGTTGATGAGATAGCGTGTCATGAGCTTCTGACATGAAATCGATGTGACAGCCGGAGACGCAGAACGATGGTTCCGCCTCTCCGGCTGCGCGATCCGATCTGAACGCTCGTGCTAGCCGCTGAAGCTGGCGGCGTAGAAGTACGGCAGATTGCCGCCGCCGAGATAGGTCACGCCATCTAGCGACGCGACGCTGGCATAGAAGATGTACGGGTCGACCAGATAGACCATAACCGCGTCATCTGCTGCCAGTTTCTGTACCTGGGCATACAGTTCAGCGCGCTCGTCCGGGTTGGCCGTCGAAGCCGCGGCTGCCAGCAGTTCATCCATCTGTTCGCTGCGATAGCGGTTGCGGTTCGTGCCGCCGTCGGCGTTTGACGAGTGGAACAGCACGCGCATGCCGTCCGGGTCGGTCCAGGTATCCCACCAGCCCTGTGTGTTGTGTTCGCCTGCGCGCACTGCGTCGAAGTAGCCGCTCTGAGACGCGCCGTTGAGGACCATCTCAATGCCGACCTGCGCCAGTTCCGCCTGCATGTAGGTCGCCAGTGCGACGTTCAGCGGCGAATCGGCGCGGTACCAGTGCTGGATCTGCAGGGGCTGGCCATCGCGCTCGCGAATGCCATCGCCGTCGCTATCGACCCAGCCGGCTTCTTCCAAAATCGAACGGCTGAGTTCGGGATCGTAGAGCAGATAGTCGCAGGTTGCCGGATCGTAGCCGAACATGACCTTGGTCAGCGCGCTGCAGCCCGGCGTGCCATAACCGTTGAATACAACTTCGATCAGGCCTTCTTTGTTGATGGCGTGAGCAATGGCACGACGGACGGCCAGCTCGCTGGTCGGTTCGCGCTCGACGTTCATCATCAGCGAGTAGCCGTGGCCTGGCTGTTCGATCTGGATGACCTCGAAGTTCGGGTCTTCCTGCAGGCGGGCGACGTCGAGTTCGGGCACGTCGTCGATAAATTGCACTTCGCCCGATTCAAGCGCGGCGAGGCGGGTTGCCGGTTCCTGAATGATACGGAAGACGATGCGCTCGAAATTCGCCGGGCCGCTCATGCCAAACAGTTCTTCCGAGCCCCAGTTATAGTCCTCGTACCGGGTGAGAACGACTTCGGAGTTGGGGACATAGCTCTCCAGCCGGAAGGGGCCGGTTCCGACAACGCTCGTCACGCCATAGTCGTCGCCAAGCGTTTCCACGGCGGTGGGGGAAGTCGGAGCAAGATATGGCGTCGAAACCGAATTCAGGAACGGCGCGTAGGGCGAGCTGAAGCGCACGACGACCGTATAATCGTCGATGACTTCGGTTTCCTGATATGGCCCAAGCAGGCTGATGCCAAGCTGGGAGACCGTTTCCGGATCGGCGATGCGGTCAAACGTGAACTTCACGGCTTCCGCATTGAACGGCGTGCCGTCGTGGAAGGTCACCCCTTCGCGAAGGGTGAACGTATATTCGGTGGCATCCTCATTGATTTCCCACGCGGTTGCCAGCCCGGGATGGAATGTGCCGAGCGGGTCCTGATAAACAAGCGGGTTAAACACCTGCATCATGATGATGCCGACGCTTGAAAAGGTGGTTACGTTCGGATCAAGGGTGTCAACATTATTGTAAATACCGTAATGCAACTCATTACTTTGCGCGGAAATCGGTGTGGCTCCGAGCGCCATGACGAGCACAAGCATCAGCGCAAGTACGGTCGCAAGCCGTCGTCGTGCTAACATATATTGGCTCCTATCTCCACGTTGAATGCGATAAACTGTTGCCCGCCGACAACACAACGAAATATAACCCACTTTTTTAGTCAGCCCCAAGTATACTTTATACAACTTTCTCAGTGATAAACTTACGAAAGGCCGGTCAATGACCTCACTTTTCGACGCGTTGGAGTGGAAGCGCCACGCGATTCCCGGCGAGGCAGCCTATGGCCAACTGGAAATTGGCATCGGTCAGGTAGGCAGCGGCGGCCCGGTTGCGCTGGTCGCAGCAGGCGTGCATGGCGACGAAGGCCCGTGGGGCGCGCTGGCGATCCGCAAACTGCTCGAAAGCACGAGCGTGGACGCGCTGCAGGGGACGCTACGCGTCGTGCCCTGCGCCAACCCGCTGGCGATGCAGGCTGACGCCCGCAATGCGCCGCTGGACACGCTGGACCTGAACCGCAGCTTTCCGGGTAATGCCGGCGGTTCGCATACCGAGGTGCTGGCTGCCGTGCTGGCGAACGAAGCAGTTGCCGGTTGTGATCTGGTGATTGACCTGCACGGCGGCGGAAGCTGGTGCGTCAATGCGTTCGCGTTCGAGATGCCGGGTGGCGAGCACATCAGCCGGGCGTTTGGCGCGCCGTTTGTGGTGAAAGCGCCGGACCGCACGGTGACGCTGACCGGCTATGCGCGTTCGCTTGGCGCGACGGTTGCGGCGGTCGAAATGGGCGGGCGCAGTGTTGATGAGCTGGCGTGGGCAGAGCGGATTGCCGATGGCCTGCGGCGGGCGCTGACGATCGCCGGAGTTCTGCGTGGCACGGCTACAGAGCCGCCTATACAGTCGATTCCGGTGGGCGAGACGACGGTGCTGCGCCCACGCGCCGGTGGCCTGTTCGTGCCGGAGGTGAAAGCGGCGGACGTTGGCACGATTGTTCCAAAGGGCACGTCGCTCGGACGTGTCCTTGATAGCGTCACGCTCGCGGTCAGGGAAACGCTGGTTGCGCCGTTCGATGAAACAGCGCTGCTGCTGCTGCGTCCACACATCGCCCGGCTGGAAGGCGGCGCAATGACCTATGTCGTCGCGCAACCGCTTCGGTAACCGGTAGTCACTCAGGATTCTGTCTTTTTATAGTGTCACAGGACGTCTGAACGTCTCCGAAAGGATGAATTATGGTGGAACAATTACGGGTGGGCGTTATCGGCGCGGGGCGCTGGGCGGCAAGCGCGCACTTGCCCGGTTTCGTGCGCACGCCATATGCCAAGGTGGTCGCGATTTGCGACCTGAATGAAGATCTGGCAAAGGCACGCGCCCAGCAGTTCGATATTCCCGATGTGTATACCGATGTGGAAAAGCTGCTGGCCCGCGAGGATATTGACGTCATCGACGTCTGCACGCGCGGCTCGTCCGACGACCGTGATAACCATGAAAGACTGGCTTTCGCCGCGCTCGAAGCCGGAAAGCATTGCCTGTGCGAAAAGCCGGTGGCGCATGACTATCGCAATACCTGGAAGGCGCATCATCTCGCCGTCTCGAAAGGGCTGAAAACCAAGGTTGGCCTGACGTTCCGCTATGCGCCAGCGATGATGTACATGCGCGACCTGATCCGCGAGGGTTTTATCGGCACGCCGTTTATCTTCAACGGTTTCGAGCAGAATTCGCAGTTCCTCAGCTCGGAGACGCCGGTCACGAAAATGGACCTGATCCCCGAACAGCCGAACCCGGAGATCAAGGTTTCGTCGCTAGAGGGTTACGGAGCGCCGATCATCGACCTGAGCATGTGGTTCATGGACAGCACCGTCAAGAGCGTCGTCGGCATTCTCAAGAATTTCGTGCCCTACCGCACGACGATTGACGGGCGCAAGGTACGCACCAATATCGACGACGGCGACATTTACATCGGCGAATATGAAAATGGTGCGATCTGCTCGGTGCAATCGAGCTATGTGACCGTTGGCAACTATCCGGGGCTGGAGGCGCGCGCCTACGGCTCCAACGGGGCGCTCATCTGCCGTCTGGTCGAGGAATTCGGCGTGCCACAAACGCTGCATAAGGCAACGCCGGACGCGGTCGAGTTCGTGCCGGTGGAGATACCGGACAAATACTTCCCGCCGGGCTATGTCGAGGGCGAGCCGTGGCCCTCATTGTTCTATGCCAATCTGGTACATAACTTCATGGAAGAGATTGTCAACGGCGGTGATGAAAATCAGGGCAACTTCGCCCAGAGCGCCCGCGTGCAGGAAATCATCAACGCGGTCGAGATATCTCACCGCGAACGCCGTTGGGTTGATCTGCCACTGGACAAGAGCATAGCAGGCTGAGGTCAAGTCTTCGCTTTATCCCCTCTCCCCTGCATTCGGGAGAGGGGACAACACCGTGATACTACTACTCCTTAACATCCCGTCAGCAAGCGCCTCTTGCTAGCCGGAGGCGACAATTGCCTCAATCCACGGGCGGTGCTCGGCGTAGTGGCCCGCCGTGTTGCCATAGAGCCAGTTGATGACAGGTTCTTCGCGATCCGAAGTTGGCTGGTAGCTCTTGTACGGCTTGTACAGGTCTTCATCGCTCATGGCGCGCAGGCGTTCCAGCGTGCGCTCGTGAACGCTGCGAAAGAAATCGTGCGCCTCATATAACGATAAGGCGGCGTGGCGCTTGCGGATATATTCATTGATTGCATCGAAGTCATGGCTTGCCCATACGTCCGCCGGTACGCCGAGATGCTCGCCGCGATCCTTACCATCCAGCAGCGGTTCGATACTGCTCTCCCAGGCTGCAAGGTGCGCGATGTGATCCTTCACCGTCCAGCCCGTGGCATCGGTCAGTTGCGTGCGTTGCGCTTCGCTCAACGACCGTAGATAGGTATCGAGTTCGTCGTATTTCTCGATCAGGTGCTGCACGAATTCTGCGACGGAATAGCGCCGTTCTTCGCTCATGGCCTTCCCTTGTTACTCTGTGAAAGTCCTGATGTGCCGGGGCTGAGCAGTTGCCCAATCACTCGCGGTGCTCGTCAGATGCGGAAGCGTTGCCGTCAGTCTTCATTGGCGGTCAGTTTATCATGAAGCGTTATAATGCGCCCCGCAATTTTCCCTTATTCCACACGAGGATAGATCTGAATGTTGAGCGAACGCGAAAAAATGCTCCGCGGCGACCTTTACAATGCTCAGGACCCGGAGCTGACCGAGATGCGGAAACGCGCGCGCAAACTCCTGCGCGCATTAAACGCCAGCGCGGAAGAAGAACGGCTCGAAATTATGGCACAGCTTTTGGGAGCAATGGGGGAAGGCACGTGGATTGAGCCGCCGTTTTTCTGCGATTACGGGACGCATATCACGTTAGGCAAAAACGTCTTCTTCAACTTCAACTGCGTCGTGCTTGATGTGGCGCATGTCGAGATCGGCGACAACGTCCTGTTCGGCCCAAATGTGCAAATCTACACGGCAACGCATCCAATCGACGCCGAAACGCGGCGGACGGGCCTGGAACTCGGCAAGCCCATCCGCATCGGTTCGGACGTATGGGTTGGCGGAAGCGCTATCATCCTGCCCGGCGTCACCATCGGTTCGCGCACGGTGATCGGCGCGGGCAGCGTCGTCACTCGCGATTTGCCGGACGACGTTTTTGCCGCCGGGAATCCCTGCCGCGTGATTCGCCAGCTTGCCTAGAGTTAGGCTAACTGGATAGAAACAATCGCAGCACGTTATCCGTCAGGCGGCAGATGTTGTTGTCGTAGTTGTTCCAGGCGAGCGCTCCCGCATAGCAGATGGAGCCGACCGAAAACACCCTGCCGCCGCCGTCGATATCGAAGATCACCATGTCTGACCGGACCAGCGGATTATCATCGCCGCCCGTGTTCGGCTGTGAGTAGAGCAGGTCTTCGTGAACCAGACGGTAGTAGGCGTTCAGCGGCATCGAGGTTGCCAGCCACGCTGTCTGTGGCGGCGTGCCGAGGTCGAAGTCGAGACGGTCAATCTCGTCGCCGACCGCGCCGTTCATGACATAACCGAAATCACCGATGATTTCGTCGTCTATGCCCTCGAACAGCGACGCATAAGGGCCGTCGTAGCTTGCATCGAGACGGCGGTAGCCGACCGCGCCGCCCCAGCCTTCGGCGGTGAAACCAACGCCGGCCAGCGCCTGCGGCACAAAACCGGCGTGCCGCCACAGACCGCCCCGGTCGCCCGTGCTGCTGAGCGTGATTTCACCCGGCATCGAGTTCCAGGAGCGCGTGCCGACTACCCCGCGACGCACTTCGATGCGATGTGGTTTGCCTTCGGCGATACCTGTTACCCAGTAGAAGCCGTTGCCGCCGAGGTACATCAAGCGCCCGCCCTGTTTTAGCCATGCCGACAGGGCTTCGAGCATCGGTCGTGTCCAGTATTCCGGGTGCGAACCGGTGACAAGGACGCGATGCCGGCTTAACAGCTCGATGCCATCGCGGTGCAGATCTTCGTCGGTTGCGACGGCATAGCGCACACCGCTTCGTTCGAGCCAGCCGATGATGAACAGGTCTGCGGCGAGATGGCGTGGCCCGTTATTGAGCCATGTCTTGTAGTCGGGCCGGAAGTTCAGGATCGGGCGCAGGCGCGACGAGTAGGCGACGCCGCTGCCGTCGTTATGCAGGTCATAGATCGACTTTCCAACTTCAGGATGTTCGAGCACATAACGATCGCGCTCGTTGAGCACGGTCTCATGCGCCATCTGCGATTGCAGCCCAAGGTCGGCAAGGTGCTCATTGGCATAGGCGATATACGTATTGGTCGGCGCGAGGAACAGCACATCGGCGCTGGCTTCTAATGGCGGGCGCACGAAGAAAGGCACATAATCCACCGCATCACCAGCATGAACCCGAAGGGCATACGCGCCTGTTTTCAAATCTTCGGGCAGGGTCAACGTTACGTCGGGCGACCACCCGGCATCTTCAAGGTCGTCGTCGTGAAAATGGATCGCGCCGTAGTGTTCCGGGTTGTCATCGACTTTCCGGGCGCGGCCGTCCCAGCGGTGTCCGGTAACGGCGCGCATCGGGCTGTTGAAGAGGCGTCCGTGTAACTGATTGCCGGAAATGTCCACCACCTGATCGCCCGCCAGATTCAGGTTGAAATCCCACCGGCCAACGAGTCCGGAACCGGAAACCATACCGGCGTGGTCATGGAATAGCCCGTCTAGCTCGGCGCCGGTCAGCAGGCGGTTATAAAGCACAGGCTCGGCGATTTTGCCGTTATAGTGGCTGGCCGGCGGGTTGTCTGCGGACGCGGCAAGCGTCATTGTCCGGGAATGTTCAAGCCCGTTGCCGCTGATCGTGGCCGTCTGCGTTTCCTCAATCCGGCCAAGTGTCAGCGGCCGCGCGCTCTCGCGCACATGCAGCACGATTTCATCGGGCGTCCACTGGGCGGCGACGAAATACCAGCGCTGGCCCGGTAACGGACGCGACAGACGGCAGGACGCCGCCCCGGCCTTGAGCGTCAGGTAGCCGTCGTCCTTCAGTGACATGGCCAGCGCGCCGTCGAGCGTGAAGATGCGCTGTTCGTGCCCTGCCTGCGGCATTGTCGGGAAGATCCAGCACGCGAAGGCTCCGCTGCTGAGATCGATGCCCTGCAATGGCACGCGGGCGTACGAACCGGTGTGAATCGGCTGAACACGACCCGGAAACGTCCCGACATCGGCGATGACGGTTTCATAGGTGAACGATTCCGTGTCCGTTTGCCCGCCCAGTAACCGGACTAGCGACGCCGAAAACTGTGGCAGGGGCGTGCTGATCATAAAGCGAATTTCGTCTCCCGGCAGGCAGGAGATGGAGCTGGCGTAACCAAGAATGTTCATGCGCGTTTCTCGTAATGTTGGCAACGAGGAAGATAGCTTGCGGGCGAGTTATACAAACTTGGGCCACGAGTCAGTATTATATCTGCCCAAGGCTCTGGCATTACAGACTCGTTATAATCGAGGCGCTCCCTCATTACTCGTAGCCATCTACAGGAGGTGAATCAGCTTTGTATCGGTCCGGTGTTTTCGCTGCCAGTCAATGAGCTTGTGCAATATTTATGAGAGGAAGCGACATGCTTAAACTGCGTTCTGTTTTCGTGCTTGCGCTGCTGGTCGCGGCGGTCATGAGCCTCTCGATCGCGCCTGCGCTTGGACAGGAAGAGCTACCGTCGATTCGTCTGGGCGTCCAGCCGTGGCTTGGATATGGCCCGTGGTGGATCGCGGAACAGCAGGGCTATTTCGAGGATCATGGTCTCGATGTTGAGGTGATCGACTTCACCTGGGATCAGGACATGAACGCCGCGCTGGCTGCCGGACGGCTTGATGTGCAGGCCGCGGCGACCAACACCATGATCACGCTGATCAATCAGGGTGTTGATGTGCAGGCGTTCCTGGTGCTGGATGCATCCTACGAGGCTGACGCCATTCTTGTGTCCGCCGATATCCAGTCGGTTGAGGATCTTGCGGGCCGTTCGGTGGCATACGAACTGGGCGCGACCAGCGACCTGCTACTAAATTATGCCCTGAACGAAGCGGGCATGAGCATCGAGGATGTGGAGCCTGTGCCGATGGCCGCTGCCGACGCCGGGTTGGCGCTGATCGCCGGGCGGGTTGATGCCGCGGTGACGTATGAGCCGTATATTTCCGCCGCGCTGCGCGAGGGCGAAAACTACAGCGTTCTCTACACTTCCGCCGAACGCCCTGGCCTGATTAGCGACGTCATGATCGCCAGGCGTGAGTTCCTCGCCGAAAATCCGGCTGTCATTGAAGCGCTGGCGCTGGCCTGGAACGACGCGGTGACGTTCCTGCGCGAAAACCCGGAAGAGGGTGGCCAGATCATCGCCGACGCTGTGGGCAGCCCGCTCGAAGAATTCCAGATCGCATTTGAGGGGGTTGAGGTTTACGATCTTGCCCAGAACGCCGAGTTGTTGTTCGGCGATTTCCCCGATACCTTTGTGGCTGTCGGCGAAATTATGATGATGCTCAACCCGGATGAGATCACAGCCCTTCCGGAATTTGAGGATGTGTTTGTGATCGACTATCTGGAAGCCTATCTGCCTGAAGCGGAAGCAACGGAAGCAGCGGAATAACCTCGCTTCGGGGGCCGGTAAGCCGTACGGATTCCGGCCCTCGTTGCTAGCCGCGTTTGCTTGTGTTCGCCGCCAGTCCGGTCGTTGACTGCGGAATTGTGTCTTATGGAAACAACAACAGGCCGAAGTGAGCCTTTGCCGGTTGTCTCGCCCGCGCCCCGCCGAAGGCGCTGGCGTCTTTTTGCGCTGCGGGAGGATATTCCCGGACGTATCTATTTCGCGCTTGGCGCGAGCTTTATCCTCCTCATTCTGCTTATCTGGACGGTGGTGACCCATGCGGAGCTAATCGACCCGTTGTTCCTGCCTTCTCCGGCGGCGATCATCGCCGAAGGCATCGCTCAGGCCCAGAGCGGCATGTTGTGGGCGGACGCGGGTGCGAGTATCTATCGCATCGTCGTCGGCTGGCTGATCGCGACACTCTTCGCCGTGCCGATCGGGATTCTGATGGGCAACTTCAAATTCTTCGAGGCCGTGTTCGAGCCGTTTATCGACCTCGTGCGCTACATGCCGGTCGTCGCCCTGATTCCGCTTACGATCCTGTGGGCCGGCACTGACGACTCGCAGAAGTTCCTTATCCTGTTCATCGGCACGTTCTTTCAGGAAGTGCTGCTGGTCATGGACAATGTCAAGAGCGTGCCGAAAGACCTGATCAAAGTCGGCTATACGCTCGGCATGGGGCGCTTTGAGGTGCTGCGGGACATCGTGCTTCCGGCGTCGCTGCCCGGCCTGTGGGATACATTCCGCATAACGCTCGGCTGGACGTGGACCTATCTGGTGGTGGCCGAGCTGGTGGCGGCGCGCAGCGGGCTAGGGCGGCGCATTATGGAGGCGCAGCGCTATCTGGCAACCGAGCGCATCATCTTCGGCATTCTCTTTATCGGTCTGCTCGGCCTGCTGACCGATTACTTCTTCAAAGTCGTTGGAGCGCGTTTGTTTCGATGGATCAAAGAACGGTGAACGGCCAGCGGCCAAAGGTCACCATTCGCAACCTGTCGCACAGCTTCGAGTCGCCAAACGGTAGCCTGCTGGTACTCGACAATATCAACCTGACGCTGGCCGATAACGAGTTTGTCTCGATTGTCGGCACATCCGGCTGTGGCAAATCGACGCTGCTTAATCTGGTCGCCGGGCTGATCGAGCCGGTTGCGGGTGAAATCCTGCTGGACAGCAAGCCGATTGACGGTCCGGGACGCGACCGGGGCGTCGTCTTCCAGTCATATACGCTGTTTCCGTGGCTGACCGTCTGGAAGAACATTGATTTTGCGCTTCGAAAAACCCGGTTGTCCCGCGCCGAGAAGGACGAGCTGATCCGGCATTACATCAGCACGGTCGGGCTGGAGGGTTTTGAGGACGCCTATCCCAACCAGTTGTCGGGCGGTATGCGCCAGCGCGTCGCCATCGCGCGTGCTCTGGTTTACAAGCCGGAAGTCCTGTTGATGGACGAGCCGTTTGGTGCGCTGGACGCGCAGACACGCGGCATGATGCAGGAATTGCTGCTGCATGTCTGGGAGACTCACCGCACCACCGTGCTCTTTATTACTCACGACGTCGATGAAGCGCTGTTCATGTCGGATCGTGTCGTCGTGATGTCCGCGCGTCCGGGACGTATCAAACTCGAAGTGCCGGTCGAATTGCCGCATCCACGATCCTATGAAGTCGTCACGTCACCGCAGTTCGTCGAGCTTAAACTGCGCGTGCTGGAAGCCATCCGCGAAGAAGCGCTCAAAACGATGACCGCTGCCGGCTGAAAGCCATCCCGTTTATGCCACGCACCCGATTGAGGACGCCATGAGTATCAGCATCTATACTGTCGAGGAAGCGCAGGCGCGAATCCTCAGGCGCTATCCGCTCGATCAGATTGAAATCACGCCGCGCCTGCAGGCGAGCATCGCACGCATTTTCGGCGAAGCGCTGACGCCGGAAGCTGCCGTTCAGCGTATTCTGCATGACGTCCGAGCAGGCGGTGATACAGCGTTGCTTGACTGGATCGAGCGGATTGACGGCCATCGCCTTCAAGCCAGCCAGCTTGTCGTCACCGCTGGTGAAATTCAGGCTGCCTATGCCGAGGTCGACGAGCGTGTGGTGAAGGCCATGCAAACTGCAGCCGAGCGCATTGAGGCGTTTCACCGCCGCCAGCCGGTGACGTCGTGGATTGATACCCAACTGGGCGGGGTGCTGGGGCAGATGGTGTCGCCTATCGAGCGGGTCGGTGTCTACTGCCCGGCGGGAACCGCGCCACTGCCGTCGTCGCTTCTGATGTCGGCTATTCCCGCGCGCGTCGCCGGCGTGCGCGAGATCACGGCTTGCAGCCCGGCAGACCGGAACGGCAAAGTTCACCCGTTGATTCTGGTCGCGGCCGATATTGCCGGTGTGGATCGCGTCTTGCGAATCGGAGGCGCGCAGGCAATCGCGGCGCTTGCCTATGGCACTGAGACAGTTCGGCCCGTGGATAAGATCGTCGGGCCGGGCAATATCTTTGTCGTGCTGGCGAAACGCGCCGTGTATGGCACGGTTGGCATTGAAGGCTTGCCGGGACCGACCGAGACGCTGGTGATCGCCGACTCGACCGCCAATCCGGCGTTTGCCGCCGCCGACCTGCTGGCGCAGGCGGAGCACGACGTGCTGGCCTCGGCCATTCTGCTGACGCCGGACGCTGAGCTTGCTCGCAAGGTTCAAACCGAGGTCGAACGGCAGCTTTCGACGCTCAGCCGTCAGGAAATTTTGGCCGAGTCGCTTGGCAATCGCAGCGGCATTGTGATTGTGGATAGCTTGCAGCAGGCGTGCGAGCTGGCGAATACCTACGCGCCGGAACATCTGTGCCTGCTGGTCGAGCAGCCATGGCAGCTTGTGCCGCATATCCGCAACGCTGGCGGCATCTTCCTCGGCGAATATTCTTTTGAGGTGCTGGGGGATTATGTCGCGGGGCCGAGCCATGTCATGCCCGTCGGCGGTACGGCCCGCTTCGCCTCGCCGCTGAACGTGCTTGATTTCGTGAAGCTGACCAGCCTGATCGACCTGAGCCGGGCGGATGCCGTTGCGCTAAGCGCCCCTGCCGCTGAACTGGCGCGCGCCGAAAGCCTGACAGCGCACGAGGCGGCGGCGCGGCAGCGTACTCGTACCAACGGGCGGGCGGAATAGCGCCGCTGCCCGTTGGATCCGCCCGGCGCTTTCTCAGCCTTTCCTCACGGGCGTAAAGCCGCCCGAATATCGTCCGCGCTCAGCAGATAGGCGTTGGTGGTCTGTACATATTCGCGTGATGCCGCGCGTACAGCGACACGTTACAATAAGGTGACAACCCGTAAACCAGAGGAGGTGCGTTTGTTATAAAATCCGCCTGAATACCACAATACGTCGACGCAAAATTTAGTGATTGTGGAGCGAAATGATGTTGAAACTGCGTTTGTTTACCACCCTGTGTTTGTTTCTCCTTCTCGTATCCGGCGCGGTTGTCAGCGCACAGGACAGTGGCTATACCATCGCCGGAGTTGTGTTCCAGAGCGACACGTTCATGCAGACGGTGCAGGCAGGCATGCAGGCGGCAGCGGACGCAGCCGGCGCTGAGCTGATTCTGGGCAACTCGGAAAACGATCTGGTGACGGAAGCCAGCCTGATCGAGGACTACATCACGCGCGGCGTGGACGCGATTGTCATCACGCCGATTTCGGCGGATGGCTCGGTAGCGGCGCTGCAGGCGGCCAAGGAAGCGGGCATCACGATCATCTGCTTCAACACATGTGTGAACGCGGAAGGGATCGCCTCGGCGTACTACGTGACCGAGAACCGGGACCTTGGCACGACGACGGGCGCGGCGGCGGTGGAATTCATCACCAACGAGCTGGGGGGACGGGCAGTGATCGGGATGCTGAACTGCGACCAGTTCGAGGGCTGCCCGCCGCGCAAGGAAGGGTTTGTGGAGACGGTGAGCCAGCTTGAGGGCGTGGAGATTGTGGCGGACCAGCCGGGATGGATCGCGGACGATGCGCTGCCGGTGGCGGAGGCGATGCTGCAGGCAAACCCGAACATCAACGTGCTGTGGGCGGCGAACGAAGGCGGCACGGTAGCGAATGTGCTGGCGGTGCAGTCGGCGGGGCTGGCCGGCGAGGTGTTCGTGTTCGGGACGGACATGAACCAGCAGATGGCGCAATTCCTGCAGGCGGAGGACAACATTCTGCAGGGTGTGACGGGGCAAGCACCGTTCCAGATGGGCTACGACGCGCTGAAGGCCGCGATCACCGTACTCGACGGCGGTGAGGTTGAACCGCTGACGAACACACCGACGATCTTCTTTGGCCGAGGCGACGACGAGCTGATCAACCAGTTTGTCGAAAGCGACGGTATGATGCTCGTCGAGGCGACCGAAGTGCCCGATGAAGGCGCTGAAGCGGCGCTGGATCTCGCGGGTATGGGCGAGGGTCTGACGATCGCCGGAGTTGTGTTCCAGAGCGACACGTTCATGCAGACGGTGCAGGCAGGCATGCAGGCGGCAGCGGACGCAGCCGGCGCTGAGCTGATTCTGGGCAACTCGGAAAACGATCTGGTGACGGAAGCCAGCCTGATCGAGGACTACATCACGCGCGGCGTGGACGCGATTGTCATCACGCCGATTTCGGCGGATGGCTCGGTAGCGGCGCTGCAGGCGGCCAAGGAAGCGGGCATCACGATCATCTGCTTCAACACATGTGTGAACGCGGAAGGGATCGCCTCGGCGTACTACGTGACCGAGAACCGGGACCTTGGCACGACGACGGGCGCGGCGGCGGTGGAATTCATCACCAACGAGCTGGGGGGACGGGCAGTGATCGGGATGCTGAACTGCGACCAGTTCGAGGGCTGCCCGCCGCGCAAGGAAGGGTTTGTGGAGACGGTGAGCCAGCTTGAGGGCGTGGAGATTGTGGCGGACCAGCCGGGATGGATCGCGGACGATGCGCTGCCGGTGGCGGAGGCGATGCTGCAGGCAAACCCGAACATCAACGTGCTGTGGGCGGCGAACGAAGGCGGCACGGTAGCGAATGTGCTGGCGGTGCAGTCGGCGGGGCTGGCCGGCGAGGTGTTCGTGTTCGGGACGGACATGAACCAGCAGATGGCGCAATTCCTGCAGGCGGAGGACAACATTCTGCAGGGTGTGACGGGGCAAGCACCGTTCCAGATGGGCTACGACGCGCTGAAGGCCGCGATCACCGTACTCGACGGCGGTGAGGTTGAACCGCTGACGAACACACCGACGATCTTCTTTGGCCGAGGCGACGACGAGCTGATCAACCAGTTTGTCGAAAGCGACGGTATGATGCTGGTCGGCAGCGAATAAGCGTTTGCTTTATGTGGCCGGAAGCGCAGTCCGCGCTTCCGGCCTTGCATTTGTGTTATTTGCGAAAGATGTCTTTATGGCCCCCTTGTTGCAGTTAGAACAGGTTTCCAAGCGCTATCCGGGCGTGATCGCGCTGGATCATGTCGATTTCTCGCTGGAAGCGGGCGAAGTTCGCGCCCTGCTTGGCAAGAACGGCGCGGGCAAATCCACGCTCATCAAGGTGTTGAGCGGGGCGATTACGCCGGACAGCGGGCGTATTCTTATCGATGGCACGCCGGTCCTCATGTCCAGCACCAGTGAGGCGTTTCATCACGGTATTTACACCGTCTATCAGGAAATGAGCCTCATTCCGTCGCTCAGCGTCGCGGAAAATATCGTGCTTGGTCGCTGGAAGAAAAAACGATTGTTTGGCCTGCTGCCGAGTATCGATTACGACGCCATGCGCGCGACGGCGCGCGCCGCGCTGGAGCAGCTTGACGTCCATCTCGACCCCGACCAGATTGTCTCTAGCCTGACGATTGCCCAGCAACAGATCGTCGAAATCGCCAAGGCGCTGTCATTCAACCCGCGCATTTTCGTGCTCGATGAACCGACGAGTTCGCTGGCTTCGCACGAAGTCGAGTCGCTGCATCGTATCGTGCGGCGGCTGGCGGAACAGGGCCGGGCGGTGATTTACGTTTCGCACCGCCTGCAGGAAATTCCGCTGATCGCGCATACGGTGACGGTGCTGCGCGACGGCAAGAGCATAGGCACGATGCCGATTGAAGAAGCGACGCCTGAACGCATCGCGCAGATGATGATCGGGTTTGACTGGCAGCGCGTCCATCGGAAAAAAAGCGAGACTCTTGGGCCTGTGCGACTGGCCGTACGCAACCTGACGCGGAAACCGCTGCTGCACGATATTTCGTTTGAGGTGCGCGGCGGCGAGGTCGTCGGAATTGCCGGGCTGCTGGGTTCTGGACGGACAGAACTGCTACGCGCCATTTTTGGCCTCGACCCAATTGATTCGGGCGAGATTGAAGTGGATGGAAAACGGATTGGTACGCCCAATCCGACAACCATGAAGTTGCTCGGCCTTGCCATGACGCCCGAAGACCGCAAGCGACAGGGGCTGATCCTGTCAGCGTCGGTGCAGAACAATATGACGCTCGCTTGTCTTGACCGCATCAGCCAGAGCGGCATCCTCAAGTCCGCGGTCGAGAAGCAGATGGTCAACGACATGGTGGAGTCGATTTCCGTCAAGACGCCCGGCATCAACGTCCCGGTCGGCACGCTAAGCGGCGGCAACCAGCAGAAAGTCGTCATCGGCAACTGGCTCAATACGCAGCCTTCGGTGCTGATGATGGACGAGCCGACGCGCGGCATTGACATTCAGGCCAAGGAGCAGATTTTCGAACTGGTGCGCGATCTGGCGCGGCGAGGATTGGCCGTGCTGTTTGTCTCGTCGGAAATTGAAGAAGTTCTCGATGTTTGCGACCGTATTCTGGTGATGAAAGAGGGGCGCATCACTGCGGATATGTCGCCGGACGATGTTGAGCTTGAGCAGTTGCTCGCGCTCCTTATGGAGGAAAGTTATGCTTAAGACTGGCGAGGGGCAACTCGCGCCGCCCCGTATTGCTACAGCAGGCAGCCGTTCCGCACAGTTTATTTTCCGTTCCGGGCTGCTGATCGCCGTCATTTTGCTGTTCATCGTGCTTTCTTTGATCGCGCCGAACTTTCTGTCGGAGCGCAACATCCTCAACGTGCTGCGTGCGGTGGCCTTCAACGGCATCATCGCCTGTGGCATGACGCTGGTCATTATCTCAGGCGACATCGACGTGAGCGTCGGTTCGGCGGTGGCGTGGGCCTCGTCGCTGCTCGGCGTGCTGGCGATCAAAAACGGCTGGAACCTCGAACTGGCGATTGTCACCGTGATCGCCTCTGGCGTGCTGGTGCATTTGGTCGCCGGGTATATCCGCGTGCGCTGGAACGTGCCGGCTTTTGTCGTCACGCTGGCGTTGTTCATCAGCCTGCGTGGGGCGGCGCGGCTGATCACCAACGCCTATCCGGTGACGCCGTTCCCGTCGTATTTCTCGTTCATCGGCGGCGGTTTCATCTTCGAAGGCTTGCCGTTTCTGGAACGCGGCGTTCCCGTGCCGGTCGTCATCATGCTGCTGACGTTCCTCGTCTTTTACTACATCAGCACGCGCACGGTATTCGGGCGTTCTGTTTACAGCATCGGCGGCAATGAAGAGGCAGCGCGACTGTCGGGTATTCCCGTCAAACGCACCCGCATGACCATCTTTGGGATCACCGGCTTTCTGGCGGCGTTTTCGGGCGTGCTGATCTCGTCACGCATCATGTCTGGCGCGTCGAATATCGCCGAAGGTCTGGAATTTGAAGTCATCGCGGCGGTCATCATCGGTGGCACCAGTCTGGCGGGCGGGCTTGGCTCGATCTGGGGTACGTTCCTCGGCGTGCTGTTCATCGGCCTGCTCAGCAACGGCATGGTGCTGCTCGGCATTCCGAGCTTTGTGCAGGAAGTCGTGCGCGGGCTGATCATCCTGTTCGCCGTCCTCATCAGCATCTGGCAGAACAACCTGCAAAAGCGCGTCGCCCGCGAGTAGCGTAAACGGCGCGTTTGACATCGAAAAAGGATTTGTCATGAAGCTGGGTATTGGTTTTTACCGTCACATGCTGACGCCCGAAAACTTTCGTTTCGCGCGGCAGGCCGGGGCGACGCACATCGTAGCGCATCTCGTGGATTACCTGAATACCGCCCGCCTGCCCGCGACGACTGTCGACGGTTGGGGGCGCGTGAATACCGACGATACCGTCTGGTCGCTGGAAGCGCTGCGCGATCTGAAAGCCAGAGTGAACGAAGCCGGGCTGGAACTGGAAGCGATTGAAAATTTCGATCCCGGTCACTGGTACGATGTGCTGCTCGATGGCCCGCGCAAGCAGGAACAGCTTGAATTCCTGAAGCAGATCATCCGCAACATGGGCGAGGTCGGTATTCCGGTGATGGGCTACAACTTCAGCATCGCCGGCGTGTGGGGCTGGGTGAACGGCGAGTTTGCGCGCGGGGGCGCGGAGTCGGTCGGTTTTCTCGGCAACGTGCCGGAAACGCCGATCCCCAACGGCATGGTCTGGAACATGATTTACGATCCCGACGCGCCGCCCGGCGACATCGGCACGGTGACGCAGGAACAACTGTGGCAACGCCTGAGCGACTTTCTGGACGCGCTGCTGCCGGTCGCCGAGGAGGCGGGCGTGAAGCTGGCGCTGCATCCCGACGACCCGCCGATGCCGGCGCTGCGCGGCACGGCGCGCCTCGTTTACCAGCCACGCTACTACCAGCAACTGCTCGATATGAAGCCAAGCCCGGCGAACGCGCTGGAGTTCTGTATCGGCTCGCTGGCGGAAATGACCGAGGGCGATATTTACGAGGTTGTTGACCACTACAGCAAACAGAAGGCAATCGGCTACGTGCATTTCCGCAACGTGCGCGGCAAGGTTCCGAATTATTACGAGGTCTTCGTCGATGAAGGCGATGTCGACATGATCCGCGTGATGAGGATCCTCAAGCGCAACGGTTACGACGGCGTGCTGATTCCCGACCACACCCCGCAGATGACGTGTGATGCGCCCTGGCACGCGGGCATGGCCTATGCGCTGGGCTACATGCGCGCCATCATGCAGATGCTTGAGCAGGAGGACTAGATCCCGATGCCGGACCTGACCGGAAAACGCGTTCTTGTCACCGGCGGCAATCAGGGGATTGGCCGCGCCATTTGCCAGCATTTTGCCAGAGCTGGGGCGCGGGTGGCCGTTAATTACCTCGATCGTCCTGAACTGGCCGAGTCGCTGCTGGATGAGCTTGGACGCGAGAATGCCGTCGCCATTCAGGCGGACGTGCGTGATGAGGCGGCGGTTGAGCGGATGGTGGCGCAGGCGGTTGAGGCGTTTGGCGGGCTGGACGTGCTGGTCAACAACGCGGGCTGCGAATCGACCTACGCGCTGCTCGACCTGCCGGTAGAGGAATGGGATCGCGTGCTCAATACCAACCTGCGTGGGGCGTTCATGTGCGCCAGAGCTGTCGGGCGCGTGATGGTCGAGCAGGGGACGGGCGGCGTGATCGTGAATATTTCGTCGATGCACGAGGAAGTGCCGCGTCTCGGGTTGACGCATTACTGCGTGTCGAAGGCCGGGCTGGCCATGCTTACCAAGGGGCTGGCGCTGGAATGGGCGGAATATGGCATCCGCGTCGTCAGCGTGGCTCCGGGCGCGATTGAAACCGACATGAACCGTAAGGAGATTGCCGCCTTCGGCAGGCACAGGTTCGAGGAATGGATTCCGGCAGGACGCCTTGGAACGGTGGACGACATCGCCCCGGCGGTCGTGTTCCTCGCTTCGGATGACGCCGCTTACGTGAGTGGTTCGACGCTGCGGATCGACGGCGCGTATCTGCTGAACCATACCCGCTACGATCCGCGCAAGGCGGCACATTGAGACGCAGCATCACGCGTATCATGGCAAAAGACCGGTCGTGATCACGCCGGAGCCCTGAGCTTAGCCTGCCCGATGCTTGAAAAACCCAACATCTCGGATGAGATGATCATCGCCTGCTTGCACGACGATTATGGGCTGCAGGTTGCAGATCTGGCGTTTCTGCCGCTTGGCGCAGACGCCAGCACTGCCGTCTACCGCGCCGTGACCGGCGACGCGCCGTACTTCGTGAAGCTGAGGCGGGGCGCGTTTGACGAAACGACCGTACTCGTGCCACGGCTGCTCTACGATCGGGGGATGGCGCAGGTCATTCCGCCGCTGCCAGCGCGAACCGGGCGGTTGTGGGCACGGCTCGGCGACTATACGGTGATTGTTGCGCCGTTTGTCGCGGGGCAGAGTGGTTTTGAGAAACCGCTGCTGGATCGCCACTGGACCGAATTGGGGCGTGCGCTCAAACGGTTGCACACGACGACGCTGCCGCCGGAACTTCTCGCGCGTATCCCGCAGGAGCGCTACTCCGGCGAGTGGCGCGAACGCGTTCGCAGCTTCCAGACACTCGTTCAGACACAGACTTTTCACGAACCCGTTGCCGCCGCGCTGGCCGAATTTATGACGACGCAGCAGGAGATCATTGGCGAGATCGTCTGGCGGGCCGAACGGCTTGCTTCCGTATTGCGAGGTCGTCCTCAACACCGCGTTCTCTGCCATGCGGATATTCACGCCGGCAACGTCCACATTGACGAGCATAACACGCTCTATATCGTCGATTGGGACACCCTGACGCTGGCTCCGAAAGAGCGCGACCTGATGTTTGCCGGCGCAGGGCTGGGCGACGGGAGCCGTAGCGCCGAAGATGAAGAGCGGCTGTTTTATCAGGGCTACGGCGATACTGAGATTGATTGGGTCGCGCTGGCTTACTATCGCTTCGAGCGTATCGTGCAGGATATCGCTGAATTTGCCGCGCAGCTTTTGTCGACTGAGGAAGGCGGAGCCGACCGCGAACACAGCTTGCGCCTGTTCATGGGTCAGTTTCTACCCGGTCAGGTGGTGGAGCAGGCGTTCCGGGCGGAGGAACGCCTGCCGGGAGAGCTTCGGTCCGGTTAACGGTTGGGCTGGGGACGAAGGTGTGAGCCGAAACCTCATCCCCCGGCCTCTTCTCCAAAGTCTGTTTGCCAGCTTTGGAGAAGGGAAGCCAGATCGTTTCAGATAGTGCGTTTCCCCAACCGGGTAGCAGAATATCCCTCTCTAAAACGCACACTTTGTCTTGGAGCGGGGCAAGGGATGAGTGCTATCCCGCAAGCGCCTCCTCGAAAAACTGTACCAGCCGTTTGTACAGCGTCTTTTTGTTGGCACGGCGGTGGATACCGTGGCCTTCGTCTGCGAAGCTCAGCACGTCGTAAGCAATGCCTACGCGGTCGAGCGCCGCGCACACGTCGGTGACATGCTGCGGCGTTACGTTCGGGTCCTGGTCCCCCTGCACGATGAGCAGGCGACCGCGAATGTTATCGACGAAGTGGATGGGCGAACGCTCGCGGAAGCGCTTAGGCACTTCGTCGGGCGTGCCGCCCATCATTTCGGCGCTGTAGGGGCGCAGGTCGGGGCGGGTGGTCTCGTAGTCCACCACGAGGTCGGTCATGCCGCAGATTGGCGCAGCGGCGGCGACCAGTTCTATGGGAAGGCGGGTGATGGCGCACCATGACGAGTAGCCGCCGTAGCTTGTTCCAGTGATGCCGATCCTGCCGGGTTGGGCGATGTTCGCGTCGATCAGCGCTTCGATGCCGGTGCGAATGTCGTCCTGCTCGCGCCCGCCCCAGCCATCTTCCTTAATCGCCTCCGTGAAGGCGCGGCCAAAGCCGGTGCTGCCCCGATAGTTGGGCTGAAAGACGTTGAAGCCCTGCGAGGCGTAGTATTGCACCTCGGCGTCGATCCAGTCTTCATAATGCCATGTTGGGCCGCCATGAACGTGAACGATCGTGCCTTTGGCCTCGCCGCGCGCGCGGTAGAGCCAGCCCTGTATCTCCATGCCATCGACCGAGCGCCAGTGAAAGTTTTCAGCGGGGATGAGGTCGGCGGGTTTCAGCGTCGTCATGTCCCAGATGCGCGTCAGGCTGGTCATCTCGCCGTTTTCGGGCACGAAGCGCACAAGTTCCATCGGTTGCGTCGAACTATAGTGGAGCGCGGTCCATGCGCCGCCGGGCGCAGGCGCAACCGGCACGAGCGTTGATGGTGTGACCGGGAATGCTTCTTCCGCGCCTGTTTTGATATCGAGCAGGCTGCCATAGGGGCGTGTCGAGCGCACATCGAGCAGTACGGCGCGGTCGGCGTTTTGCGGGAAGGAAACGCGCTCGATATTGCGCGCCGGGTCTTCGATCAGCCAGCGCAGCGAGCTATCGGCCAGTGAATAGACGCCGACACGGTAGTGCGTGTCCGCCTCGGCGTGGATGAGGATATGCTCGCCATCGGGAAACCACACGCCGTAGACCTTGCGTTCTGCCCCGATATTGACGATTTCGCGATCGCCTTCGCCGTCGATACTCACCAGCCAGAGCTGCTCGCCAGACGGGTGCAGGTCCTTGCGCTGGTACAGGACGTGCGTTCCCTGTGGATTCAGGCTTGGTGGCATGTAGGTTGGGCTGTTTGGACGCGCGAGGATGACGCGCTCGCCGGTTTCGAGATCGTGGCGGTAGATCAGGCTCGGCTCGATCTCCTGCCCGTTTTCATCGACGTTGGCGCTGTAAATCAGCCAGCGACCATTCGGATGCAGTTGCCCGCCGTGAATGTAATAACCCGGATTGGCCTCGGTCAGCGGTTCCATGTGTTGCGGCGCATCGAGGCGGACGCGGAACAACTGGACGCGCTCGTTGCCGTCCGTATCCTGCGCCACGACCAGCGATTGGCTATCCGACGACCATGATACGGGCCATGTGTTCTGGTCGGTCATCGTCAGGCGCACGGGTTCGGCTGTGCCGTCGGTGCGGACGGCGTAGACGTCGGCGGTTTCTCCTAGGCCGATCCACATCCAGGCAACCCATTGGCCGTTCGGCGAGGGGAGAACGAACTCCATCTCCGGCAGGCTGAGCAGGGCATCGAGCAATGCGTCATCGTTCTGGGGCATGCTGTTCGTCTCCTACGAGAATGCAGGCGGCGCGCTGGTGATCGCCTACGGGCAAGAGTTGCGGGTCGATTTCGCGGCAACGAGGAATTGCATCCGGACAGCGTGGGTGGAAGCGGCATCCTCGTGGCAGGTCGGCGGCGTTGGGGATTTCCCCTTGCAGCACTTCGCGTTTGCGCCGCCGTCGCGGGTTCGGAACCGGGATGACCGACAGCAACGCGCGTGTGTACGGGTGCTGCGGATTCCGCAAAATCCGTTCGGTCGGGCCGATTTCGACAATGCGGCCCAGATACATGACGGCGATGCGGTCGGCGAAAAAGCCCGCCGTAGCAAGATCGTGCGTGATGTAGAGGATGCTCAGCCCGCGCCTGTCACGCAGGTCGCGCAGCAGCGTCAGGATCTCGGCGCGCATGGATACGTCGAGCATCGAGACAGGTTCGTCGGCCACCAGCAGCGACGGGTTAAGGATCAGCGCCGAGGCGATGACGACGCGCTGGCGTTGCCCGCCGGAGAGCGCTTCGGGATAGCGGTTGAAAAACTCCTCTGGTGGCTTCAGGCCCGCTTCGGAAAGGGCGGTCGCCACTTTCGCCCGCAGTTCGTCCCGGTTTGCCGCCAGTTTATGGATTTGCAACGGTTCGGCCAGAATATCGAAGATCGTCTGGCGCGGGTTGAGCGACTCATACGGGTCCTGAAAAATCATCTGCACCTGACGCCGCAGCAGCAGGCGGTCTCGCCCGCGCGCCATTTCGTACAGGTCTCGCCCGTTGAACAGGATACGCCCGCTCGTCGGTTCGTTCAGGCCCATGACGGTCATCGCCAGCGTTGTCTTGCCGGAGCCGGACTCGCCGACCAGCCCCAGAATTTCCCCTTTGCCGAGGTCGAGGTCAACACCGTCGAGGGCGTGGACGTAGCGCCGTGAACGGGGGCGCAGCAGGCTGCCGCTCCCCGGCGCGGGATAGAGCATGCGGGCGTTTTCGACGCACAGGATCGGTTCAGCGATCATCGGGACAGCTCACTCGTTTCGGCGTGGTGGCAGGCGACGATATGCCCTGGCGCAAGCGCGCGTTCAACCGGCGCAACCTGACGGCACAGGTCGCTTGCCAGATGGCAGCGCGGCTCGAAACGGCAGCCGGGCGGCAGGGCGTTCAGCGGCGGTGGATGGCCGGGAATCGACGCCAGCACCCGTGATGGCGCATCGACATCGGGGAAGGCTTGCAACAGGCGTTGGGTGTACGGGTGGCGCGGCGCGTTGAAGATGGTATCCACGTCGCCATATTCGGCCACTTTGCCGCCATACATAATCAAGACGTCGTCGCAGACTTCGGCGACCACGCCGAGGTCGTGCGTCACCAGAATGACCGAGAGGCCGAGCTGGGCCTGCAAATCTTCCAGCAGCGTCAGGATTTGCGCCTGAATCATGACATCGAGCGCGGTCGTCGGCTCATCGGCGATCAGCACGTCGGGGTTGCAGGCCAGCGCCATGGCGATCATGGCGCGCTGGCGCATGCCGCCGCTGAACTGATGCGGATACTGCCGCGCCCGCTCCGGCGCGATGCCCACTATTTCCATCAATTCACCGGCGCGCAGGCGGGCTTTGCGGCGATCATACGACGGCATGTGCAGCGTAATCGCCTCGATGATCTGGTCGTCAATGCGGCGTACCGGGTTGAGCGCGTTCATCGCGCCCTGAAAGACAATCGCCATGCGCCTCCAGCGGAAGGCGCGCATTTCGGCTTCGCTCAGGCGCAGCAGGTCGAGGCCGTCGAAGCGGATTTCTCCGCCGACGATACGACCTTCGGCGGGCAGCAGGCGCATCAGCGAGAGCATGGTCGTCGTTTTGCCGCAGCCCGACTCGCCGACCAGCCCCAGCGAACGACCTTTTTCCAGATCGAAACTGACATCAACGACGGCGTGGCGCACGGCGTCCGCGCTGACGTAGTCGATAGAGAGGTTACGAACGCTCAGAATCGGCATCAGGCGTCTTCCTTCACGGGTTCGGGCGGGTTGACAGGCCGGGGCGGGACGGGCAACACCAGCGCTACCATGCGCCGGGCATCGAACAGATGGTGCGACCTGATGCGCGGGTTGACGATTTCTTCAAGGCTTGTGCCGATCAGAATGAGCGCGAGGCTGACCCACAGAATGGCAAAGCCGGGCGGCAGCAGGAACCACCACGCCTGACGGCTGATGGCGCGCTCGAAGGCGAAGTTAAGCATATTGCCCCAGCTAACCAGCGTCGGGTCGCCCAGCCCGAGGAAGCTCAGCGATGCTTCTGCGAGGATGGTTGCCGAGATATCGAGCACGGTCTGCGCGACGATCAGCGGCATGACCTGTGGCAGCACATGGCGCAGGATGATACGCGGGTTGCTTGCGCCGATGGCGCGGGCGCGCAGGATGTACTGCCGCTGCTTGACCGAAAGCGTCTGGGCGCGCACGAGGCGGGCCGTGAACGTCCAGCCAAGGATGGCGATCACGAAGATGATCTTCCACAGGCCGCGGCCCCAGACGGCGATGATAACGAGCACGAGCGGCAGATACGGAATGACAAGCAGGAAGTCGACCACCCGCATGAGCACGGTATCGACCTTGCCGCCGTAATAGCCCGCGACCAGCCCGACTGCCGAGCCGATCACCATCGAGACCAGCGAGGCCGTGAAGCCGACCAGCAGCGATACCCGCGCACCGTAGAGAAGCTGGCTGAACACGTCCTTGCCGGCATCATCGGTGCCGAGGATGTGCTGCGGGCTGGGCGGCGCGAGGATCTGGTCAGGGGCGGCGCGCACGCGGGCATAGGGATCGTAAGGCGCGATCAGCGGCGCGAAAATCGCGGCGGCGACCACTACCAGCAGCATGGCCGCGCCGATCATGCCCATAGGTTTGCGAGCGAACTGGCGCAGATAGTTCATGCCCGGTCATCCCAGCCTGACACGCGGATCGAGCGCCGAATAAAGGATGTCCGCCAGCAGATTGGCGAGAATGACGCTGACCGCCAGCAGCAGGAACGCGCCTTGTAGCACCGGGTAATCCTGCTTGGCGACCGAATCGTAGACGAGGCGGCCAATGCCGGGCCACGAAAAGACGGTCTCGACCTGAATCGCGCCGCCGACGGTATAACCAAGCGTGAGCGCGATCAGCGTCACCATCGGCAGCATGGCGTTTTTGAGGGCGTGGTCGCGCAGGATGCGGAGGTTGCTCAGCCCCTTGGCTTTAGCGGTCAGGATGTAATCCTCGGCCAGAATTTCGACGGTGCTGCTGCGCATGATGAGCATGTAACCGCTGGCGTTGACGATAGCCAGTGTGGTCGCCGGCAGGATGAGGTGCTTGGCGACGTCGAGCCAGTAGGCGAGCGTTCCCGGCTGGGCATAGCCGGGCGTCACCATGCCGCCCGCTGGCAGGACGCCCCGCGCCAATAAGAGCAGGATGATGCCGAGAAAGAAGGTCGGCAATGCCCACGCCAGAAGGCCGAGGATCAGCGCGGCGGCGTCGATGCGCGTGCCGCGCTTCCACGCGGCCAGCAAGCCCACGGCCATGCCGAGGAAAATGGCCAGCAACTCGCCGCTGAACACCAGCAGCACCGTGCGCCAGACTCGCTCCCTCAGCAACTCGCCCACGTCTTGCCGGTTGGCGAACGACACGCCCAGATTTCCCTGCGCCAGATTACGCAGGTAAGCGGTGAACTGGCTGTCGAAGGCCGCGCCGAGGTCGCCGTTCAGGAGCGCTTCGGTGTCCAGAAACATGGGCTTATCGAGGCCAAACTGGACGCGGATGCGTTCCTGCGCTTCCTGCGTCAGCCGGGGATTGCGAAAGAGCATTTTCACCGGGTCGCCCGGCAGGACGCGAAACAATACGAAGTTAAACGTGATGACGATACCGAGCGTCACCAGCGCGAAAAGCAGCTTGCGCGGAAGGTAGCCCGTGCGTGTCATGAATGGCGATCCCCGACCAAGGCTTCAACCTCTCATTCCTGTTTGTGCGTGCGCCGGATTAACTTCACGGAGGCCTGCGTTGTCAGGCCTCCGTGAAAGCGGTATCCCTTATCCCTGCCGCGTATCCTCTCTCTAAAATCGCGTTTTCTCGATTGGGAGAGGGGACACAAGGGGGAGGTAATGGCTACTTACGAATCCACAAACGAGAACCCGTTGTACAGCGCCCAGTAGAGCGGCTGGGTGGCGAACTCCGGCGAGAATTTCACGCGGTCGCTGCGATAGGCGCTGATGCTCAGGGGATAAACGACCGGGATGTAAGGCTTATCCTCGAAGAGCAGTTCCTGCATGCGCCAGATGATCTCGCGGCGCTCGTCCGGGTCGGTCGCGGTGGACTGCGCCTGATAGAGCGCGTCGTATTCTTCGTTGCAATAGCCGCTGTCGCTCCAGCCGCCATCGACCGTTTCGGCGCAGGTGAAGACGTTGAGCGCGAAGCCCGGATCGGGATCGAAATTCCAGCCCCAGTAGATCAGGTCGTTGTCGTAATCGACCTGAAGGGCGAGCAGGCTGTCGTCCGACATGACCGTGGGCAGCGTGCTGATGCCGATGTCCGCCAGATCCTGCGAGATGATTTCGAGAATGCGGGCGTAATAAGCATCGCTATCGGGGGCGTAGAGACGATATTCCAGCGGCGTACCGTCGCTGTATTCGCGCACGCCGTCGCCATCGCTATCGACATAACCCGCTTCGTCAAGCACGCGATTCGCCGCGTCGAGGTCGTAGGGAATGTCCTCGATTTCGCTGTTATGGAAAGCGCCCATTGCCGTTGGCAGGACGGTCGTCGCCGGTTCGGCATAGCCCAGATAGCCGACATTGGCGATGCCCTGCTTGTCGATGGCGTGGGCGATCGCCAGCCGCACTACCGGGTCATTCAGGCTGGCGGGCTGCGTGCCTTCGGGGCTGGAGTTGATGATCAGTTCTTCGAGAATGACGTCGTTGCCGGTGACGACTTCCACGACTTCGGAGTCGATCAGCGCCTGCGCGCCGGAGCCGGGCACGCTGATGACGACGTCGATATCGCCCGCGAGCAGCGCCTGTACCAGCGCGTCTTCGGTGGCGTATTCCTGATAGATGATCTGATCGACGGGCGGCGCGCCACGCCAGTAGTCCTCGTTGGCCTCCATGATGAGGTACTCGCCCTCCTGATAATCGGTCAGGATGTAGGGGCCGGAACCGACGGTGGCAATCGGGTCATCCAGTTCGACAATATCATCGCCATTCAGGTCCTGCCAGACGCTCGGCGGCAGCATCCAGACATAGAGCAGCTTGGCCGAAATCATATCGGGGACCGGCTCGCTGACGGTGATTTCGAGCGTCGTTTCGTCGATCGCCTGCGCGTCCTCGACATTGTTCAGATAGCCGATCATCGACGGCACTTCGTTTTCGATGAGCCAGCGAATATTCCAGGCGACGTCTTCCGCTGTCAGCCTTGATCCATCCGAGAAACGGACTCCATCGCGGATTTTAAACGTCCATGTCAGCCCATCGTCCGAAACCGACCAACTTTCGGCCAGCGACGGCTCGAAGTTGTCGCCGCCCGCCCACGTCACCAGCGTGTCATACCACAGGGGGCGAATGGCGTAGCCATAGAAGCCGTTGGCCGGGTTGAGTGTGTCGATCATATAGGTTGTGCCGATGCGCAGGGTTGTCGGTTCGTCCTGAGCGACGGCAACTCCCACGAGCAACATGGAGAGGCAAAACAGGATAGAGAAGATCCGGGTATGAAAACGCATGGGGAACCCTTTTGGTAGTTTTCCTTTACAGAAAAGCAGAGCCTTCTTTGCAGCTTCAGGCCGGAACCGGAAGCTGGACGGCTATAGAGCGCGCGGCACAGAAATTAGTCTAGCAGGATTTTCAGGTGACAACCATGATATTCTCCGCCGGATAGCGCGCCCGAAGGTATCCGGGCGGCGAGGGTATGCCGCTAATCCACCTCCTACGCGTTGCTGGCGGTAATCTAACGGCGGCGTGGTATGCTGGAGAAGCTCTGAACGCACGCATCAGTCTTGAAAGGCGCATCATGACGCAGAACGCGCAGGGGATGGAAGTCGCCACGCTGGGAGGCGGGTGCTTCTGGTGTCTGGAAGCGGTTTACGACCAGTTGAAGGGCGTGACTGACGTGGTTTCGGGTTATGCCGGCGGCCATGTGCCGAATCCGACTTACCAGCAGGTGTGCAGCGGCGCGACCGGCCATGCCGAGGTGGTGCAGATCACATTCGACCCGGCGGTGGTGTCGTTTGAAGACCTGCTGCATGTCTTTTTCACCATCCACGATCCGACGACACTCAACCGTCAGGGCGCGGACGTGGGCACGCAGTACCGTTCGGTGATCTTCTACCACACGCCGGAACAGAAGGAAACCGCCGAGCGGGTGATCGCCGAGCTGGAGGCGCAGCAGGTGTGGGACCAGCCGATTGTCACGGAAGTGACGCCGCTGGATGCCTTCTACCCGGCGGAGGACTACCATCAGGAATACTTCGCCCGCAACCCGTATCAGGGCTATTGTCAGGTGGTTATCGCGCCGAAGGTGGCCAAGTTCCGGCAGAAGTACATGGAGCGGCTGAAGGCGTAGGGGGCAGGTCATGCCCGCTGGAGGCCGGTACTGGCACAGGAACCGCTGAAGAGGCTTGAAGCCCATTCAGCGGTTTTGATTTCCGGCAGCTAGGCCTCAAAGCGGTTCTTATGCCGGGATCAGATTGTGGAGCCGGGCGTATTGCAACAGCATGATGGTTTTGGCGTCGATGATTTCGCCGGACGCGATCATGTCCATGGCCTGCGAGAAGGGGAGTTCCAGCACTTCAATATCTTCACCTTCCGCTTCGACACCGCTACCGTCGCTGCGTTGCGTATCGTCGTCATAACGGGCGACGAAAAAGTGCAACCGTTCCGTGACCGAGCCGGGGCTCATAAACACTTCCATGACCTTTTCAATGCGCTCGACGCGGTAACCGGTTTCCTCTTCCGCCTCGCGCCGGATCGCGGCTTCCGGGTCGTCCTCGTCCAACAGCCCCGCACAGGCTTCGATCAGCATGCCGTCCGGGTGGCCATTGACGTAGGCCGGCATCCGGAATTGTCGTGTCAGGACGACGGTGCGCTTTTCCGGGTTATAGAGCAGGATCACTGCGCCGTTTCCACGGTCATATAGCTCGCGCGTCTGTGTTTGCCACGAGCCATCACGGCGTTGGTACTCAAATGTGGCTCGCTTGAGGATATACCAGTTGTCTGACAGGAGATCGGTTCGAATGTTGCGGATCCGTTCGTTTGTCATGCGATGAGCGCCTGCCGGTTAACGCGAACACGGACCTGCATTCGATGCGGCGAGATGGTTATTGCTTACGAACGCTGCGCGATCAGATGCCACACCAGTCCGACTCCGAGCAGGCCCAGCCCCGTTAGCCAGATGTGTTGTTCGACCCGGAACGCCAGAAATACACATGCTGCCAGCCCGATCCAACCGATCCATTTCGGGTAAAGCCGCTCTTCCGGCTTTAGTCGCAGCGCGGCCAGATTGGTAATCGCGTAATAAATCAGCACGGTGAAGGCGCTGAACGACCATGTCGTTTTGACGTTGCCAATGAGCGCCAGCCCGGCGATGATGATGCCTACCACCACGACGGCCACATAGGGCGTCGTCGTGCGCGGCTCGATGCGCGCTGTGATCGCGGGCATGTCGCGCCGTCGCCCCATCGCCAGCAGCACGCGCGATAGGCCCAGAATGAGATTGAGCAGCACGCCGAGCATGGCGGTCATCGCGCCGATAGCAACGATCTCAGCGACTAGTGGCAGGCCAAAGGCGCGCGCCACGTTTTCCAGCGGGGCCGCCTGGCTCTGCGCGGCGTCGCTCAGGACGTCTGCGCCAACCGAACCGACCCCGGCCACCGCGACCCCGGCATACAGGATCATGGTCACGATCAGAGCGGCGATGATGGCGCGGGGAATGGTGCGTCGCGGCTCGCGCACTTCCTCGCCCATGGTGGCGATGCGCCCGTAGCCGGTATAAGCGACGAACATGAGGGCGGTCGCTTCCAGCAGGCGCGCGGTTGGGTTGTCTCCTGCGCCGAAGAACGGGCTGAGATTGTCGCCGCCCCGGTCGAGTAGCGTTGGGATGCTCCCCAGAATGAAGAGGATAAGCGCGATTAACGTTACCGAGACGATGAGGATGTTGGTAATGCTGGAGCGGCGCAGACCGCCGAGTACGATGGCTGTGAGCGTAACGACGGTGGCGAGGGCGATGGGGACCAGCCACTCGCGGCTGCTAACGCCGAGGAGGTTGAGCAGGTAGCCCGCGAAGCCAAGCGCGGCGGTCGCTGCCGAAGCCGACTTCGCCAGCAGAAATGTCCACCCGGCGATAAAGCCGAACCACGAATTGAGATAGCGATAGCCATATTCGTAGGTCCCGCCGCTGACGGCGTGATTGGCGGCGAGTTGCGCGCTGTTGAGGCCGTTGCAGATGGCGACCAGTGCAGCGATGGCAATCGCCAGAATGACGGCGGGCCCGGCTATCCCGGCGGCAATTCCGATACTGACGAAGACGCCGGTTCCCAGGATCGAGCCGAGGCCCATCATCGTGGCGCTGAAGACGCCTAGCTCGCGTTTAAGGGATAATGGCCCCTGTGCCATCTGCGCTCCTGAGTTGGCAGGACAACGGCTTTAGGTCTTTTTTGCGCCTGTCTCGACGCCCGGCCTGCGACCGGTCGAAACGGTTTTGCAAGCAAGGCGTCGAGTTAGCAGTCGAATACGAACCAGCAGTATTTATTTCGGTTCCTCTGGTCGTCGAGCACGAGTTCCCGGATGTCGTCAGGGAGTTGCGCGCGCTGCCACCGGCATTCCCGGCGACCAGCCTCCAGTTGTTCAGCTTTGGGAGCCGCCGCGCGCACGGCCCGGATCGCGTAGGCTGCTGCGCCCAGTCCGTGATCTGCTACGTGCGCCACTGCCGCAGCCTGCCCGGCGGCGTAGGCGGCTTCTCTGGCCGCGCCGCGTAACGGTCTGGCTGCACCCATGGCATGTCCGGCGGCGGTGCGAGCCTGCGTCATCGTCACTTCGCCACGTGCCCAGGCGCGCGCCTGTTCAATCGCCCGGCGCGGACGGTCATCATCGGGCTGTTCCTGCTCGAAGAAATGCAGCACATGTTGCGCGCAATCCGCTGCCCACAGCGCAATCAGGCGATGGTGGGCGTCCTGCAGGAGGCCGCCGCGCCGTACGGTAATCAACCGGGGATCTCGAACCTCGCTAAAAATCACCTGCCGCCCTCTCCATGCGCTATTGCCCAACGCGAAGATACGTCTCTTTATATCATGGCCGGCTGCTTCCGTGGTGTGAAGCGGCGCAACGGGCCGGTGGACTAATCATTCGCGATGAACACCGACTTGTATTCGCTGTAGTGCTCCAGCGCGACCATGCCCTGTTCGCGCCCGATGCCGCTTTGCTTCACGCCGCCGAACGGCGCTTCGATGTGCACGCTGCTGCTGCTGTTGATCGACAGCATGCCGGTTTCGATCGCCCGCGCCACACGCAGCGCCCGGCCAATATCGCGCGTCCATAACGAGCCGCTCAGGCCGTAGGGCGTATCATTGGCGAGGCGAATCGCTTCGTCTTCGCCGTCGAACGGCATGATGCAGACGACCGGGCCGAAGATCTCTTCGCGCATGATTCGCATGTCCGTTCGCACATCGACGTAGACAGCGGGCGTCAGGAAGTTGCCACGCGCCAGCGGGCCATCGGTCGGGACTTCGCCGCCACAGAGTCGCGTCGCGCCTTCCTCATCGCCGCTTCGGATGTAGCCGAGCACGTTTTCCCGCTGTTGTGGCGTGATCAGTGGGCCCATTTCCGTCGCTTCGTCGGCGGGATCGCCGACTTTGAGCGTTTTCGCCCGCGCCGTGAAGCGCTCGACAAACTCGTCGTAGATTGGCCGTTCGACGAAGATGCGGCTGCGCGAACAGCAGTCCTGTCCGGCGTTGTCGTAAACGGCGAAGATCGACGATTCGACACAGGTATCGAGGTCGGCGTCGGCAAAGACGATATTGGCAGACTTGCCGCCCAGTTCCAGCGACACGCGCTTGATGCCGTCTGCCGCCTGTTTCATCACCTGCGTGCCCACGGCTGTTGAGCCGGTGAACGATATCTTGCGCACCAGCGGGTGTGTCACCAGCGTCGAGCCAACGCTGCTGCCTGCGCCCGGCACGACGTTTAGCACGCCTTCGGGCAGGCCAGCTTCCAGCGCGAGGTCGGCAAGGGCCAGCGCGCTCAGCGGCGTCACGCTGGCGGGCTTGAGCACCACTGTATTGCCCATCGCCAGCGCAGGGGCGATCTTCCACGCCGAAATGACCAGCGGGAAGTTCCACGGCACGATCAGCGCGCATACGCCAAGCGGCTCGCGGAAGGTCAGCGACGTGCCGTTGGCGTTCACCGGTATCGTCTGTCCGAAGAACTTGTTGACCGCGCCGGCATAGTATTCGAACGTGTTGGCAACCGAGGCGATTTCGCCGCGCGCCGCGCTGATCGGTTTCCCACCGTTCTGGCTTTCGATCTGCGCCAGCGTTTCAGCGCGCTCGCGCACAAGGTTGGCGATACGCTGGAGCAATTGCCCGCGTTCCCGGCTGCGCATCTCCTTCCAGCGTCCGGCGCTGAAACGCTCGTGCGCGATACACACGGCACGATCGACGTCGTCAGCGGTGGCAGCGGCAACCTCGGCGATGGGAGCGCCTGTTGCCGGGTTATAGACCGTGGTGGTTTTGCCATCGCTGCTGGCGGTGCGCTTGCCGCCGATGGCAAGTCCTTCGAAAGGGACTGGGTTGTTCATGGATGTTCTCTCGCTCATCATTCCGGTGTTACATACGCAGCGGTGATGCCGCCGTCGACGAGGAATTCAGTTCCGGTCACGTACGAGGACTCGTCCGATGCCAGGTACAGCGCAGCGTAGGCGATTTCTTTTGCTTCGCCAAACCGGCCCATCGGAATGTGGACCAGTCGCCGCTGGCGTTTCTCTTCGGTGTTCAGATAGCTCATCAACAGTTCGGTGCGCAGCGGCCCCGGACACAGCGCGTTGACGCGAATATTCTCGCGGGCGTGAATGACGGCCAGTTCGCGCGTCATCGCCAGCACGCCGCCCTTGCTGGCGGTGTAGGCGATTTGCGGTGTCGCCGCGCCCAGCAGCGCTACAAACGACGCCGTGTTGATGATCGACCCGCCACCCGATCGCCGCAGCGCGGGAATGCCGTACTTGCAGCCGAGGAAGACGCCCTTCAGGTTGATCGCCATCGTCAGGTCCCAGATGGCTTCATCGGTTGTCTCGGCATTGTCGTCGGCGTGGTGCATGATGCCCGCGTTGTTGAAAAGTACGTTCAGCTTGCCGAACTTTTCCTCGGCGGCGCGAACCATCGCTTCGCAATCGGAGGCTTTCGACACATCCGCATGGACGTAGATCGCCTCCCCGCCGTTGGCGCGAATATCGAGCACGGTCTGCTCCCCGTTCGCGTCGTTGATGTCCACCACCACGACCGCCGCGCCTTCCGAGGCGAAAAGGAGCGCGGTCTCGCGGCCAATGCCGCTTCCGCCGCCCGTAATGAGCGCAACTTTATCTTTCAGCCGCATATGTAACCCTTCCAGCATGTCTCACAATGATCAATCAAAGCAAAAGCAGTACCTCATCCACCGGCCCCTTCTCTAAAGCCTGCTTTTGGACTTTGGAGAAGGGGAGCGATGTTCTCCCCTTTAAATCCCGTCGTTTGGATCGGCAGGGGAACAGAAGGAGGTCAAATCTGCTCAAAATAACGCTCGCGTTCCCAGTTCGTCACGGCGCGGTCGAAGGCCGCCTGCTCGGTCTTGAAGAAATGGAGATAGTGCTCGATCACGTCCTCGCCGAAGGCTTGCCGGGCGAAGTCGCTGGCCTCCAGTTCGTCAATCGCTTCGCGCAGCGTGCGCGGCACCTGCTCCAATTCTTTCGCCGCATACACGTCGCCCTCGAAGATGTCCGGCGGCTCGATCTGGTTGCGGATGCCATCGAGACCGGACGCCAGCGCGGCGGCATAGGCCAGATACGGGTTGATGTCCGCACCGGGGATGCGGCATTCAATTCGCAGCGACTTGCCATGCCCCACGATGCGGAAGCCCGCCGTGCGGTTGTCATAGCTCCACGCCAGCGCGGTCGGCGCCCACGAGCCCGACTGGAAGCGCTTGTATGAGTTGACGGTCGGCGCGTAAAAGACCATCAGCTCGCGCGCGTGTTTGATCCAGCCGCCGAGGAACCAGCGAAACTCGTGCGAGCCATGCAACGGGCCGAGCGGCACATCGCCCACGAACCGGTTTTCGGCGCGGTCGATGTCCCACAGGCTAAGGTGCAGGTGGCTGCTCGACCCGGCGTAGCGGTCATCGACCTTGGCCATGAAGCTGACGGCGAGGCCAAGCTGGTGCGCCAGTTCCTTGAAACATTGTTTGTAAATGGCGTGGCGGTCGGCGGCGGTTAGGGTGTCCGCGTAGCGAATGTTGAGTTCGTGCTGGCCTGGTCCCCACTCGCCCTTGCTGCCTTCCACGGGGACACCGCTGGCGCTCAAATGCCTGCGCGCCGCCGCGTTCAGCACTTCTTCGCGCGTCCCCTGCAGGATGTGATAGTCCTCGATGTACGCGCCAAAGTGCTTCAGATCCATGAAGCGCTTCTGCGCTGCGCTCTTGTACGTCTCGTCGAAGATGAAGTATTCCAGTTCCGACGATCCAAGCGGTGTGTAGCCCATCGCCGCCGCTTCGTCCATCTGGCGGCGCAGCATGGTGCGCGGGGCAATTGAAACGGGTTGCCCGGTGCGCTCGTCACGCAGGTCGCAGATCACCAGCGCCGTTTTGTCAAGCCATGTGATGCGGCGCAGCGTGTTCATGTCTGGCACGCAGTGAACGTCGCCATAGCCAAGCTCCCAGTTGGCATAACGATAGCCGGGTACGGGGTCCATCGGCAGATCAACCGTCAGCAGATAATTGCAGGCGTGCATGCCGCCGCTGGCGGTATGTTCGAGGAAGAACGCGGCATCCAGCCGCTTGCCCATGAAACGCCCGTAGAGATCGGTGAAGGCCGTAATCACCGTGTCAATCTCGCCGCGTTCGACCTCCTGCGCTAGCATGTCGAGCGTCAGCATGCCACGAAGTAACTCTTCGCCCATAACATCTCCTAAGTGACAAACAATAGTCAATAGCTCTTTATCAAGGCAGAACTATAGCACGGAATGATCGACTTGCATCGCGTTTCGGGGCAACGAAAACCACTATCCCGGCGGCTGAGAACAACCTGCACGGATAGGGACCGCCCCTTGATGGCGTGCGATGTATGCGTATCCCAGAGGCGCACGGAGCCTGCACGGTGCAGGTGTCTACTGAACGGCGGCCGGATTATGCGTACGGCAGAAGCCACGCCACTTTCGCGGCTGCGGAGCATCACAACAGACCTTTGGACATCATGGCGGCATAGGGACAAGGGGTATATCCCGCGACCCTACAGCCCGTCACAGCCCCACATCCCGCCGCCGGAAAAACCACACACCTGTCGCCAGAAAGAAGGCCGTTGCCGCCAGCAAGAGCAGAACGTTGCTCCACGTTATGCCGTGTTGCATGATGCCCACGACATCGTAATAGCGGAAAAACGACAGGTAGCCCAGCGGTTCCAGAATGGTGTCCGGCGCAGCCCTGCCGAGCGTGTCCAGAAAGTAGCTGGCGATTACGAACGCGCTGGCAAGCGCGATGGTGTGGCTGCGGCGGCGCAGGACGCTGCTCAGCAGGATGGTGACGGACAGCACCAGCAGCGTGCTCGGCAGAATATTGATGTTGGCGATGACGAGCTTGTTCAGGTCGATCGCCAGCGCGGGCGTGAGCAGAATCGCCGCCCACATGCAGACAAACGAAATGGCGATGATCCCGACCGTGAGCAGGGCGTAGGCGAGGAACTTTTCCAATACCAGCCGTTCGCGTGGCAGCGGTAGGCTGAGCACGACATCCAGCGTGCCGCGCTCTTCGTCGTTGGCGGTGACGTTCAGGCCGGAAATCACCGCGTAGACGGCGAAAATGAGCAGGATAAAGCCAAAGTATTGCACGGATAGATAGCCTTCCGGCGTCGCCATATAGGCGATGTCCCCGCCGCCCAGGGCCTGAATCAGGATGGGCGGCAGGGTTTCCATCATCCGCGCCATCTGTTCCAGCACCTGAACGTCTGGCACGATGATGATGACGAGGAAGGCGAGCGCACCCAGCCCCAACCCCCACCATAACATTGACTGCCAAGAACGGCGCAATGTCTCAAAAAAGACGGCTCCTCTCATCGGGCCGCCCCCCGGTTGCTCGTGGCGAAGCGGCGCTGGTTGTTGACCGGTGGTGTGTCGCTGTAGTAGGCGAGGAAAATCTCTTCCAGCGTTGGTTCCTGCACGCGCATGTCCTGCACGTAGGTATTGCTCAGCGCCCGCAGCAGCGGGTCGAAATCTCCGGTCAGACGCAGTTGCACCGTATTGCCGTTGACAACGACGTCGCTCACACCGGGGACGTGCGCCAGCGCGTCTGGTGGAACGGGGTCGCGCAACCGCAGGCTCACCCAGCGGAAATCGACCTGTGTCAGGGCGTCAACGCGCTCTACTGTCTGTAGCCGGCCATTGCGGATAATGCCGACACGCTCGCAGATCGCCTGCACCTCGCTCAACACATGTGACGACATGAAGACGGTACGGCCTTCGGCGCGGGCTTCCTGCACCATCTGGTAAAACGTCTGTTGCACCAGCGGGTCGAGGCCGGTCGTCGGTTCATCGAGGATCAGCAGTTCGGGCCGGTTCATGAAGGCCAGAATAAGGCCGAGTTTGCGCTTGTTGCCGGTCGAGTAGGTGCGGATTTTCCTCGTCAGGTCGAAGTCAAGCCGCTCCGCCAGCGTTTTGACATAGCTCATGTCAAGGCTACCACGCACACGCCCGAAATAGCGGATGACTTCCAAACTGGTCTGGTTATCCCACAGGTTCAGTTCGCCCGGCAGAAAGCCCACACGCCTGCGAATGGCCACGCTGTCCCGGTTGGCATCTAGCCCAAAGAGCGACACGCTGCCGCTGGTCGGGCGAATCAGATCGAGCAGCAGTTTAATCGTCGTCGTCTTGCCCGCGCCATTCGGGCCGAGGTAGCCGAACACTTCGCCGCGATTCACGCTCAGTGTCAGCCGATCGAGCGCGGTTTTCGGCGGCCTGCCGGGATAAACCTTGCTGAGTTCTCTGGTCTCGATGACGGGCGCTTCGGCGCTCATGACATGCTGCCTGTTTGGGCGCGCTCTGACCGCTGTGAGCCGTGTCAGGACGCGCAAGTTGCGTTGCGAATATCCGTAGTATCCTTCCCAAGGGCACGCGTTGGCAAGCCGGTCGCCGCGTTTTCGCCGCTGCTCCGTCATGCCATAATAAATCTACGTGGCGCGTCGGCGCCTTACTACAGGAGCTTGTGACATGAGTCGATGGCCGAAGTTCGTATGCTTTACGCTGCTCGCCCTGATCGTCTCCGCTGCTGCCGCGCTGGCGCAGGAGACGACGGTCGAAGTGGTTGGCGGTGACGAAGATACCCTGCGCCGCCTGCTCGCCCGTGTCGTCGCGCCGCTGTACTTTGCCCCAGCTCCCGGAAGCGAGCCTCTACGGATCACCGTCGGCGCGCTGCCGGACGATCTGCCGTTTGCAGTGCCGGTTCCGCAAGACGCGGAAATTCTCGGCGGCATGGCCAATATCAGCCCTGTGGGCGCGGGGCAACTCTATCTGAACGCCGGTGGCGCGAGCGAGGACGTGCTGGCGTTTTTCGCCGAGGCGCTGGAAGCAGACGGCTGGTATCCGGCTCCGGTTGCTCAACCAACGTCCGGTTTCATTCCCACGCAGCCTGAAACGCAGACCTACTGCTCTGCGGACGGCCAGACGGTGATGACGATCACGGCGCAGGCTTCCGGGGAAGCGACTACCGCCATCAACCTGTACTGGCAGGAAGCGTATCCCGGCGCCTGTGAAGACAGCCCGGCAATGCAGGGTGGCGTCAATCCCGTTATTCCGGGGCTGCGACTGCCGCCGGGCGTTCAGATGACCGGCGGCTCGTCCGGCGGCGGTAACGACGACAGTTTCATTCTGGCCATGCTGGTCACGGAAATGAGCGCCGGTGAGCTGGGCGAATTTTATTCGGAGCAGCTTTCGGAACAGGGATGGGAACTGACCGGCGAAGGCAATACGGACGTCACCGCCGCCAGCACGTGGACGATCACCGATGATGCCGGCAATCCATGGCTGGGCGTGCTAATGGTCGTGGACGCGGGCGAAAATCGCAAAACCGCCTTTTTCCAAGCGTCGCGCACCGCCTCCTGATATTTCGTCACGATGATGTTACCGGCCCTCTCCAATAGCGAGAGGGCATGTTGTTTCCGGAAAGGTCGCTGCTTTCGCTTACCGCAAAATACAGCGCGAAAGCCCCCAGCTTTAGCTGTGGGGATGAAGCGCTGCCCCCTCTGAAAACCGAATGCTTGTTTCGTTAGATAGCCT
>ERZ777003.648-NODE-648-length-65103-cov-40.791508_pt1 | contig 65103 bp, 49 predicted proteins | sample MGYA00374956_ERZ777003 | MGnify/ENA primary metagenome ERZ777003 (study PRJEB29302, sample SAMN06268252) | bioreactor metagenome | isolation source: Joint BioEnergy Institute, California, USA | place: USA:Joint BioEnergy Institute, California, USA | collected...
ATTGCTCGTTCTCTTGAATCATTCGTGTTTTTGAGGTTAGCTTGGGTGCCATGACGGCGTCCCGGAGCTCGGCGGTGGCCGAGGAGCTGCGCGAAGCCGGCCTGCGGGTGACGGCCGGGCGGATCGCGCTGCTGCAGACCGTCCGGGACGGCGACCACCTCGGCGCCGAGGCGATCGCCGACGGAGTGCGCGGTCGCATCGGGCACGTCTCCCTGCAGACCGTCTACGAGGGGCTGCAGGCGCTCGTGGCGGCGGGGCTGGTGCGCCGCCTGGAACCGGGTGGGTGGCCGGCCCGGTTCGACGGGCGCGTCGGGGACGGTCACCACCACCTGGTGTGCCGGGCGTGCGGGGCCCTCGCCGACGTGGACCGCCTCGCCGGGCGGGCGTCCTGCCTGACCGCCGCCGAAGACCACGGCTTTTCGATCGAGGAGGCCGAGGTCTTCTTCTGGGGCCTGTGCCCCGCCTGCTCTCCCGCTCGAGGCTCCTGACCCACCCCTGGTTCGACCTGGAAGGACTCACATGTCGCAGACCAACGAGTCAGCCGCATACGACACCAACACCGAGACCGCGGCCCAGGCCGGCGGCTGCCCGGTCGCGCACGACCGCGCCCTGCACCCCACCCAGGGCGGTGACAACCGCCAGTGGTGGCCCAACCGGCTGAACCTGAAGATCCTGGCCAAGCACCACCCGGCGGGCAACCCCCTGGATGAGGACTTCGACTACGCCAAGGCCTTCGAAAGCCTGGACCTGGCCGCCGTCAAGCGGGACATCGCCGAGGTGCTGACCACCTCGCAGGACTGGTGGCCGGCCGACTTCGGCCACTACGGCCCGTTCATCATCCGCATGGCCTGGCACAGCGCCGGCACCTACCGCATCCACGACGGCCGCGGCGGCGCCGGCACCGGCCAGCAGCGCTTCGCCCCGCTCAACAGCTGGCCCGACAACGCCAACCTGGACAAGGCCCGCCGCCTGCTGTGGCCGGTCAAGAAGAAGTACGGCCAGAAGATCTCCTGGGCCGACCTGATGATCCTGGCCGGCAACGTGGCCCTGGAGAGCATGGGGCTGAAGACCTTCGGCTTCGGCGGCGGCCGCGAGGACGTGTGGGAGCCGGAGGACGACGTCTACTGGGGCCCGGAGACCACCTGGCTGGGCGACAAGCGCTACAGCGGCGACCGGGAGCTGGAAAAGCCGCTGGCCGCCGTGCAGATGGGCCTGATCTACGTCAACCCCGAGGGCCCCAACGGCAACCCCGACCCGGTGGCGGCGGGCCGCGACATCCGCGAGACCTTCCGCCGCATGGGGATGAACGACGAGGAGACCGTGGCGCTGATCGCCGGCGGTCACACCTTTGGCAAGACCCACGGCGCCGGCCCGGCCGACCACGTCGGCCCCGAGCCGGAGGCCGCGCCCATCGAGGAGATGGGCCTGGGCTGGAAGAGCACCTACAAGAGCGGCAAGGGCCCCGACACCATCACCAGCGGCCTGGAGGGCACCTGGACGCCCACCCCGACCAAGTGGGACAACTGGTTCTTTGAGAACCTGTTCCGCTACGAGTGGGAGCTGACCAAGAGCCCGGCGGGCGCCTACCAGTGGCGTCCCAAGGACGGCGCGGCCGCCGGCACCGTCCCCGACGCCCACGACCCGACCAAGACGCACCAGCCGACGATGCTCACCACGGACCTGGCGCTGCGGTTCGACCCGATCTACGAGCCGATCGCCCGCCGGTTCTGGCAGAACCCCGAGGAGTTCGCCGACGCCTTCGCCCGCGCCTGGTTCAAGCTGACCCACCGCGACATGGGCCCGGTCACCCGCTACCTGGGCCCGGAGGTGCCGTCGGAGACGCTGATCTGGCAGGACCCGATTCCGGAGCGGGACCACGAGCTGGTGGACGCCGCCGACATCGCCGCCCTGAAGGAGCAGATCCTCTCCTCGGGCCTGACGGTCTCCGAGCTGGTGTACACCGCCTGGTCGGCGGCCTCCACCTTCCGCGGCAGCGACAAGCGCGGCGGTGCCAACGGCGCGCGCATCCGCCTGGAGCCGCAGAACTCCTGGGAGGTCAACCAGCCCGAGCAGCTGGCGAGGGTGCTGGGCGTGCTGGAGGGCATCCAGCAGTCCTTCAACTCCGCCCAGAGCGGCGGCAAGCGCGTCTCGCTGGCCGACCTGATCGTGCTGGGCGGCTGCGCGGCGGTGGAGAAGGCCGCCAAGGACGCCGGGTTCGACATCGAGGTGCCCTTCACCCCCGGCCGCATGGACGCCCTGCAGGAGCAGACCGACGTGGAGTCGTTCGCGGTGCTGGAGCCGACCGCCGACGGGTTCCGCAACTACCTGGGCAAGGGCCACACCCTGCCGGCCGAGTACCTGCTGGTGGACAAGGCCAACCTGCTCACCCTGAGCGCTCCGGAGATGACGGTCCTGGTCGGCGGGCTGCGCGTGCTGGGCGCCAACTACAAGGGCTCTGAGCTGGGCGTCCTGACCGACCGGCCCGGCAAGCTGACCAACGACTTCTTCGTGAACCTGCTGGACATGGGCATCACGTGGCAGCCGACCTCGGAGGAGGCCCAGACCTTCGAGGGCCGGGACGCCAGCGGCCAGGTCAAGTGGACCGCCAGCCGGGTGGACCTGATCTTCGGTTCCAACTCCGAGCTGCGCGCCCTGGCCGAGGTCTACGCCGGCGACGACGCCAAGGAGAAGTTCGTGCGCGACTTCGTCGCGGCCTGGGACAAGGTGATGAACCTCGACCGGTTCGACCTGGGCCGGCGCTGACCCCGCCGCTTTCCGGCCCCGCCGTCCGCCCCGGGCGGCGGGGCCGCCCTCGTTTCCGGAAGTGTCCGTCCCTCCTGAGATTCGGCGCCGAGCCGCGGCGCGGGGAGGGCTGAGATGCCGCGGGTCGCACCGCTGCCGCCCGGGGTCCGGCACAGATCACCGGGTACCGGCGGGCAGGGAGCGGTCTCCTTGGGACGCGCCCCGGCGGCACGCCCGTCGCAGTGACGGTATTGAACGTCCATCTGGACGGGGACGCCGGGGCGAGGGCGCGGTTCGCCCGGGAAGTCCGGGCGGCCCGGCGGGTGGCATCGCCGGGGCTTTGTGGCACCACGCTGCAAAGCGCTAGGCCCGGCACACTGCGAGCAGGCCCGGCCGAGGCCACCGGGAGCCGTTCAGCGCCCCGATAGGGCCGGGCGGAAGAGCATGGTGCGGGTCTTCAGCCGAGCTGCTCGGCCAGGGCGACGATGATGTTCTCGGGGCCGCGGACGTAGCAGAGCCGGTAGCTGTCTTCGTAGCGCTCCAGGCCGCCGATGAGTTCGGCGCCGTGAGCGCGCAGGCGGGCCAAGACGTCCTCGATGTCTTCGACGGCGAACATGATGCTGCGCAGGCCCAAAGTGTTCGCCGGAGCGCGCTCCGGCTCGGCGGCGATCGCCGCCGGGGCGTGGAACTTGGTCAGCTCCACCCGGCCCCGGCCGTCCGGGGTCCGCATCATCGTGATGTCGGCCCGGACGCCCTCCAGCCCGCACACGGAGTCCACCCAGCGGCCCTCGACCGCCGCCCGCCCCTCGACCTCCATGCCGAGCTCGGCGAAGAACGCCGTGGCCGAGGCGAGGTCATCGACGACGACGCTGACGTGGTCCATCCGCTGGATCGTCACTCTTCCGAGCCTACGCCCGATGTTTTGATACCTCGACAAGGATTCGGGTCAGCGATCCGGCACCGAGGGAGTTCACCTGGGGCGGGGATGGCGGCCCTCCGGCAGACAGGTGCCCCGGGATCTGAGCGGCCGATCCCCATGGAAATAAAGGTGCGCCTCCCCGCGGATCAGATGTCGGTGATGTCGCCGCCGTCGACGATCCGGTGGCCCAGGGGGACCAGCGAGATGGGGATCATCTTGAAGTTGGCGATGCCGAACGGGATGCCGATGATCGTCAGGCACAGCAGCGCCCCGGTGACCAGGTGGGCCAGTGCCAGCTCCCAGCCGACGAGGATGATCCAGATGATGTTGCCGATCAGGGAGGGCACGCCCGCGCCCGGTTTGCGCTCGATCCTGCGGCCGAACGGCCACAGCGCGTACCCGGCGATCCGGAACGAGGCGATGCCGAAGGGAATCGTGATGATGAGGAGGCAGCAGACGATGCCCGCAACGGCATAGCCCAGGGCCAGCCAGATGCCGGAGAGCACCAGCCACAGAACATTCAAGATCGTTCTCATAAAAGCAGCCTAGTGGCGCCCGGGCCGTGCCTCGGCGGTCAGCGCCCCGGGGCCTTGGCGGGGTACGGGAATTCGATCTCAGGGATCTGAGCGGCGTGTTCTCGCCGCGCCTTTTCATCGCCTTCTCTCCACAGGCCGCATGCGGGCGCGCCGCAGCCGGGAACGACGCCGTGACCTGGATCGCCACGGCACCGGGCCCCGCCGCCGGCGCCCAAGGTCATGCGCCGGCGAGGGGTCATCGGCGGCCCCGGCTTCCGATCTCCTGCTACTGCGAGGCGGTCAGACCTGCGTAAGTGCGGCATCCGGCGGGGTCGCCGGGCGGGTTCCAGGCGCGCAGGATCCCTGTGAAGTTGGACCAGCGCCAGGTCTCCGGTCCTTTTTCGGCCAGGAGCCGCACGACCCGCTGCTGCCGCTCGGTCAGTTCCGCGAACGGCGGCCGCGGCTGGGGCGGGTCTTGGGGGAAGGCCATCCGCAGGGCCGGCACGATCATCGCGCAGGCTTCGAGCTGGGAGGCTCGCGCCAGGCATTCCAGCATGGCGTCCACGGCCTGCTCAGGCAGCCGGTCGCCCAGCCTGGCCAGGGACAGCGCGGCGTAAGTGCGCCGGTCGTCCCGGAACGGCGGGCAGGCGGCGTCCTGCGCAGGGCCGGTGAGCGCGGCGACGAGCGCGGTGATCACCTTCGGGTCGCCGTGGTCCATCCGGGCCAGGGACAGCGCGGCGGCCCAGCGCAGCAGCGGATCAGGCCCGTCCAGGTGCTCGCGCAGCCGCGGGATGAGGCCGGTGCCCGACAGCAGCGCGATGGAGATGAACGCCTTGGCCAGGACCTCGGGGACGGTCTCCCGGGCGAGCGGCGCCTCCAGCGCGGTCAGCGAGCCGGCGGCCTCTTCGGGGAAGAAGCCCAGCAGGTAGGCGGTGGCGGTGCGCAGGTACGGGTCGGCTGCGGTCGGCAGGGTGCGCAGCCGGGGAAGCTCGGCCCGGACGGCGTCGTAGGCGGCCAGTTCCGCCTCCATGCAGCGCAACGCCTCCGCATGGTCGTACATGTCGCGCCGCATCTGCCGGACTCGCCGCTCGCCCTCGTCGCAGGCCCGCCGGACCCACTGGTCGAGTTCGCGCATCTTCTCGGCGGGGTCGACGGTGCGGGCCTTTTCGACCTCGGCCCGCCAGGCGGTGATGTCCATGCCGTCCGGCGGCAGGCCCTCGTCGTGCCCGACCGCCAGCGCGCAGAGCAGGTGCACGATGTCGCCCCGGCGCGGGGTCGCCGGGTCCAGGCCGGCCGCGCCAGGAACGGGACGGCATGGGCGGTCGCCTCATACCGGGTGCCCTGGTGGAAGATGTTGCCGTACAGCTAGTGGATGGCGTGCTCACGCTCTTTGGAGGGGGAACGCAACGCCCGCAGCAGGTCCGGGACGTCGGCCGCGGGGCCGTAGGCGTGCTCCAGTTCCTCCCAGTGGATCTCCTCCAGCCCGGCCAGCACGTCACGCTCGCGCATGGCGTGCAGTCTGGCATTCACCACCGACATCGCCGCCCCCGCCGGAGGCGGCGCCGCAGAAGGGGCCTGCGGCAAGAGTGAGTCCCGCTGGAAGGACGTGAGATAGCACACAACCGCTACGGAAAGTGCCCGGGCGATCACCGTTTAAGCGCGCAAAAGCGCAGGTCACAGGCCCTCCCCGAGTTCTTTCACAAAATGGACTCCCAAAGGGGGGACTGAATTTTGCTTAATGAATGTGCTAAGAAGCCTCTCAAGTCCAGCAGAGGGGGCAACGGCCGCCGCAGCGGGCAGGAGGCTGCGGCGGGGTAAGGGTCTTGATAACGGGCGGGCCATTGTGTTCGCCCCCGGCAGGAGCGTGGAAATAGGCATTCACCGTTCCGGGCCGGCAGGCACCGGATCGGCCGGTGGTGCCTGCGCGCGGAGAGGACCTCATGGGCATGTCGGAAGCGGCGGTGACCGAACAGGTGATCGACACCGAGCGGTACCGGCTGACCGATCCGGAAAGCGAGCAGTGGCGGGCGACGGTGCAGCGGGTGCGGCGGGAACTGGCCGAGTCCGGGTGCAGCGTGCTGCCCGGTTTCATCCGGCCCGAGCTGCACGAGACGCTGCGAGCCGAATGCGCTCAGATCGCCCCGCTGGCCCATTACGACATCGAGACCGTCAACGCCTACAACATCGCCTTGGACACCCCGCTGCCGGAAGACCACCCGGGGCGGATCACCTTCCAGCGCGGCAACGCCTTTGTGGCGCGCGATCAGATTCCCGCCGACTTCATCATTCACCGGCTTTATTCCTACGAGCCGTTCCAGCGTTTCATCGCCGACTGCTTCGGGATGCCACAGGTATACGAGATGGCCGACCCGCTGGCCGGGTTGTGCCTGAACGTCATCAAGCCGGGCCTGGAGCACCCCTGGCACTTCGACACCAACGAGTTCACCGTCAGCATGCTCACCCAGCGCCCCGACGACGGCGGCGTCTTCGAGTACTGCCCGGGCATCCGGTCGGTCCACGATGAGAACTTCGACGCGGTGCGCGATGTGCTGACCGGGCGCGGCGAGCACCTGATCCGCCGCCTGGAGCTGCGGCCGGGCGACCTGCAGCTGTTCAAGGGCCGCTACGCGCTGCACCGGGTGAGCACCGTGCAGGGGCGGACGGCCCGCCACACCGCGATCTTCGCCTACACCGAACGGCCCGGGGTCATCGGCAGCGTGGCGCGCACCAAGCAGCTCTTCGGGCGAGTGCTGCCAGAGCACCTGGCGGCCCAGGAGCAGGCCGTACGGGTCGACCGGCTGCTGGACTGACGCCCTTTTCGACACGCCGCCCCCGCCTGCGGGAAACGGCGTTCCGAAAAGGTGCGTCAAGGCCGCCGCAGAGCGTCCCCCCGGGCCGCGGCCGTGCGCCAGGCCCCGCCGCCCCACCCCGTCACCCGAGGAAGGAACGCGGCCCCGTGCGTGCCGACACCACAGGGAAGATCTCGCTCGACCACATCTACACCCAGCCCGACCCCCGTCCCTACTTCACCACCCTGCGCGACCTCGACTACCACATCCCCACCCACGCCAAGCCCCACTTCAGCCGGATCATCGACGAGTACCGGCGCGCACGGGGCGTCTCCAGGCCCACGGTTTTGGACATCGGCTGCTCCTACGGCATCAACGCGGTGCTGCTGAGATGCGACACCACCATGGAGGAGCTGTACGAGCGCTACTGCGACCCGCAGGCCCTGGCGCTCAGCCGCGGCGAGCTGCAGGCCCGCGACCGGGACCTGATGCGCCTGCGCGGGCGCCGCACCAGCCCGCGTTTCGTCGGCCTGGACAGCTCCCACCAGGCCCTGTCATATGCGCTCGGAGCCGGGTTCATCGACGGCGCGGTGCACGCCGACCTGGAGCGCACCACCGCCACCGACCGGCAGCGCGCCCAGCTCGCCGAGGCCGACCTGGTGATCTCCACCGGCTGCCTGGGCTATGTCGGCGAGCGGACCCTCTGGCAGGTGGCCACCGCCCGCGACGAGCACAGGCCGTGGATGGCGCATTTCGTGCTGCGCATGTTCCCCTTCGAGCCCATCGCCGAGCGCCTGGCCGAGGCCGGCTACCGCACCGTCCGCCACGAAGGGCTGTTCCGGCAGCGGCGTTTCGCCACCGCCGCAGAACAGGAGTCGGTGCTGCAGAGGCTGGCGGAGGTGGGCGTGGACTCCCGCGGTCTGGAGGAGGAGGGCTGGTTCTACGCCCAGCTGTACCTGTCCCGTCCCGCGGACTGAACCCCTCTTTTTGGAAATCACCGGGGCACCGAGGCCAGGGGGCCGAGGTGCCCCGGATCGTCCCGTACACACTCAAAGGAACGAAGTGAACGACACTCTTTCCACATCGACCTTCGGCAACGAAGACCGCCTGCCGAGGGTGCCGCTGCCCACCCTGGAGGAGACCTGCGAAAGGTTCATCGAGTGGTGCGCGCCGCTGCTGACCGAAGAGGAGCTGGCCGCCACCAAGGCCGAGCTGGAGGCGTTCGCGTCCGGCCCCGGCCCGATCCTGCACGCCGAGCTTGAGCGCTTCAACGCCGCCGAGGGCGTGCACAGCTGGCTGGACGAGTTCTGGCCGTCGCGGTACCTGGGGCGGCGCGACCGCATCGCGCTGAACGCCAACTTCATCTTCCTGTTCAAAGACGCCGGCCTGCCGCAGGTGGAGCGGGCCGCCGCGCTCATCGCCGCCGCGGTGGACTACAAGCTGCTGCTGGACGAAGAGCGCATCCCGCCGGCGGTGCAGCGGGGCCGGCCGCTGTCGATGGTGCAGAACAAGTTCCTGTTCTCCACCACCCGCATCCCCGGCGTCGAGCAGGACACCGTGCGCGCCCCCTACAGCGACGAGCACCCCGGCCCGTCCCGGGCCCGGCACATCCTGGTGTTCTTCCGGGGCAACATGTTCCGCATGGAGGTGCTGGGGGCCGAGGGCCGCCCGCACACCCTGGAGGAGCTGGCGGCCGGGCTGCAGGAGATCATGAAGGCCGGTCCCCCCGCCGACGAGCCGGTCGGCCCGCTGACCACCAAGGCGCGGGCCGAGTGGGCCGCCTCCCGGCAGGCGCTGCTGGCCGCCGACCCGCGCAACGCCGAGGCGCTGGAGGAGGTCGAGACGGCGCTGTTCTGCGTGTGCCTGGAGGAGCTGGTCCCGGCGGACGCCCTGGAGGCCTGCGACCAGCTGCTGCACGGCAACAGCGCCAACCGGTGGTTCGACAAGTCGGTGTCCCTGATCGTCTTCGGGGACGGCAGCGCCGGCATCAACGTCGAGCACTGCGGCCTGGACGGCACCACCATCCTCAGCTTCGTGGACGCGATGCTGGAGACCTCCCCCGAGGAGCACTCCCGCCGCTCCGGCGCCCGCCCCCAGGGCACGCCCGCCATCCGGCCGATCGAGTTCGTCCTCACCGACGACCTGCGGGCCGACATCCGCGCCGCCGCCGCGTCCTTCGCCGACTACGCCGCCAACACCGTCGGGAAGACCATCTCGCTGGACTTCGGCAGCGACCGGATCAAGCAGCTGAAGATGTCGCCGGACGCGTTCGTGCAGATGGCCTACCAGCTGGCGCACAAGCGGGCCAAGGGGTTCGTCGGCGCCACCTACGAGTCGATCGCCACCCGCCAGTACCACTACGGGCGCACCGAGGCGATGCGCGTGGTCACCCCCGAGGTGCTGCGTTTTGTGGAGGTCATGGACGACCCCGCCGCCGACGCCGCCGCCCGCCGGGCCGCCTTCCGGGCCGCCGCCGAAAAGCACGTTGCGCGGGCCAAGGAGTGCCAGGCCGGGCAGGCGCCCGAGCAGCACCTGTGGGAGCTGCAGCTGATCGCCAAGCGGCGCGGGGAGCAACTGGGGGTGACCGGGCCGCTGCCGCTGTATGAGACGCCCGGCTGGATCAAGATGCGCGACGACTACCTGAGCACCAGCTCGGCGCCGTCGGTCAACATCCAGTACTTCGGGTTCGGCTCCACCAGCCCGCACTGCATCGGCGTGGCCTACGTGCTGCTGCCCGACCGCTTCAACCTCTACCTGAGCACGCCGCGTCCGGTGGCCGAGCAGATGCACGCCTTCGCCGACCATCTGACGAAGGCGGTGCGCGAGCTGGAGGACCTGCTGGCGAGCGAGCAGGCGAGCTGAGATCCGCGCCCGGGCGGAAAAAATCCCGGGCCGCGGACGCGCCCTCGATCACGTCCACGGCCCGGGAGACCCGGCTCACCGGACGGTCATCCGGGAGGTGTCACGCAGGACCGGCTGCCGGGCCCGACCTTCCCATGGCATCCACCGGAGAGGCACATGACGATCCGCCCGAGGACCGGGGCCTTCGTCTTGGCGACGCTGAGTCTTGCGGCTGGGGTGAGCCGTCTCGTCTCTTACCGGCCCCCGGGCGGGGGTTCCCTGTGGTCCCTTCCGCCTCCAGCATGCCCCTCCGCCCCGGTCTTGTGCGGGGACGTTGGTCACCGCGCGGTGGGACCAAAGTCCCCATCCGCGCCGGGGATCGCGGGCCGGGTCCGCCTCGGTGTCCTCACCTCCGGCGGGTGCGTCTTGCCTGCTCATGGTGCCGCCGGATCACGCGTCGGCGTCCCGGGACGGCCCGCCGGTGCACAAGGAAGCGCCCGGTGATGGTCTCATGGCACTGTGATGCCTTATTTTCCCGATCTCAGTCCGTATGCCAACCGGCCGAGCCGCCCCGGTGACCGGCCGTTCGCGCGTCGCGTCGGCTGGCTCGGCGCCCGCCAGGAGTTCCCGGTCGGCCGGGTGCCGGCGCAGGCGGTGCGTTCGGTGCTGGCGATGGTCGGCCGCCGCCAGGTGGTCAACGTGGTGCGGAGCCAGGCGCGGTGCCCGCTGTGCCCTCCGGGCGGCTCCCATCCCGTCGTCATGCCGCTGGACGGGCAGGACGTCGTGCTGGGGGATGCGGAGATCGAGGTCACCGGGCGGGACGGCACCGTCTACCGGGCTCCCGACCTCATCGCCCACTACATGGACGCCCACTCTTACCGGCCGCCGCAGGCGTTCCTCGACGCGCTCTTGGCGGACGCCGACCGGGCCGGGTGAGCGGCAGCCGTCCGGTGAACCTTGTTCAACGCGACGTTCCCGCAGGTGGGGCCGGGGCCTCGGGGTCGGGGACGATGCCGCGACCTGGAACGCCCCAGTGCCGAACATCCTCGGGACTGCCGTTCCCGGCGTCCGAGGCCACGTGTTGAAAGGCCCGGTGGTCACCGGTCCGGAGCCGGCGGACGCAACCGCTTGGGCAGGCCGGCGACGACCAGGTCATAGGACTGCCGGAGCAGCGCGAGAACCTCCTCCCGGCCCAGCGCGCCGTCCAGCACGATCGTGTTCCAGTGCCGTTTGTTGAGGTGGTAGCCGGGCAGCACGTGCTCGGGATACTCGGCGCGCAACGCCAGCCCTTCCTCGGGAGGGAGCTTGACGCTGAGGCGGGGCGGGTCGGCGTTCTCGGCGAGGAGGGCGAACATCTTCCCGGCGACCTTGTAGACCCCGGCGGAGGGGCCGAAGGGGTATTCCCTGACGCCGCCCAGGACGTCCTCGCAGTAGCCGGTGACGGCCTCATACAGTTCCTCGCTCACCCCGCGATGCTCGCACACGGCGGTGACGAAACCGGCTTGCGGGATTTCACCCGGCGGCGGTCGCGTTCTGAGGATTCGGCATCATCCGGGCCGGCTGGGTAGCGTCAAGGTCATGCACCTTCACGTGGGATGCGCGATGTGGACCCATGCGCCGTGGCAGGGACGCTTCCTGCCGCAGCGGCTGCCCGCCGGAGAGCGGCTGCGCACCTACGCGACCTGGTGCAACGCGGTGGAGGGCAACACCACCTTCTATGCCACCCCCTCCCGCAGCACGGTGGAGTCCTGGGCGCGCCAGACCGACCCGTCCTTCCGCTTCGTGATCAAACTGCCCAAGACGATCACCCACGAGCGCCGCCTGCACGGCATCGAGGAGGACCTGCGCTCGTTCCTGACGGCCATGGAGCCGCTGGGGCGGCGCGTGCACGCCCTGTGGGTGCAGCTGCCCGGCTCGTTCACCCCCGCCGACCTGGGCGCCCTGGCGGCCTTCCTGCACCGCCTGCCCAAGGAGCACCGCTACGCCGTCGAGGTCCGCCACCGCGCCTTCTTCGAGGACGCCCGCTCCGCGCGCCTGCTGGAACGAGTGCTGGCGGGCGTCGGCGCCGAGTGGATCCCCTTCGACACCGTCGTGCTTTTCAGCAGCCCTCCCACCACCGCCGCCGAACGCGAATCCTGGACCAGAAAACCCCGCCTGCCGCGCCGCTCCCGCGCCCTCACCGACCGTCCCATCGTCCGCTACATCGGCCGGGACGACAGCGCCCGCACCATCGAGGGCTGGCAGCCGTGGATCACCACGGTCACCGACTGGCTCCGCGAGGGCCGCTCCCCCACCGTCTTCATCCACACCCCCGACAACACCGAGGCCCTGTCGCTGGCCCGCCGCTTCCACGACCAGGTACGCGCCCGCCTGCCGCAACTGGCCCCGCTCCCCGACCCGGCCCCGGCCGACCAGCAGCCGACTCTTTTCTGACCTCGCCGAAGAACACCGCGGCACCACGAAAATCCACCCGAAACAGCCGTGGAGCAGGCAACCTCGTGCCGGCCGGGAGTCGTGCAAGGAGCGTCCAGGATGTCGCCGCGTGCGGTCAGGTGGACGGTGGCAGCGGCGTGACGGAGACGCCGCCCTCCTGCTGCGGCTGTCGGTAGACGACGCACAATGCCGTGAGGCAGCCGATATCCGGCGCGTAACGGGTGAACGCACTGGTGAGCGTCCGAACCGGGTGAGTCCGGTTCCGGCCGGCGGGCATCGCGGCCCGGAGCGGTGAGCCTTGCTCCCGGCCGTGGCGTCCGGCCCGCCGTCCGCACAGGCGGCAGGCCGGAACTCTCAGCTCACGATGGCGCGGATGATCTCCCACACGGCGATGCCCAGGGCGGCGCCGCAGCCCAGCAGGCGCAGCACCGGCCAGGCGAGCAGGCGCCGCCCGGCCTGCGGGCGGCCGGAGGCGCCGGCTGCCGCCGGGGTCTTGGAGGGAGGGCGGGAGAGCCCGGGGGGACGTGCCGGGCCGGTGGGAACCTCCTTGGGAGGTTCCGCCGGCCTGGGCCGTGCGGCCACGAGGACGCCGGGAAGCGGGGCGGGGGCCGAAGTGCGGATGGCCGGTGGTCTGACGGGGGCGTCAAGGTAGCCGCGGACCGCGTCGAGGACCTCCCGACGGCGGATCTGGAGCACTCCGGCGACGTCGCCGGGAAGGTCGTCCCCGGTCCCGTCGATCATGACTCCCTCGATCATGTGCATCCGGCGGGTCGCCTCGTCGCGCACCCACTCCTCGGAGCGGCCCACGTCCCGTCCGGCGATGGGGACGTAACGGAACACGACCGTCATCGGTCCCTCACCGCCGGGCAGGTGCAGCTCGCGGATCAGCGGCTCGCTGGTCACTTCCAGCCCGGGGGTGGCGGTGCGCACCAGCAGCCGCTCGCCGCGGGCGTCCTTGCCGGCGCCGGTCAGCAGGACGTCGGGGACCAGCACCGGCCAGGTCTGGACGATGACGAATGGCCACATCCGGATCGAACTCCCGCCCATCACAGGCCTCCGCCGATGAGGAGGGAGGCGGGGTACTTCTCCTCAAAGGAGTGCAGCCGTGCCTCGAAGCTCTCCAGGGCCAGCTCCAACGCCGCCTCACGGGTTTCCACATCCCGCTGCTTGCGCTGGTGTTCCCGGTGCAAGTGCTCCAGCTCGCGCCCCACGGCCTTCCGCCGGCGTTCGATCAGATCCTCCAGCCAGGCGCGTGCCCCCGCGTAGGTGGTCCTGGTGGCCAGGCCGGTCTGCCCCATGATCCGGTCGACCAGCCGCCCCACAGGCCCTTCCAGCAGCTGCCGGCTCTGGTCGAGGAAGCCGGCCTGCTGCGCCAAGCGCGCCTCGCGGGCGGAATCCCAGGACGGTTCCAGGGACCTGGTCTCCTTCAGGGCCGCCCGGATCATGTCGGGGAGGATGGCCACGAACGGCACCTCCACATTGCAGGGGCTGATGGACTGGCCGGGAACCTTCTCGATGACGCCGCTCTCCGACAGGCGGGCGAACGGCCCGGTCACACTGACCGGGATCAGCCGGACCGGCGAGTTGTCGTGTTCCCTCCGATGCTCCAGAAAGCCCGGCATGAAGTGCTGGGCCAGCAGCTTCTCCCGGACCTCTTCCAGGGTGAACTCGCCGTCCAGCAGGTCCCACTTGGTGACCACGAAGTGCACCGGGCGCAACCCTTGCGGCCCGGGCTTCGCCAGGTGCCTGAGGACGAACGGCAGGTACTGGTCCAGCCAGAGCGCCATCAACGGGTCCCCCTGCAGCAGCCGCAGCATCTTCAAGCCGTCGATCAGCACGATGAAGACGTCGGCCGTGTCGATGAGGCGGTTCACCCGCTGCAGCTGCTCATCGTCCTCGTCTTCGGGGATGTGGCGGGGGTCGAGCATCTCCCCCGTGTAGTCGTGGTAGGTGGCCTTGAACAGTGGGAAAGAGCCGTGCCGGTTGGTCAGCACACAGTTGAACGACACCGATTCCACACCCCAGGGGGTCGGCGGGGGGAACTCCCGGCTGACGTCCAGAAGGTGCAGGTAGGTGTTGAAGAGCCGCCGGGCGTACCGTTCGCGGGTCTCCAAGGTCACGACGTTGTCGATGTTGGCGATCGACAGCTGCTGGTAGAGCCCGGCGAGGTAGACCGTTTTCCCCGCGCCCTGGGCGCCCAGCACCAGGATGCTGATGTCCATCGTTGCCCCCCTCCGCGCGGCAGGCGCCTAGGTCATATGGCGAAGAACCTTCCGCCGGCGCCAGCGTGGAGGAGTCGCCCGGCACGAATTCCATCACGTGATGGCTTTACCGGAAAAGACCGCCATTCGCCCGCGATGCCCGGTCTCCAAGGCCACGGGTGGGATACGGGTCAGTCCTGCTGGGAGCGGCGGGCGCGGTGGGTGCGGACCTTGTGGCGGTTGCCGCAGTTTTCCATGGAGCACCAGCGGCGGCGGCCGGGGCGTGAGGTGTCGACGTAGATCAGGTGGCAGTCGGCGGCGGCGCAGGTGCGGATGCGGTCGGCCAGCGGGCCGGTCAGCAGGTCCACGGCGTCGCGGGCGACGGTGGACAGCAGCTGGGTGCCGGTGGCGGGGGTCGCCCAGCGGCGGCGGCCGTCCGGGGTGATGGCCGGGGTCAGCGGTGGGTGGGCGGCGGCTTCGTTGAGGGTCGCCAGGTCGTCTGGGGCGGGGGGCTCGTCGCGGGTGCGGGCCAGGGCGATGCGGAAGAGGGCGTCGCGCAGTCTGCGGGCGTCGGCCACTTCCGAGTCGGTGATCTGCAGCTGGGGGGTCGGGGTCAGCCGGCAGCGTTCGGCCCAGGCGGCCAGGTCGGCGGGGGCGTGCAGGACCTCGTGGCGGCGGAAGGGGCCGGGGCCGCCGGTGGTCAGCAGTTCCAGGCAGAGTGCGCCGGGGTCGAAGCGGTAGACGGTCCCGGTGTGGGAGCGCAGCGGGATTCCGGGGGTTGCCGATGCGTCCATGTAACCAATATAAACGGTTACATGGCTTTGCATTGGAAACTGGTCATCGACTCCCGGAACGCGCCCGTGCTGGCGGACTTCTGGGCCGCCGCGCTGGAGTACGAGGTGGAGGACCCCAGCCCGCTGATCGAGCGGCTGCTGGCCTCCGGGCAGCTGAGCGAGGACGCCGTCACCGAGCACCGGGGGCGGCGCATCTTCCGCGGTTATGCGGCGATCCGGCACCCGGACGACCCGTTCGACGAGGTCAGCGGGATCGGGCTGGGGCGGCGGCTGCTGTTTCAGGACGTGCCCGAGGGCAAGACGGTCAAGAACCGCCTGCACATCGATGTGCACGCCGAGCCCGGCCGGACCGACGAGCTGGTGGAGCGCCTGGAGTCGCTGGGCGCCGCCCGCGTCCGCGAGGTCGACAAGGGACCGGCCGGACGGTGGTGGATCATGAAGGACCCCGAGGGCAACGAGTTCTGCGCCGCCTGACCGCCGGGAGACGGCCGCGGCGTCACGGTGGCCGCACGGGTGCGCGGCGACGTCCGCACCGTGCGGATCACCTCAAGGGCGCTACCGGCCGGCCCGCCATCCCCAGAAGATTTTCGACGGCGCGTCCCGGCGGCAGAGGGCTCAGTGCAGCTGCCAGAGGCGGACCGTCCGGTCGAGGCTTCCGGTGGCCAGCGTCATGCCCTCGGGGCCGAAGGCCACGGCGCGGACCGGGCCGGCATGGCCGGTGAGGGTGGCGGTGGGGGCGCCGTTGGCGCCGTCCCACAGGCGGGCGGTGCCGTCGTCGCCGCCGGTGGCCAGGGTGGCGCCGTCGGAGCGGAAGGCCACTGAACGAACCGGGCCGGCATGCCCCTTGAGCGGGGCGATGGTGTAGCGGGTGGCCAGGTCCCACAGCCGGGCGGTGCCGTCCTCTCCCCCGGTGGCCAGGGTGGTCCCGTCCGGGCGGAAGGCCACGGCGCGGACCGGGCCGCTGTGGCCTCTCAGCTCGGTGACGGTGCGGAAGGCGGCCGCGTCCCACAGCAGGACCCGCTCGTTGCGGACGGCCGCGGCCAGGCGCGCGCCGTCCGGGCTGAAGGCCAGTGCGCAGACTCCGCCCGCCGGTGCCTTGGGAGCGGCGACGGTGCGCAGGGCGGCGAGGTCCCAGACCTTGACGGCCCGGTTGCCGCCGCCGACGGCCAGGCGCGCGCCGTCCGGGCTGAAGGCCAGTGCGCTGACGCCGCCGGCGTGGCCTTTGAGGACGGTGACGAGCCGGTGGGCGGTCACGCTCCACAGCCGGACCACCTCATCGTCGCCGCCGGTGGCCAGCAGCCGGCCGTCGGGGCTGAAGGCGACCGCGCGGATTCCGGCGGGATGGTCTTCGAAGGCCGCCACGGCACGGCGGGTGCCCACCTCCCACAGCAGCGCCGCATCGCCTTCCCCGCCGGTGGCCAGCAGCCGGCCGTCCGGGCTGAAGACCGCCGCCAGGACCGGGACGGCGCAGGCGAGCGTGGCGGCGCAGGAGGCGCCGCTCGGAGGCCCGGGCCAGGACGGGTGACCGGGGACGAGGCCGCCGCGCATCCTGATCGGGGTGCTGGTGGTCTCGATGCGGTCGGCGCCGCGTCCCTCGTCCGCCGGCATCGGCGGGGAGGGCAGCCGCCAGGGGCGCCGCGCCGGGGAGAGCCGCGCCGGCCGCTCAGCGGGCCGGGGCTCCGGGACGGGGTCGGCGGGCGGGTCCGGCCGCCGACGGGCGGGCCCGGCCAGGGCGCCGACGACCCGATGCACCTCCTCGGCGGAGGCGGGACGGTCGTAGGGGTCCTTGGCCAGCAGCCGCCGCAGCAGGCGGTGCAGGTCGGCGGGGACGTCCGGGCGCCGTTCGGCCAGGTCGGGCGGGGGCTCCATGAGGTGCTGGCGCATCATGTCGACCATGGTCGGGCCGGGGAACGGGGGCCGTCCGGCCAGCAGGGCGTACAGGGTGCAGCCGAGGGAGTACAGGTCGCTGCGGGCGTCGGCGGAGCGGCCGGCGTACTGCTCGGGGGCCATGTAGGCGGGAGTGCCCAGTGCGCCGCCGGTGCCGGTCAGGCTGCTGCCGGCCCCGGCGTACCGGGAGAGCCCGAAGTCACAGATCTTCACTCCGCCTTCGGACAGTTCGACCAGGTTGGCGGGTTTGATGTCGCGGTGCACCACGCCTTTGCGATGGGCGTAGGCCAGTGCCTCCGCCACCGGGGCCATCAGCGAGGCCACCCGTGCGACGGGCAGCCCGCCGGGGTTATCGGCCAGCAGTTCGGCGAAATTTGTCCCTTCCAATAGTTCCATCACAAAGTAGGGATGGCCCTCGTGCTCGCCGATGTCGTGGACGACGGTGATTCCCGGGTGCTGGAGGGCCGCCGCGGTCCTGGCCTCCCGGCGCAGCCGCGCGGCCACCACCCGGTCGGAACTCAGATCGGCGTGCAGGATCTTGACGGCGACCCGGCGGCCCAGCTGGTGGTCGTCGGCCGACCACACCTCTCCCATGCCGCCCCGGCCCAGCCGCTCCACCAGCCGATACTTGCCACCGAGCAGCATTCCGCGCCGCACCGCACCGCCTTTCCGCCCTGGCCGCCGCAGTGATCGGCCCCCTCCGGCCGCGGCAGCATTCTTGCAGAAGCCGCCCCTTCCAACCGAATGCCGACTTTGATCATCGATTGCCGCTTGTGGCCGTAACATTCGTTGTATTCAACCCCATGTCATGACCATTTCGAACTGTATTCGAAAACAGCGGGCCGACCGAGAGCGGGAGCCCTTGTCGATCTTGTGGCGGACCTTTCCCGCCAGGTGAAGCACCCCGGGCCCGGTGGGAGGCGGCCGCGTGAGCCGCCCCCCTAGGCTTCGCACCTGTGGACCGAGCACTCAAAGCGGTCGATTCGACCCGATAGCCCGACATCTGTTGATTGCATTCACATGTACCTTGTGGTTGCCTATGCCCCACCGACAGCGGGCCGGCACGACACGCCCGCGACCAGCCCTCCCCCGACGAACGAAGGAGTCCCGTGCCCGTCCTGCCCTTGACCTCGCGCGACCCCGAGCGGATCGGCGGGCACCGGCTGGTGGGCCGGCTCGGCGAGGGCGGGCAAGGCGTGGTCTACCTGGCCGAGACCGAGACCGGCGAACGCGTGGCGATCAAACTGCTGCACGACCGGGCGCGGCTGGACGGCTTCCGCAAGGAGATCGCCGCCGCACGGCGGGTCTCGCCGTTCTGCACCGCGAGGATCCTCGGCGACGGGGAGGACGAGGGCGCCCCGTACGTGGTCACCGAGTACATCGACGGCCCGTCGCTGCGGGAGGCCGTCGAAAGCGACGGGCCGCTGACGGGACCGGCGCTGTACCGGCTGGCGGTCGGGACCGCCACCGCGCTGGCCGCCATCCACCAGGCCGGAGTGGTGCACCGCGACTTCAAGCCCGGCAACGTGCTGCTCGGCCCGGACGGGCCGCGGGTCATCGACTTCGGCATCGCCCGCGCCCTGGACGCCACCGTCACCGCCACCAGCACCGTGGTGGGCACCCCGTCCTACATGGCGCCCGAGCAGCTGGCCGGCGAGCCGGTGGGGCCGCGCGCCGACGTCTTCGCCTGGGGCGCCACGATCGCCTACGCCGCCAACGGCCGTCCGCCCTATGGGCAGGACACCATCCCGGCGGTGATGAACCGCATCATGACCGGCAGGCCCGACCTGGGCGCCCTGGCCGGCCCGCTGCGCGACCTGGTCGCCGACTGCCTGTCGCGGGACGCGGCCAAGCGCCCCGACAGCCGGGAGGTGCTGCTGCGCCTGCTGGAGCACACCGAAGGCCCCATCCCCGCCGCCCAGGCCCTGGAACAGGGCCGCGCCCTGGCCGCCGCCGACGATCAGGCCCTGGCCGACGAGCGCACCGCCCGCTGGACCACGCTGCGCCTGGACCGCCCGCCGTCCGGCCGCCGCCCGCCGCAGTGGGCCGTCCTCACCGGCGTCGCGGCGACCGTCGCCCTGCTGACCTTCACCGGCGGCGCCATCGCTCTCAACGGCGAGTCCGACCCGCGTGCTTCACACGCCATTGCCTCTCCGGCTCCTGCGTCCAGGCGGGATGCGCCGGGCGCCTCTCAGCCGAGTGCACAGCCCATCCGCTCGGCGCCTTCGTTCCCGCGGACCCCGACCGAGATCGCAGCCGCCGTCGAGCAGGCCATGGCGTCACGCCGAACCGCCGCTTTCAAAGCCGAAGGTCTGCTGTCTCAAAGCACCCACCATCTCAAAGCCACCGGACGCCTGCAATACCGCCCCGGTTCCGCCACCGACTACGACATGACCGTGTACAACGCCAACCCGGGCCTTGAAGACAGCTTCCCCACCCGCGTAGTCCTCGTCGGCACTTCTGGTTATGTGCCGGGGTACGGCCAGAGAATTCCCATCGATCCCAGCAGGACCGACCAAGGACATCCTCATCTCAACCTGGCCGTGGAAGCTCGCTTGCTGACTTCGCCATACAACATCACCACCCTGCTGAGGAACGCTTCAGAGCTCAAGCGGACCAGCGACGAAGGCACCCACACCTACCGAGGCAGCGCCTCTCCGGTAAAGCTGTCGTACGATGGCCCGATCGCTCCCTTCTACAAATTCTTTGCCGACCGCAGAGTCTTGATGACTTTCACTCTGACCGTCACCAATGAATTCCTTCCGGCACGACTCGATGTCGAATTTCGATTTCCTTTGGAAGGAACGTTCATCGGCGCCAGTTACTGGGCCGTTTACCAGGATTGGGGTCGTAGCGGCACCATCGTCAAGCCCTACTGAGCTTTCCGATGAGATATCTCGTCCCCGCTGAGGCGGCCCGGCCCCACAGGTTCGGCGCACTCAGGGTGCCGGGTCCGGGAGGCGTTCGGCGGTGGCCTGCAGGCGGGCGGCGGCGCCGGCGGTGACCGGTTCGCCGTGGCCGAAGCAGGCGATCTCGGCCTCCAGGGTCGCCAGGCGTTTGAAGGAGGCGGCGGCCTGGGCGGTGTCGAGGTTGAACACCCCCAGCATGACCGGGGTGTCCGGGTCGGGGTCGGCCGGGTCGCGGGCGGCCAGGTCCCCGGTGAACAGCACGCGCGGGCCGGGCAGGTAAAGCGCGATGCTGCCGTCGGTGTGGCCGGGCACCGCCACCACGCGCGCCCCGCCGCCGAAGTCGATGACGTCGCCGTCGTCCAGTTCGCGGTCCACCCGCACCGGGGCGGCGGTGGCGGCCGGCAGTTGCGCGTTGGCCCGTTCGAAGATGGGGCGTTCCCAGTCGGCCAGGTTGGGGGGCGGCTGGAGGCGCTCGCCGCGGAGGACGGGGGCCTCGGCCCGGTGGGCGAGCACGGTCACCTCGCCCCACGAGGCGATCTCGGCCGCTCCTCCGGCGTGGTCGACGTGCCCGTGGGTGAGCACCAGGCGCCGCACGTCCGCAGGGCGGTGCCCCAGGCGCCGGATCGCCTCTGCGATCATTTCCGCGGCGCCGGGCGCGCCGGAGTCGATCAGCGTCAGGCCGTCCGGGTCGCGCCACAGGTACACGTGCCCGACGGGGAATCGCAGGAAGGTCAGCTCAGGGGTCAGCTGCACGAGGTCCATACGGGCACGCTAAAAAGCCCGGCGGGCAGGGCGTAGAGGGCTACGCCCTCAGCGGATCGGCTCTGGGCGGAATCCGGCACGGACAAACAGATCATTTCCACAAAATCCATGGTTGATTGAGTTCACGTGTGCTGTACTGTGCGTGTCGCCGTCGACCCTGGGGAGCCAACAGGATGAGCCACGATCGCTGGGCCGGTCACGCCGGGCTGCGGGGCGACCCCGCGGTGATCCGGCTGTCGGCGAGCCTGCTGGACCGCACCGACCGGCAGTGCGCCGACTTCGCCGCGCTCAAGGCCCGCACCGGGCTGTGGCCCCGGATCCGCGAGCGGCGGCGCCATCCCCCGCTGGAGACCTTCCCGCTCGGGCTGGTGATGCGGGCGCTGGACGCGGTGGAGTTCGGCGGCCGGGACCTGCGGCAGGCCGCCGAAGAGGCCGTCGCCGCCAACCGCACCCCGGTGCACCCGGGGGTCGCCGTGTGGGTGTCGCACGCCTGCCGGGCCTACCTGCGGGCCGCCGAATGGATCACCGACGAGCTGGAGGCCGAGGGCATCACGCTGGCGCCCGAGCGGCTGCCGCGGATCGTGCAGTCGGCCTCGGCGGCCGAGCTGCGGATGCTGACGGCCTGGGGCCGCTGGTACGGCTCCACGGACGGCACCGTCCGCGAGTTCCGGCGGCTGCGCATGAGCCGGGCGGGGGACGAGCACACCCCCTCCACCCTGGCGCTGGCGTTCGTGACCGCCGCCGGGCGGCGCGCGGTCGGCAACGTCTACCAGGACGTCCCGGTGGAGGTGATCGACGACGCCGACGCCCCCACCCGCATCCGGATCGTCGAGGTCACCCTGCTGGAGGGAGTGCCGCCGCGGGTGCTGCTGGACGACTCCCCCGAGCGGGTGCGGCGCGCCTACCTGGAGCGGGTCCGGCCGCTGGCCCAGGGCGTGGTGCTGGGCGGCGAGCGGCGGGCGGGCTCGGACTGCCTGGAGTGCAAGCTGCGCGCCCACTGCGAGGACCTGCCGCACGCACCCGGCCTGCTGGGGGCGGAGGAGGCGGGCACGCACCGGCGGACCTGGTCGGTCACCACCGGCCGCGACTATGCGGTCTGCCCGGCGCGGGCGCACATGCGGCAGCTCCACCTGCCCGCCGCCGCCCCCGGCGACGACTCGGCGGTGCGGCGCGGGCGCGCCGTGCACCGCTGGCTGGAGGCCGCGCACCGCAGGGGACGGCCGTGCTCACCCGGCGACCTGCCCGACCCCGACGCCGCCGAGCCCGGCCCGCTCGCCGCGGAGCTGACCGCCGAGGAATACCGCCAGGCCAGGCCGTACCTGCTGGCGCACCTGGCGACCTGCCCGCTGGCCGGGCCGGGCCGCATCGACCAGGTGCGGCCCGAACCGGTCGTGGCCGCCTTCGACCCGGTCGCCGACGTACTGGTGATCGCCCATCCCGACCTGCTGCGCCGAGTGGACGGCCGGCTGGTGTACCGGGAGCAGAAGACCACCACGGGCGCGCCGCCGTCGGGCACCCCGGAGGAGGTGTTCGCGCAGGTGCCCCAGCTGGCGCTGGCGGTGCTGCTGATCGCCCACGGCGTCTTCGGCGAACCGGAGGGCACCGTCGAACTGGAGGTGCTGACCCCCTCCCGGGCCCACCTGACCGCCTTCGACGCCGCCGACCCGCAGGTGCTGCAGGCCGCCCGCGGCCAGATCACCCGGATGGCCGGCCCGTGGCTGCACGACACCGAGTTCGCCGCCTCCCCCGGCCCCTGGTGCGAACGCTGCCCCACCGCCCAGTGGTGCCCCGCTCCCCGCACCCCCGCCGAAGACGGCCATGGCGGCCCCATCGAGGTGGACGGCGTCCTCATCGACCCCCGCACCGGCGAGGTCCTGGACGCCTCCGGCCCGCTCACCACCCGCGCCGCCGCCGTCTGCGCGTCTTTGAGCGACCCCGACCCCGACGAGGCCCCGCCGTTCTGACCGGCGGCGGGAGCAAAAGACGGAACGTCTCTCGGCCGGCACCGATGAAACCGACCGAGCGGCTCAGCCGGCGGGGCGCGCCGGCCCCGGGCGGGGTGCAGGGCCAGTCGTACCCGCCGGCCGGGATCTGCCCACGCCGTGATACGCCGAACTTAAAGGCGCAAAGCGGCGGGGGCGGCGTTCGCCGGGCGCCCACGTCACGGCCCTCGAAGCCCGGCTCCCTGGCCAGTTCGTCCGGGCACGGCACAAGGCCGCCGGCTTCGGCGTCCCGGCGGCCGGGTGCGGGTCAGTCGCCGGGGGCGGGAACGGGGCGGAGCGTGCCTTCGGCCAGGCCGTCGCCGATGAGCCTGGCCAGTTCGGCGCCCAGGTCGCCGGCCCGGCGCAACCCGGCCACGATCTGCCGCAGCCGCCGGAACAGCGCTCCTTGGCGGCGCTGCTCCTCCAGCGACGGCAGCGGGATCTCCGCGCGCCGCACGTCCAGCCGGTAGCCGGACGACATGGAGGTGTGGTGGCGCAGATTGGCCGAGGTGCACAGGACGCCGGCCAGGTAGTCGGGGTCCAGGCGGGCCGGGTCGGGACGCAGCAGGACCAGGTGGCGGCCGAGCAGCGCGCCGGGCTCGGTGACGATGGTGGCGGCGGCCTCCCGCAGCAGGGTGGAGACGACCACGTCGCCGGGGCGCAGCTCCACCGGCTGGTCGCCGCTGAGGCCCTGGTCGTCGGGGCCGCCGGTGGGCGGACGGCCGGCGACCACGTCGTCGGCGGTCAGCACCGGCCGATCGGCGGCGGCCTCGGGGGAGGGCCGGCCGGACGCCTGGCAGATCTCCAGCAGGTTCAGCCGGGCCAGATCGGCGACGGTGACGACGGACACCGAGCCGGGCTGGGCGGGCTCGACCGGGGGCACCATGCCGGCCAGTTCGTCCAGCAGCCGCACCAGCTCCTCGCGCAGCTTCACGACCCGGTCGATGGCCGGGGCCGCGGTGGGCCGGGAGATGTGGCGCGCGGGGGTCAGGTCGACCTCGTCGTCGAGCAGGTCGATGATCCGCACGGCGCGGCCCTCGCCCGGTTCGTCCAGGTCGGCCTCGGGGTCGTCGGTGAAACGCCGCCACAGCCGACCGGCCGTCTCCACAAAGCCCTCGCCGGAGCGGGAGGTGTCGACCATGAGGACCTGGCTGGGCGGGCGTTCATCCGGCACCGGGCGGCGCAGCACCCACACGGTGAGGGGGACCGCGGTGTTGGGGACGGCGCCCAGCGGCAGGGTGATCACCGCGCGCAGGGCGCCGCGGCGCAGCAGGTTGGCCCGGATGCGCCGGCCGGCGCGGCGGCCGGCGGCGGCCGGGGGCATCAGCAGCACCGCCAGCCCGCCGGGCCTGCAGTGCGCCAGGCAGTGCTGCACCCAGGCCAGTTCGGACTCGGTGCGCGGGGGCAGGCCGTACTCCCAGCGCGGGTCGGTGGTCAGCTCGTCATAGCCCCAGTTGCGGTCGTTGAACTGGGGGTTGGCGACGACCAGGTCGGCCTGCTCTCCGGGGAAGGCGTCGCGGCGCAGTGAGTCGCCGGAGCGGATGTCGGCGTCGGCGTCCAGCAGGGCCAGCCAGATGGCGGTCAGGCGGGCCACGGCCTCATCGACGTCCTGGCCCAGCAGCCGCCGGCGCGTCCCCTTGGCGAGCATCCCGGCCAGGAACGCCCCCGATCCGCAGGTCGGGTCCAGCACCGTCTCGATGCGCGGGCCGGCCAGCTCGGCCACCAGGCGGACGACCTGGGGCGGCGTCTCCTGGGTGCGCCGCTTGTGCAGGTCGAGATAACGCTCGCGGAGGAACTCGAAAGCCTGCTGCTCGCCTCGTTCCCGGGCCAGCGCGGCCACGCCCTTGGCCACGGTGACGCAGGAGGACGGCGGCTCGGCGGGCAGCACCCGCTCTCCCGGCAGGTCGGCGACGGCGGCGCGCACCGCCTTGGGCAGCGCGGCGGCGATCTCCTCGTCGGTGCCGCGCGACAGTTTCCGCCAGCCGCGCCGGTCGCGGTGCAGGTACAGCAGGAACGCCCCGGCGAACATCAGCACGTCCACCAGCTCGTCGGTGGAGTCGGCCAGCCGGCGCAGCTCCTGCCACAGCTGCTCGTCGGCGGGGGCGCCGGCCAGCTTGCCCTGCGCCCGCAGCCACGCCTGCACCTCGAGCAGGGAGAAAGACGGGCTGGTGGCGGTACCGCCCACCGGTTGCGGAAAGTCGTCATGCCGCTTGCGCCAGTTGCTCACCGCCGCCCGGCCGACCCCGGCCAGGCGGGCGATGTCCGCAGCGGTCACCGTCGCGTCCTGCACCGCGGCCTCCTAGCCTGAATGTTGTTGGTCGATTATATTCACATAAAGATCGGCTTGACGCGTGAACACCTCTCTGCCCAGGTCACAGCCGATGCTTGGGCGCGGCGGACGCGCAGCCGGTCTGCTCGACCGGCACTGTGAAGATCGCGCACCGCGGCGGATCGCCCTCCACGGCAATGCAGTCGGCCCGCAAGACGGCCTTTCAGGCAACGTCAGCGGCCTTTGCCGGGTTCCCACCGCCGCCAACGGCAAGGACGTCTTGCGGAGACGTCGGCACGCGAAACGTTTCCGATACGGCCGGCCACACCTCATGGGCTCCTTGGTGGTATCACAGTTCGCCCGATACCACCAAAGCGCCTTACCGAGAATTGGGACTATGTCCGACCAACACGCGAGCAGTTGATTTCATTCACAAATTCTCGGAAGACGAGAATTAAGGAAGGGCCCGGCGAGCTCACACGCGCCGCACGCCGTCTCCCGGACCGGCCGAGGGCCGGGCGGTGGCTCTGCGGAGAGCGCGGTAGAGGAGTTTGGCGTCGCCCAGGTGGTGGCGAAGGAGCTTTTCCAGGCCGCCGATGGGGACCAGGTTCTGGGGAGCGCGGGGATCCTTGTAGTCCACCCCGGCCAGGGTCGGCAGGATCACGGTGCTCAAGTCGGCCAGGGCGATCACCTCCGCCGCGGGCAGGTCCGCGCCGGCCTCGCAGCGGGCGATGCCGGCCCAGGGGGCGGGCGAGCGGACCGGCAGGCGCAGATACCAAGAATGGCGGCGCCAGCTGGTGCCCATGCCGAAGACCGGGGTGCGCTGGCCGGGGGCCAGGGAGGCCAGCACGGAGGCCGCCGGGCCGGACAGGTAGGCGGTGTGGTGGGTCTTGACGTAGCCGATGGTGCGGGGCAGGTGGGCGCGCCCGCGCAAGGGGCCGTCGAGGATGAGCAGGTCGTCCTCGCCGGCGGTGCGGTGCCGCGTCGCCAGCTCCACCTCCAGTTCGCTGAGCTGCCGCTGCAACGCCAGCGACAGTTGCTCGGCGCCGGCGCCGGGGGCCGGCTGCACGGTGTAGGCGCCGGCCCAGGTGCGCAGTGCGGCGGCATGCGGGGAGGGGGTGAACAGCGACCGCCGCACGCTGACCTCGGCCAGTTGCGCCGGGGCGGCACCGTCCAGGTCGCAGCGGACCACTCCGGCCGCGCAGGAGGCGGCGATCCCGGCGGTGGGCATGGCGCCGGTGGGGTCGCTCACCCAGACCCGGGCCTCGATGCGGCGCACACCGTCGACGATCAGCAGCGAGCGCGGCAGGGCGGCCGGGACGGCGGGGGTGATGGGGCGCCAGCGGGCGGCCGGGACCTCCACGTCCAGGTCGATCTCGGCGGTGGTGGCGTCCAGCTCGGTGAGGGCCTCGGCGGTGAAGGAGGTGGCGTACCCGGGGTCCCAGGGGTCGATGGTGATCGAGGCGGACGCGGCGGGAGCGACGGTCATGCACTCCTCCTCTCCAGGTGGGAGCCGGAGGCGTCGCGGGAGACCGCAAAGCGCACCGGCACCCGCTCGGCCAGGGCCGGGACGTGGGTGACGATGCCGACCATCCGGTCGCCGGCGGTCGCCAGCCGCTCCAGCGTGGCGGCCACGGTGTCCAGCGTCGCCGGATCCAGGGTGCCGAACCCCTCGTCCAGGAAGATCGACTCCAGGCTGCGGGCGGCGCCCGCCGACAGCCCGGCGACCTGCTCGGAGAGGGCCAGCGCCAGCGCCAGCGACGCCTGGAAGGTCTCCCCGCCCGACAGGGTGCGCACGTTGCGGCGCATCCCGGCCTCGGCGTAGTCGATGACCTCGATGGTGTTGCGGGCGTCCAGCACCAGCTCGAACTGGCCGTCGGACAGCTCCTTCAAGGTTTGGGAGGCGGCGCTCACCAGCACTTCCAGCGCCTCGCCGCACAGCCAGCTTTCGAAGTTGTTGGCCCGCAGCCGCAGCGCCAGCTCGTGGGCGACCTGGGCGGCCTCCCGGTGCTCGGCGGCCCTGCCGGCGAGCGCGGCGGCCTGGCGGCGCCGTTCCCGGACGCCCTCCAGGTCGCTTTCGGCGCGGGCGCGGGCGGTGGCCACGGCCCGCCCGATGGCGTCGGGTTCCAGCGCTTTGGGCGGGGTGAGGCCGCCCTCCTCCAGGAGGGTGCGCACCGCGCCGCGTTCCCGGTCGCGTTCGCCGCGCGCCGCGGCCAACCGTTCCTGTGCTTCCCGGCGCGACCGGTGGCGCCGCTGCAGCTCCTGGTCCCGCCAGGTGAGCAGGGCGGTCCAGGCGGCGTGCAGGTCCCGCCGGTCGACGGGCGGGGCGCCCAGCGGGACGAGGGTGTCGCGGACGGCGTCCAGTTTCCGCAGCGCCGCGGCGGCCTCTTCGGCGATCTTGGCGCGGTGCCGTTCGGCGTCGTCGGCGGCGGCGCGGGCCTGCTGGGCCTCCTGCCGGGCTCGCCGGGCCGCGTGCTCGGCCTCCTCGATGGCGGCCAGCTTCTTTCGCAGCTCGGCGGCGTCGGGGTGGGCGCGGAGCTGCTCGGCCAGTGCCTGCAGGCGGCCGGTCAGGTCTGTGACGGCCTGCTCGGCCTTGTCGGCGACGGTCTGGGTGTGCCGGTGGTGGCGGCGGGCCTGCTCCAGTTCCGCCTTGCGGCCTTGGACGGCGTCTTCGGCCTGCTGGAGGGCGGCCGGTTCGGGGTGGGCGGGCGGCTCGGCCACCGGGTGCAGGCACACCGGGCAGGGTTCGCCCACGGTGAGGCGCCGGGCCAGGTCGGCGGCGGCGTGCGCGTCGCGGACGCGTTGCAGGTGCGCTTCGGCCTCCTCCAGGCGGGCCTCCGCCTGCCGCACCCGGTCTTCGGCCCGGGAGACGTCCGCGACGGCCTGCTGGTGGCCGGTGCGGGCGGTGGCGAGCTGGCCGGTGAGGCGGGCGTGGTCTTCGTGGGCTTTCAAAGCCAAGGTCAGGGCGGTCTTGTCGCCGAGGGCGGCCAGCTCCTCATAGGCCTGCTGCTCGGCTCGCCGGCGGTTTTCGGCCTCCTCGGCCCGCTGCCCGGCCCGTTCGGTGGCGGCGCGCAGGTCGTCGGCGAGGGTGGGCACGTGCGGGGGCATCGCGACGGTGCCGAGTGTCCGCACGGCTTGGTCGGCGGCGCTGAGCTCGCTTTCCGCCGCGGTGACGCGGCCGTCCAGGTCCCGCAGCCGCTCAAGGGAGCCTTGGACCCGCTCGGCCAGCTCCGTCAGCTCCTCCAGGCGGCGCCGGGCGCGCGCCTCGGCCTCCTCGTCGGCGTCGGTGAGCGCGGCCAGCTGGTCTTCGGCGGCCTGGGCCGCCGCGGCGGCCTTCTTCTCCTCTTCGACGGCGCGTTGCCGGATGGCGTCGAAGACGCCCGCGTCCAGCAGCTGGACGAGCAGTTCCTGGCGTTTGCTCGGGGTGGCGTGCAGGAACTCGGCGAAGCGGCCCTGGGGGAGGATCACGCACTGGGTGAAGAACTTGTACTCCAGCCCGGTGAGGCGCTCGACCTCGGCGGTGACGTGGTCGCCCTCGGCCAGGGTGCGCACCGGGGAGGCCAGCAGCGCGGTGACGTCCTGGGCGGGGTCGGCGGACGGGTCGAGCTCATCCAGCCGGGCCTCGCGGGTGGCGACCGTGCCGCGGGCGTTGCGGACCAGGGAGCGGACGATCCCATAGCGCCGGTCCCCCACTTCGAACACCAGCGCGACCTTGCCGGAGGTGGCCGAGGGGGCCAGCGCCAGGCCGACTTTCTTTTCATCCCCCCAGCGCGGCACCGTGCCGTAGAGGGCGAAGCAGATCGCGTCGATGACGGTGCTCTTGCCGGCGCCGGTGGGGCCGACGAGCACGAAGTAGTCCACATCGTGGAAGTCCACCGAGGTCGGCGCGCGGAAGCTGCCGAAGTTCTCCAGGTACAGGCGCAGCGGGCGCATCAGCCCTCCCCTCCCCCGCTCGCGGTGACCTCATCGTGCAGCCGGTCGAACAGGGCGATGACCCGCGGGTCGTCGCGTCCGGTCTGGGCGAGGTAGTCGCGGAACAGCTCCCGCGGGGTGCGGGCGGCGCGGGCGGCGCCGCCGCCCTCCCGGCGGGCGGCGGTGGGGCGGAACCGTTCGTCGACATCGACGGTCAGGGCGTTCGGCAGGATCTGGCGGACCCGGTCGGCCAGGCCGGCCCGGGGCTTTTCGGCGACCACCACCCGCAGCCAGGCGTCCTGCAGGCTCTCGGCCTGCGCCTCCAGCTCCTCCAGGGAGCCGTTGACGGTGCGCAGCGGCCGGGGGGAGGCGAGGGTGACCTCGCGGACCTGAGCGGGCCTGCCCGGCTCGACGGTGACCAGCAGCGCGCCCGGGCTGTTGTGCTCTTCGCCGAAGTCGACCGCGATCGGTGCGCCGCTGTACCAGATCGGGCACGGGCCGGGCATCTGCTGGCGGCGGTGCAGGTGGCCGAGGGCGGCGTACTGGACGGTGGGCGGGAAGGCGGTGGCCTCGAAGTAGTAGGAGAAGATCGTCTGGGCCTCGCGTTCGCCGCCGCCGAGCTTGCCGCCCGGCAGCGTGCCGTGGGCGGCGACCAGGTTGACGGTGTCGCCGCCGAAACCGGCGGTCAGGGCGGCGGCCAGCTGCGCGAAGCGGGCGGCGTAGCTGCGGTTGTGCTGGTCGGGGGTGTCGGTGAGCGCCTCGACCGCCCGCACCACGAACCGGTGCGACAAAAACGGCATCACCGCCAGGCGGACGTCCTCCCCGGCCCTCGTCGTCCACGACAGCACGCCGCCGTCGTCGGGGCGGCGGAACCGGCCGACCACGTGAACGCCCAGGGCGCCCAGCACCGGCCGCCACACATCCAGCAGGCGGGGGTCGTCGTGGTTGCCGGCCAGCACCACCACCTGCCGTCCGCCCTCCCGCAGCGCCAGGAGGGTCTGCATCACCAGGGCCTGGGACGGCGGGGTGGGCGCCGAGGTGTCGAAGACGTCCCCGGCGACGATGACCGCGTCCACGTCCTCGGCGCGGGCCAGCTCGACCAGCTCCTTGAGGACCGCCCGGTGCTCATCGGCCCGGGCCCGCCCGCGCAGCACCTTGCCGACGTGCCAGTCGGCGGTGTGCAGGATCTTCATGTCGGCTCGTTCCTGGGTCGGGGATCACAAGGGCACGTTGAAAGGGGGCATCTCAAAAGGGGACATCGTCGTCTTCGGCGAGCCCGGCGAACGGGTCGGCGGCCTGCCGGGGCACCTGCGGGGCGGGCGGGGCGTCCGCGCGGGAGGCGGCGTCGGATTCGGCGGGGCGGGTGGCCCAGGCGGGGAAGGGGAACTCCACCGCCAGCGGCACCGGGATCTCCGGCTGGGAGACGAACATGGTGCCGGGCTTGGCGATGGTGGCGCGGGCGCGGGCCGCCGGGGGCAGCCAGCCGTACTCGGCGCGGGCGGCCTCGGCGGCGTCCAGCCGGCCGGCCACCCGCACCGCGCAGTTGGCGACGATGCGGCGCTCGACCTCCGAGGCGGTCTGCTGGGCGCCGATCAGGATCACCCCCAGCGACCGGCCGCGCTCGGCGACGTCCAGCAGGATCTCCTTGATCGGCGAGCCGCCCTCGCGGGGGGCGTATTTGTTCAGCTCGTCCAGCACCACGAACAGCAGGGGGCGGGCGCTGCCGGTGCTCTCCTTGCGGGAGAACTCCTGGCGCAGCACCGTGCCGACCACGAAGCGCTGGGCGCGTTCGGGCAGGTTGTGCAGGTCGACGATGGTGACCTGGGCGTCGGAGGTGCTGATGGAGCGGCCCTCGCGGGCGGGCAGGTCGCCGCGCACGATGGCCTCCAGGGGCCGCACCGACGAGCGCAGCCGGCGCAGGAAGGCGTTGATGGTGCCGATGCCCATCAGGCCGCCGGCCCATTCGGCGCGGGTGTCCTCGTCGGTCAGCTCGGTCTCGATCAGGTCGACCAGGTCCTTGTAGGTGCGGCACACCGTGCCCAGGTCGCCGTTGGGCTTGCGGATGCGCACCGCCCCGCCGTCGCCGGCCTGCTGGGCGTCCCGCCGCAGCCGGGCGGCGATCTGCCCGATCAGCAGGGTGTATTGGGCGCGTTCGTCCTCGGTGTCGGCGAAGACGTAGCGCAGCAGTTCCTGGTGGCAGAACTCGGTCAGCGTCCAGTAGAACGGGCTGACGCCCTGGGTGCGCGAGGAGACGTGCGGGACGCCGTTGGGGTCGTCGGGGCGGGGCGGGGCGAAGATGTGCACGCTGGAAAACGGCCCGGCCGGCAGCCCGAGCCGGGCGTAGGCGTCGCGGGCCCGCTCGTCCAGGCGGTTGTTGGGGTGGTCGAGGAACAGCAGGTCCTCGCCCTTGACCGAGAAGATCAGCGCCTTGGTGTTGGCGGCCTCGGCGCCCAGCGCCCCGGAGTTGAAGATCGAATACAGCAGGAAGGTGGCGAAGGAGGTCTTGGTCGCCACCCCCGACACCCCGGAGATCGACACGTGGGCGCCGCGGGTGCCGTCCAGGAATTCCAGGTTCACATGGACCGGTTCGCCGTCGCGGCCCAGCCCCACCGGAACCCGCCGCTTCATCACATCGAAGTACAGCGCCAGTTCCCGGTCCCGGTCGCCGGCCCGGTAGGCCACGGCGCCCGGCAGCGGCGGCACGTACAGTTCCGGCTCCACGCGCGTCACCGTGACCTCGGCCGACTCCACCACCTGGGCCGGCAGCACCCCGTCGGCGATCAGGAAGACGTCCGAGTCGTAGGCCGCGCCCTCGTGCCTGGCCTGCACGTCGGTGACGACCCCGGCGACCAGCACCGATCCGCCGTCCGGCAGCTGCCGGCGGGTGGCCACCACCTCATCGAGCTGGACCACCTGCCCCGGTTCCAGCCCCACCCAGAACGACAGCGGCGTGGCCGACTGGGTGCCCAGCACCCGGCCCACGATCCGTCCCTCCGCCGCCCCGGCGGCCCCGTTGTGATCACGCACCCCGTCTGTACCGTCCAAGCAATCCCACCCCGGGCTACACGGCTTTCACACGTTCTCCGCAGGGTAGACCCGCGCGGTGACAGATGTCGGCCAAAGCGCCCGCGCCGGGTGCCCTCGCCCGCGAGCGGGCCGCCCCCTGGGGCCGGCGATGCGGGGAAGACGCGCCGTTCATGGTCGTTCCTCCGGGACGGGCGGGGTGTCGTCGCGGGGACGCAAGGTGGCGTCGGCCAGGCCGTCGGCGATGAGGGCGGCCAGCTCGGCGTATCGGTCGCCGGCCTGGTTCAAGGCGGCGGTGAACTCCTCCAGGCGGCGGAACGCCTCACCGTAGCGGCGCTGCTCCTCGACGGTCAGCAGCGGGATCTCGATCCGGCGGACGTCCAGGCGGAGCGTGGCGGACAGGGCCGCGCGATGCCGGTGGCCGCGGGATCCGCGGATCATGCCGGCCAGGAAGTGGGGGTCCAGCCGGGCCGGGTCGGGGCGCAGCAGCGCCAGGTGACGGCCGAGCACCGCGCCGCGCTCGCCGGCCACCCGGGCGATGGGAGGGTGCAGGAGGGTGGGGACCAGCACGTCGCCGGGCCGGATCGCGATGCGGGTGCCGGGCGGCAGCCCATCGGCCTTTCCGGAGGGGCCGGTGCCGGCCGCCACGTCCTCGGCCGTCAGGACCGGCGGGTCGGGATGCGGCGGCGCGTCCTCCTCCGCGCGGCCGGCCGGCGGCGCACCGGAGGGGGGCAGGGCGCCCAGGATGCGCAGCAGGCCCAGGCGGGCCAGCTCGGCGAGGCTGATCATGGGGGCCGGGAAGCCCTCGCCGCCGGCCTCCACCTCCGGCAGCAGAGCGGCCAGCTCGCCGAGCCGGCCGCCGAGCTCGGCGCGCAGCTCGGCCACCTGCTCGATGGCGGGTGCGGCGGGGGGCGGGGGGATGTGGTGGGCGGGGGTCAGGTCGACCTCCTCGCCGAGCAGGTCGATGATGCGGACCGCGCCGCCCAGGCCGGGTTCGGCCAGGTCGGCCTCCGGGGCGGCGGCGAAGCGGTGCCACAGCTTGGCGGCCGGGGCGGCGAAGTCGTCGCCGATCCCGGAGACGTCCACCATGAGCACCTGGCCGGGCGGTCGGTCCCCGGGGCGGGGGCGGCGCAGCACCCACACATGGCAGGCCATGCCGGGCACCGCCTGCGGCGGCAGCGCGATGATCGCGCGCAGGGCGCCCCGGCGCAGCAGCTCGGCGCGGATGCGGCGGCCGGCCCGCCGGAGGGCGGCGGCCGGGAGCATCAGCAGCACCACCAGGCCGCCGGGCCGGCAGCGGGCCAGCGCATGCTGCGCCCAGGCCAGCTCCGAGCAGCTGCGCGGCGGCGGCCCGTACCGCCAGCGGGGGTCGGTGGCCAGTTCCTCATGTCCCCAGTTGCGGTCGTTGAACGGCGGGCAGGTGACCACCAGGTCGGCCGCGGCGTCGGGAAAACGGTCGGCGCGCAGCCCGTCCCCGAACCGGATCCGCGCACCGGGGGTGCGCAGCGCCAGCCGGACGGCGGTCAGCCGCGCCACCGCCTCATCGGCCTCCTGTCCCAGCAGGCGCCGCGGCGGGTCGGGGCGTTCCAGCATTCCCAGCAGGAAGGCGCCGGAGCCGCAGGCGGGGTCCAGCACGGTGTGCACCCGCGAGTCCGCCAGTTCCGAGACCAAGGCGACGACCTGCGGGGGCGCCTCGTAGACGCGGCGGCGGTGGCGGCTCAGGTAGCGCTCGCGCAGGAACTCGAAGACCTCCACCGGCCCGCGCCGTTCGGCCAGCGCGGCCAGCCGCCGAACCAGCGGGATGCAGTCGGCCGGCAGTGCCGCCCCGGGCGCCGTTCCCAGGCCTGTTCCCCCCGGCAGCTCCCTGACCACGGCTTTGATCCGGCGCGGCAGGCGGGCGGCCAGTTCCCGGTCCGTGCTCGCGGTCAGGCGCCGCCAGTCCTCGGGGTCGCGGTGCAGATACGTCAGGAAGGCCCCGGCGAACACCGACGCCTCGGCCAGGCCGGTCCGTTCGGCGATGCGCCGCAGTTCCTGCCACAGGTGCTCGTCATCGACCGGCCGCCGCAGCTTGCCCTGGCGGCGCAGCCACTGCTGCACCTGCGCCAGGGAGAACACCGGGCTGGTGGCGGTGCCGCCGACGGGTTCGGGGAAGTCGTCGTGCCGCCTGCGCCAATTGCTCACCGCCGCCCGGCCGACCCCGGCGAGCCGGGCGATGTCGGCGGCGGTGACCATCGCGTCCTGACCCATGGGCCTCTCCGATCGGGCGCCACGAAAAGCGACGCGGGCCCTTCACAGTACTCGGTTGTCTTTATACCTTCAACAGTTATTCTGTTGGTCGATTGTGTTCACGATAACAGTATGGCCCACTGCCGGGCCGCTCGGCTCCAAGTCCGCGAGCCGGCCCCGTCCCGATCGACTTATCCGCTCACCCTGCCCCCCGCTGTCACGAAGCGCAGCCGCCCGACTCTCCCCCCTTGGCCCCCTCCGACGCGGGCGGCCATCTCGTCACTGCCTGACCATGATTGACATCGTTGATCCGATTCACAACAGGTGATCAGTCCTCCATATATACCTCTGCTGCTCATTGGCCGGACCGGAATCTCAGGTCGCCTTGACCACCATGACCAATCCACAGCAAACATGCGCATGCCCCCTCTGATGGGGCTAACGTCACAGCTCTGGCACCGATCGCCGCGCCCAGGAGGTCCCATGAGAGGTGATCCGCACAGACCCGGCCATGGCCGTGACAGCGGCCCGCCATCGTCATCGCGCCCCGGCTCCCCTGCCGGCAATGGGAACGGCGATCCCGCCGAAGCGGCCGTGCTGCGCGACCGTCTTCAGAAGGTGCGGGAACGCTTCGCCGCGGCGGCCACGGCCACCGGCGCGATCACCGCCGCCCTGAGCGAGGGGCGCCGGCCCGGCGACGCCGAGACCGCCGCGCTGACCGCCGCGGTGCGGGCCTTCGACGACCTGCACCAGACCTTGAGCGCGCTCGGCGAACCGCCTGCCGAGCCCAGCCTGGAAGGGCTGTCCCGGGCCGTGGAGGCGGCCGCACGGCGGCTGGAGCGCTCGGCCGCCGTGCGCGCGCTGACCACGCTCACCGGCCCCTCCGCGCTGGATGAGCTGCTCGCCGAGATCAGGCACCTGGCCGAGACCGGACGGCACGAGGGTTTGCCCGAGCTGGCCGAGCTGATCGAGCTGTGCCGGCGGGGGGACACCGACCCCCGGGCCCTGGAGCGCATCGACCGCCTGGCGCAGACACTCCGAGAGCTGCTCCCCGAGCGGCACCGCCCGGTGGTCATGGCGGCGATCGGCGGGCACCTGTCGGTGAGCACGCCAGAGCACGCCGCCCCATCCCGGGCCGCCGCGCAGGACGGGGCGGACCTTCCGCAGGACCCGGCGCCCGGCTCCGCGGAAGAAGAGGACGCAAAAGAGAACGATGTGCCCGTCCCCGTCATCCCGCCGCCCCGCCCGGCCCCCGACGAGCCTCCCCTGGACGATCTGGACGAGCTGCTGATCGCCGATGCCGAAAGGCGCGCCGCCCGGCGGCAGGCGTCCGCCGAGGAGCCGCCGCAGGACGAGACCGCGCCGACACCCGACGATGCCCCCGCCTCCCCGGAAGAGTCGGCCTCTGCGAGCGACCCGCGATCCCGGCACGCCACCGCTTCCCATAGCGCCCCGGCCCCTCAGGAGGAACAGGAGCCTTCGCGCAAGCCGGAGTCTTCCAACCGCACCACCCCGCAGAGCGCTCTAAAGGCCGTTCAAGAGCCGAAGCCGCACGACGAGCCCACCGCGCACCGCGCTCCCCAGCGCCCAGACGCCCGGCGCAAGCCCGCCCTGGACGGCCGGGCCGCCCCGCCATCCCGTAGCCCGGTGATGCAAGAAGCCTCCGAACGGAGAGGGGAACCCGCCACGCGCGGCAAAGCCACCGCGCAAAGCGATCCGGGGCGGCAAACCCCCCAAGGCGGCTCCCTTCCGGGCGGCGGGGACGCCGCCGAGTGCGGCAGGGCACGCGGCGAAGTGGACGCGGCCCGCCTGGCGGCCGCGGAGGCCGCGGCGCTGCGCAGCGGGCGGCCCGCGCTGGCCGGATGGCTGCGAGCGGCGGCCGGCAGACCCGAAGCCGAGGTGCGGGCCAGGCACGCCGCGGCCATCGCGCTGGAGACGACCGAGTTCGCCGGGCGCATGTCGGCGGCCTACGCGCAGCTCGCGCACGGCCTGGCCGGCGAGGCGCTGGAGGAGGACCCGGCCGGGCAGCTGCTGGCCTGGGCCTCGGCGATCCGCTCGGGAATCGTCCAGCCCACCGGCCAGTCCGATGAGCTGCTGCGCAGGCCCCCGGCGGCGGTGTCGGCCCGTCCCGCCCTGGCCGCGCTGGGCGAGGCGTTCCTGCAGGCCGGGGCCGAGGGCGTCTACCTGCAGCCCGGCATCTCCAACCGGCTCGGCGACGTCCCCCGGGCCGAGGAGCGCCGGGCCGAACTGGCCGGGCGGGCCCGGCGGATGCTGGCCGAGGTGCCGGCAAGGAAGATCAAGTATCAGCGCGCCACCGAGGTGCTGAAACTGATCCTGCACGAGGACGGGGAGATCGGACGGCTGCTGGCGATCGCCGCCGCCGATGACGCCGAGCGGGCCGACCAGGTCCGCCAGGGCGTGGACGCGCTGCGCGCCGACGGGGTCGACCGGCTCATCGACGCCGTCACCCGCAGCCTGGGCGGCCAGGGGGTCAAGCGCCGGATCGAGGCCGGGGCGCGCCGCAAGCTGCGCGAGCTCCTGGAGGAAGGGCTGGATGTGGCCAACCGGTGGAGCGGCGCGGTGCGCGAGCAGACGGCCGCGGCCGGCGCCGGGCCGCAGCAGGGGCCGGAGACGCACCTGGCCGCCCTGCAGCGAACCGCCGGCGAGCTCGGCGAGCGGTGCCTGGCGGAGCTGGAACAGATCGCCGCCGGGGGCGATCAGGTGCTCACGGCGGCGGCGCAGGAGGCCCGCCGGCTGCTCACCGACACCCTGGAACTGCTGCGCATGCGCCCGCTGGGCGCCGAGCCGCACCGGGTCGACCTGGTGCTGTGCCGGGATCTGCCGGCGGCGCCGGGCATCGCGCTGGCCGCCGGCTCGCTGGAGCCGGCGCAACCCCCCGCCCCGGCCGACCTGGTGGCGCTGGCGGAGAGCGAGCCGGACTGGGAGGCGGCCTTCCAGGCCCGCGCCGAACGCGGCGACCACATCGGAACCGCGGCGATCGTGGAGGTGCTGGGCGGCGACCGCCGCGCAGACGAGCTGCGGCGGCGCCGCGCCGAGCTGGTGGCGCAATCCCGCGACGCCCAGCGCGCCCGGGTGGAGAAGCTGCGCGACCAGCTGGCGCGGCTGCGCCGCGACGGCGTGCTGGGCGAACGCGACGCCACCCGGCTGGAGGGCCGGCTGCAGCCGCTGGCCGAAACCGACCGGGCCGACTTCGACCGGATGGGACGGCGCCTGGAGGAGATCGAAGGCGAGCTGGCCGAACTGGTCGAACGGGAGGTCGCCAAGGTCCGCCGGGAGCTGGCGGCCGAGCTGCACCGGCCGGCGGTGGCCGGTGCGGCCGAGCGGATCGGCGAGTACCTCGACAGCGGCGACCTGACCACCGCCCGGGAGTTCCTGGTCCAGGCCAAACAGGGGCGTCCGCTGCCGGAGGCGCCCGCCGAGCCGGGGGACTTCGCCCGGTTCTTCCCCGCCTTCCCCCGGGTCTTCGACGCGCTGCGCCCCCGCCAGGGGCGGCGGGCCGCCGACCCCAACCCCGCCCTGGACGTGCTGATCGAGGCGCTGCAGGGGGACGGGCACGTCGCCGACGAGCGGCTGGCCGAACTGCTGGCGGAGGCCGGGCTGGACCTGGCCGCCTCCCAGCGGCGCGACGTCGGCGCCGAGGCGCTGCGCAGGTGGCGGATGGCCGGCGGCGGTCCCAAGACCGCCGGCAACCTCAAGACGATGATCGAGCCGATCCTGCGGCTGATCGGGCTGGAGGGCGAGCAGCACCCCGGCGGCAGCGCCAAGGGCCGCACCTGGATCGAGCTGTCCGGCGTCCGCCGGCACGGGCAGGCGCTGCTGCCGGCCTTCGGGTCGCGGATGAGCCCCTCCGGCGACACGCTGCGGCTGCTGCTGGTGTGGAACCGGCCGCACCCGCAGCAGCTCGTCGACCTGATGGGGGACGAGCCGCGCGACCAGACGGTGCTGGTGTGGTACTTCGGCACCCTGTCGGTGGAGGACCGGCGGGCACTGGCGGAGGCGGTGCGGCGCCGCCCCCACCCGGTCGCGGTGCTGGACGACGCCGCCATCGGCTACCTGGCCTGCCGCCCGGGAGCGGACTGGAGCACCACCGTCGCGCTGCTGGCGCCGTTCACCGCCGGCAACCCGTTCGTGTCCACCGGCGATGTGCCCGAGGAGATGTTCTACGGGCGCGCCGAGCAGCTGCAGCAGGTCATCGACCGCTCCGGCGGGTCGATCGTGTACGGCGGGCGCCAGCTGGGCAAGTCGGCGCTGCTGCAGGCCGCCCGGCGGCAGGTGACCGACAGCGACCCGCACCGCAAGGTGATCTTCAAGAGCATCTCGGACGTGGGACGGACCGCGCCGGCCTCGGCGATCTGGCCGACGCTGCGCCGCGGCCTGGAGGAGGCCGGGATCGACGTCGGCGAGCCGGCGGGCGCCGGCGGCCCGGAGCCGATCCGGCAGGCGGTGCGGCGGTGGCTGGACGGCGACCCGCGCCGCCAGCTGCTGATCCTGCTGGATGAGGCCGATGAGTTCCTCAACCGGGACGCCGAGGGCGCGCGCTTTGCCAACGTCGGGGCGCTGCGCGACTTGATGAGCGAGACCGAGCGGCGGGTGAAGGTGGTGTTCGCCGGGCTGCACCAGACGGCGCGTTTCAAGGGCCTGTCCAACCAGCCGCTGGGGAACCTGGGCAGGCCCATCTCGGTGGGGCCGCTGGCCCCCCAGGACGCCTTCGACCTGCTGACCAGGCCGCTGGCCGCCTTGGGCTTTCGGGTGCCGCAGACGCTGGCGGCGCGGATCATCGCCAAGGCCAACAACGCCCCGGCGCTGATCCAGCTGTTCGCCGACGCGCTGCTGCGGCACCTGCGCTCCCGCCCGGTCGGCGAGCACGCCCTGCCGTATGAGGTGACCCGCGACGACATCGACGCGGTGTGGGCCGACGCCCGCCTGGCCGAGGGCTTCCGGGAACGCTTCGAGTGGACGATCAACCTCGACCAGCGTTACAAGGTCATCGCCTACACCATCGCCCTCAACGCCCGCGACGAAGACGGCGAGCAGGGCATGCCCGTCGGGGCGCTGTATGAGGAGTGCCGGGACATCTGGTGGCCGCAGGGCTTCGCCGACTGCTCCCTGGACGCCTTCTGCGGGCTGCTGGAAGAGAGCGTGGAGCTGGGCGTGCTGATCCGGGACGGCGACCGCTACCGGCTGCGCACCCCCTACATCCTGGAGCTGCTGGGCGGCGCCGAGCAGGTCGAGCAGGTGCTGACGCGGGCGCAGGAGCTGGAGCTGCCGGACTCCTTCGACGTGCACTCCTACCGTCCCGCCTACGGGGCGGGCCCGGAGCGCTCCCCGCTGACCGGCGGGCAGATCTCGCGGCTGCTGACCCGGGCCAACCTGGTGCACGTGATCGCCGGTTCGGGGGCGCTGCAGCTGGAGCGGGTGCCGATGGCGCTGCAGGCCGAGGAGGAGCGGCACGAGGACGTCACCGTGGTGCCGGTGCGCTCCGACGGCCTGACCTTCGACGACGCGGTGCGCGACGCCCGCGACCGGCCCGGCCACACCCTGGTGGTGGTCGGGCTGCGGGGCCGGACCCTGGCGCAGGCCCGGCGGCAGATCCGGGACGCCTGCCAGATCATCTCCCGCCACCGGGGCCGCAACGACGGCACGCTGGCGGTGGTGTTCACCGCGCCGCCCGCCCTGGCGCCGCTGTGGCTGGCGGTGCGCGAGTCCGGTGGGCCCGAGCCGCTGCCGGAGCTGGGCGGGCGGGCCGAGCTGATGCAGCTGCGCCGCTTCGACGCCGCGGCGGTCCGGCAGTGGATGCGCGAGGCGGCGCACGCCTTCCAGAACCGGCGCGGCCAAGAGGAGCTGCTGGCCTGCACCGGCGGGTGGCCCATGCTGATCAGCATCGTGCTCGGCGGCGACATGGTCGCCGACCAGCAGCAGGCCCTGGAGCGCTGCCGGCGTCACCTGCGCGACCGCCCCGCCGACCTGGTGGAGGCCGCCGGGGTGCGCTGCTGCCCGCCCGTCGCCGCGGCCTGGCGCGAGCTGGTGGACCTCGCCGGCTCCGGGTCCCCCGCCGACCTGGCCGATCTGCTCGCCCCTTCCGACCTGGAGGAGGATCACCCCCTGTCCCCGCGTTCCCTTCACCAGCACGGCTACCGCACCGTCGACGACGTCATCGAGGTTCTGCGCATCCTGGGCGCCCTGGTGCCGGCCCCGCACGCCCCCCACGAGCTGCAGTGCGAGCCGGTCCTGGCCGAGGCCACCAGAAACAGCGGTGAGGTGCGGTGAGCGGCGACGAGCACGCCCTGGCCTCGGTGGAGGAGGCGCTGGAGGCCGCGGCGCGGGTCGTGCTGTCGCGGCCGCGCTATGCGGGACCGGAACGGCGGGCCGCCGAGCTGGTGCGCAACCGGCGGGAGTGGCTGCTGGACCTGATCGAGGCGTCCCCGACGCTGCGGGCCGCCGCCCGTGACCTGCTGCGCTCGGCGAGCGGGCCGGGGCGGCTGCTGCTGCACCCCGACCCCGAGGTCGCCGCAGGGGTACGGCGGCTGCTGAACGGCGCGAACGGCACGGGCGGCCGGTCCGCGGCCGCCGCCGAGCGCAAGGTGCGCCGTCTCACCGAGGCGCGCAACAAGCTGCGGGAGAAGCTGGCCTCCTTCCGCCAGAAGCTGGAATACGCGCACGCTGACGCGGCCCGGCTGCGAGCCGAGCTGGCCGAGGCGCGCCGCGGCATGGCCGACGCCGAAGAGGAGCTGGCCGGGCTGCGGGCCCGGCTGGCGGCCCAGCAGCGCCGGCTGCAAAACCCCCGGTCGCTGGCCGCCGCGCTGCTGGCCGCGCTGCCGCAGCCCGCAGACGGCGCCGCGGCCGAACCCGATGCGCTGCGCAGGGGGCTGCGGGAACTGCTGGAGCCGCCGCGGCCGGCGTCGCTGAGCGTGGGCCGCTGCCGTGAGCTGCGGGTGACGCCGCTGGGCGGCGACGACCACATCGGCGGCTCGTGCCTGCTGGTCGAGGCCGGGGACACCAGCCTGCTGGTGGACGCCGGCATCCGGCCGGGCACCCCGCCGCAGCCGCCGCGGGACGTCGCCGAGGCGCTCACCGCGCGGCCCGAAGCGGTGATCGTCACGCACGCCCACAACGACCACTGCGGCTATGTGCCCGCGCTGGCGCACCGGCTGCCCCGGCTGCGGATCATCGCCACGCCCGAAAGCTGCCGGCTCATGCCGGTGATGTGGCAGGACGCGCTGAAGGTCATGCGCCGGCACACCGCCGGTGCCTCCAGCGGAGGGTCGTGGACGCCGCTGTATGAGCAGGACGCCGTGGACGTCGCGATGGAACGGCTGGAGGAGCTGCCGACCGGCGCTCCCCGGCGGGTCGGCGACCTGACCGTCGAGCTGTTTCCCGCCGGGCACATCCTGGGCGCCGCCGGGGCGGTGATCAGCGCGGGCGAGCGGCGGGTGGTCATCACCGGTGACATCTCCGGCTTCCGGCAGGCCAGCGTGGACGGCTACCGGCTGCCCGACGGCGCCCGCGGGGCCGACCTGCTGGTGCTGGAGTCGACCTGCTGCGGTGAGGAGCACGGCGACCACCGGGCCCGGGTCGGCGAGCTCCTCGGCATCGTCGAGGAGGTGCACGCCGCCGCCGGACGGGTGCTGATCCCCGCCTTCGCGCTGGGCCGTGCCCAGGAGCTGGCCCTGCTGCTGCGCGAGCACCTGCCCCACGTGCCGGTGCTGATCGACGGCATGGCCGCCGAGGTGAGCGCCGTCTATGAGACGGCCGACGGGCCCGGGGAGCGCCGGCTGTCCATCTTCGGCGGGAACGTCACGGCCGCCGGCCACCCGCGGGACTTCGACGGCTTCACCAAGGGCGTGGTCATCGCCCCGGCCGGGATGCTGACCGGCGGCCCCGCCGTGGACTGGGCGGCGCGCATCCTGCCCGAGCCGCACAGCGCCGTGCTGCTGGCCGGTTACCAGGACGATTCCTCCGGCGGGCGCCGCCTGCTGCAGGACGTCCGGGAGGGGGCCGCCGAACACCTGCTGCCCGGCAACCGGCCGGTGCCGCTGCGCGCCCGGGTCCACCAGGTGCGCCTGTCGGCGCACGCCGACCGCCACGGCCTGCTGCAGATCGCCAAGGAGGTCTCCGCCCGCCAGACCATGCTGGTCCACGGCCTGCCCTTCCGCCAGCGCGCCTTCCGCGAGATCCTGCACGTCCGCCACCACCGCACCGTCGACACCCGTCCTTGGAGCTGACCTTTTCTCCGGCGGTTTTCCGGCAAAGAGCTCAACGCACGGCCGGTTGAGCGCCTTCGGCCGCCGGTTCCCGGTGGAGGCGGATGGCGGTTCTGGCGGCGGTCAGCGCGCGCAGGGCGCGGGTCAGCTCGGCGGAGTCCGGGGGACGGTCGGTGGCCTGGGAAAGGTAGTCGTCGCAGTCGCGCATCCAGCGGCGGATCACCTGCTCGCTGCGGGTCTGCTCGCGCCGGGCGGCCTCCAGGGCCATGATCCGCTGCTGTTCGGCGACGGCCGCCTGCAGCTCCCGGTCGCCGGCCAGGGCCCGGACGTCGGCCAGGGCGTACCGGCCCAGGCGATCGACGGGCAGGGCGCGCTGGGCGGCGACGCGCAGGAAGAGGCTCTTGGGCCAGCCGAGCAGCGTGGCCGCTCCCTTGGCGCCGACCGTGGCGAAACGCGGCCCCTTGCGGGCCGCCACCACCTCGGTGACCCGTTCGGGGTCGAGGGCGTCGAGGTCGTGCGGGTCATACAGTGGGCGGCCCTGGTAGCGGTGGACCACCTCCAGGTCTCCGGAGAGCACCAGCACCTCGATGTCGGCCGGTTCCACGTCCAGGCCGACGCGCACGGCCAGCCGCTGGGCGGCCTTGACCGCGCCGATCGGCGGGTCCTCCCCCAGGGCCGCCCGGATCTGAGCGGCATGCCCGGCGATCTGCTCGGCGACGGCCGCCGACCAGCGTCCGCCCTCCAGGTCGGGAGGGGGGATCAGGCCGCGTTCCCGGGCCAGGCGCATCTGCCAGCGGGCGAGATCGAGTTCGGCGGCCAGCTGCCCGAATCCATAGTCGGCCCTGGCGGCGGGTTCGGCCATGAAGTGCTCCTTTCCCGAAAAAGCCTCCACGGCGATCCTCTCCGTGACAGAACCCGGCAGGCAGCAGAAGGCGATTCTGTGGATAAGCGCACAGAAACGAACGTCTCCGGGCGTGCGGCCGCTCGGCGGCGATGAGCCCTTCCCGCTGCCGCTCCCATGGGTCAAGACGGCGGCGCCCCGGTCAGGGACGGCGGGGCGGCCCCTGCGGGCCGAGCCTTTTCGGCATGCTGTCTTCGCAGGTCAAGACGGGTGAGCCGCAGCCGGGGGCGGTGCGGGCGGCCTGGGACGCCCCGGCACCGGGCGCCATCAGTCCTCCGGTCTTCGACGCCCGAGACGGCGTGGCGAAAAAATTCAATGCGCGCGAGATTTCACCGCGCACGTGAAAGGGATTTCATCCGGTCCCCTTACGCTCATCGCAGCCGCGGCCGCCGGCTATGGCGATTTGTACGTGACCGAGGACGGCGGCAATATGGAAGCCTGCACGATCAGACCGGACGGCGAGATCCCGGTTTCCTGCAGATCTTGGGGCGGGGTTCCCCGAAGATCTGCGGGCCGGCGTTCAACCCGGCGGGAGACCGGCCGCACTTCTCCTCCCGGCGCGGCACGTCCGGGTCCTCCTCCGGAGGCGCCCTCTCCTGCGTGACCGGCCCGTCCCGGAAGTGATGGACGCAAGGAGAGACGGACCGGCCGCGCGTACGTTCTCAGCTGGGCGCGCGGCCCCGCATTGTTCAGAGCACCGAACCCCCATGCGGTCCGATAAATCCAGGTATCACCCTGATGAGTGAGAGTCTCAAAAAGGGGGAGGCCGAAGAAAACCCGGGAGTGTGGCGAAATAAACGCAGCCAGTAATCCAATCAGGACACCCGAGCGTCTCCTTCTGTGTACGATCAGCGGCCTCACGGTCACACGAAGCCACATTCAGGAAAATGAACCGCCTCATTGCACTTTCCACCGCCGCCGGGCGGTTTCTCGGCTCCCGCCGGCTCGGCCGCGGTCTGCTGGGCTGTGCCGTGGTCGCCCCCGCCGTCGTCCTCGCCGTGGGACACCTGGCCCATGCCACGACGGCGGCCCCTCCGGCGGTGCGGTGCCCCGAGGATGCGCGGTCCCTCGATGCGCAGGCCACACCGACCGGCCCGACAGCCGTCGCGGGCACCGGCCGCGACCGCAATCCGCCACCCGAGCCGCACCGCGGCGGCGACCATGCGGACCGTGAGCACCACCCTCACGGTCCCGCCGCGGTCTCTGCGCTCCCGCAGGCGGACGGCCGGGCAGAGCGCGCCGCGGCACCGCCCCCGGCGGCGCGGTCGGCCTCCACCTGGCCCACCCCCCGGCCCGCGCCCTCCGGTGAGATCACCGAAGATCCGGCGAGCCGTCCCGTGGAGCCCTCTCCCCTGCTGGGGCTGCTCATCCTGCTGCTTCCGGTGGCGGCGATCGGGCTGACGCTCCGCCGGCGGGCACCGGCCCCCGCACCGGCGATGACCGCGCGGGTCTCCGCCGCCCCGCCCGCCGCGGCACCGCCGGCGCCCCCTCCGCCCCGGCAGCGGGCCGATGGCGTCGCGCTCACCCCGTTTTGCGGCCTTCTGCTGGCGCTCGGCGGCCGGCGGGCGGCCGACCTGGCACGGCTGATCACGTTGTCGGCGCTGGAGGACGGCTCCGGCCTGGTCGTGCTGCCGCGTGCCGACGCCATGAGACTGCTGGGACTGGAGGAGGACGAGCTGCTCGACGAGCCGCCGGATGAGCTGTTCCTGCCCGGCACCCTGGATGCCGCGCTCAGCTACCTGGAGACGGAATTGCGGCTGCGCGCCAGGGGGCAGGGCTCCGGCGCGCAACCCCGCCTGCTGCTGGTGGCCGACTGCGGCGCAGAGGCCGACCGGATCGCCCGGCTGTTCGCCCGCCATCCCGGGGCGCTGTCAGCGGTGATCCTGGGCGAGTGGCCGGGCGAGCGGACCGTCGTGGACACAGACGGCCGGATCTCGGCGCCGTCCCATCTCGCCGCCCTGCTGCCGAAACAGGCGCCGGCGCTCTCCCGCGCAGAGGCCCGTCACCGGCTCGACGCCCTGCTCGCCGGCTCCCGCCGCCGGTCTCGCGGCCCTCGGCGGGGGCGGCGCCGCTGACCCGCCTCACCCCCGGGGACTCAAGCGGCGCGCCCGGGGCCGTCCGGAAACGGAAGCGGCGGGTTCCCCGGACGGCTACCGTCGAAGCCATGGACACCAGCAAGGCGGGCGACGGGATTCGGGGGTCGCTGGGCCGGGTGCTGGCGGAGGTCGCCGCCGAACGCGCCGCCCAGGACGCGTTGTGGGGAGTCCAGGAGTTCCCCGACGGCACCGGTGCCGCCTGGCGCAAGCGGGCGGAGCAGGCCCGCCGGGAGCGGGCGCAGGCCGCCTCGTCCGGTGAGGTGACCTGGCGGCACGCGCTCACCGAGGAGTTCTATGAGGCCCTGGCCGAGGAGGACCCGCAACGGCTGCGCACCGAGCTGATCCAGGTCGCCGCCGTGGCCGTGCAATGGGTGCAGTCGCTGGACCGCCGCCACGGGGTGATGCCCCACCACCCTCCGCAGCGCGGCGGGCGGACCGAGAAACTGGTGCGCGACCGGATCCCGGAGATCATCGAGTCGGCGGGCGGACGGCCGCAGACCCGCATCGCCGACGACGGCGAGTACCGGGCGCTCCTGCGGGCCAAGCTGTATGAGGAGGCCGGGGAGTACGCATCCGGCCAGGACCCGGCCGAGCTGGCCGACGTGCTGGAGGTGGTGCGGGCGCTGGCCGCCGCGCACGGGATCGACGCAGCCGAGCTGGAGCGGATGCGCGCCGCCAAGGCCGCCGAGCGGGGCGCCTTCACCGGCCGGGTGGTCTTGTGCGGTCCGGAGCGCACGGTCCCCCACGAAGAGCTGCGCACCCGGCATGCGGTGCGGGCGCTGCTGCTGGACGGTAACGGCGACCTGGTGCTGCTTCGCCGGACCAAGCCGGGCCGGCGGCCCTACTGGTCGACGCCGGGCGGCGAGATCGAGCCGCAGGACGCCGACCCGGAGGCGGCGCTGCGCCGGGAGCTGGACGAGGAGCTGGGCGCCACCGTGGGGCCGGTGCGGCAGGTGTTCGCCTATACCGAGCAGACGCTGGGCCTGCGCTACCTGAGCACCTTCTACCTGTGCCGGCTGACCGGGATGGACCTCTCCCGCCGGCACGGCCCGGAGTTCGACGACCCGTCCAAGGGCGTCTATGAGGTGGACCGGGTGCCCTGCAGCGCCGAGGCCGTGGCCGCCATCGACCTGTTCCCCGCCCCGCTGGCGGCGTACCTGCGGGCTCACGCCGAGGAGCTGCCCGGTCTGCTGCCCGCCTGAAACAGGGCCCCGGCCCGGCGCGGGCGCTCAGCGCAGGCCGGCGAACAGGTCGTCCTCCCGGGCGGGGGCGTCGATCCGGCATCGGACGCGGACGAAGTGCTCTTCGCCGAAGACGCGCAGCTGGAGCTCCTCGGGCAGTTGCAGCAGGAAGATGCTGTCGCTTTGGCTGGCGTGGGCCTGCAGGGCGCGGCGCTTGCGCTCGGCGTAGGCGGAGACGTCCAGGGACGTGGTGATCAGTTCGTCGGGGGTGCCGAAGTCCTCGGGCAGTTCCTCCTCGCCGAAGTCCCAGCCGGCCTCGGCGGCGCGGGCGGCCATCTCCTTGATCCGGCCGCGGGGGACGGCGGTGTAGTAGAGCTTGTCGGGGACGCCGCTGAGCTCGGCCGCCGCCATCGTGATGCGGTGCGCCTGGATGTGGTCGGGGTGGCCGTAGCCGCCTCGTTCGTCGTAGGTGACGACCACCTGCGGGCGGTAGCGTTCCATCAGGGCGGCCAGGCGGCGGGCGGCCTCGGCGACGGGGACGCCGGCGAACGCGCCGGGGGCGTGGTTGGCCTCCCAGCCCGCCATGCCCGAGTCCCGGTAGCCCAGCAGCTCGATGTGGCCGATGCCCAGGTGGGCGGCGGACTCGCGCAGCTCGGCCAGGCGCCGCCGGCTGACCTGCCGCTCGTCGTGGCCGGGCCGGCCGGGCTTGACTCCCCCGGGGCCGTCCCCCTGCTCGCCGTTGGTGCAGGTCACCAGGACGGTCCTGATCCCTTCTGCGCTGTAGCGGGCGAAACTGCCGCCGGTGCCGAGCACCTCGTCGTCGGGGTGGGCGTGCACGGCCATCAAGGTGAGCTCAGAGTCCATGATCCCGGTTTCCGCCAAGGAGTCGTCGGTCGCGGCTCACTGTAGCCAGCGGCGCGGACGTTCCCTGCGGCCGGGCTTTGCGATCAGGTCGCGTGCTCCTGGGAGGCGGCCTCCCGGGCCGACAGGTCGGCTGTGGTGAGCCGGATGCGGGGCGGCTCGAAGGGGAAGCGGGACTCCCCTTTGAGACCGTTGACGATCAGCAGCTCGCCCGGTTCCAGCAGCCGCCAGCCGGGGCTGTCGTCCATGGGCTCGCTGGCCACCACGTAGGCGGGGACCGCCCGGCCGGCGGCGGTCACCTCGACCGAGCCCGGCTCGTGGGCGGAGGCCAGGTGCCGGGCGCAGGTGTCGATCATGCCGCCGCCCTCGTCCTCGGGGGGCAGCACCCACAGCTCGTTGGACTCCGGGTAGCGCAGCGCCCAGATGCGGTGCGCCTCGGCGAGCACCAGGTTGAGGGAGTAGACCGGCAGCTCGGCCCCGATGCGGCGGACGGCCTCCACCAGGCCGGCGGTGGTGTCGCCGTGCCGGCGGATCTCGGCGGTGATGTAGGCGAAGACCCGCTCAGAGTCGGTCTGTCCTTCGATGAGGGCCTTGTCGGCCTCGCTCAGCCAGCTCTCCAGCACGTCCAGGCCCTTGACCACGCCGTTGTGCGCAAAGAGGCGGTCGCGCATGTGGAACGGGTGGCAGTTGTGGACGTGCACCGGGCCGGCGGAGGCGTAGCGCAGGTGCGAGACGAAGGTGTGGGAGACCACGTGACGGGCCGCCAGCACGAAGTCGCGGCTGTCGTAGGCGGGCAGCGGGGCGCGGTCGCGCACCGGCTCGTCGCCGAGTGAGAACCAGCCCAGGCCGACGCCGTGGGGCATCCGGCGGCTCTGCTCCCGAAGGCTCTGCGGGGCGTCCAGGAGCCAGAACTCCGCCTCGACCCGGGGCCCTCCCGTGGTCATCCCGAACAGTCTGCACATGCCTCTCACCTTGCCATTCGGGTGGGGATGCTCACGCCGCGCCCGGAGCCGGGCCGGCAAAGACCGCCGGATCGGGACGTCCCGGGCCGGTTGGAAAAGTGATATCACTTTGATAGTTTGCAGCTAGCAACGGAAGGAGTGCGATGAACATCGCGAGCACCCCCGATTCCCCCATGCCCGAGCCGTCGATCGGCGAACGGCCGGCCCGCGACCTGTCCGGCTGGCCGATGCTGGCGCTGACCCTGGCGCTGATCGTCGGCGGCGCGGTGGTGGTGGCGGTGACGGCCGTGAAGAAGGGGCCGGACCTCGATCCGGCGGGGATCACGCTGCTGGTGGCCGGCGGGCTGCTGATCGCGGCCGGGCTGCTGGTCGGCGCCGGGCTGACGTTCGTGGCGCCCAACGAGGCCCGCGTGCTGCAGCTGCTGGGCGCCTCCTACAGCGGCACGGTGCGCCGTGACGGGCTGCGCTGGGTCAACCCGCTGACCGTGCGGCGCAAGATCTCCACCCGGATCCGCAACCACGAGACCGGCCTGGCCAAGGTCAACGACCTGGACGGCAACCCGATCGAGATCTCGGCGGTGGTGGTCTGGCAGGTCGAGGACACCGCCCGGGCCTGTTTCGCGGTCGACGACTATGTGGAGTTCGTGGCCTTCCAGACCGAGGCGGCCGTGCGGCACATCGCCGGCAGCTTCCCCTACGACTCCGATGACCGGCTGTCGCTGCGCGAGAACGCCGACGAGATCACCGCCAAGCTGTCAGAAGAGATCAGCGCGCGGGTGGCCTCGGCGGGGGTGCGGATCATCGAGTCGCGGATCAACCAGCTGGCCTACGCTCCCGAGATCGCCCAGGCGATGCTGCGCCGCCAGCAGGCCGGCGCCGTGGTGGCCGCCCGCCAGCGCATCGTCGAGGGAGCGGTCAGCATGGTGGAGCTGGCGCTGGCCAAGCTGCAGGAGCAGGACGTGGTGGAACTGGACGAGGAACGCAAGGCCGCCATGGTCAGCAACCTGATGGTGGTACTGTGCGCCGACCGGGACGCCCAGCCGGTGGTCAACACCGGGACGCTCTATCAGTGATGCGAGTCCGTGCCCAGGGAACGCAAGAAACTCCTGCTGCGGCTCGACCCGGCCGTCTACGACGCGCTGGCGCGCTGGGCCGGTGACGAGCTGCGCAGCACCAACGCCCAGATCGAGTTCCTGCTGCGCAAGGCCCTCAAAGAGGCCGGGCGGATGCCCCGCGACGCCGGGCGGATGCGCCGGCCGGGCCGGCCGCCCAAGCCCCGGCCCGCCGAGGAGGGCGCCCCCCGCGACGAGGAGTAGCCGATGGTCAAGGTCCCCGACTCCCTGCCGGCCAGGATGTACCTGCTGGCCTACGACATGGAGCGCGGGCGGCTGACCGCCCGTGACCGGCTGGGGATGCTGCTGCGCGCCGCCGCGCTCACCGAGCTCTACCTGGACGGCCGGCTGGTCGGCGAAAAGCGCCCGGCCCTGGGCACCCCCGGCGACGACCCCTATGGGCTGCTGGCGCAGATCGGCTCCTCCCGCCCCCGGCGCTGGCAGTACTGGATCGGCCGGGACGGGCGGGCGATGGTCCGCGCCGTGCAGGCGGAGCTGGAGTCCGGCGGCTGGATCCGGGTGCGCTCCCGCCGCCTGCTGGGGGTGCTGCCCGTCCGGCGCGTGGAGGTGCGCGACCCCAGGGTGGTCAAGGACCTGTGGGGGCGGGCCTCGGCGGCGCTGCGCGGCCGGCCGGTGGCGCATCTCAACAGCTATGACGCGGCGACCATGGCGCTGGCGGCGGCCGGGCGGCTGCGCACCGTGATCGCCCGGGACGAGCAGCGCCGCCACCGCGAGCGGATCGCGGCGCTGACCGCCCGGTCCGGCCCGGCCGTGCCCGCGCTGCGCCGCGCCCTGGAGAGCCGGAACGCGACGATGGCCGTCACGGGCTGACCGTCTGCGGGCCGTGCGCGATCCCCTGCCGTTCCGGATTCCCGGCGGGTGCGGCTGCCGGGGCGACTTGTCCAGCGGCGTCCGGTAGCGGTCAGGGGATCGTGATGTGGCTGTCGGGGAGCAGGCCGGCGCGGGCCCACAGGGTGCGGCCCCGGCCGTCCAGGAAGCCGACCTCGTCGAAGAAGCGGGTGCAGCGCCGCATGGCCCACGCCCACACGGCGCGGCGGTGCGGGCTGGTGGCGGCGGCCCGCCGGGCCTCCTTGGGGTCCAGCCCCACCTCCGCGTAGATGGCGGGGTGGATGAGGGTGGCCTGGATGAAGGAGACGAAGCGGGCGATGCCGGCGGCGGCGAGGCGGCGGCGCAGCGGGGAGGCGGTGGCGATGTGCCGCTTGAGCTCTTCCTGGGCGTACCTGATGTGCCGGGCCTCCTCGATGACGTGGATGCGGGAGACCTGCCGCACGATGGGCTGGATCTCCTCGTCCGCCATGGCGACCCGCTGCAGGGAGTCGGTGAACTCCTCCACCACCAAGATCCCGGCGAACATGTGCAGCGGCATGTAGGGCGCGCCGGCGGACAGTTTGCCGAAGTGGTAGGCCACCGGGTGCGGCCGGCGGGTGCGCAGCCCGAAGGTGCGCACCATGCGGCCGAACATGATGGAGTGCCGGCACTCGTCGGCGATCTCGGTGAGCGCGTAGGCGGTGTGGTTGCTGTCGTAGCGGAACCGGTAGGCGGTCTTGACCAGGATGTGCATCAGCAGCAGCTCGGCCCAGATGCCGAAGGAGGCGATCTCGGCGACCTCCCGCTTGGACAGCTCCACCCGCTGCCGGTGCGTCATCTGATCCCACAGCGGCGTCTCATACAGCGACACCAGCTGCGGCGGCATGTAGAAGCGGTCCGGGTCCTGGGGAGCGTCCCAATCGACGTCGGTGTCGGGGTTGAAGGAGTGCTTGCGGGAGATCTTGATCAGCCGTTCGGCGACCGGTTCCCGTTCGGTCAGCTCGATGGTGTGATCGCCGTTCTTGCACCGCACCACCGCGGTGCGCGACGCGGTCTGGACGCCCATCCGACTCCTCCAGTCCTTGCCGACTTACGGCGTAAGTGTGGCACTTACGGCGTAAGTCGGCAAGGTTCTGCCGAGGCGTTCCGGGCGCGTAACGTGTGCATACGGGCGCGCGCGAACCGACCGCGTCCCGCGGCGAGCACTGGCGAAAGGCGGCAGGTGGCGGAGCAGACGAGCGGCGGCACCCTCCCGGTGGACGGGCGCGTGCCACTGACCTACGACCGGATCATCCGCACCGCGATCGAGCTGATCGAACGGGAGGGCGAACAGGCCCTGTCCATGCGCCGGGTCGGGGGCGAGCTGGGCGTGGCCGCCATGTCGCTGTACAACCACGTGTCCGGCAAAGAGGCCATCTTGGACGGGGTCGCCGACCGGATCCTGGCCGGGCTGGAACTGGAGGCCGACCCCGAGGCCGACTGGCGCGACCAGATCCGCGCGCTGGCCCACGCCTTCCGCCGCATCGCCCATGAGCACCCGCGTTCGATGTCGGTGGTGCTCTCCCGGCCGGCGGTCTGGACGAGCAGCCTGCCGGTGATCGAGCGGATGCTGACCATCGCCGAGCTGGCCGGGCTGGAACGGCGGACCGCGGTGCGCGTGATGCGGCTGTTCATGTCGTATGTGATGGGCACGCTGATGCGCGAGGAGGGCATGGCCAACACCCTGCGGCACATCGCCCAGGACGGGGCGCGCGCCGCCGAGCTGGTGGACCCCGCGGCCTTCCCGCACGTGGTGCAGTCCGCCTGCGAGCTGCTCAGCTCCGACTTCGACGCCGACTTCGACTTCGGGCTGGAGCTGCTGATCGCCGCCATCGAGCGCCTGCCGCGCACCCCCCGCTGAACCCGGCCGCCGGGCCGGCTCGTACCCGTGGGCAGCCGACCCGGAAGGGGGCCACCGCCATGATCTGCCTGAGCAGGCTGGGCAGGTTCCACCTGCACCGTCCCGCACTGCGCGGACCCGCCGAGCGCGTGCTGATCGAGATCTGGCCGACCGGCCTGACCGGCCTGGCGCTCAACGGGTACCCCGAGCCGCCGGCCGGGCCGGTCCGGCGCTGGTCGATGCGTCCCTACCGGGCCGTGCGGTACCTGGTGCCGGCCCCGCGCAAGCCCGCCCCGGCCGGGCGGGCGCGGGCCGCCTGACAGGACGCCGGCGCGGCGGGAAAATCATTGGCCCGCCGCGCCGGCGGAACGCTAGCGTGCCCGGCATGGAACCGCCCGGACGCTTGCTCAACGTCATCGATGTGGAGGCCACCTGCTGGGAGGGCTCCCCGCCGGACGGCCAGGTCAGCGAGATCATCGAGATCGGGTTGTGCGTCGTGGACCTGGCGGCGTGCAAGCGGGTCGCGCGGCACGGCATCCTGGTGCGGCCGGAGCGCTCGTCGGTGAGCCCGTTCTGCACCGAGCTGACCGGCTGGACGCAGCAGGAGGTGGAACGCGGGGTCACCCTCGCCGAGGCCTGCCGGATCCTGGAACGCGAGCACTGCGCACGGTCACGGCCGTGGGCGAGCTGGGGCGACTACGACCGCAAGCAGTTCGAGCGGCAGTGCGCGGCGGGGCAGGCCGACTACCCCTTCGGCGCCCGGCACATCAACGCCAAGGCGGTGTTCACCGAGGTCTACGGGTTGCGGCGCAGGCCGGGCATGGCGCAGGCGCTGCAGATCGCGGGGCTGCCGCTGGAGGGCCGGCACCACCGGGGCGTCGACGACGCCTGGAACATCGCCGCACTGGTGCTGGACATCGCGGCGCGCGGCGCCTGGCCCGACCCGGCGGACGCCGTGCCGGCCTGAGCGGGGCCGGTCGGGCTTTTCCGCACGGGCCGGGCCGGCCGGCACGTCGGGCAGGGCGCGCTACGGCAGCAGAGCGGCGCTGCCGTCGGGGAAGAGCAGCTTGCGGGTGGGCAGCGGGATCTGGATGTCCTCTTCCCGGAAGCGGGCGTGCAGCCGCTTGATGAACTCGTGCTTGACCACGAACTGGTCGGCGAACTGGCGGACCCGCAAGATCACCGTGAAGTCGATGCTGGACTCGCCGAAGGTGTGGAAGCGCACCAGCGGCTCATGGTCGGGCACGCCGCCTTCGACCTGGGTCATCACCTCGCGGCCGACCTCGATGGCGACCTTCTCCACGTGCGCCAGGTCGCTTTCATAGCCGACCTTGGCCTGGATCAGGACGCTCATGTCCGGGTCGGGACCGTGGAAGTTGGTCAAGATGGCGTCGGCGAAGCGGGCGTTGGGGATCACCACCAGGTTGTCGGCGAGGGTCTGGATGGTGGTCTTGCGCCAGTTGATGTCGACGACGCTGCCCTCCTCCCCCGTGCTGAGGCGGACGAAGTCGCCGGGCACCACGGTCTTGGAGGCCAGGATGTGCACCCCGGCGAACAGGTTGGCCAGGGTGTCCTGCAGTGCCAGCGCCACGGCCAGACCGCCCACGCCCAGGGCGGTGAGCATCGGGGTGATGGACAGGCCCATGCTCTGCAGCAGCACCAGCACGCCCACCACCAGCACCACCGCGCGGGTGATGTTGGCGAAGATGGTGACCGACTGGGCGACGCCGGAACGGGCCAGCACGATCGAGGTGACCACCCCGGCCGCCAGGCGGGCGCTGGCCAGCGTCACCGCCAGGATGATCACGGAGACCAGGATCGAGCCGATCACCTGGCGGGTGCCGGGCTGGAACCGCACGATCAGCACCGCCGCCCACAGGCCCGCCACGGTGGTCAGCACCACCGCCAGGTCGCACAAAAGCCGGGCCAGCAGATCGTCCCAGACCCATTTGGTGTTCTCGGCCCGCCGGATCAGCCGTTTGAGCAGCATCCGCAGCGCGATGCCGAGCACCACGGCCGACACCACCACCACGGCGCCGACCAGGACTCGTCCCCATTCCACCGGATCAGGCACGTTCGTCCGTTCTATTCAAATGTTCGGGATTGTCGGTCGGGTCTGATCGTAGCGATCAATCCCCGGTCAGATGGGCGGGTTCACTTTGCCGGAAAAGTGAGTGAGCACCGTGGGCAAGGGGCGCTTCCACCGCGGGTGACATGCCTGAATAGCCTGGCGGTATGGAGGGGTTGGGGCTGATGCGCCGGCTGGGGGCCGGCGCGCTGCGGCTGCCGCACGGCCCGTACCGGGTGAGGGTGCACCGGGACCTGGAGGTCCCCGCGCCGGACGGGGTGACGCTGCTGGCCGACCGGTACGCACCGCAGGGGCTGGACCGTCCACCGGTCATCTTGGTGCGCTCCCCGTATGGGCGGCGCGGGCCGTTCGGGCTGATGTGCGGGTACGTGTTCGCCACCCACGGGTTCCAGACGGTGGTGCAGAGCGTCCGCGGCGGGTTCGGCTCCGGCGGGGCGTTCGAGCCGCTGGACGAGCGCGAGGACGGGCTGGCGACGGTGGCCTGGCTGAAGGCCCAGCCGTGGTTCGGCGGCGCGTTCGCCATGCACGGCCCCAGCTATCTGGGCTATGTGCAGTGGGCGGTGGCCGCGGACGCCGGGCCGGAGCTGAAGGCCTTGTCGATGCAGGTGACGGCCTCGCAGTTCCGGGATGCGATCAATCTGGGCGGCGGGTTCGCCCTGGAGTCCACGCTGACCTGGGTGGATCTGACCACCCGCATCCAGCGGCCGCTGTCGGGGCTGGTCGCCGGGGTGCTCTCGCCGCGCCGGGCCCGGCGGGCGGCATTGTCGGGCCGTCCGCTGGCCGAGCTGGACGCGCTGGCCACCGGGGCGCCGGTGCGGTTCTTCCAGGACCTGCTGGCCAACGGCCCCGACACCCCGTTCTGGCACAAGCGGGACTTCAGCCGGGCGGTGGGGCGGGTGCAGGCCCCGGTGAACATGACCGGCGGCTGGTATGACGTGTTCCTGCCCTGGCAGCTGGAGGACTACGCGGCGCTGCGGGCGGCCGGACGCAACCCGCACCTGACCATCGGCCCGTGGTGGCATTCGGATCCACGGCTGACGCGCCACTCCATGCGCGACTCGCTGCAGTGGTTCCGCGCCCACCTGCTCGGCGACCGCTCCGAGATGCGCCGGGACCCGGTGCGGCTTTACATCACCGGCTCCGGGGAGTGGCGGGACTTCCCCCACTGGCCGGTGCCCGGGATCGACGAGCAGCGCTGGCACCTGCAGCCCGGCGGCGGGCTGTCCCCCGACGGGCCGCCGCAGAGCCCGCCCGACTCCTACCGGTACGACCCGATGCACCCCACCCCGTGCATCAGCGGCCCCTCGCTGCTGGGCGACTGCTCCCCCGCCGACCAGCGCCGCCTGGAGGCCCGCCGCGACGTGCTGGTCTACACCTCCCCGCCGCTTTCCAAGGGGCTGGAGATCATCGGGCCGATCCGCGCGGAACTGCATGTGCGCTCCGACCGGGCGCACGCCGACTTCGTGGTGCGGCTGTGCGACGTGGCCCCCGACGGGGTGTCGCTGAACCTGTGCGAGGGCGTGCGCCGGGTGCGCCCGGGGGTGGGCGAGACCGACGGCGAGGGCGTCTGCAAGATCACGGTGGATCTGTGGCCGGCCGGGCACCGGTTCCGCCCCGGGCACCGGCTGCGCGTGCACGTGGCCGGCGGCGCCTACCCCCGGGTGGCCCGCAATTCCGGCACCGGCGAGCCGCTGGGCGCGGAGACGGCCTGGCTGGCCGCCCGCCACGAGGTCTTCCACGACCCCGGCCGCCCTTCGGCGATCATCCTGCCGGTGCTGCGCTGAGACCGGCCCGGCGCCGGTCAGCCGCGACGGCGGCGAAGGGCCTCCAGAGCGCGGTCGGCGTGGACGCTCATGCGGATCTCGCTTTTGACGATCTCGATGATGCGGCGGTCGGTGTCGATCACGAACGTCCGGCGCTTGGTGGGGGCCAGCGCGAAGCCGCGGCGGACGCCGAAGCGGCGGGCGACGGTGCCGTCCTCATCGCTGAGCAGGGGGTAGCCGAGGGAGTGCTTGCCGCTGAACTCGCGCTGCTTGCTCACCGGGTCGGCGCTGATGCCGACCGGCTGGGCGCCCAGCTCGGCGAACTCGGCGGCCAGGTCGCGGAAATGGCAGGCCTCGGCGGTGCAGCCCGGCGTCATCGCCGCCGGGTAGAAGAACAGCACGACGGGACCACCGGCCAGCAGGCCGCTGAGGGAACGGAGGGTGCCCTGCTCGTCGGGGAGCTCGAAGTCCTCCACCACATCACCGATCTTCATGGACGTCAGTATTCCCTTATCGGCACTCGGCCGACAGGGCGGCCCCCGCGTCCTGCAGCAGCCCGGCGATGTCCTGCGGCGACCAGTGCTCCCGGGCGCCGGGGCAGGCGGCCAGGTAGGAGGCGGCCCGCTCGGCCGGCCAGCCGTGCGCCTGGCGCAGGCCGCGGCCGAGCATCCGCAGGTAAGGAGCGGAGGGGGCGTTCAGATCGGCCCGCAGCGCGCCGTGCGGGGCGGTGAAGGTCAGCATCGGGTGCCCGTCGCACTCGCCGACCCGCAGGATCGTCTCATAGCGGCCGGGGCCGAGGCGCTGCCGCCCGGTGCGCAGCGCCTCCGACAGGTCCAGGTCGGCGCCGACCCGGCGGCGCATCTCCTGGGCGAGGACGTCGGCGAACTGCCCGACCGTCAGCAGGTAGGCGCGGGCGGCGGTGCGGGCCGGCAGTTGCGGGTCGTAGAAGGCCATGCCGCCGCCCCAGGTCTGCGAGGTGTGGGCGAAGTAGATGCCGCCGGGCAGCGTCAGCGCCCGCTCGGCCCGGGCCGGGGTGGCGTCGCGGCAGCCGGTGTAGTGGCGGGCGGCGCCCTCGGGCCGTCCCCCGGCCAGGTAGCACTGAAACCGTTCGCGCGCCAGATTCGACCCGTAGGCCACGTACCAGACCCTGCCGTTCACCCCTTCAGTATGGCCGCCGGGTCCGACATTTCCCCGTGTGCGCGGCGGCCCGGTATGTGTGGTCTTCCCCCTGCTCAGGACATCAATACGACAGGCACCGATCACCCTGAGCGTCGAAAAGATCCCGAGTTCACATGTTTGGTGGAGAAGTGGCTTGGATACAACGATCACCGTGGGTGTCTAAGACGCAGATACCTCCTGGTTCCATTCCTGTGCGATCCCGGAGGCCGCGTCATGCCCTCGTCCCTGAACCTAGCGCTTGTCTCATTGGCCGATCTGACGGGCGATTCGGCAAGCGCCGGCGTCCACTCCATTCACGTGCTGGAGTTGGCCCGCGCATTGGGCGGGCAGGGCCATCGAGTGACCGTCTACACCCGGCGCACCACCGAGAGCGGACGCCCCCGGACCAGGCTCGGCGCGGGCGCCACGCTCGAACAGATCACCGCGGGCCCCGCCCGGCCGCTGCCGGAGGCCCATCTGCTGCCGCACATCCGGGCGTTCACCGACGAGCTGAGCCGCCGGCTGGCGCAGCAACGCAACCGGCCCGACCTGGTGCACGCGCACGGCTGGCTGGGCGGGCTGGCCGCCTACGCCGCGCTGCAGGACACCGGGCTGCCGCTGGTGCAGTCCTTCCACGGCCTGGGCGTGGTGGAAAGCCGCCGGCCCGGCGGGCGGCGCACCGTGCACCCGGCCCGCATCCGGATCGAACGGGCGCTGGGCCGCGGCGCCGACACGGTGCTGGCCGGCTGTGAACACGAGGCCGACGAACTGGTGCGCATGGGCGTGGCGCGGCCCCGGATCTGCGTGGTGCCCTACGGCGTGGACTGCGAGCGGTTCCGCCAGACGGGCCCGACGATGCTGCGGGGGCGGCGCCCCCGGCTGGTGCTGGTCGGCAACGACCTGGACAACGCCGGCGCGGCGGTGGCCGTGCGGGCACTGGCGCACGTCCCCGAGGCCGAGCTGGTGGTGGCCGGCGGCCCGGCCCGCGAGGACCTGGAAAGCGACCCCACCGTGCACCGGCTGCGCACCCTGGCCAAGGAGCTGGACGTGGCCGACCGCACGCTGTTTTTGGGCCGGCTGCCCCGCAAGGACGTCCCCAAGCTGCTGCGCACCGCCCGGCTGGCGCTGTGCCTGGCCCCGCACCAGCCCTCGGGGATGGTGCCGCTGGAGGCCATGGCCTGCGGCGTGCCGGTGGTCGCGGTGCCGACCGGCTCCGGCGCCGACAGCGTGCTGGACGGCGTCACCGGGCTGCACGTGCCGCCCGGCCAGCCGGTGACCCTGGGACGGGCGCTGCGCCGGCTGCTGGCCGAGGAGACCACGCTGTCGGCGTGGGCCATCGCCGCCGCCGACCGCGCCCACTCCCGCTACGCCTGGGAGCGGATCGCCGCCGAGACCGTGCGCTGCTACAGCGCGCTGCTGCCCGAGCCGGAGCCCGAGCCCGCCGAGCGGCACGCCGAGGAACCGGTGGGCGCCGGCGTCTGAGCGCCCCGCCCGGCCGCGCTCAGGTGGGCACGTGCAGGGCGCGCTGGATCTCCCCCAGCACCTCGGCCTGCCGCGGGACCAGGTAGAAGTGGTCGCCCGGCAGAACCTTCAAGGCGAAGGGGCCATCGGTGGCCTCGGCCCAGGCGGCGGCCCGCTCCCGGTCCACGTGCGGGTCGGCGTCGCCGATGATCGCGGTGATCGGGACCGAGGGGTTGGGCCCGGGCCGGCGCTGATAGTTCTCGATCAGCCGGAAGTCGTTGCGCACATACGGCAGCACCAGCTCGCGCATCTCCGGGTCGGCCAGCACCTCGGCGTCGCTGCCGCCCAGCTCGGTCAGCGCCGCCACCACCCCCTCATCGTCCCGGTCGGCGACGCGGTCCTCATCGGCCAGGTCGCGGCGGTGCGGGGGGCGGGCGCCGGAGGCGAACAGGTGCGTGGGCGGCACGCCGCGCTCCTCCAGCAGGCGGGCGGTCTCATAGGCCAGCACGGCGCCCATGCTGTGCCCGAACAGGGCGGTGGGCCGGTCCATCAGCGGCACCAGCGCCCCGGCGATGAGCCGGGCCAGCCGGTGGGCGTCGTCGATCATGGGCTCGGCGAGCCGGTCGGCCCGGCCGGGGTACTGCACGGCGTGCACCTCGATCGCCGCGCTCAGCTCCTTGCCCCAGGAGCGGTAGGTCACCGCCGAACCGCCGGCGTGCGGGAAGCAGATCAGCCGCAGCGACGCCCACGGCCGGCTCTCCGGGCAGCGGAACCAGTTCACGGCCGGCCCCCCGCCTTGCGGACGCGCCTCAAGCCGAGCCCTCCATGGCCTCGATCAGGCTCTTGGGCCGCATGTCGGTCCAGTTGGCCTCCACGAACTCCAGGCACGCCTGGCGGGTGTCGGCGCTCTTGGCCACCGTCCAGCCGGCGGGGACCTCGGCGAACGACGGCCACAGCGAGTACTGGCCCTCGTCGTTGACCAGCACCAGGAACGTGCCGTCGGGGTCCTCGAACGGGTTGCTCATCCGGGGGTTCCTTTCGGGGTCTTGGGGCAAGGTTAATCGGTCAGCGTGAGTGCAGCTTGCCGAGCCGGGCGGCCAGCACCGCGCCGATCTCGGCCGCCGGCCCCGGCTCCATCAGCAGATGGTGCTCGACGTCGATCGGGTAGTCCTCGATCTGGCCGTCGGTGACCGGCTGCCAGTTCTCGCGGGCGGTGGGCGCCCCGTCCGGACGGCCCTGCGTGGCGGTGAAGAACACGATGTCGCCGCGGAAGCGGCCGGGCCGGTACTCCTCGGCGCAGCGCAGCCCGTTCTCGTAGTTGCGGTACAGCTTGAGCAGGTCGTCCTCGTCCAACGTGGCGAAGGCGTCGCCGCGCTCCCTGATGACCTGCATGATGCGGTCCATGTCGGGGGTGCCGTCGGCCTTCATCCCGGCGTCGATCCCGGCGGCCTCCAGCAGCTCCGGCAGCACCTCGCGTTTTTCGGAGTTCAGGTCCTGGCTGTGGTAGGAGTCGATCAGCGCCAGCAGGGCGACCTCCTCCCCGTCGGCCTGCAGCCGGCAGGCCATCTCGTAGGCGATCAGGCCGCCCAGCGACCAGCCGGCCAGGTGGTAGGGGCCGTGCGGCTGGACGGTGCGGATCTGCTCCAGGTAGTCGGCGGCCATCGCGTTCACCGACTCCGGCAGCGTCCCGGAGGTGAAGACGCGCGCCTGCAGCCCGTAGATCGGCTGCTCGGGTCCCAGGTGCCGCTGGAACTGGAAGTACGGCCAGGCCAGCCCGCCGGCGGGGTGGACGAAGAACAGCGGCGGGCGCGACCCGGTGGCGCGGATCGGCAGCAGCACCTCCAGGCTGGGGGCGTCCTGCTCGGTGGAGTCCCCGGCCCGTGCCAGCGCCTCGACGGTCTGGTGGGTGAACACATCGCGCGGCGACAGCTCCAGCCCCGCCTGCCGGGCGCGGGTGGCCAGCCGCATCGCGGCGATGCTGTCGCCGCCCAGGTCGAAGAAGCTGACGTCGGCGCCGACCTTCTCCACGCCCAGGACCTCGGCGAACAGGGAGCACAGCAGCTCCTCCCGCACGCCCTGGGGCGGGCGCCCGCCCAGCAGCTCGCCGTAGTCGGGGACGGGCAGGGCGCGGCGGTCCAGCTTGCCGTTGGCGTTGGTGGGCAGCGTCTCCAGCGGCACGATCGCGGCGGGCACCATGTACTCCGGCAGCGATTCGGCCGCGTGGCGGCGCAGCTCGGCCGGGTCGACCCGGCGGCCGGCGACCGGGACCACATAGCCGACCAGCCGTTTGTCGCCGGGCCGGTCCTCGCGGGCGATCACCGCGACGTTGGCCACGTCGGGGTGGCCGGCCAGCACCGATTCGATCTCGCCCAGCTCGATCCGGAAGCCGCGGATCTTGACCTGGAAGTCGGCGCGGTCGATGTACTCCAGCATCCCGTCCGGCCGCCACCGCACCAGGTCGCCGGTGCGGTACATGCGCTCGCCGGGCGCGCCGAACGGGTTGGCGACGTAGCGTTCGGCGGTCAGGCCGGGCCGGCCGAAGTAGCCGCGGCCCAGCCCGGCCCCGGCCACATAGGCCTCGCCGACCACGCCCGGCGGCACCGGCTGCAGGTTCTCGTCCAGCACGTACACGCGCATGTTGTCGATGGGACGGCCGAGGAGGGCGACCTGCTCGCCGCGCTCCAGGATCTCCCGCATCGACAGGACGGTGGTGTAGGTGGTGGCCTCGGTGGGGCCGTAGACGTTGCCGACCCGGGTGTCGGGGCAGGCCCGCAGCACCTTGCGCATGGCGGTCACCGAGCCGGCCTCGCCGCCGGTCAGCACCTCCCGCAGGCCGGCGAAGGCGCCCGGCCGTTCCTCGGCCACCAGGTTGAACAGGGTGGTGGTGATGAACAGGCCGGTGACCTGCTCGGCGGTGATGATGCGTTCGAGGGCGGCGGCGTCCACCTCACCGGGCGGGGCGATGACGACGGTGCCGCCGGCCAGCAGCGGCACCCACAGCTCGTAGGTGGAGGCGTCGAAGGCGTGCGCCGAGTGGCACAGGACGCGGTCGTGGGCGCCGTCGCGCATGGTGGCGTCCAGCGCCAGGTCCACCACGTCGCGGTGGCGGACCGCCACGCCCTTGGGCAGCCCGGTGGAGCCGGAGGTGAACAGCACGTAGGCGGCCTGCTCGGGGTGGCAGGCGACGCCGGGATCGGTGGCGGGCAGGCCGGCCAGGGCCGCTTCGTCGTCGACCAGGACGACCCGGGCGGAGTGCTCGACCTCCCGCCGGGCCATGGCGCGGTCCAGCAGCAGCACCGGCGCCCCGGTCTCCCGGATCGCCCAGGCGATGCGGTCGGGCGGGTAGCTGTGGTGGATGGGCGCGTACACCCCGCCGGCCTTGAGGATCGCCAGCGTGGCCACCACCACGTGCGCCGAGCGCTCCACCATCATCGCCACCGGGGTCTCCGGCCGCACCCCCAGCCCGATCAGGCGGTGCGCCAGGCGGTTGGCGCGTTCGTCCAGTTCGGCGTAGGTGATGGAGCGTCCCCGCAGCTCCCCGTCCTCGACGGTCAGCTCGCGCAGCGCGACGGCGTCCGGGGTGGCGGCCACGTGGCGGGCGAACCGTTCGAGGATGGTCTGCGGACCCTCCGGGCGCGGCACGACCGGCCCCTGCCAGGCGGCCAGCAGGCGCCGGCGTTCCTCCTCGTCCAGGATGTCGATGGCGGCGACCGGCTGGTCGGGCCGGCGGGCGATGGCCTCCAGGATGCGGCGCAGCCGGCGCATGATCTGCTCGGCGTCCCGGTCGCCGAACACTTCCGGACGGTGGTCCAGCCGCAGCGACAGCTGCTCGCCGGGCACCGCGGCCAGCGCCAGCGGGTAGTGGGAGGCGTCGTGGCCGCCGGTGCCGCGCACCCGCAGCCCGCCCAGGTCGGTGCCGTCGGCCTCGGGGTCGAACGGGTAGTTCTCCAGCACCGTCATGGTGTCGAACAGGGCGCCGAGCCCGCTCAGCCGCTGGATGTCGGCCAGCCCCAGGTGGTGGTGGGGCATCAGGTCGGCCTGCTCGCGCTGCAGCCGGCGCAGCGCCTCGGCGATGGTGTCGCCGGGACGCACCCGCACCCGCACCGGGATGGTGTTGATGAACAGGCCGATCATCTGCTCCACGCCGGGCAGCTCCGGCGGGCGGCCGGAGACCGCCACGCCGAACACCACGTCGCTGCGGCCGGTCAGCCGCCCCACCAGCAGCCCCCAGGCCAGTTGCAGGATCGTGCTGAGCGTGACGCCGTGGGCCTTGGCGCACTCGGTGATCGCGGCGGTGAGGTCCGCGTCCAGCTTGATGTGCAGCTTGTGCGGGACGGACGGTTCCCCGCCGGCGGCGTGCGGGGCGACGAGGGTGGGCTCCTCCAGCCCGGCCAGCGCCCGCCGCCAGGCGTCCTCGGCGGCGGCGCGGTCCTGCCGGGCGACCCAGGCCAGGTAGTTCTTGTAGGGGGTGGGGCGGGGCAGGCCCGTGTCGTCGCCGCCGGCCACATACAGCGCGAACAGCTCGGTCTGCAGGATCGGGGTGGACCAGCCGTCCAGCAGGATGTGGTGGTTGGTGAAGATCAGCCGGTGCCGGTCGGGGGCCAGTTTGACCAGCAGGAACCGCAGCAGCGGCGGGCGGGTCATGTCCCAGGGGCGGGCGCGTTCGGCATCGGCCAGCACCGCGGCCTGCGCCTCGGCCTGCTCAAGCGGCAGGTGCGACAGGTCCCGCTCCTGCCAGGGCAGCTTCACCTGGCGGTGCACGAGCTGGACGGGCGAGCCCTCCTTGCGCTGCCGGAAGCTGGTGCGCAGATTGGGGTGGCGGCGCAGCAGCGTGGCGACCGACCGGCGCAGCGCGGCCACATCCAGCTTCCCTTCCAGGTCCAACACGCCCTGGGCGGTGTAGACGTCGCCGGCCTCGTCGTAGAGGGCGTGGAAGAACAGGCCCTGCTGGAGGGGCGACAGCGGCAGGATGTCCTCGAGCTGCGACTGCCGGGCCTGCTTCGGCTGGGTCATTGCTCCAACTCCCAATCGTCCAGCTCGGCTTCGAATTCGTCGATCTCGTCCTGGGTGAGGTCCACCAGCGACAGGTCCGAGGGGGTGAACCCGCCGGCGCCCTCGGTGGAGGCGTGCGCCACCAGGCCCCGCAAGGCCTCGAACCACGCCTCGGCCAGGGCGCGGACCTGTTCTTCGGCCAGCAGGTCCCCCGGCCAGATCCAGGTGGCGTGCAGCTGCGGGCCGGTGGGCAGGTCGCGGGTGTGGGCGCTGATCTCCAGGACGTGCGGCATGGCCAGGCCGGGGTTCTGCCCGGGGCCGAGGGCCTCGGCCTCGTCGGGGGCGGCCGGGCTCCAGTCGGCGGCCTGCCCGCCGTCGTCGGCGGTGACCCGGCCCAGGTAGTTGAAGGCGATCTGGGGGCGGGGCAGGCCGGCCAGCTTCTCGGCGGTGGCCGGGTTGAGGTGGCGCAGCAGGCCGTAGCCGATGCCGTTGTCGGGGGTCTCCCGCAGCTGCTCCTTGACCGTCTTCAGCGCGGTGCCGACCTGCGGGCCGCCGGTGCGGACCTCCTCCCAGTCGACGGGTCCGGGGTCCAGGCGCACCGGGCTGATGGAGGTGAACCAGCCGGCGGTGCGGGACAGGTCCACGCCGGGGAAGATCTCCTCGCGGCCGTGTCCCTCCAGGTTGACCAGGACGGCGGTCTGCGCGCCGGGGCGGCGGTGGGCGACGGCCAGCGCCAGCCCGGTCAGCAGCACGTCGTTGACGCGGCCGTGGTAGGCGGCCGGGACGGTGGTCAGCAGCGGCTCGGTGACCTCCGGCGGCAGCGTCAAGGTGAGCTGCCGGGCGCTGCCGAAGGTGTCGACGTCCGGGTCCAGGGGACGGTCGCCCAGCTGCGGATCGGGGGTGCGGCCGATCTCGAGCCAGGTGTCCAGTTCGGCGACGCGTCCCGGGTCGGTGGCCTCGGCGACCAGGCGCTGCGCCCAGCGGCGGAAGGAGGTGCCGACCGGTTCCAGGCGCGGGGTCTGCCCGGCGGCGATGGCGGCCCAGGCGGTGACCAGGTCGGGCAGCAGGATCCGCCACGACACCCCGTCCACCACCAGGTGGTGCAGGGTGAGCAGGAGGCGCCCCTGGGCGGTGGGCCCGGCGTCGAAGTGGACGAGCTGGGCCATGATGCCCGCATCCGGGCGCAGCCGGGAGCGGGCGGCGGCGCCTTCCTCGGCGAGGACGGCCTTGAGCGCCTCGCCGTCCAGGCCGGCGACGTCCACCCGGCGGACCAGGGCGGCGGCGTCGACGGTTCCCGGTTCGGTGATCTCGAAGCCGTCGCCGGTGACGCGCAGGCGGAGCATGTCGTGGTGGTCCAGGACGGTCTGCAGCGCACCGGTCAGGTGGCCGAGGT
>ERZ777003.649-NODE-649-length-65085-cov-15.277118_pt1 | contig 65085 bp, 52 predicted proteins | sample MGYA00374956_ERZ777003 | MGnify/ENA primary metagenome ERZ777003 (study PRJEB29302, sample SAMN06268252) | bioreactor metagenome | isolation source: Joint BioEnergy Institute, California, USA | place: USA:Joint BioEnergy Institute, California, USA | collected...
CTGGGGCGAGCGCGCGCTGGGCTTGGGGAAGGGAAGCCGTCGTCTGCTATTTCGCCCGTTGTCATGCTCCTGTTGTGCCGAGCGCCGAGGCCGCACCGCCTGAGGCGAGCGCACGCTGAACACATATGGAGAAACGCCAATGTACGACGTACTCGTTCTCGGCGAGCTGAACGCCGACCTGATCCTGCAGGGGGATGTTGAGCCGGCCTGGGCGCAGGCCGAGAAGCTGCTGGACGACGCGAGCTTCGTGCTCGGGGGCTCCTCGGCGATCTTCGCCTGCGGCGTCGCGCGGCTCGGCCTGCGCGTGGCGTTCGCCGGCGTGATCGGCGACGACATGGTCGGGCAGTTCTGCCGCGCCGAGCTCGAGCGGGCCGGCGTGGACACCGTCGGCGTGGTGGTGGACCCGGACCTCAAGACCGGGATGACGGTCATCCTGCAGCGGCCGGACGACCGCGCGATGCTGACCTACGCCGGGGCGATCGCGGCGCTCACGCCCGAGCACATCGACCCCGCCCTGCTGCGCCGGGCGCGCCACGTGCACGTCGGCAGCTACTTCCTGCAGACGGCGCTGCAGCCGGGCCTCCCCGAGCTGTTCGCCGAGGCGCGCGGGCACGGCGCGACGACGTCGCTCGACACCAACTGGGACCCCTCCGAGCGGTGGGCGGGGCTGGAGAAGCTGCTGGCGGTGACCGACATCCTGCTGCCGAACGAGGCCGAGGCGTGCGCGCTGGCCGGCGCCGACGACTGGGAGAGGGCGCTGGAGCTGCTCGCAGCGCGCGTGCCGACCGTCGCCGTGAAGCGCGGGGGCGCGGGGGCGTCCGCGGTGCGCGGCGGCGAGCGGGTGGACGTCGCCGCGCCGCCGGTGCGCGTCGTCGACGCCGTCGGGGCGGGGGACAGCTTCGACGCCGGCTTCGTGTGCGGGGCGCTGGCGGGCTGGCCGCTGGAGCGCACCCTCAGGCTGGCGGTGGCCTGCGGCGCGCTCTCAACTCAGGCGGCGGGGGGTACGGCGGCGCAGCCGACGCTGGAGGAGGCGCTGGCGTTCCTTGGAGCGGAGTAGCGATTCCCCGGCGGGGCGCTACTCCGCGTCCAGCTGAGCGGCCGGGGCGGCGGGCTTGCGCGCCTTGAAGTACTCGACCACCATCGGGATGACCGAGACCAGCACGATCGTGACCGCGACGATCTCGAAGTTCTCCTTGATGAACGGCACGTTGCCGAACAGGTAGCCGCCGAAGAGGAACACCGTCACCCAGACGAAGCCGCCGATGATGTTGTACGCCAGGAACGTGCGGTAGGTCATCTTGCCGACGCCGGCGACGAACGGCGCGAAGGTGCGGACGATCGGGACGAAGCGCGCCAGGATGATCGTCTTGCCGCCATACTTCTCGTAGAACTCGTGCGTCTTGTCGAGGTACTCTTTGCGGAAGATGCGCGGGTAGCGCTCGAAGGCCTTGGCCCCGAAGTAGGAGCCGAGCGCGTAGTTCACACTGTCGCCGATAATCGCCGCCGCCAGCAGCAGCGCCCAGAGCAGCCCGATGTTGAGCACATCGCCGAACTGCGCGGCGAGCGCCCCGGCCGCGAACAGCAGCGAGTCACCCGGCAGGAAGGGCGTCACTACCAGGCCGGTCTCACAGAAGATGATCAGGAACAGAATAATGTAGGTCCAGATGCCGTAGGTTTGGATGATCTCGCCGAGAATCTCATCCAGGTGGAGGAAGGTGTTGATAATCTCGCGGATAAACTCCATGCGTGTCCCTCGATAAGGCGTGCCGCGGGCAGCCCATGTGCAAACCCGGCGCAATTGTAGTTTGCTCCGCTCGAGCTGTCAATAAATGCGGCTTCCGAGGAGGCAGAGCCTCTCTGGAAGCCGCTCTATCCGCCGCTCTGCGGCTGCCTCGCAGCCGCAGAGCGGCGGGAAAAAGAGCCGTAGAGGGCCGCAGGCCCTCCACACCTCCCCGCAGGCGACACCGTCGCCGCGGAGCGATGAGGCAAGTGGTTTCCAGGGGCTTGGGCCAGAGCAACAGCATAAGGAGTCTGCAATGATCGATTCGTCGACCGAGTTTGGCGCCCGTGTCCTGAGGCGACTGGCGGAGGAGGAGGTGATCTGGCTGGTCACCGTGGGGAAGAGCGGGACGCCGCACCCGAACCCGGTGTGGTTCCTGTGGGACGGCAGCGAGCTGCTCGTGTACAGCCAGCCGAACAAGACCAAGCTGCGCGACATCGAGCGCAACGGGCGGGTGGCGCTCCACTTCAACACCGCGCCGGATGGCGATGACGTGGTCGTGATCGCCGGCGACGCCCGCATCGACCCGTCGGCGCCGCCCGCGGACCGCGTCGAGGCGTATCTGGAGAAGTACCGCGCGGGGATCGGCCGCATCGGCATGACGCCGGAGAGCTTCGCCGCGAGCTACTCCGTCGCCATACGCATCACGCCGACCAAGGTGCGCGGCTTCTGATCTCGGGAGTGTGAGCGGGTCTGGTGGCGAAGCCGCCGCACCCGCCCACGCTGCTCTCTGCCAGCGCGAGATCAGGACCACCGGCCTAATTCTTGCGCCCCTCGCACCCCTCCAATCCACGGAGAGGTGTGCTATCATGCGAAGGTTTAGAATTCGTGACTGCTGCCTCAGCAGTCATAGCACGAGGCGCCTGCCGATGAGCCCACGGGGCACCATCCTGATTGTCGATGATGAGCCAGCGATCGCCGACCTGCTGGCCGAGCTGCTGGGAGACGAAGGCTACGTCGCGCACACGGCGTTGAGCGGCGAGCGGGCGCTGTCGATGCTCGAGACGCTGCGGCCGGATCTGATCCTGCTCGACACCTACATGCCGGTCATGAGCGGCGCCAGCCTGTTCGCGGAGATCCGGGCGCGGCCCGAGCTCCAGCATGTTCCGATCATCGTGATGAGCGCCTCGGCGCCCGCCGCGATGGCCCTTCAGGAGGCCGGCGCCGCCGCCGTGCTGATCAAACCGTTCACGATCGAGACGGCGCTCGCGTGCGTCGCTCAGGTCTTGTAGCCCACCACCCCGCCTGCTCGAATCCACCCCGCCTCTGGAACGCTCCCGTGCGGCTCACAAGCCTCGCCGGCGCCCGCACAGCGCCACGCCGGCCCGCGGGCGGCCACACGATTTGCTGTATCTATTTTGGAAAATTACAAGAATGTCATATGCAACAAGCATATGTATGATAAAATTGCACGGTCTCACCCGTAAACTATAGTGCATAGGCGCTCATCTGTGGATAGTAGGCCAGGTGATGCCGGCGCTGTTCGGTTTAGCAGCGCCCATCGCCTAGCGCCACGGCTGCAGTGAGACAGCTCGAGGCCGTTCTGTCCGATGCGCAGCCTTTGCGCCATCGGCTCGAGGAACGTGTGGTATCACACAGCGCTCACGATCAGGCGGCCCATACACCGTCTGCCGCACCTGCACATCGAGCGGGTCACGTGGACGCACCTTGGACGTAGTCGGCTGCTGCATGATCGCTTCAGACACAGGAAACCGACTTCGAGGCGCGTTACAGCAGATCTGCACCTATAGTACCAGTACGTAACCACACTTCATCGTCCTCCTACGCACCTATCGTCGCACAGCGCCCCGTAGCCGCGACAAACCAACAGTAGCCAGCGACTACGCATCGCTTTCAGCGAGAGAGTGAGAGGCACACTGAGTTGTGCGCATCTCCTGGCGTATCGACGAAACACGTCCCTTTGAATCTAGACGGCTTCGTCACTGGCAAGCAGGGCCACTCGGGTCGGCCCATTTCCGTGGAGGAGATTCTTCGCAGCGTTCTGGACCCGACAGCACTAAGAGCTGTGCTTCACGCCTCGTAGATCACTCGCCTCGGTTCTTGCCTGAGAGGAGACCGGACGTCACTCGCACGAGTGGCGCGGTCGTGCCGACCGCCCTCCTGACGGGGAGGTGTGGAGGGCCGCCCGCCCTCCACGGACGCTCTGCTTCGCCGCGCTGCGACGGAGCGGGAAATTCAGGGGAGGCGAAGCTTCCCCGAGCCCTACCAGGCGGTGCGGGAGCAAGGCCCCGCGTATGTCGCGTCGCTCACGGGCAGTGCGCCCCCGAAAGAGCGCGACGCGAGATGGCGGGAACTGGAGGATACCTGAGATGGTCGACAATGCCCCTCAGCATTACCTCAACCTCATCCAACGGCTCAATGCTGAGCTTAGATGGGGCCTCTCAAGCGCGACGCTTGCTCGCTACAGCGAGCGCGTGGCTCAGATCTGGCCACCTCCCGCTCCGCTGAGCGACAACCAGATGCGCACCATTATCGTGAACTACCACCTGGATCACCGCGTCGTCGAGGCGCTGCGCGACCGCGCCGACCCCGAGCACGAGCGCTGCTGGGCGATGTGGATCGAGCATGCGACTCACATCCTGGTCGGGCGCTTCGCCAATATTCGCGAGGCCAGCGCGGCGACGATGAGCGAGCAGGATCTCTCCCAGGAGGCGATGCACGACCTCTGGCATGCGCTGCAGAGCTTCCGGTACGAGAGCCGCTTCCAGACATGGGCATTCACCGTCATCAGCAACTGCTATATCCGCGTCTATCGCTCGGCCCGGGCGCAGAAGCGGCGTGCCACACACGGCGTCATCTCCCTCGACAGCCTCCCCTCGCAGGCAGAAGTGATCGAGGATAGCGCGGGGCACACGCCCGAGGACGAGGCGGTTGGCACGGCTCTTGCTGATTTGATCTCTCAGATCCTCGTCCAACACCCAGATGGGCGACTGCATCGAATCTTCGAACTCTGGGCCCATGGCGACCAGCCGCTGCGCTCGATCGGCGAGCAGCTTCACCTGAGCATCCCTCGTGTGCACGCCTTGCTCAATCAGGCACTAGCCCTTCTTCGGCAAGAGGACCGTCTGCGGACGTGGGATGACGCCGATAGTGTGTGAGCTGCGCGGCCGAGCGCATGTGTCATTGATGACATCCTCATCACAGTCGCCTCCCACACCCCTTCAGACCTCTCAATTAGGGATGAAAAAAAGTGTATAATCGCTGTATTCCACTGGTAGAGGGCTCGATACACATCTCGGGCAAAGTGACGAAGTCTTAGGAGAGCAACCGACGTGAGGGCAGATCAGTCGCAATGTATTTCAGTACTGCCCGATGTTCGACGCGGGATCGAAACGGGGAATCTGGCGGATATCTCTCCAGACAGCTATCGCCATATCGCTCAGTGCCCTCAATGTCGTGCGGCTCTGTTAGCCCTAGTACAGAGCCTCTCTCCTGAGGCGCGCATCCCGATGGCACACTCGTGCGCAGGGACACAGAGCAGGCTGGCGGCCTACATCGACCTGGAGCGTCAGGACGCGCACGCGGCCGCGGAGCAGTACCCGGACATCTGGTGGCATCTCTGGCTCTGCGAGAGCTGCGCCGCAACGTATGAGGCCGTACACGCGCTGCTCGACGCGCAGCGTCGCGGCGACCTCAAGCCGCTGGATGATATCATCCGCGACTCCGACGACGGCTGAGCGCACCCCGCCGCGGGCGCAACGAACCACTGCTGAACCTGCGAGGGCCGAGAGGAGCTACGTCTCCTCTCGGCCCTCGTGTGATTCTTCCCCTCGGTGGAAAAAACCCTCCCCCGTTTGACATCTAATGGTCTGAGCACCGCAGAACACCGGTTTTTGGACAGCACCGTGCGCCGCACACATGTGACGGCGCGCCTAAGCCGGTGCGCGGTGTCAGGCCGTGTCGGTGTTCAGCTGGGAGGGAGAGATGACGCGCTACCTCTCGTCACACAAAGAGACGGCGGAACAGCGCCCTGAGCAGGCGCCTGCAGCATCGCGGTCCTCGCCTCCGCGTACCGTCGCCCTGATCCCGGCCTACAACGAGGAGCGCTTTATCGGCAGCCTCGTGCTGGCGGCGCGAAGCTACGTCGACCAGGTGATCGTGGTCAACGACGGCTCCCACGACCGGACATCCGAGATCGCGCGCGCCGCGGGCGCCCTCGTCATCGATCACCCGACGAATCTGGGGAAGAGCGCGGCGGTGAACACCGGCTTCGCCTACCTGCGGGCGATCCGGCCGGTGGCCGCGGTGATGCTCGACGGCGACGGCCAGCACTGCGCCGACGACATCCCGGCCGTGCTTCAGCCGGTGATCAACGGCCACGCGGACATCGCGGTCGGCTCGCGCTTCCGGGAGGTCAAGAGCGACATCCCGGTCTACCGCCAGGTGGGCCAGCACAGCCTGACGCTCGCCACCAACCTCACCTCGGGAGTCTGGATCTCGGACTCGCAGAGCGGCTTCCGCGCCTTCTCGGCGCGCGCCATCGACCACCTGAAGTTCAGCTGCGGCGGCTTCTCGATCGAGTCGGAGATGCAGTTCCTGATCCGCGACCACGGCCTGCGCGTGCTCGAGGTGCCGATCAAGGTGCTCTACGCCGAGCCGGCCAAGCGCAACCCGTTCACACACGGCATGCAGGTGCTCAACGGCATCCTGCAGCTCGTCGGCCAGACGCGGCCGCTGCTGTTCTTCGGCGTCGGCGGCCTCGCGATCCTGCTGGCCAGCGGCCTGCTCGGGCTGCACATCATCGACATCTACGGCCGGACGCACGATCTGGCGGTCGGCTACGGGCTGCTGACGGTGCTGCTGGGGGTGACCGGCGTCGTGCTGCTCTTCTCGGGGCTGATCCTGCACTCGACGCGCGGGATGTTCGTGGCGCTGCGCAGCGCGCTGAACGAGCAGCGCGCCAGCCCGCTGCCTACCACCATCCATCAGCCGGAGCTGCCGCAGGAGGAGCTGGCGATCGAGGTCGGGAGATGACCGGCGTGCGCGCGAGTGTGATCATCGTCAACTACAACAGCGGCCGGATGCTCGCGGCGTGCCTGCGCTCCCTCGAGGCGGCGCTCGGCGACGACGACGAGGTCATCGTCGTCGACTGCGCCTCCGCCGACGGCAGCGCGGACGATCTGCCGCCCGTGGCGCGGCTCAGGCTGTGGCGGAGCCCGTTGAACCTGGGGTTCGCCAGCGGCAGCAACCTCGGAGCACACCTGGCGCGCGGGCGCTACCTGGCGTTCCTCAACCCGGACACGACCGTCGAGCCGGGGTGGCTCGATACGCTGATCGAGGCGCTCGAGGCCGACCCCTCCGTCGGGCTCGTGACGCCGAAGATCCTGCTGCTCGACGACCCGCAGCGGATCAACACCTTCGGCAACGACTCGCACTACACCGGCCTGACGCTCTGCCGCGGGATGGGCCGGCCGGCAGGCGAGCTGCGCGGCCCCGACGAGGTCACCGCTGTCTCGGGCGCGGCGTTCGCCATCCGCAGCGAGCTCTTCGCGCGGCTGGGCGGGTTCGACGAGACCTTCTTCCTGTATATGGAGGACACCGACCTCTCCTGGCGGGCGCGGCTCGCCGGCTACCGCTGCGTCGCCGTGCCGGGCGCGACGGTTCGCCACGCCTACGCGCTGCGCTTCGGGCCGCGGAAGATCTTCTACCAGGAGCGCAACCGGTACCTGATGCTGCTCAAGAGCCTCGACCCGCGCACGCTGCTGGCGCTGCTGCCGGCGCTGGCGCTCGCCGAGCTGCTCACCTGGGGCTTCACGCTGCGCTATCCCCGCCAGCTCGTCAACAAGCTGGACGCGTACGTCTGGGTCGCCGTCCACTGGCCCACGGTGCTGCGGCGGCGCCGGGAGACGCAGCGCCTCCGACGTATCCCGGACCGCGCGCTGATCGCCGCCTGCCTGAGCCGGATCGACTACCGGCAGACCGGCGACACCTGGGCGGCGCGCGCCGCAGCCGCGCTGGCCGACCCGCTCTTCGCGCTGTGGCGGCGCGCCGCGCTGGCTGTGATCCGCTGGTAGGAGCTGCGATGCCTATCGCACCTGATGTTGTCCTCGGCGAGCGGGTCGTCATCCACCACCCGCAGCTCGTGAACCTGTACGGCTGCCGGATCGGCGACGACACCAGGATCGGCACGTTTGTGGAGATCCAGAAGGGCGTGGTCGTCGGGGCGCGCTGCAAGATCCAGTCGCACTCCTTCCTGTGCGAGGGGGTGACGCTCGAGGACGAGGTCTTCATCGGCCACGGCGTGATGTTCATCAACGACCGCTTCCCGCGTGCGACGGCGGGGGGAGTGCTCCAGAGCGAGCGCGACTGGCAGGTCATCCCGACGCGCATCGGGCGGGGCGCCTCGATCGGCAGCGGCGCCGTCATTCTCTGCGGCGTCACGATCGGCGAGCGCGCCATGGTCGGCGCTGGCGCCGTCGTGACCGCCGATGTGCCGGCGCACGCGATTGTTCACGGCGTACCCGCGCGCATCCGCGGCGATGTACGTGAGCGGGAGGAGCTTTGATGCTGGGAATCGGCGTGATCGGCTACGGGTACTGGGGGCCCAACTGGGTGCGCAACTTCGCCGAGCTGCCCGACGCGCGGCTCGTCGCCGTGAGCGACCTGCGGCCCGACCGGCTGGCGCTCGCGGCGCGGCGCTTCCCGGCCATCCGCACCACCACCGACGTCCGCGAGCTGCTCGCCGACCCGGCCGTCGACGCGGTTGTGATCGCGACGCCGGTCTCGACCCACTACGAGCTGGCGTCGCTGGCGCTCAGGGCCGGCAAGCACGTGCTGGTGGAGAAGCCGCTGACGCCGACCGTCGAGCAGGGCCTGCGGCTGGCCGAGGAGGCCGAGCGGCGCGGCCTGGTGCTGATGGTGGACCACACCTTCGTCTACACGAGCGCGGTGCGCAAGATCAAAGAGCTGGCTGCGGACGGGATGCTGGGCGAGCTGTACTACTACGACTCGGTGCGCGTGAACCTCGGGCTGTTCCAGCACGACGTCAACGTCCTCTGGGACCTGGCGGTCCACGACCTGTCGATCATGGACTACCTGATCGACGCGCGGCCGGTGGCGGTCTCGGCCACCGGGATGGCCCACGTCTCCGGGCGCGCCGAGGACATCGCCTACCTCACGTGCTTCTTCGAGGGCACCCTGATCGCGCACATCCACGTGAACTGGCTGGCGCCGGTGAAAGTGCGCCGCACGCTGCTGGCCGGGGCGCGCCAGATGATCGTGTACGACGACCTGGAGCCGAGCGAGAAGGTCAAGGTCTACGACCGCGGGATCACGCTGAACGACGCGCCCGAGGGGCTCTACCGGATGCTGGTGGACTACCGGCTCGGCGATGTGTGGGCGCCGCAGCTCAAGATCGGCGAGGCGCTGCAGACCGAGGCGCAGCACTTCGTCGACTGTGTGACTCGCGGGCGCCGCCCCGACACCGATGGGGCGGCCGGCCTGCGCGTGGTGCATATCCTCGAGACGGCGACGCAGTCGCTCGCCCGGCGCGGCGAGCCGGTCGCTCTGCAGTGGGAAGGGCTACAGCGATGATCGCCTTGGTCGATCTGAGAGCGCAGTACCGGAGCATCAAGCCGGAGATCGACGCCGCCGTGCTCGAGGTGCTGGAGAGCGGCCAGTTCGTGCTTGGGCCGCAGGTCGCGGCGTTCGAGCAGGAGTTCGCGGCCTTCTGCCGGGCGCGCGCCGCCGTCGGGGTCAACACCGGCACGAGCGCCCTGCACCTCGCCCTGCTGGCCGCGGGCGTGGGGCCGGGCGACGAGGTGATCACCACGGCGTTCACCTTCGTGGCGACGGCAGCGGCGGTGCGCTACACCGGGGCCCGGCCGGTCTTCGTCGACATCGACCCGGTCACCTACACGATCGACGTGATGCAGATCGAGCGCGCGATCACGCGGCGAACCCGCGCCATCCTGCCCGTGCACCTCTACGGCCAGCCGGCCGACATGGGCCCGATCATGGAGATCGCGCGCCGGCACGGCCTGGCGGTGATCGAGGACGCCTGCCAGGCGCACGGCGCGGAGTACCACGGCCAGCGGGTCGGGACGATCGGCGACTTCGGCTGCTTCAGCTTCTACCCCGGCAAGAACCTCGGCGCGATCGGCGAGGGCGGCGCGGTCGTCACGGACAGCGCGGCGCACGAGCGGACGCTGCGGATGCTGCGCGACTGGGGCGCCGAGCGCAAGTACCACCACGTGCTGCAGGGCTTCAACTACCGCCTTGAGGAGATCCAGGCGGCGGTGCTGCGGGTGAAGCTGCGCCACCTGGAGCGCTGGACCGACGCGCGGCGGTCGGCCGCCGCGCGCTACTCCGCGCTCCTGCGCGGCGGCCCGGTCCAGACGCCGCAGGAGACGCCCGGCGTGCGCCACGTGTACCACATCTATGCGATCCGGGCCCACAACCGCGGCGGGCTCCAGGCGGCGCTGCAGGAGCGGGGAATCCAGACCGGCATCCACTACCCGGTGCCGGTGCACCTGCAGCCGGCCCACGCGGACCTGGGCTATCGCCCCGGGGACTTCCCACACACCGAGCGGGCCGCAGCCGAGGTGCTCTCGCTGCCGATGTACGCCGAGCTGTCCGCGGCGCAGATCAGCGAGACCGCGCAGGCGGTGCTGGCCTGCGCCGAAGAGGGACAGATCTCCGTAGGGGCGGGCGGTCCTGTCGGCGCGCTGGCGCGGGGGGCGTAATGGCCGCACACGAGCTCGACCAGCTTCCACGGCGGCTCGTGCCGCTGATGCGCGCCGCCATCGCGCGCTGCCGGCTCGACCTGAGCGGCCTCACGGTGCTGACCGAGGCGGCGTCCGGCGCCTATGTCGTCACGCCTGTGCTCGCGGCCCTCGCAGGCGCGGCGCGTGTGATCGCGGTCACGCGCACGACGCGCTACGGCACCGCCGAGGAGATCCGCCGCTCGACCCTCGCGCTGGCCAGGCGGGCGGAGGTCGACGACCGGATCGAGATCGTGGCTGAGAAGACGGCGGCGCTCGTCGGGCAGGCCGACATCATCACCAACAGCGGGCACGTCCGGCCGATCGACGCGGAGATGGTCGGCTGGATGAAGGCCGGCGCCGTCGTCTCGCTGATGTACGAGGTGTGGGAGCTGCGGCCGGGCGACGTCGACCTGGGCGCCTGCCGGGCGCGCGGCATCCCGGTGGCGGGGACGAACGAGCGCCACCCGCTGGTGGACGTCTTCTCGTTCCTCGGCCCGCTGGCCGTCAAGGCGCTGCACGACGCGCAGGTTCCAGTGTACGGCAGCCGCGTGCTGGTGCTGTGCGACAACCCGTTCGCCCCGTTGATCGCCCCCTACCTGGCGCGTGCCGGCGCGGAGGTCGAGCTGCAGGAGCGGACGGCGGAGGCGCGCGGCAGAGACTTCGACGCGGTGCTGGTCGCGCTGCGCCCGATGAGCAGCCCGGTCTTCGCCGCCGCCGACGCGCGCCGTATCGCGGAGCTGGCGCCGGAGGCGACCGTCGTGCAGTACTGGGGAGACGTGGACCGCGCGGCGTGCGCGCGGGCGGGCCTGGACGTCTGGCCGCCCGAGGCGCCGGCGCCGGGCCATATGGCCGTGCTGCTCTCGGCGATCGGGCCGGAGCCGATCGTCCGGCTGCAGGCGGGCGGGCTGAAGGCCGGCGAGGTGCTGGCGCGCCGCACGCGCGACCCCGCAGAGCTGGCCTTCATTCAGCCGCTGGAGGAGTGAGCGTGCCGCGGGTGCTGCTGATCGGGATGGGGCCGACGAGCCTGAGCGCGCTGGAGTCGCTCGCGGCGCGGCTCGAGGTCGTCGGGCTGGTGCGGGAGCCGCCGGCGGGCCGGGACGCCGCGTGGGAGGTGGCCCAGCGCCTCGGCATCCCCTGCTGGCCGGACACCGCGCCGGCCGCCGTGGACGCCCTGGTGGCGGAGCTCCGGCCCGACTGCGTCGTCGTCTCGTCGTACAACCGCATCCTCAGCGCGGCGACGCTGGCGCGGTCGCGCTTCGTGAACGTGCACTACGCGCCGCTGCCGCAGTACCGCGGCCGGGCCAACGTGAACTGGGCGATCATCAACGGCGAGCCGCTGGCGGCGATCTCGATCCACGTGATGGTGCCGGAGCTGGACGCTGGGAACATCCTCCTGCAGCGCACCGTGCCGATCCGCGAGACCGACACCGTGCTGGATCTGTACGAGCGCCTGAACGCCATCCAGCGCCAGCACCTGGCCGATGTGGTGCTGCGCCACCTCGCGGGCTACGCGGGCGAGCCGCAGGACGAGGCGCAGGCGACCTACGGCTGCGCGCGGCTGCCGGAGGACGGCGAGATCGACTGGGCGGCGCCGTCGGACGCGATCGTGCGGCTGGTGCGGGCGCTGGCGGCGCCGTACCCGGGGGCGTACAGCTACGTGCGGGGGAGGCGCCTGACGATCTGGCGCGCGGCGGTGCCCGAACGAGCGCCGCGCTACGTGGGGCGCGTCCCCGGCCGGGTGGTCAGGCGGGACCGCGCCGCGGGGACGGTGGACGTGCTCAGCGGCGACGGGGTGGTCAGGCTGGCCGAGGTGCAGCTCGACGGCGAGGAGATCCGGCCGGCCGCGGAGGTGATCCGCTCGACGCGGGAGACGCTCGGGCTGCGGGTGGGCGACCTGCTCGACCGGATCGCGGCGCTGGAGCGTGAGGTTGCGCAGCTCGCCGCACGCAGGGCGAGGGAGTAAGCGAGAGGCAGCTATGCAGGGTGCCCGTGTGCTGATCACCGGCGGCGCCGGCCTGATCGGCTCCCACATCGCCGACCAGCTGGTGCGGGAGCGCGTGAGCAGGATCATCGTGTTCGACAACTTCACGCGCGGGCGGCTGGAGAACCTGTCCGGCGCGCTCGCGAGCGGCCTGGTCGAGGTGGTCGAGGGCGACATCCGCGACCGCAGGGCGCTGGCGCGGGCGCTGGACGGGGTGGACTACCTGTTCCACCAGGCGGCGATCCGCATCACGCAGTGCGCGGAGGAGCCGCGCCTGGCGCTGGAGGTGCTCGTCGACGGGACCTTCAACGTGCTGGAGGCGGCCGTCGTCGCCGGCGTCCGCAAAGTCGTCGCGGCATCGTCGGCGTCGATCTACGGGATGGCCGAGGTCTTCCCGACCGACGAGCGCCACCACCCGTACAACAACCGCACGCTGTACGGGGCGGCGAAGCTCTTCGACGAGGGCCTGCTGCGCAGCTTCAACGAGATGTACGGCCTGCCGTACGTGGCGCTGCGCTACTTCAACGTCTACGGGCCGCGCATGGACACGCACGGCGCCTACACCGAGGTGTTCATCCGCTGGATGGACTGCATCGCGGACGGCCGGCCGCCGCAGATCTTCGGCGACGGCACGCAGACGATGGACTTCGTGTACGTCGAGGACGTCGCGCGGGCGAACATCCTGGCGATGAAGGCCGATGTGTCGGATGCCGTCTTCAACATCGCGAGCGGCGTGGAGACCAGCCTGAACGAGCTCGCCGGGGCGCTGCTGCGGGCGATGGGCGCAGACACAGCGCCAGAGCGCGGGCCGGAGCGCAGGGTCAACCCGGTGCCGCGCCGCCTGGCGAGCACCGAGCGGGCGCGGCGGATGCTCGGCTTCGAGGCCGAGGTGGGCCTCGAGGAGGGCCTGCGCCGGCTGGTGGAGTGGTGGCGCGCGCAGCGCCAGCCGATGGAGGTCGCCCGTGACTGAGCCGCGCCGACAGATCCCGCTGATGAAGCCGTGGATGGACGAGCGCGAGGCCCAGGCCGCCGCGCGGCCGATCTTCGCGGGCTGGATCACGCAGGGGCCCGAGGTGGCCGCCTTCGAGCGCGAGTTCGCCGAGGCGGTCGGCGCCCCGTACGCCTGCGCGGTCTCGAACTGCACGACGGCGCTGCACCTGGCCCTGCTGGCGGTGGGCGTGGGGCCGGGCGACGAGGTGATCACGGCCAGCCACTCGTTCATCGCCACCGCCAGCAGCGTGCGCTACTGCGGCGCGACGCCGGTGTTCGTCGATATTCAGCCGGGCACCTACAACCTCGACCCGGAGCTCGTCGAAGCGGCGATCACGCCGCGCACGCGCGCCATCCTCTGCGTCCACCAGCTCGGCATGCCCTGCGATCTGGAGGCGATCGTGGCGATCGGCCGGCGACACGGCCTGCCCGTCGTCGAGGACGCCGCGTGCGCGATCGGGAGCGAGATCCGCTGGCGCGGCGAGTGGCAGCGGATCGGCCGGCCGCACGGGGACATCGCGTGCTTCTCGTTCCACCCGCGCAAGATCGTCTCGACCGGCGACGGGGGCATGCTCACAACCGCGAGCGCGGCGTACGACCAGCGCTTCCGGCTGCTGCGCCAGCACGGCATGAGCGTGCCGGACACCGTGCGCCACGGCGCGCGGCAGGTTGTGTTCGAAGAGTACCCGGAGCTCGGCTACAACTACCGCATGACCGACATCCAGGCGGCGGTCGGGCGCGAGCAGCTGCGCCGCCTGCCCGAGATGGTGGCGCGCCGGCGTGCGCTTGCGGCGCGCTACCGCGAGCTGCTGGCGGGCATCCCCGGGCTCGGGCTGCCGGAGGAGCCGGAGTGGGCGCGCAGCAACTGGCAGAGCTACTGCGTGCGCCTGCCGCCCGGCGTGGACCAGCGAGACGCCATGCAGGCCATGCTCGACGCCGGCGTGGCGACGCGGCGCGGGGTGATGTGCGCGCACCGCGAGGGCGCCTACGCCGAGCAGCCCTGGCGCTGCGGCCAGGAGGGCTGCGACCGCGCGTCCCGGGCGTGTACGCACCTGGCGGAGAGCGAGCGCGCCCAGGACACAGCGATCATCCTCCCGCTCTACCACACGATGACCGACGAGGACCAGATGTATGTCGCCGAGGCGCTGGCCGAGGCGTGCCGAGCTGCGCGGCGGGCCTCTGGCGCACCAGCAAGTCGCGTGGCAAGCCCGGTCAGTTCGGCAGCCTGAGCGGCAGCTCGATATTCATCGCGACCAGGATCACGAGCCGTGATCCGCAGTGATGGAAACGCATGGTGCGGCCTCCTTTCACAGGCGCAGCGTAAGTGTAGCAGAGAGGGCGCGGCGTGAACATTTCGCATCAGTCTAAGTTCGTGGCCGCCCGGCTGCTGATCGCGGCGATGGCCGCCGCGCTCGCCTCCTTCGCAGCCCCGGCCCTCGCGGCGGGCACCTGGTACGTCGCGCCGGGCGGCAGCGACGCGAACGACTGTCTCAGCCCGGCGACCGCCTGCCAGACGATCGGCGGCGCCATCGGCAAAGCCGCGCCGGGCGACACCATCGCCATCGCCGCCGGCACATACCAGGAGAACCTGATCCTCACCGCCGGATTCACGCTCGTGGGCGCCGGGGCGAAGGAGACCGTAATCGACGGCGGGGGCCGCGGCGGCGTGCTCAGCCTGCTCTCCGCCACAGCGAGCGTGACGATCAGCGGCGTGACGATCCGCGGCGGCCGCTCGGTCGGGAGCGGCGGCGGGATCAGCAGCTTCGGCCCGCTCACGCTGATCGACAGCGTCGTTGAGGACAACCAGACGGTGATCGGCGAGGGCTTCCAGGGCTTGGGCGGCGGCATCGCCAGCTTCGGCCCGCTCACGCTGCGCGGGGTGACCGTGAGCGGCAACCGCGGCGTGACTGGCGGCGGGATCTACAACCGCGGCGCGCTGGTGGCGGAGAACAGCACGATCAGCGGCAACGCCGCCCAGCAGAGCGGCGGCGGGATCGCCAACGCCGGCACCGGCACGCTGAGCCTGCGCCACGTCACCGTGGCCGGCAACCAGGCCGACAGCGACTCGAACGGCAGCGGCAGCGGCGGCGGCATCGCGAGCGAGGGCGGCGCCGTGACGATCGTGAACGCGCTGCTCGGCGGGAACAGCGCCGGCGATGCCTCCGCGGAGTGCAGCGGCACGGTAACGGCGCGGGGGCCCAGCCTGGTCCAGACGGCGGCGGGCTGCACGCTGGCGGGCGACACCGCAGCGGTGATCACCGGGATGGACCCGCTGCTCGGGCCGCTGGCCGACAACGGCGGCCAGACTCCCACCCACGCGCTGCTGGCGGGCAGCCCGGCGATCGATGCCGGGGACGCCGCAGGGTGCCTCCCGGCCGACCAGCGCGGCGTCGAGCGCCCGCAGGGCGCGGGCTGCGACGTTGGCGCGTTCGAGGCCGAGGCGCCGGCGCCGGCCGATCAGCTGTATGTGGCGCAGGACGGGGATGACGCGAACGACTGCCGCTCGCCCCAGACGCCCTGCGCGACGATCGGCGCCGCGATCGCGCTGGCGGCCGGCGGCGACACGGTGAACGTGGGCCCCGGCACCTACACCGACACGCTCACGATCGACCGCGACCTGACGATCATCGGCGCCGGGCGCGACCTGACGATCATCGGCGCCGGCGGCGGCCAGCGCGTGCTGACCGTGGCCGGGGGCGCGACCAGCCTGGTGGCGCGCGGCGTGACGCTGCGCGGGGGGCAGCCCGCCGGCAGCGGCGGCGCGGTGGAGAACCGCGGCCACATGACGCTCGCCGACAGCGCCGTACGGCAGAGCGCGGCATCGGCAGGCGAGGACGGCAGCGCGAGCGGCGGAGGGATCGCCAACTTCGGCCACCTCACCGTGGAGGAGAGCGTCGTCGCCGGCAACGCCGCGTTCATCGGCGGCGGCATCGCCAACTTCGGCGTGATGACGGCGACGCTCAGCCTGGTCGAGAGCAGCTCGGCCTTCATCGGCGGCGGCATCGCCAACTTCGGCACCGCGGCGATCAGCGGGACGACGGTGCGCAGCAACGCCGCGTTCATCGGCGGCGGCATCGCCAACTTCGGGGTGCTGCGCATCGGCGCCAGCACGCTGAGCGGCAACGCCGCGTTCATCGGCGGCGGCATCGCCAACTTCGGGGTGCTGACGGTCGAGAACAGCACGATCAGCGGCAACGCCGCACGGGACGGCGGCGGGGGGATCGCCAACCTCCGCGCCGCCTCGCTGCGGCTGAGCAACGCCACCATCACCGGCAACATCGCCGACGATGACGGCGACGGCAGCGGTGGCGGAGGGGGCATCCTCAACGATGCCGGCAGCGCGGCGGTTCTCAGCGCGAGCCTGCTGGCGGGGAACCTCGACCGCGGCGGCGAGACGGTGGAGTGCGACGGGCAGCTCGACCTCCGGGGGGTCAACCTCATCCAGCACAGCGATGGGTGCGATCTGCGCGGCGATGTGTCAGACGCCATCCTCAACCTCAACCCGCTGCTTGGCCCGCTGGCGGACAACGGCGGGCCGACATGGACCCACGCCCTGCTCACCGGCAGCCCGGTGATAGGTGTGGCCGGCGCCACATGCCCCGCGGTGGATCAGCGGGGCATCGCCCGAGCAACGGGGCGCTGCTCGATCGGGGCGTTCGAGCCGGCGCAGCAGTCCTACAAGCAATTTCTGGCGCTCGTCCAGCGCCAGGCCGCAGAAAGGTCCAGGATGCAATGACGCTTCGCCTGCTCCGCCTGCTGGTTCTGCTAGGGGTGGCGATCTCGGCGCTCGGCCGGCCGGCGGTCGCCACGGCACAGAGAGCGCCGGCCGGCGACAACGCGATCACCGCCATGGCCTTCAGCGCCGATGGGCGGCTGATCGCCGCCGGCCTGCGCGACTCGCGCATCGTCGTCTGGGATGCCGCCAGCGGGCAGCAGCTGCGCGCCTGGGTTGCGCACCAGGGTGCGCCGGTATCCGGGCTGGCGTTTAGCCCGGATGGCACGACGATCGCCAGCGGCGGGCGCGACAGCGCGCTGCGGCTGTGGGACGCGGCGACGGGCAAGCTCCGCGAGAGCGCGACCGGCCACGAGCAGCCCATCCGCGAGATCGCCTACAGCCCGGACGGGCGTTCTCTGGCCACGACGGGCGAGGACTCGCGGGTCGTGCTGTGGGACGCCGCCCCCCTCAAGCTCCGGCGGATTCTCTTCGGCCACATCAACTTCAGCTCCGGCCTCGCCTTCAGCCCCGACGGCGCCACGCTCGCCAGCGCGGGCGAGGACGCCCAGATCATTCTGTGGGACGCGGCGAGCGGCCGGCAGCGCCGTGTGCTGCGCGGGCACCAGGGTGGCGTGGGCTCGATCGGCTTCGACCGGAGCGGATCGTCGCTCGCGAGCTTCGGAGCGGATGCGCAGGTCCGGCTGTGGGACCCGGCGAGCGGCAGGCTCCGTCAAGTCCTCGGCCGGGAGCACACCGGCCGCGGGCGCACGCTCGCCTTTAGCCCAGACGGGACGATCCTGGCGAGCGGCGGCGACGACCGCAAGGTCGTCCTGTGGGACATCGGCCAGGCGCGCCCGCGCCGGACGCTCCTGCGCCACAGCCGCGGCGTAACGCGGGTTGCCTTCAGCCCGAACGGGACGATCCTGGCGACCGCCGGCGAGGATCAGCAGATCATCCTGTGGGAGGTTGCGACGGGGAGGGAGCTCAGGGTGCTGGCCGCGCCGCCCGCGCAGCCAACGCCGCCGACGCGCCCGGTCGGCGCGGCGGATGGTGCGCCGGGGGCATCCCCAGGCTCGCCCGCAGCCCTCAGCCCGCCGCTCGCCCTTGAGGACGGGCCGGGAGGCCCGATCCTGGTCATAACACACCCGGCCAACAAGTTCGGCACCTACTACGCCGAGATCCTGCGCTCCGAGGGCCTGAACGCCTTCACAACCGCAGATATCGGCTCGGTCACTGCCGCGACTCTCGCCGCCTACGATGTCGCCATCCTGGCGGAGATGCCGCTCACCAGCGCTCAGGCGTCGATGCTGAGCGACTGGGTGACCGGCGGCGGCAACCTGATCGCCATGCGCCCCGCCGCGCAGCTGGCCGGGCTCCTCGGCCTGAGCAGCGCCGGCAGCCCGCTCACCGACGCCTATCTGCGCATCGCTACGACTCAGCCTCCCGGGACCGGCCTCGTCGATGAGACGATCCAGTTCCACGGCCCGGCCGACCGCTACAGCCTGAGCGGGGCGACGAGCATCGCCACGCTGTACACAAGCGCCACCGCGCCGACCAGCAACCCGGCGGTGACGCTGCGGAGCGTCGGGACGAACGGCGGCCAGGCGGCGGCCTTCACCTACGACCTGGCGAAGTCGGTCATCTACAGCCGGCAGGGGAACCCGGCCTGGCGCGAGCAGGAGCGCGACGGCTTCCCGCCGATTCGCTCCGACGACCTGTACTTCGGCGCGGCGGCGGGCGACGTGCGCCCCGACTGGGTCGACCTCAACAAGGTGCAGATCCCACAGGCCGATGAGCAGCAGCGCCTGCTCGTCAACCTGATCCTGGAGATGACCCGCGACCGCAAGCCGCTGCCGCGCTTCTGGTACTTCCCGCGCGGCGAGCGGGCGGTGGTTGTCCTGACCGGCGACGACCACGGCAACGGCGGGACGGGCCCGCGCTTCGATCAGCAGATCGCGGCGAGCCCGGCCGGCTGCTCGGTGGAGGACTGGGAGTGCGTGCGGAGCACGTCGTACATCTACGCCGAGACGCCCCTGACCGATGCCCAGGCGGCGGCGTACCACGCCCAGGGCTTCGAGATCAGCATCCACGTCGAGACCGGGTGCCAGGACTTCTCGGCCGCGACGCTCAGCGGGTTCTACGACCAGCAGCTCAGCGCCTGGCAGGCCAAGTACACGAGCATCCCGGCGCCGGCCACGCACCGCACTCACTGCCTGGTGTGGAGCGACTGGAGCTCGCAGCCGAACGTCCAGCTGGCGCGCGGGATGCGCCTCGACACGACCTACTACTACTGGCCGCCGAGCTGGGTTCTCAACCGCCCGGGCTTCTTCACCGCCTCGGGGCTCCCGCAGCGCTTCGCCGACCTGGACGGCACCCTGATCGATGTGTACCAGGCCCCGACCCAGATGACCGATGAGTCGGGCCAGAGCTACCCGTTCAACATCAACAGCCTGCTCGACCGCGCCATCGGGCCGGAGGGGTACTACGGCGCGTTCGTCGTCAACGCGCACACCGACGCCCCAACCTCGCCGGTCGCCGACAGCGTCGTGGCCTCGGCGCTCGCCCGCAGCGTGCCGGTGGTCTCGGCCAAGCAGCTGCTCGACTGGTGGGACGGCCGGAACAGCTCGACCTTCAGCGGGATCAGCTGGAACGGCAGCCAGCTCAGCTTCACCGTCTCCGCCAGCCCCGCGGCCCGGGGCCTCCAGATGCTCATCCCCGCCTCCTCCTCAGCCGGCGCCATCCAGAGCATCACGCGCAACGGCGCGCCGGTCTCTTTCACGCTGCAGGGGATCAAGGGCGCCGAGTACGCAGTCGCCGCGGCGACCTCCGGCAGCTACGTCGTGACCTACGCGGCCGACACGACGGCGCCGACCGTTCAGAGCACTGAGCCGGCAAACGGCGCGACCGGCGTGGCGGTCCACACCACGGTCGCGGCAACCTTCAGCGAGGCGATGGACCCGGCGACGGTCGGGACGGACACGTTCGAGCTGCGCGACGGGGCGAACGCGCTCGTCCCGGCGACGGTGACGTACGACGCGGCGAGCCGCACCGCGACGCTGACGCCGGACGCCCCGCTGGCCGCCGAGACAACCTACACAGCGACCGTGCGCGGCGGCGCAGCTGATCCGCGGGCGAAGGACGTCGCGGGCAACCCGCTGGCGAGCAGCGTCAGCTGGAGCTTCACCACCGCAGCCGCTCCCGTCTGCCCCTGCACCATCTGGCCGGACTCGGCGACTCCGGCGGTCGCCTCGGACAGCGACCCCAACAGCGTCGAGCTCGGTGTGAAGTTCCGCTCCGAGATGGACGGCTTCATCACCGGCGTCCGCTTCTACAAGGGCCCGGGCAACACCGGCACACACGTCGGCTCGCTGTGGACCGCGAGCGGCACGCGGCTCGCGCAGGCGACCTTCACGAACGAGACTGCGAGCGGGTGGCAGACCGTCAGCTTCGCCAGCCCGGTGCCGATCCAGGCGAACACCACCTACATCGCGTCCTACTACGCGCCAAACGGCGGCTACGCGGTCAGCTCCGGCTTCTTCGCCGGCCAGGGGGTGTTCAACCCGCCGCTGCGCGCGCTCCAGGACGGCGCCGACGGCCCGAACGGCGTGTATCTCTACGGCGCCGGGGGCGGGTTCCCGAGCTTCTCGTACCAGAGCACCAACTACTGGGTGGACGTCGTCTTCACCCCCGGCACGTCCGACACAACGCCGCCGACCGTCTCCGGCCACAGCCCGGCCGCAGGCGCGACCGGCGTGGCCGTGAACACGAGCGTGACGGCGACCTTCAGCGAGCCGATCGACCCGGCGACGGTCGGGAGCAGCACCTTCGAGCTGCGCGACGGGGCGAACGCGCTCGTCCCGGCGACGGTGACGTACGACGCGGCGAGCCGCACCGCGACCCTCACGCCGAGCGCCGCCCTCGCGGCCAGCACAACCTACACCGCCCGGGTGCGCGGCGGAGCGACCGACCCGCGCATCAAGGACCTGGCAGGCAACGCGCTGGCCGCGGACGTCAGCTGGAGCTTCACCAGCGCTGCCGCTTCCGTCTGCCCCTGCACCATCTGGCCGGACTCGGCGACCCCGGCGGTCGCATCGGACAGCGACCCCAACAGCGTCGAGCTCGGCGTCCGGTTCCGCGCCGACACGGACGGCTTCATCACCGGCGTCCGCTTCTACAAGGGCCCGGGCAACACCGGCACACACATCGGCTCGCTGTGGACGACGGGCGGCACGCGGCTGGCGAACGCGACCTTCACGAACGAGACGGCGAGCGGGTGGCAGACCGTCAGCTTCGCCACCCCGGTGCCGATCCAGGCGAACACCACCTACATCGCGTCCTACCACGCGCCCAACGGCAACTACTCCGCCGACACCGGGTACTTCGCCGACGAAGATTATGTGAACCCGCCGCTGCGAGCGCTGCGCGATGGCGCCGACGGCCCGAACGGCGTCTACGCCTACGGGCCGGCCGGCTCGTTCCCCAACCAGACGTGGGAGGCCGCGAACTACTACGTCGACGTCGTCTTCACCACGGAGGCGCCGAGCGGCGGGGCGTCGCTCACCCTTAGCGCGGCGCGCGCCGATGACGGCGTCAGCACGACCGTTGGCGCAGAGCCACAGGCAGAGCGGCTCGCGCTGGCGCCGCAGCAGCCGACGCAGCGCCGGCGAGGACGGACACGCCGCAGTCGACGTCGATAGCTTCACACTGGAGCAGCCATGCACATCGCCCATGTGACCGCGACCTTCCCGCCCTACCGCGGCGGCACCGGCAATGTCTGCTACCACAACGCCCGCGAGCTGGCGCGGCGCGGCCACGCCGTGACGGTTCTGACCGCGGCGGTGCCGGGCGCGCCGGCCGTGGAGGAGCTGGACGGCTTCGTGGTGCGGCGGCTGGCGGCTCCGCTGCGGGCCGGCAACGCGCCGCTGCTGCCCGAGCTGGTGCCGGCGCTGCGCGGCTTCGACATCATTCACCTGCACTACCCGTTCTTCGGCGGCGAGATCACCGCGGCCGCCGCGTTCGCGCTCCACACGCCGCTGGTCGTCACCTACCACCAGGACGTCCTGCTGCACGGGGCGAAGGCGCTCGTCGCCGCGGCGATCACCGCGACGCTGGGCCGGGCGGTGCTGCGCTACGCGGCGCGCGTGCTGTACACATCGCTGGACTACAGCCGCCACTCGAGCTCCCGGCGGCTGCTGCACGGGCGCGAGCACTCCGTCGGAGAGCTGCCGAACGGCGTCGATATCACCCGTTTCCGCCCGGGCGCGCCCTCGCCCCAGCTGCGCAGGCGCTTCGGCATCTCTGCCGAGGAGCGGGTGGCGCTGCTCGTCGCGCGGCTCGACGAGGCGCACCACTTCAAGGGCGTGGATGTCTTTCTCGAGGCGCTGGCGCAGTGCCCGCCCACCGTCAGGGCGCTCATCGTCGGCGACGGCGCCCTGCTGCCGGCCTACCGGTCGCGGGCGGATCAGTGCGGGCTTGGCGAGCGGGTCGCCTTCGCCGGCCACGTGCCCGACGCGGAGCTTCCCGACTACTACCGGACGGCCGACGTCTGCGTGCTGCCATCGGTGACGATGGGCGAGGCGTTCGGTCTCGTGCTCGTCGAGTCCCTCGCCAGCGGCACGCCGGTCATCGCCAGCCGCCTGCCCGGCGTGCGCACCGTCGTCGACCATGGCGTCGACGGCCTGCTCGTCGAGCCGCGGGACGCCAGCGGCCTGGCGAGCGCGATCCAGCTCATCGTCGGGGATGCGGAGCTGCGCGAGGCGATGGGGCGGCGCGGGCGCGCCAAGGTCGAGCGGCGCTACACCTGGGAGAGCGCCGCCGCGCGCCTGGAGGCGGTCTACTCCCAGGTCCTTAGCCAGATCCCCTCGCCAGCTCACCCTGTGTCGGGGGCTAATCGATGAAGTCAGTTCTGCGCTCAACGCTCATCCTGAGCAGCAGCGCCGTCGCCTCAATTGGAGTGGGCCTCATCTCGGCGAAGGCCGGAGCCCTCCTCCTGGGGCCGGCCGGGCTCGGTGTTATGGGCTTGCTCCAGTCGGTCGTTAGCATCGGCACACTCGCCGCCGGGGTTGGCATCTCAACCGGCGTGGTGCGATACGGGGCGAACTATCTCGCCCATGACGATCACGGCCAAGCTGCAGCGCTGTTCAGAGCCGCCTGGCAGTGGGTGCTGATCTTCGGCGGGCTTGCGGCTCTAGCGCTCGTCGCGCTCCGTGCGCCGCTCAGCCGGCTGATGTTCGGCTCCGAGGCGTATTCGGTCAGCCTGGCGTTGATGGCGCTGGCCCTGCTCTTCTCGCTAGCAGGGAGCGTTCAGAGCGCTATTCTCAACGCATACCACCGGGTGGCCGCCCTCGCGCGCCTCCAAGTGCTGACGAGCGTACTCGGCACGGCAGGAAGCCTCGCCATCATCTGGATCTGGAGGGGCGCAGGGATCGCGCCAGCGCTGGTCGCCATCTCGCTGCTGAGCTGGATCGTCGCGGCGGTGCTCGCTGGCCGCGAGCAGATCCAACCGGCCGTCCGGCCACGCGCCGGCGAAACCGCAGCTGCTGCACGCCAGCTGCTGCGCTTCGCGCTGCCCTACACCGCGAGCATGCTGGTCGGGACAGGCGTACAGATGGCATTGCCGGTCCTGATCGTGAACACGATCGGGCAGACGCCCGAGGAGAGCGCCAGCTACGTCGGCTTCTATCGAGCCGCGACCGTGATCTCGGTCAGCTACCTCGGCTTCCTGCTCTCCGTGCTGGGCCAGGACTATTACCCGCGCGTCTCCGCCGTGAGCGATCAGCCCGCTGTTTTGGCCAAGCTCGTGAACGAGCAGCACCGCCTGGTGCTGCTGCTCGCGGGGCCGATGATTCTCCTCGTCCTCGCCCTCACCCCGATCCTTGTGCCGCTCATCTACTCGCGCGAGTTTCTGCCGAGTGTCGACATCCTCGAGTGGTATCTGATCGGCGACCTGCTCAGATTCACGAGCTGGACGATCGGCTTCGTCGTCCTGGCGCGGAGCAGCAGCATCAAGCTCTTCCTGATCGAGCTGCTGCTCGGGATCAACACCCTCGTCGCGTCGTGGCTCGGCATGCGCTTTCTCGGCCTGCCAGGGCTGGGCGTCGGCTTCCTGTTCACCTATATCGTCCACTACCTCGTTGTCTGGCGGATCGTCAAGCGCGACATCGGCCTCGTCTTGACCAAAGAGAACCTGTGGCTGCTCGGGATGTGTCTCGCGGGCGCTGCGCTGATCAGAGCCCTGCCCATGGTCGGCATGGAGGCGGTGCGGACACCGGTCGCTCTGGTCCTCGCGGGCGTTGGCGGCCTCGCCGCAGCGCAGCTGCTGTGGCGTGAGATGGGCGGCGTGCAGATGCTACGCGCATGGTTGGGGAGGGCGGTATGACTGTGCAGCGCAAACAGCTGAGCGTGACTGTCGTGGTGCCGACCTACCCGTCACGGCGCTGCGGCATCTCGACCTACAGCGCCTTCCTGCTGGAGGCGCTACAGCCCCATGTCGAGACGAAGGTCGTTGCCGCATCGGGCGGTGGCGCGCTGGATCTTCTGGCGCGCGTGCGGGCCGCGGCGAGCTGCAGCGACATCGTCCATATCCAGCACGCCTTCGACATCTACGGCTACCTGGGGATACAGACCTTCCCGCTCGCCCTGCTCCTGCGCCACGCCCGAGCCAGAGTGGTCACTACCATCCACGAGCTGCCCCCGCCACTGACGAGCTCACTGAAGGACCGGCTGGTCGCGCCCTACCTGCGGGCATGCATCCGGACGCTAGCGGCAAGCAGCGACGCCACGGTGGTCCATACGGAGGCCTCGCTCGCCCTGCTTTCAGCCTGGAAGGTTCGCGGGCGCGTCCAGCTGATCCCCCACGGAGCGGCGGGCACGCTCGCGGCGTCAGCTGCCAGCTCCCGGCGGGCGGGCGGGCGCACGATCGGCTTCTTCGGCTTCATCAATCAGGCAAAAGGGATACACCGGCTGATCGACGCCCTGCCCTCCATCCCCGGAGCGCATCTGGTTGTCGCGGGCGCGCCGCGCACCACACACGACGAGCACTATGCCACCTCGCTCCGCGAGCAAGTGGCGAAGCTCGGGCTGGGCAACCGCGTCACGTTCAAGGAGTATGTGCCCGACGAAGAGCTGGGGGCCTTCTTTGCATCCATCGATCTGCTGGTCTTCCCGTACTCGCACTGCACGGCCTCGGGCGCGCTCCACATTGCCCTGGCGCATGGCAGCGCAGTCCTGACCAGCGACCTGCCGGTCTTCGAAGAGCTCAGGCGCCAGCAGAACTGTCTGGAGACCTTTGCCCTTGACGAGCCGGCCAGCCTCGCGACGCGGATCCGCCTCCTTCTTGATGACGAGCCGCGCAGAGCTCTGCTGCGTGCGCGAGCCACATGCGCAGCTCGTGAAGTCAGCTGGGAGAACGTCGCTCGCGCGCATGTCCAGTTGTACGGTACGGTGCTCAATGCTGAGACTGCCGGAGTGAGCCGGGCTGCCTCAGCGCTCAACTCTGGAGGTGGGCAATGAGAGCAGCTCTCGTGTGCCTCGCAGCCCTGGTGACTCTCCACACCGTGGCCGTGTGGTTCGGTTCAGTCCGTCGCGCGCTCCGCGCCCGGCGCGAGAGCGCTCGTGTGCCGCCTCCGCCCGTGCCTCTGCCTCGCGTGTCGGTCATCGTCCCCGCCTGGCGCGAGAGGGGCACCATCGAGCGCTGCATCGATGCGCTGCGCGCTGTCGACTACCCGGACTGGGAGCTGATCGTGGTTGCCGGCGGCCCAGACGGCACGTACGAGGCGGCGTGCCAGGCCTGCCGTCGTCTCGCGCACGCACGCGTGATCGAGCAGCCGCCACGTGGCAAGAACGCGGCTCTCAACCTGGGGCTGCGCGCGAGCAGCGGCGCTGTGATCGTCGTGCTCGATGCCGACTCTCAGCCGACGCCCGGCTGGCTGCAGGCGCTCGTCGCGCCGCTGGCTACCGGAGCCGCGGCTAGCACCGGCAACCCTATTCCTTCGCGCTGGACACCGTTCACAAGGGGCGAGCGCATGGAGCGGATCGACGAGCTGGCGATCCGGAACAATGTGGTCCTCCAGGGGAGCGGCAGCATCGCGCTACGACGCGATGCGCTCGAGGCAGTCGGCGGGTTCCCCGAACACGTGCCGGTGGGCGTCGACTGGGATCTGAGCGCGCGCCTCGCTGAGCGCGGCGCTACGCTTGCCTTCTGCCCTGCGGCGACGGTTGTCACCGAGCGCCCGGCCACGCTGGCTGAATACTGGCACAACGAGCTGCGCTGGCGACGCGCCCATCTCCTCTCCCTCGCCCATCTGCGCAAGCACTTCCTCGGCACCCCCCGTGTGGCGCTGGTCAACCTGTACCTCTACGCCCTGGCCTGGCTCATGCTGGCCCTCACGATCTGTGTCGCGGTGACTGTGCTGATCGGGCCGCCTGGATTGCGCCGGAACGTCGCCACCCTGTGGGTGATCATGGTCGCGTGGCTCGCTCTGCGGCGCGCGTCCCTCGCCGCCGAGGTGGCCGTCTATACGCGCAATGCCGGCTGGCTGGCCTACCTGTGGGTGCCGCCGGTCATGCTGTTCATCACACTGATCGTGTCCTGTATCGCCTCGCTGAGCCTCAGGCGGGCCGGGATCCATTTCAAGGGCCCCCGCCACTCGACAGGAGCAACCGCCCTATGACACAGCGGGTCGACCCATATTCGATCGAGATCCGCTACATGCTGGACCGCATGGGCCAGCTGCTCTACCGCGAGCGTCCGCGGCGGGTGCGCGTGTATAGCGATGACCGCGAGATAGTGCTGGCAACTGCGCGTCGGCTCGGCGGCGACTACATGCTCTCCGTCGAGACGCCGGCCCTGGCCGACGACGTGCGCGGCGTGCTGGGCATCCGTGTCGAGGTCGCCGGAGATGCTCCGGCCGATGCAGCGTTCGCGCCGCTCAGTCTCGGCAGGAGCGCTACTCCCCGCGAGCGCGTGCTGATAGGCGCCGTGCGGAATCCGTTCTCCTACAAGACGCTGCGCTACCCAGGCCAGGTATCCGCCGCCGGTATGCGCGCCCTCGCCTGGGCCAGACGCGCATACCGCGTCGACACGATCGTCGGCATGTACCCGCCCCACTGCGCCGGGCTGCTCGCCCTGGCTGGCCTGGTGGGGCGCTGGGGCGCTGCGTCCTACTTCCGCCTGACAGACCTTGCGATGCGTCACATATACGCCGGCGCGCCGGCGTGGAGACTGAGCTATGTTGTCATCTTCGCTGGTCGCCGCGCCGGCCAGTAGGCTCGCGGAGCGCGCAGCAGATGTGCTGACCCGGCTCGACGCCTGGCTTCAGACGATGCGCGCGCCGGGCGGCTACGCCGGCCCAATCAGCCACTGGTGGGAATCCTGCCTGCTCTACTGCGGGCCGATGATCGACTGGCGCTACGAAGGGCTGCTCAGCGCCTACGTCACCCTGGCTGAGCACGGGGGCAGCCCGCTCTGGCTCGCGCGCGCGCGGGCCGCGGCCGATGACGTGCTCGCCGGCCAGCTGCCGGGCGGAACCTTCCGCAACTCGTCGTTCCAGTACGGGCCGATCGAGGGCGGCACCCCGCACGAAGCCGCGGTCGACGTCGGCCTCCTCGAGCTTGCCCGGCTCCTGCGGGCAGCCGGCGATCCCGACTGGCAGCGCTACCTCGCCGCCGCCGAGCGCAACATCCGCCAGTACTTGCTCGGCATGCTCTGGAGCCCCGCGGGTTTCATGGAGCAGCCGTGGGACAAGACGCCGGTGCCGAACAAGAACGCCACGGCCATGGAGGCGCTGCTCCTCTTCGAGGAGCTTACCGGGCAGGAGATGAGCTGCTACATCGAGGCGGCGCTCCGCGTCATCCTCGGCGCGCAGCTGCGCGGCGGCCCGCGCGACGGCGCCACCGTCCACCTCGGCACAGGGCGCTGGCAGCTGGCGATCGGCATCTATACGGCCCGCTCGATGGCTGCGGTGCTGCGCTACTGCGAGCGTCACGCGCGCGCTGAGCTGCTCGACGCGGCGGCGCGGGCGATCGCCTTCCTGAACCGGCAGCTCACGAGCCGCGGCACGATCTTCGGCCACTACAGGGATGGCCGCCCGATCACGAACCCGCGCTGGATCGCACCGTCGGGCGATATCCTCCGCGTCGCCGTGATGGGCGCGCGATACGGGCTCACCCCGCCGTCGATGATCGAAGCTCTGGTTGACCTGCTCGCCGCCGGCCAGCTCCCGTCGGGCGGCATCTCTACGGCCTACGGCTTCGCCCACCGCGGCAGCGAGCGGCCGTACACCGGGCTGCCCGACTTCCGCGATCTGCTCCCGGTCGTCGGCTGGTGCGACAAGGCCCTGCGCGGCCTGGCGCTCGTCGCTGCCCCGGCTCGGCCGGCGCCGGGGGCTATCACCGGCGATGTCACCAGGCCCTGCACGTGGAAAGGGCGACGCTGTGTCTTCTACGAGGACGCCGCCACCATCGGCCTCGAGCAAGCCAACGGGCGGACCCTCTATCGGTGGGCCAAAGGCCAGACCTGGCCGGAGATCTATGCGCTCTGAGGAGTAAGCTATGTGCGGTATCGCAGGCATCGCACACGCCGGCGGCACACCTGCCCCGGCTGTGATAGAGCGGATGAGTGCGCTGATGGCCCACCGCGGCCCCGATCAGTCCGGGCTCTACATGCCCAGCGCACCTACGTCCGCCGTAACGCTGGCCACTCGCCGGCTCGCCATCCTCGACCTCTCGGCGGAGGGCAGCCAGCCTATGACGAATGAGACCGGCGACCTCTGGCTGGCCTACAACGGCGAGATCTACAACCACCAGCAGCTGCGGCGCGAGCTCGAGCGGCGTGGCCACCGCTATCGCTCGGGCACCGACACCGAGACTGTGATTCACGCCTACGAGGAGTGGGGAGCCGACGCATTCAGGCGCTTCAACGGCATGTTCGCCTGCGCCCTGTATGACCAGCGGGACGAGCGCCTGATCCTCGCCCGCGACCGCCGCAGCATCAAGCCGCTCTACTACGTGTGGGACGGCGAGAGCCTCGCCTTCGCCTCCGAGCTGAAGGTGCTGCTTGGGGCGGGCCTGGCTCGCCCGGAGACCGACCCGACCGCCCTGTGGCTCTATCTGTGCCTGGGCTATGTGCCCTCGCCCTACACGTTCGTCACCGGGGTGCGTAAGCTCGAGCCGGGCCACCTGCTCGAGCTGCACCGCGGCGCGCTGCGCCTCACCCCCTTCGCCACGCCCGATCACCAGCCGGGAGCGCTCGCCGACGAGCACGAGGCCGTGCGGGCGGTGCGCGAGGCCCTTGAGGGCGCCGTGCGCCGGCAGCTGATGAGCGACGTCCCGGTCGGGGTCTTCCTGAGCGGCGGCCTCGACTCCACCATCGTCGCCAGCCTGGCGGCCCGATACCAGAAGGATGCGCTGCACACCTTTTCAGTGGGCTATGCCAACGAGCGCGGCGAGATCGAGCAGAGCAGCTACAACGACGATTTCTTCACGGCCCGCGCGGTCGCGCGCGACCTCGGCACCATCCACCACGAGGTGACTGTACACAACAACGCCGATCTGACCGGGCTGTTCGAGCAGCTGGTCTACCAGCTCGACGAGCCTATGGTCGAGCCGGTCTTCACTGCGACCCACGTTCTCTCCCAGGCGGCCCGCAGCCACGGCGTGCCGGTCGTGCTCACCGGTGACGGAGCCGACGAGATATTCGGCGGCTACAACCGCTACTTCTCCGCCCGGCGCCTAGCGATGTACCGCAGGCTGCCGGGCCTACGCTGGGCGCTGCCCATCGTCGAGAGCGTCGGCGGCTCGCACGAGATCGCCCACAGCGCCCGCGAGCTGCGCCACCTGCTCAGGAGCACCTCGGACATCGACGGCTACATCCGGTTCAGCAGCATCTACCACCCCGAGCAGGCGCTCCGCCTGCTCGCGCCAGCGGCGCGCGCCGAGGTCGATGTCACAGCCCTCAGCAGCATCGTGCGCGCGGCCCTCGGGCCGCAGGCGCCCTTCGCGGACCAGATGGCCCACGCCGACCTGGTGCTCTGGGTGGGCGAGCATTTCAACCCGCGCCTTGACCGCATCTCGATGCTGCACTCGGTCGAGGCTCGTGTGCCCTTCCAGGACGACGAGGTCGTCCGGGTCGGCCTCGCCATCCCATCACACCTGAAGTCATCGAGCCACAACCGCAAAGGTCTGCTCAAGGCGGCCTTCGCCGACTGTGTGCCTGCGCGGGCGCTGACCAGGCCCAAGCGCTCCTTCAAAGCCCCCGGCGGCGACTGGCTTCAGGGCGGGCTGCGCGCCCAGCTCGCCGAGCTCGTCGCCGGGGACCACCACCTCGTCGACCTGCTCGACCAGGATCAGGTGCGGCACCACGCCGCGAATATGGGCGCGGACACCCCTGGCCAGTTCTTCGCGGCCGTCGCCCTGCTCGCCGCCGAGCTCTGGACGCGCCAGTATGTGGCGCGCGACCAGCTGGCTGCGCGTAGCCTTGGCATGGGCCGCTGAGCCTGCGGAGATGCGTGTGACCGCCGCCCCAGCCACTACGGGCGAGAGCTTGCCGTGAACTACCTGTCTCCGCGACAGATCTTCATAGCGCGCACCTGCAGCTCGCGGTCGGGCTCACCGCCCACACAGCGCCGGCCGATCGGGCGGCGGCTAGGCGCACATCACGTCGCGGCACCGCTCGCCACCGGATAGACCTGCTGTGGGTACAAGAATGGCGCGCATGACGAGAATTCGATACAGAGCCGCCGCTCTGCTTCTGGCGCTCGCAGCGGCGGGCGCACCCCATCAGGTTGCCTCGGCCCAATCGGCACCCACAGCGCTCGTCGTCGCTGGGCTGACCCAGAGCGACGAGGACGGCGATGGGCGCCCAGATCTGACGGTGATCGATGCCGCATTCGCTACGGCCCACGACCGCATCATGGTCGTCGACCAGGCCCGCACGATGGTGTATGGCGCGACCTGGCAGCAAGCAACCGATTTCGAGGATGACATTTGGATCTATGACATCGGCGCCGACGGCGATGCGCAGCTCATCGTGGTGTACACGACTGAGGGGGAGCGCCACCACGCCTACGTCTACGCCGATGTCGACGGCGATGGAGCTGTCAGCTACAGGCGTGGCGGCACCAGCGTGTCGATAGACGAGACGCCGTACTGGAGCGCCCGGATCAGCGCAGAAGGCCCGTGGGTACTCCCCAACGGGCGGCTGAACCTGAATCTTCGGATCGCTGTCGATGGGCAGGTTCGTACCCTTGACCGCGCCCCGCCCTTGGATGACTGGCTGAAGCACGATGGCAAAGCCGACGTGGAGGCCGAGTCTCACGCCGGAGCGAACGGCATCGCGACGTATGTGCTGATCCGCCTGATGGCAGAGACCCCGCAGTCGTGGGGCTTTCAGCGCAGCAGCCTGTTCGTCAACGAAGGGCAGTTCCCAACACAGCCGCCTGAGCAGGCCTTCTTTCCGCTGCTTCCCATCCCGCCTGATGTGCGCGACCCGCGGTTCATCAACCTGCGGTACTTCGATATCCCGCTGATCCTCTCCATCGATTGGAGGCGCGGCGCGATCAATGGCCCACAGCTGCCTGGCTACCCGATCGGCCACGGCTACCACTACAACAACGATCGCTACATCACGAAGGGCGAGGTGAACGACGTCGCCTTCGAAAGCCCGCACGCCTACTACGACCTCGCACAGAACCACGACGCCTTCCCCGAGCTGCACATCCGCTTCTTCACCCGCCCGCCCTTCGACCAGGCGATGTGGACGCTGCCAGGGCGGGAGGCGGTGCCCTGGCAGTCGATCAGCTACAGCTGGAATCTCTTCAACCCCGGGACGATGCGATGGGACTACAAGCTCGGTCTCGGCGGCAACTACGACATCGACGAGGTGACCGAGTTTCCAGACTTCGCCTTACGCCAGGTGCCGTTCGCGCACCTGCCGTCGTGGATCATGGAGCGCCCGTGGAAGCTGACCACATTCATGGCCCGCGAGGGCGAGGGGTATGAGAGCTCCGAGGGCCTGTACGAGTGGCAGACCGATACCGGCGTTGACCCTGAGAGCGGCGACGGCAGCTCGGAGATCACCCGCGAAGCTACACAGAGCTACATGCAGGGCCTCACGGCCGAGCCACCGGACGCGCTCTACCGCCGCGTGCGGGTCGGCTTCCGCGCCGAGCGGCATTTTGCCTCGCCGCTCCTGCCGCGCCTGTACTTCAGCCCGGTTGATCACAGGCTCCATCTGCGCGGGGCCGAGGCCGGGATCTGGAACATCGATGGCAGCAATGTCATCCAGTACAGCGATCTCGATCGCGATGGCTACCTCGACCAGTGGATATACCAGACGCAGGGGCGGACCCGGCGGCAGCTCGTCGTCTTCCGCGACTATCTGCTCTACAGCGACGGCGCATCGATCGCTCTGAAGCAGGTGTCGGTGCAGCCATCGCTCTTTGAGGCGCCGCCGCCCCGCTCGCACGCCGAGTGGAGCGCTCAGCGCGAGCGGCTGGCGGCCCTGCACGAAGGCCACCGGGCCGACGACCTCGAGGCAATGTTCGCCCAGTTTGCCGGGCCGGTCTGGCGGCTGGAGCGCGCGCGCCTCCAGAGCGCCCGTCCCGACGGCACCGGCTTCCGCTTTGTCGCCGAGGTTGAGCCCGGCGCCCGCGCCACCGGCGATGGAGCGATCCAGATCCCGCGCCTTGGCCCGGGCAGGCATGTCATCAGCTTTGCGGGCGCCTTCCACGCGGCGCCGCTAACGCCGCCCGCAGTCGCCGCCTCGCTACACGCAGAGCCGAGCGTGCCGCTGCAGATGGCGCCGATCACCGTGCAGCTGCGGAACGATGGCCGCGAGGATGTCATCAGCGCAACCCTCGATCTCTGGGCCACCTCCCCGTCCGGCAACGAGCAACTCGTAGCGACGCGCAGGGTCGACCTGCTCGCCAACACGGCGGTCACGGCGACGCTGACGTGGGCCCCCGCCGAGGCCGGGACATGGACCTTCAGCCCGCGCATTACCGATGCCCACGGCGGTCAGATCAGCCTGCCACCCGTCGCGGTCGATGTCCTCCCCGGCAGCGCACCACCTCCATTGCAGATCGCCACCGCCAGCATCGGCTGGCAAAGCGCCGGCATGGCGCTCCTCGTCCTGCTGGGCCTGGCGGCGCTCGGGGCCGCCACCGTCTGGGAGCAGTGGAGGCCGGCACCATGAGCAACTGGCTGCGCGCCGAGCGCTGGCACTGGATCAGCCTCTGCGGCTTCATGACCTGTGTTGGCTTCTACTTCATCGTTCGGTATGCCGGACTGTGGGCCGAGAACGACTCGACGACCTTCTCGAATGCGATCCGGGTGGTCGAGCGCACCGGCCGGCTCATACCCGCCGAGGGCACCATCTACCCGAACGGCTTCGCCTTCCAGTCCATCTCCGTCTTTCTCCTCGCGCTGACGGGCACCGATGTGGCTCGCCTGCAGCAGTTGGTCTACCCTCTCATCGCTGGCATTGTCGTGCCGCCCGCTTGGATCCTCTTCCGCGAGCTTCTCGGGAGCAGGCAGGGGGCAACGCTCAGCACACTGCTGCTGTTCACCCAGCCCGAGTTTCTCTTCGTGATCCTTCGCAGCTCCCACGAGAAATTCTCGCGCATGTTCACGCTTCTGTGCCTCTACTGCATCGCACGCAGCCTGCTCCGCTCCGAGCCGCCGTCAGCTAGGGTCATCTACATTCCGCTCTTCTACCTCATCGCCTTTGCGCTTATCGCCACTAACAACCTCCTCGCGCACTCGTTTATCGCCGCCCTCGCCTGTGCGCTCGCACTCGGCTGGCTGCTCCAGCGGCGGCTCAGAGATCGCCTGATGCACGATCAGATGGCGCAGCAGCGCCTCAGCTATGCCGTTTTCACCAGCCTCTGCCTCGTCTACGTGGTCATGTTCTACGTCTACCCGCCGGCGCTGCACGATCTGCGGATTCTCTACGGCCTCGGCCAGCATGTTGCGGCGCTCCTGCTCGACTTCCAGACGGCCAACGGAGCGGAGACTACGAACGCCTACGCGCAGGTGGCTATCGGCTGGACAAGCCTCCCCACCTACTTTCTTGTCAGCATCGCGAACTGGATTATCCTCGCTGCATCGCTCGCGATCTGGACGCGGCTCGGTCTACGCTGGCTGGTCTTTCGTACCGAGTCGCCCGCGCCGGGTCTATGGCTGCTCTGGCTCCTCTACGCGGCCTTCCTGCTCCAAGGCGCGCTGTCTGTGGTTGCCGACGCCAGCGGCGTCCTCATCGGCAACCTCCAACATCGCCTCTTCCCATCATTCTCGCTCGTCGCCGTCGCCCTGGTCGGCTCCGTCCTCGCACAGCAGCAGGCCCGCTGGCGCACCGCCCACCTGCGCGCCGCCCTGTCCCTGTCGCTCTTCTGCATCGCCATACTCTCCGTGTTCAAGGCGACGAACGAGCCGCTGCTGAGCAACAAGTGGACTTTCTACCAGGCCGATGAGCTCACGGCCCTCGATTGGATCGAGGCGCACCACAGGCACAGCGAGATCTGGACCGAGTTTGACGAGCGGCTCGTGGTTGCCTACTACACAGCGCGCGGCTCCTCCCCGAACAACAACATGCTGGTCGTTGACCAGCTGAGACCTGCGACGCGGAGCATCCTGGTCAGCGACATCACCGCGCTACGCAGCCGGCAGCTAGGGAGGGTGCTCCCCGTTCCCCCTGATGCCCTGCGCGTGTACGACAACGGCAGCGCTCAGCTCTACCGGTTACGCCCGCAAACCCCGTTCCAGCCCTAGCGGAGAAACAACGCAGATGGCTAGCCATCGCGGAGGCACACGCATGGATCTCTCGCGCGAATCATCGAACTACACCATTTTCAGCGCCCTTGTGGCCGAGGCCGAGCGCCACCTGCAAGCGTCGCATTTCACGGCCGCAGCGGTCTACGCGCAGATCGCGTCCGCCTTCGCCATGCTCAACCACGCCGATATCTTCGTCAGCCCACGGCTCGAGCGAATCGCGCGCCACATTGGCTGCGCCCTGCTAGGTGCTGACAGCGAGACGCCGCCAGATCGCCCCAGGCGAGGGGCTCGCCCGATCATCCACGTCGCAACCCAGGTCTTCGGCATCGGCGGCCACACGCGCATGATCTGGCGCTGGCTCGAGCAGGATCGGGCGCATACGCATATCGTTGCGCTGACGCGCCAGGGACCTGAGCCGCTGCCTCGTCGCCTCCGCGCCGCCGCCGAGGCCAGCGGCGGCTCTCTGGTCCGTCTCGATGCGCGCCCCGGCAGCCTGATCGCGCGAGCGCGCGCCCTGCGCCGGCTCGCGCGTACGGGCGAGATCGTCGTGCTCCACATCAATCCCTACGATATCGTCCCGCTCATCGCCTTCGCCGACCGACGGAACCTCCCGCCGATCGCACTGCTCAACCACACAGATCACCTCTTCGGGCTCGGGGTGAGCACCGCCGACCTGTATGTCAACCAGCGCGAGTCGGGCGCGCAGCTCGCGCTCACGCGACGCGGGGTCGCCGACGAGCGCCTGGCGCTGCTGCCCATCGTGGTGCCCCAGCCAAGCCGAAGCATGCAGCGGAGCGAGGCCAAGCGGCGGCTCGGCTTGCCCCCGGACAGCCTGCTGCTCCTCTCGATCGCCCGCGCGGAGAAGTACGTCCCGCTCAGCGGCTCGCGGGCGTACCTCAACGACCTGGTGCTGCCCCATGCCGCTCTCCCTGTCCTCCACCGCTTCCCGCAGGCACACCTCTTTGTGGTCGGACCGCCGCACACGGGCGCCTGGGAGGCGGCGGCGGAGGCCACCGGCGGGCGAGTACGCGCCTTCGGCAGCCGCCCCGATACGGCCCTCTTCTACCAGGCGGCCGATGTCTACCTCGACTCCTTCCCCTTCACATCGATCACCTCGCTGCTCGAGGCCGGCAGCTACGGCACGCCGCTCGTCGGCTGTTTCCCCTATGGCGCAGGGGCGAGGGTCCTCTGTGCGGATACGCCCGCCCTGCGGCGGACGATGATCGGCGCCACCACGAGCGCCGAGTACCACGCTGCGATCGAGCGGCTCCTTGCTGACGCAGCGTACCGCGCCGAGATGGGCGCTCTCGCCGCCCAGGGCATCGCCAGAGACCACTCGGGGGCCGGCTGGCAGCGCTGGCTGTCGAAGACCTACAGCCGAGCGCTCGAGGTCCCAGCTCACGATGGGTCGCCTCCGTGCGACGAATATCGCCAGCCCTCTGAGCTGGATGCCCTGCTGCACGATCTCTACAGCGGCGACGGCGCGCTCGATGGGCTTACGGCCGCCAATGTGCAGCTGCTCCCGCCCGGCCTGCGGCTCCGCCTGTGGCTCGAGCTCGCTCAGCAGACTCATCGCCTGCGGCTACGCCTGCTCTTCCCGGAGTGGCTGGCCAGCCAGATCCTGCGGCTTGTGGCGCGCCCTGCGTAGCGCTGGCGTGCCTGCGCAGGCGAGCAGGCTGGCCGCTCAGTTGGGCGCCCTGATCCCGTCCTCAAGGCTCATGTAGCGGTGTATGGTCGGGTCGAAGCTACACGCGTAGGGCGAGCGCCAGGCATCGAGCGGATAGCACTCCTCCTCGATCACCAGATCGGTGAACAGCGCCTCGAGGCCGGGGGCCACATACTGCCTGAGCGCGCCAGGTGTCTCTGGGCTAACGAGCGTTCGGCCGAGCGGATCGGTGAAGAATGTTCCGGTATGGGGCGCGTCCTTGAACCCGAAGGGGCCGGAGAGCATCAGGAATCGGAACACACCCATCGAGTCCCCCGGCGCCGGCGCGGCGGTATCGCAGACCACATCGGCGCAGATGACGACGCCCTCCGGAGTGTTGATCACGAGGCTCCCCTTCAGGCCGAGGATAGTCCGGCTGAAATCCGGGCGCCAGGGCTCGTAGGGGTTGCCCTCCCGGCTAGCGACAGGGAGCTGCCGCACGCCCTTGCTGTCATCTGCGATCGCGCGCTCCGCCTGATCGGGGCACGCTGTCGGCCGCAGCGGCTCCTGGGTGGTGTTCACGATCGCCGGCCCGAAATCGGCCATGAGCCGCACATCGGCAAGGAGCTCGCCGCTCGCCTTATCTTTCACCGCGAGCTCCAAGGTGTGGAAGCGCTCACAGGCTCGCCCGAGACCGCCGGTGCCGAAGTGATGCGTGATCAGCCACTGGTGGCCGGAACGGTCATCCAGAACGTAGCTCTTGAAGCCCACGTGCGGCTCTTCCATGCCGTGCTGCGCAGCTGTGTATCCGTACGCCGGCGCCCGGCCCTCGGCGAAGAGGCCCGGGTCCGAGCCGTGCTCGTGACCGAAGTAACACCAGTAGACCGGGTCGATCTGGGGGTGCCAGGTTGGGTAGAGCTTGCCGTCGGGCCCGCTCGTGACATAGCGGTCGTGGACCCAGGATGGGCACGCGGCGTTTGCCTGGGGCACCTGGAGGCCCTCCGGGACGGCCGGCGCGGCGGACGGCTGCCCGTTCTCCTCGGCAAATAGCACCAGGTACGGCAGGCGATGCGCGTGCGAGTCCGAGAAGGTGTCGTAGACCGCCCCCAGGCGCAGCTCGCCGGCCGCGGCTGCGCGCCTGTAGGTCGGAACAGCCTGTCCGCTCACCACAATGCTCGGGCCCTGGCTCCAGCCGCTCAGCCACGCCGGCAGCGGCGTCCCGCCCCGCCAGACAACAGCCACCTGGGCCGGCCTGTTCAGCCTCAGGACAAGCCAGCCGTCCATCCCCATGATCGCGTTGACCCCATCGCCGGGCGTGTTCAGCACATCCCAGCCAGCGTACGGCCCGGGATCATCGATGGTCACCAGGCGCTCTGTGACATCGACGTCGAGCCCGGCCGCCATCTGGCGCGGCCGGTAACGGAGCAGGGCGTAGTCAGGCTGCGGGCCACCCACGCTGTAGCTGGCGAGCAAAGTGGGGCGCGCCACTGGCGCAGGGGCAGGTGAGGCTGCGGCCACCCGACTGATGACGGGGAGATAGGTGAGGTACCCCTCATCTGGCGAAACCTGCGCCGCGAGGCTGTGCGCGCCGTGGGGCGAGTGGCTGGATGCCAGATGCTCTGTCCGACTCCCGGAGAGATCGTTGATCGCGAGCGTTTCCCCGTGCCAGCGCCCCGGTATCGCTACGGGAGCAATCAGGCTCAGGGCCATCAGCACAAGAAGGCTCGTCAGGCGGGTCATGGGCAACACCTCACTACCGGCTCTCGGCGCATCACTGATGCTAGCGAGATGCAGTGGGCCGACGGCAGTGGCTGCTGCCCAGCTCCGGTCATTTCTGGCCGCTAGATCTCCTCGCCATAGGCGTGGCACATGAGGCGAAAGTGCATGGCGCACTGACAGAGTAGCAGATTTACGCCACGCTGAACATTACAGGGCTGTCTGAATTTCGGCGAGGTGCGCCGGTTCTCCGGCTGGCCCAAGATCCCCGGCACACCGGCCCGTCCGCCGCTCGGGCTGGGATCATCCCCGGACGGAAAAAACAAAGCCAGGACCGCATCTACATGAGTGACGATACCGTGATATGGAAGCGCGGTCGCTATGGCATTGCTTCGAGTTGGCTATCTCACCTACGGGCTGGATCGCAAGCCGACAGGTATCGGTCGCTACAGCGTCGAGCTGCTGCGGTCGATGCACAGGCAGAGTAGCGAGGTCGAGTTCGTGCTGCTGACAACCGAGGGCGAGGATCGCCACGGCCTCTGGCAGCAGTTCGAGCGCCACGCCCTCCCGGGGTGCTCGCGGCTGCCCGTGCTCCTGTCGCTCGGCAACCTGCTGCTCAGCGATGCGATCAGGCGCTACAGGCTTGATATAGTTCACGACCCTAACGGCATCGCGCCCTTCTTCGGGCCCGCCTACGGCGCATCGCGTATCGTCACGCTCCACGATGCCTTCGCATTTGTCACACCGCATACCCACAACCGGCTGGACAACTGGCGCTACCGCGTGCAGCTCCCGTACGCAGCCCGAGCCGCAACCGCCGTCGTCACCGTGAGTCAGTGCTCGAAGCGCGACCTGTCTCACTACCTGCACATCCCCGACGAGCACATCCACGTTATCGCCGAAGGGGTCGACACACGCTTCAGCCCAGTAGCCGACGACCACCGGCGCGAGGCGGTGCTGGCGAAGTACGGCATCAAGCCGCCGTACCTCTTGTACGTGGGCGGAATCAGTGCTCGCAAGAACATCGTCCGCCTGATCGAAGCGGCCGTCCTTGTGCGGCGCCGCCATCCCGAGATACGGCTGGTGCTCGCCGGAAGCAAACAGTGGCGCACCGCTTCAATCGACCGCGCTCTCGCTCGCGCCGACCTCGACGACACGGTGTACTGCACAGGGTATGTTGACGATGACGATCTGCCGTCGCTGTACAGCGGGGCGGAGGTGTTTGTCTTCCCCTCGCTCTACGAGGGCTTCGGGCTCCCGCCGCTCGAGGCCATGGCCTGCGGCACACCGGTGGTCACATCCAATCGCTCCTCGCTGCCCGAGGTGGTCGGTAGCGCGGCCCTGAGAGTCGACCCGCTCGATCCCCGAGCTATTGCTGACAGCATTATGCTCATCCTCGATCAGCCGCACCTCGCCAGCGAGCTGCGGCGGCAAGGTCTTGAGCGCGCTCGCCAGTTTAGCTGGGCGCAGGCCGGTGCGAGAATGCTCGAGCTGTATATGATGCTGGCTCCTGCGCCGTCGTACGCCTCCGTACCTCAGGACTGAGCTGTGAAGATCATCGACCGGCTACATTCAGAGGTCTCGACTGTACAAGAGCCGCCGTGGCACGACTTATCGCTTGTTCTGGCCGGCGCCGTCGTCCTTCTGGGGCTCTTTGGGCAAGAGTATCTGGCCCCGCCCCTCGGCCTGCTGCGCATCACGCTCGGTGTTGTCTACGTGCTCTTTGTGCCGGGGTACTGCCTGGTTGCCGCCATCTTCGCCCCGGGCGCTCAACCGGATCGTGCCGAGCGGATCGCGCTCAGCATCGGGATGAGCGCCGCCATCATTCCGCTGCTCGCCCTGATGCTCAATCAGACAAGCTGGGGGATCAGGCCGTGGCCCATTCTCATCAGCCTCTTCGCGGTGACCGCTGCCGCCAGCGGCATTGCGATGGTGCGCCGTGCGCGCGCCGCTCGCGCGCCGAGTGTTCAGCTTGCCTCGACCAACCGCGGCGCGCGCACCGGCAGCGGGCCTCCGGCGCAGAATCGCCGGTGGCTCTGGGGTGTCAGCGCATTGATCCCGCTGCTCATGGTTGGCGGCGCGTTGCACAGCCTCTACCCTGCCCCGAGGCTCACCGAGTTCTACATCCTCGGCAGGGATGGGCTGGCTCAGGACTACCCACGCGCTGCCGCTGGCGGTGCGCTCGTCGATATCCAGGTCGGCCTCGTCAGCTACGAGGCCGACCGCACGACGTATCGAATTGAGACGTGGGCCCGAGATGCCTGGGCCGACGCACGCCCAATCTCACTCGCCACGTATGGCCCGCTCACGCTCGAGCCGGGCGAGCGTTTCGAGACACATCTGAGCTGGAGAATGCCGCAGGACCATAGCGACTCGCAGATCGAGCTGCTGCTCTTTGTTGAGGGCGACACGCAGCCATATCGGAGACTCCATCTCTGGATGGAGCGCGATCCGTAGGCCTGCGCGTGGGGTCGGGAAGGCGCTCCGCTCAGGCGGGGGCGTACTACAGTCGGGCGACTATGCGCGTTCAGCGGGCTCGCCGGCGCCGCCGTATGACGGTCGTGAGCATCGTGGCTCTGCTCGCCGCACACCCGCTGTGGCTCCCGCCGATCGGCGCCTTCTTGATCGTCTCCGAGCCGCCCGTGCCGTCGGACGCGGTAGCGCCCCTCGCGGGCGACAGCAGACGGGTGGCGGCCGCCGCGGCGCTTTGGCGCCAGGGGCTTGCGCCGCGGCTGGTGCTCTCGGACATGTGGGTGGATGCCACGGCGCCCCCCGGGCTCTACGCGCAGATGGTGCGCGAGCAGGCGGTCGGCCTCGGGGTTCCCGCCGAGGCCATCGTCACAGCCCCCGGGCGGCCCGCCAGCACCTACCGCGAGGCCCGCAACCTGCGGGCGCTCGCCGAGCGCGAGGGCTGGCGCTCGGTGACGGTGGTGACGAGCGCGTTCCACACCCGCCGCAGCCGGCTGATCTTGGACGAAGCGTTCGCTGGATCATCGGTTGCGGTGCGAGTCACACCGGTCGCCGGCGACCCGTACGCCGCCGGCACGTGGTGGCGCAGCGCCCGCGGCTGGCAGGCGACGCTCAGCGAGTACGCGAAGCTGCTGCTCTACGCAGCCGGCTATCATCGGATCTGCGGCCGCTGACGAACAGCGGCGCAGCTCGCGAGAACACGGCCCATGATTTCATTGACACTCGCTAACGAGGGGCATATACTAGGCACGGTAGTCCCGTGTGCGCGAACTAGCCTCGCCGTGCGAGTAGCCGGGAGGTCCCATGGTCACGACTGTCACCACCGCCACATCTGCGGTGCTGAGCGCCGCCTCGGCGGCATCGCTCACGCTGCTCGTCGTCCTGCTCCTGATCGCGCTGCTGATCAACAAGGAGATCTTCAGCATCCTGCCGGGAGGGCTGGCGAAGCGCCTCAGCCGCGCGCTCAACGTCACGGTCATCCCGCTCGCGATCGTCTTCGCAATCACCTTGGTCATCCAAGTGGTAGACGCCCTGCGCTAGCCGTTGCGCGGGTGCTGCCATGGTAGGCGCCCGCCTGACAGCGCTGCGCCACGCCCTCGTCGTCCACGCGCCCCCCTGGCCGTGGGTCTGCCTCACGCTCATCGCTGTCGCTGAGCTCCTCTCCTCGGGCCCGTCCCCGCGGGCCGGCGTGCTGCTGCACGGCGCCCTGCTCGCGGCCCTGATCGCCGGCAGCTGCCTCCTCCACGGCGAGCCGAACCGCACCCTCGCGCTCACGCTGGCGCTCGCGCCGCTCATCCGGCTCCTCTCCTTCTCGATGCCGCTCTCGCGCCTGCCGCAGATCGTGTGGTACCCCATCATCGGCGCGCCGCTGGTTCTGGCCGCGGGCATCGTCCTCGGTCAGACGCGCCTGCCGCGCGCCGCGGTCGGGCTGCGGCTGGGCTCCCTGCCCGTTCAGCTTGCGGTGGCCAGCTGCGGCTTCAGCCTGGGGGCGGTCGAGTTCGCCATCCTCCGCCCGGCGCCCCTCGTGGAGTCCTTCACCCTCGCAGCGCTGATCCTCCCGGCCATCGGCCTGCTCCTGTTCACCGGGTTCGTCGAGGAGCTGATCTTCCGCGGGCTGCTGCAGGCGGCCGCCACACGCGCCATGGGCTACGCCGGGCTCTACTTCGTTGCGCTGCTGTTCGCCGCCCTGCATATCGGCTACCTGTCGGTCTTGGATGCCGTGTTCGTCTTCGCAGTCGGCCTGCTGTTCGCGTACATTGTGCTGCGCAGCGGCTCGATCCTCGGCGTGACCCTCGCCCACGGCCTGACGAACATCATGCTGTTCCTGGTCCTGCCGCACCTCGCCGCGAACCCGGACCACCCGCTCGCGCCGGTCGCCTCCGCTGCGGCGTGGCTCGGCGCAGCGGCGCTCGTCGCTGCCCTCGCGGCGATGAGCCGCACACCGCCCCGCGCGGGCGCGCGGCACACCCCCTAGGCGCATGCCACAACTCGCCGCTCTTGTGCTACACTGCTACGTCGTCAGAAACCGTCGCTGGAACACACAGCCCGCGCTGCCCGACAGCAGACCAGCGGGGCCGGCGCCGCCGTGCCGACCGGGCCGTTCACGAACGGCGCACGCGTGCGCCGCCCAGGTCTTGTAGCATTCCCTAGAAATAGTATGACCGACAACAAAGTCATCTACTCCATGATCCGGGTCGGCAAGGTCGTGCCGCCCAACCGCCAGGTCCTGAAGGACATCTCGCTGTCCTACTTCTACGGGGCTAAGATCGGCGTGATCGGCCTCAACGGCGCCGGGAAGAGCACCCTGCTGCGCATCATGGCCGGCGTGGACACCGACTACCTCGGCGAGACGGTGCTCGCGCCCGGCTACACGGTCGGCTACCTCGAGCAGGAGCCGCAGCTGGACGAGAGCAAGACCGTGCGCGAGATCGTCGAGCAGGGCGTGCAGCACATCGTCGACCTGCTGCGGCGCTACGACGAGGTCAACGAGCGCTTCTCCGACCCCGACGCGGACATGGACGCTCTGATCGCCGAGCAGGGCGAGATCCAGGAGCAGCTCGACCACCTCAACGCCTGGGACCTGGACAGCCGGCTGGAGCTGGCGATGGACGCGCTGCGCTGCCCGCCGCCCGACACGCCGGTCCGGGTGCTCTCGGGCGGCGAGCGGCGCCGCGTGGCGCTGTGCCGCCTGCTGCTGAGCGAGCCGGACATCCTGCTGCTGGACGAGCCCACCAACCACCTGGACGCCGAGTCGGTGGCTTGGCTGGAGCGCCACCTGCAGCAGTACAAGGGCACGGTGATCTTCGTCACCCACGACCGGAGCTTCCTCAACAATGTGGCCGGCTGGATCCTGGAGCTCGAGCGCGGGCACGGCATCCCGTGGCGCGGCAACTACTCCTCCTGGCTGGAGCAGAAGCAGCAGCGGCTGGCCGAGACCGAGCGGGCCGAGACGCAGCGCCAGAAGGCGCTCAAGCGCGAGCTGGAGTGGATCAGCATGTCGCCGCGCGGCCGCCACGCCAAGAGCAAGGCGCGCATCGCCGCCTACGAGCAGCTGCTGGAGCAGAGCCAGGACCGCGCCGAGCGCGAGGCCGAGATCTTCATCCCGCCCGGGCCGCGCCTCGGCGACGTCGTCGTGCGCGCCGTCGGCGTGGCCAAGGGCTACGGCGACCGCCTGCTGTACGAGGACCTGAACTTCGACCTGCCGCCGGGCGGGATCGTCGGGGTCATCGGGCCGAACGGCGCCGGCAAGACCACGCTGTTCCGCATGATCATCGGCGAGGAGAAGCCGGACGCCGGCGAGCTGATCGTCGGCTCGACCGTCCGGCTCGGCTACGTCGACCAGAGCCGCACGCTCGACCCGAACAAGACGGTGTGGGAGGAGATCTCGGGCGGCGACGAGGAGATCCGCCTCGGCAACCGCACGGTGAACTCGCGCGCCTACGTCGCGCGCTTCAACTTCACCGGGAGCGACCAGCAGAAGAAGGTCGGCTCGCTCTCCGGCGGCGAGCGCAACCGCGTCCACCTGGCGAAGATGCTGCGCAGCGGCGCGAACGTGCTCCTGCTCGACGAGCCGACCAACGACCTGGACGTCCACACGCTGCGGGCGCTCGAGGAGGCGCTGCAGAACTTCGCCGGCTGCGCGGTGATTATCTCGCACGACCGCTGGTTCCTGGACCGGGTGGCGACGCACATCCTGGCGTTCGAGGGGGACAGCCGGGCGGTGTGGTTCCCCGGCACCTACAGCGAGTACGAGGAGGACCGCCGGGCCCGCCTGGGCGCGGCCGCCCTGCAGCCGCGGCGCATCACCTACCGCCCGCTGCGCCGCGCGTAGCCTCACGGGCGGCGCAGTCCAACGCAGGGGCGATCCCGCCCAAGCTGAAGCCGAGGCCGGCGTCCGGCTGGATGACCGCGGGCTGGAGGCCGGCCATATCGCTTCAGCGCCCAAGAGCGGCCTCAGGAGCCGCCGCCGATCAGCGCGTAGGTCTGCGCGTCGAAGAGCACCTCGAGGCGCGCGGAGGAGGTGACGCTCTCGAAGGCGGCGAGCAGGGCGGGGCGCTCGCCGGCCACAACGGGCAGCAGCGGCAGGGAGCGCACGCGCCGCTCGGCCTGCCAGAAGGCGCGGCCGGCCGGGGTGACGAGCGCGAGCACGTGCAGCGTGCCGTTGCGCGGGGTGCGGCAGCGCTCGCAGGAGGCGTTCACCCCGCTCAGCCCGTGGGTCGCGCCGAAGTCGCCGGGCACCTGCAGCCGGACCTGGACGCCGCGCCCGCACTCCGGGCAGGTCGCCCCGCGCTCGCTGAGGGTCCGGCTGAAGAACGCGTGGCTCCACGCGGCGTGGCGCGCGAACGCGCGCCGGAAGCCGCGCACGCCATCCAGCACGCCGCCCGCCCCGACGTGCAGCACCGTGAACAGGCGCGGGTCATCGCAGCAGTGCGGGCAGCGCAGCGCGAACTCGCCCGCCGCCAGGCGCCCCAGCAGCCGGTGCTCGCCGCACCCCGGGCACCACAGCTTCGTCTCCTCCCAGACGCCGGGCTCGGCGCCGGCAAGGCCGTAGGCGCGCGCCTCGTCGCGCAGGTGGGTGCTGAGGAGGCGCCGCAGCGCCAGCTTGCCGCGCTGCACGCGCATCGCCACGGCGCCCTCGCTGAGCTGCATGCGCTCGGCGATCTCGGCGTGGGGCGTCTCGGCGACGAAGCGCTGCACCAGCACGTCGCGGGTGTCCGCCGGGAGCAGCCCGAGCGCCCGGTCGAGCAGGTCGGCGAGCTCGCCGCGCTCCAGCTCCACCTCCATGTCGAAGTCGCCGGCGATCTCGAGCGGCGAGCCCGAGAGGGCCGCGGGGTCGGCCAGGCGCGAGCGCTCGCGGCCGACACGCCGGCGCCAGCGCAGGCAGACGTTGCGCGCGATGCCGGTGAGCCACCCGGCGACGGCCTCGGGGTTGCGCAGGCCATCGGCGTGGCGCCAGGCCTCGATCAGCGTCTCCTGCGCCAGGTCCTCGGCGGCATCCTCGCTGCCGGTGAGCCGGGCGCAGACGCGCACGATCCGGGCGCGGTGCGCCGCGAAGGTCTCCTCGATCGGGAACGGCTCCGCAGTTGGAAGGGTCATGGCTCGGTGCCTCTGCGCGCGGCCGGGCGCCGCGCCTGAACACATGCTGCCGCTGTCTCTACGAGCATGTCGCCGGGACTCGAAGAAAAGTCACGCATATTGTACGATACCCGCGATCTCGGGCGGCCAGTGGCACTCCGCGCCTCCCTGCGAGCGGGCGCGGCCGACGCGGTGACCTCGTCCCCGCGCCGCCTGGAGGGGTTTGAGGGAGCCTTGCCTCCCCCGGCCTTTCTCCCGTCGCTCTGCGGCGCGGTGGGATCGGGCGGCAAAGCTGCTCCTGCCGCTCTGCGGCGCGGTGAGATAGGAAGAAGCTTCGCCTCTCCCATCCTTATCTTCTCTTCCGCCGCTCTGTGGCGCGGTGGGGTCTGGGGACGCTTCGCCTTTCGCCTCCCCAGAACCTCTTTTTTCCGTCGCTCTGCGGCTGCGAAGCAGCCGCAGAGCGACGGAAAAAGTGTCCGTGGAGGGCCATAGGCCCTCCACACCTCCCGTCAGCGCGTCGGCGGCAAGGCCAGGCGAAGCCATACAGAAAGGCAGGGCGTATGCCCGAGGCGGTCATCACCGACGCAGGACAGGTCAGCCCTGCCTGGCTCGAGGCGGCGCTGCGGCGCGCCGGGGCGCTCGACACAGGCGGCGTGGAGGCGGTCGAGGCGCAGGGCGAGCGGGCGACCTGGTCGCACAACGCCCGCGTCGGCGTCCGCTACCGCCCCGGCTCGAGCGGCGCCCTGCCCGAGGCGCTGTTCCTGAAGATGTGCCGCGGCGACGAGTTCGGCCCGTCTGAGGTCCACTACTACACGCGCGACTACGCCGGGCTGGCGGACGGGCCGCTGGTGCGCTGCTACGACGCGCGCTACGCCGAGCGGCCGCGCGCCTACCACCTGCTGCTCGACGACCTCTCGGCGACGCACGCCAACATGTGGGAGCGCCCGGTGACCCCGCCGCTGGTCCAGGCCCTCGCCGAGGGGCTGGCCGCGCTGCACGCCCACCGCTGGACGCCGAGCCGGCTGGCGGAGATCGGCGCGGCCCCGGCCGGCCCGAAGGACATCGAGCGCTACCTGGCGCACATCCGGCGCGGGCTGGCGCCGCTCCTCGCGGTCGGCGGCGACGACGTGGCGCCGGAGTGGCGCCAGCTCCTGCCCGAGATCTTCGCGCACCACCCGCGGCTGATGCTGGCGCGCTGCCGGGACCCGCGTGGCATCTGCCTGGTCCACGGCGATGTGAACCCCGGCAACATCCTGGCGCCGCGCGCCGGCGTGGGGCCGGGTGTACATCGTCGACCGGCAGCCGTTCGGCTGGTCGCTGACGGCCTGGCTGGGCGTCTCGGACATCGCCTACCTGCTCTGCAGCTTCTGGGAGCCCGACGTTCGGCGTGAGATCGAGCTGCCGCTGCTGCGACACTACCATGAGGAGCTGGTGCGGCGGGGCGTGCGCGACTACAGCTGGGAGCAGCTCTGGCAGGACTACCGGCTGGCCGCGGTGCAGGCGGTGTACGTGGCGGTCGAGTGGTGCGTGCTGGAGGAGGACCGCGAGCGCATACGCTGGCTGTGGTCGGCCGAGCTGCGGCGGGCGTTCGCGGCGTTCGAGGACCTGCGCTGCCGGGAGCTGTGGGCGGGCTCCAGCTCCTAGCGCAGGGCCGCAGCTCCGCAGCGCGGGGTGGGGTCCGGGGAGGACCAGGCCCTCCGAACCTCCCGGCGAAAAGCAGCCCTGCAGGGCAGCCGCGAAAGCTGTAACCTCAGAAGGAGTTCAGGTGTCCGAGGATATTCGCTTCATATCGGCCGGGACGCTCACGCTCGAGGCGCTGGCCGAGCTGTTCACGCGGTCGTTCGAGCAGTACTTCTACCCGGGGGCGGTGACGGCGGCGGACCTCGCGCGCCGGGTGCGGGTCGAGCAGATCGACCTGTGGCGCTCGCCGGTGCTCGTGGTGGACGGCGAGCCGGCTGGCCTGGCGCTGCTCGGCCTGCGCGGGACGCGGGCGTGGTGCGGCGGCTTCGGCGTGGTGCTGGCGCGCCGCGGCCGCGGTCTGTCGCACCGGCTCACAGGCGCGCTGATCGAGTATGCGCGGGCGGCCGGCGCCGAGCAGCTCTCGCTCGAGGTGCTGACCCGCAACGAGCGGGCGATCCGCGCCTACAGCCGCGCCGGCTTCCGCACCGTCCGCGACCTGCGCATCCTCGAGTGGCGCCGCCCGGCCGATGCGCCCCCGCCCGACGCGCCCCCGGCTGTGGAGGCCGCGCCCGAGGTGCTGCTGCGCAGCTTCGGCCGGCTGCACCCGGTCCGGCCAGCCTGGCAGCGCGATCTGGCGTCGCTCCTGGTGCGCGACTCGCTGTCGGGCCTCGCGCTCGGGCCGGCGCACGCGCCGAGGGCCTACGCGCTGCTGCAGGCAGGCGCCGATGGCTCGGCGCGGCTGATGGATCTGGGCGCCGAGAGCGCCGGCGATGCACAGGAGCTTCTCGCGGCGCTGCAGGCGCGCTACACGAGCCTCATCAGCGTCAACGAGCCGACCGACGCTCCCGCTACCCCGGCCTTCGACGCCGCCGGGTTCGCCGAGGCGGACCGCCAGCACGAGATGGTTATTTATGTCAATTGACCGTAGTAGACGAGCGTATCGTACAGGAAGGTCACGCTGCCGTCCTGCTGGTGCGCGGCGAACAGCTCCCTGAGCGCGGCCTGCGTCTCCTCATAGCGCGGGTGGGACGGCTCGGGCATGTACGAGGAGGAGGCGTTGCGCCCGAGGAACCCCTCCAGGTCGAACACCTGCCGGTTCTCGAAGACCGCCTGACGGCAGCCCGCCGGCCCGAAGAACGACGTGACATCGCGCTGCGCGGGGTAGTTCTCGGCGACCGCCGCGTAGTCGGTGCCGTACTCGTGCAGCAGGCGCTCGTAGGCCTCCAGAAACGGCGTGCCGCTGGTGCGGCGCTGGTTCCAGACCAGCACCACCCACCCGCCCGGCCGGAGGATGCGCGCGAACTCGGCCCGCGCCCTGTCCTGGTCGAACCAGTGGAACGCCTGCCCGGCCGTCACGAAGTCCACGCTCGCATCCTCCAGCGTGGTCGCCTCCGCCGCCGCCGCGACGCTGACGAAGCCCGGCTCCGCAGCCAGAAGCCGCTCGGCCGCGGCCCGCATCTCAGCGTTCGGCTCGACACCGTACACCCGTCCGGCGACGCGCAGCAGCAGCGCGGTGAGAATGCCGGTGCCCGAGCCGACGTCGGCGACGACCGACGCCGCCGAGAGGCCGCACTCCTTCTTCAGCAGCTCGAGCAGCTCGGGCGGGTAGCCGGGGCGGTACTTGATATAGCTCTCGACCCGGCTGGAGAAGCGGGTGGTTGGGCTTGTCACGCTCACCTCCCCTTATGTCACGCTGGCGCGCGTCGCCGGGTAGCGCAGGTGGCGCTCCTCCACGACCACGCGCCGGATGCGGTCCACGCCGTCCCACACCTCTGCGAAGGAGGTCGTCAGCGGGCTGAGCCCGAGGCGCAGGTTGTCCGGCTCCCGGAAGTCCGGCAGCACGCCCATCTCGGCGATCAGCGCCTGGTTGATCTGGTAGCCGAGCGGGTGGCGCACGCTCACGTGCGAGCCGCGCCGATCCGGGTCGCGCGGGGAGCCGAGCGTGAAGCCGAGCGGCGCGAGCGCGGCGTCGAACAGCTCGATGAGGTAGGACGTGAGCCGGACCGACTTGGCGCGGATCGCGGCGATGCCGACCTCGTTGAGCATGTCGAGCGACGGCTCGATCGCCAGCAGCGAGAGCATCGGCGGCGTGCCGGCCAGGAAGCGCGCCAGCCCCGCCGCCGGGGTGTACTCCAGGTCGAAGGCGAAGGGCGCGCGCTGGCCGAACCAGCCCCAGATCGGCGAGCGCAGCTCCTCCTGCAGCTCGCGGCTCACGTACAGGAAGGCCGGCGCGCCCGGCCCGCCGTTCAGGTACTTGTAGGTGCAGCCGACCGCCATGTCCGCGCCCCAGGCGTCCAGCTCGACCGGCACCGCGCCCGCCGAGTGGCACAGGTCCCAGATCACCAGCGCGCCGGCCTCGTGGGCCCGCCTGGTGATCGCCGCGGCGTCGTAGACGAACCCGCTCTTGAAGGTGACGTGCGACAGCGCGACCAGCGCGGTGCGCTCATCGATCATGTCCATCAGCCGGGCCTCGTCCACGGTCAGATCGCCGTCCTCCGAGCCGACGAGCACGAGCTCGTGGTGGCCGCCGAGCAGGTCGATGCACCCCTGCAGGATGTACAGGTCAGAGGGGAAGTTGAGCGCGTCGCTGACGATGCGCGTGCGGCCGGGTCGGGCGCGCAGCGCGGCGACCGCCAGCTTGAACAGGTTGACCGAGGTCGAGTCGCAGGCCAGCACCTGGCCGGGCGCCGCCCCGATGAGCGGCGCGATCTTATCGCCGATGCGGGCGGGCGCCTCGTACCAGCCGCGCCCCCAGCCGCGGATCAGCCCGGCGCCCCACTCCTCCTCGACGGCATCGCGCAGGCGCTCGACGGTGCGGCGGGGCAGCCGGCCGAGCGAGTTGCCGTCCAGGTACACCAGGTTCGGATCGGAGATGACGAACGCCTCGCGCAGCGCGGCCAGCTCGTCCGCCGCGTCTAGCTGCAGCGCCTCCTCACGCGCTGGCATCTGCATCGGTAGCCCTTTCTATACTACATCCAGCTCATCCGAGGGCCTGCCGCCCGGTGTGCGGGCGTGAACAGCGAGGCAGACGGCTTCGCTGCCAGCCCTGGGAGCCACAGATCCATCTGACAGGCGCATTGTAGCACAGGCGCTTGTGGCACCCTCGGCGGCCCGCTCTACCACTCCTCGCCGCTCTCTGATATACTAGGCGCGGCGGCGCCGGTCCACAGCCGCCCACGTCTGCTATGCCACCACGCTCGTGCAGCGCCCGCAGCCACCCCGTAACGGCAGGCCTCCCGGTTGTATTGATCTTTATTGAAGGGTGTACGGGGCAGCGCGCTGCGCCGGGATGCGTGTGGGAAGCAAGCCGCCCCAGAAACCCTTCTCTCCGCCGCCCTGCGGCGCGGTTGGGCTTCAGCGCAGGCCGGGCAATCGGGAAGGCTTGGCTTCCGCAGAAACAATCGGAGTTCATCGGAAGGTTGCAGACGCTATGACCTCGCTCCACACGCTCCGCCGCCGGGCGGCGACGATCGCGGCCCTGGCGCTCCTGGCGCTCACCGCCGCCGCATGTGGGTCCGGCGGGCGGGCCGCAGGCGCCGCGGAGCCAGCCGCCGAGCGCTTCACGCTCCGCGGGACGATCGAGCAGCTCGCCCCGGAGGCGCTCGTCATCCAGGGCATCACCGTGGTCGTCGACGCGCAGACGGCCGTCGAGGGCGCGCCGGAGCCTGGCTCGCCGGCGACGGTGAGCGGCGTGCTGAGCGATGACGGCCTGCTTCTGGCGCGAAGAGTGACTGTCGCGGCCGCGGCGTCCGCCCCGACCAGCGAGCCGACAGCTGCGCCGACCGCCGCACCGACGAGCGAGCCCACGGCCGCGCCGACGAGCGAGCCCACGGCCGCGCCGACGAGCGAGCCCACGGCCGCGCCGACCGTCGCGCAACCTGCCCCACCAGCCGCGCGGCCCCCCGCTCCACCTGCCAAGCCAACACCGGAGCCTCTGGCCGCGAGCGAGCCATTTGCGGCGCTCGGCACCCTGATCGGCACGGGCGTCGCCGATGGGCGGGTGAGCCCGCAGGCAGGCTCGTTCCTGCTCAAGAAGTACGAGGAGGCGCAGCGCGCCATCGCCGACGGGGACGAGAAGCGGCTGCGCGACCGCCTGCGCGATATGCTACAGTTCACGCGCAAGGAGCAGCGCGAGGGCCGCATCGAGCAGAGCCTGGGCGACCAGCTGATCGGCACCATCACCGCCGTCGGCGACAGCTACGGGATATCGGTGCCGGGCGGGCCCGAGGAGCGCGGCCGCGGCAAGGGCGACGATGACTGAGCAGCACGCACGACACGGAGCAGACCATCGATGTTGACCCCGTCGACAGTGCTCGGGGCGCGGCTCGGCGACTACGAGATTCAAGATGTGCTCGGCAGCGGCGGGATGGCGACCGTCTACCGCGGGTTCGACCACACCCTCCAGCGGCCGGTGGCGATCAAGGTGCTCTCGGAGGCGGCCGCCGCGCAGCCGGGCCTCGTCGAGCGCTTCCGCCAGGAGGCGCGCCTGATCGCGCGCCTGCGCCACCCGCACATCGTGCAGGTGTACGCCTTCGGGCAGGTGGACCAGGTGGTCTACATGGTGCAGGAGCTGCTGCCCGGCCCGACGCTGGCGACGCGCCTGCAGGAGCTGGCCGCGCAGGGCCAGCCGATGCCGCGGCAGGAGATCCTCGCGGTGATCGGGCAGCTCGCGGCGGCCCTCGACGCGGCGCACGCGGCCGGGATCATCCACCGCGACGTGAAGCCGAGCAACGCGCTCTGGAACGCCGCCGGCGAGCTGGCGCTGACCGACTTCGGCATCGCCAAGAGCGGCGCCGCGGACGGGATGCAGACCCAGACCGGGGTGGTGTTCGGCACGCCCGTGTACGTCTCGCCCGAGCAGGCGCGCGGCGAGCCGCTGACGCCCGCCAGCGACATCTACGCGCTCGGCGTCGTGCTCTACGAGCTGATCGCTGGCCGCCCGCCGTTCGACGGGCCGGTGCCGCTGGACGTGGTGCTCAAGCATCTGCAGGAGCCCCCGCCGCCCCTGGCGCCGCTGCGGCCCGACGTGCCCCCGGAGGTCGAGGCGGTGGTGCGGCGCGCGCTGGCGAAGAGCCCGGCCGAGCGCTTTGCGACCGCCGGCGAGCTGGCGCGGGCGCTGGAGGCGGCCTGGCCCGAGCGCCAGCCGCAGAACGGCGCCCAGCCGGATGTCCACAGCCTGCCGACGACCGTCTGGCAGGCGTCCCGCCCGTCCGGCGCAGCGCAGGGCGAAGCTGCCGCCGGGGCAGGCACCCAGCCTGTGCCGGCCTCCGCCCAGCCGCAGCCGGCAGCACCGGCGCCGCCGGCGAGCTCACCTGGGGAGCGCTCGAAGCTGCTCCCGCTGCTGGCAGCACTGCTCGTGCTGCTGCTCCTGGGCGGCGCGGCGCTGGCCCTGTCGAACGACGCCGGCCGCGGTCAGGCCGCAGATACGGTAGACGCCGCAGTGTCCGGCGGGCCGTTCGAGCGCCTGCGCGAGCTGCTCGCCGACGACCCGGCGCTCCTCGCGCGCATCGAGGGCGCCGAGCGCGCGCTGGCCGCCGGGGACCGCGACGCGGCCGCGGCGGAGCTCACCGCGCTGCAGCGCCAGATCCTGGCCGCGCGGCAGGCCGGGGCGATCTCGGCCGAGACGATGCGCGCGGCGCTGTCCGGCGTGACCGCCGCCGCGGCCCAACATGGCATCCCCCTTGCGCTCGAGGTGAGCCCGTGAGGACGATCGGCGCATGATCCACACACTGCGCTCCCGCGCCGGCACACGCCTGCGCGAGCTCGAGCTTCTGATCACCGCCAGCCTGCTGCTGATCGTCGGGCTGGGGACGCTGATCGCCCGGGACGGCGGGCTGGTCCGCTGGGCCGACCTGGCGATCGTCGTCGCCTTCACCGGGCTGTTCGTCGCCACCAGCTTCGCGCTGGCGCTGCGGGGCTGGGGCGAGGACCAGCTGCTGCTGCCGATCGCCGCGCTGCTGTCCGGGCTGGGCATGGTGCTGGCGCGGCGCCTCGAGCCCGACCTGCTGGCGCGCTACGGCAGCCTGTACGGCAGCATCGCCCTCAAGCAGGTGATCTGGGTGCTCTCCGGCGCCGTCCTCCTGGCGCTGATCAGCTTCGTGCCCTGGCGGATGCGCTGGCTGCGGCACTACCGCTACACGTGGCTGGCGTGCGGGCTGCTGCTGGTCGCCATCACGGCGGTCTTCGGCGTCGAGCGCAACGGCGCCCGCCTGTGGCTGGACCTCGGCCTGTTCCAGCTGCAGCCGGTCGAGCCGCTCAAGATCCTGCTCGTCGTCTACCTCGCCACGTACCTCGACGACCGGCGCAACCTGATCGGCAGCTCCGCGTACCGCCTGGGCGGGATGCGCCTGCCGCCGCTGCCCTACCTGCTGCCGCTCCTGATCATGTGGGGCCTGACCGCCGGGCTGATCGTCGTGCAGAAGGACCTCGGCGCGGCGCTGCTGTTCTTCGCGGTCTTCCTCGCCATGCTGTACCTCGTCACCGGCCAGGCCAGCTACGTGGCCGCCGGGCTGCTGGCGTTTGGCGCGGGCGCGTGGGCGCTGTACGGCATCTTCGGCCACGTGCAGCCGCGCGTCGACGCGTGGCGCGACCCGTGGGCCGACCCGTTCGGCGCCGGCTACCAGATGGTCCAGGCGCTGTACGCGCTGGCGAACGGCGGCGTGGCCGGCGCCGGGCTGGGCTTCGGCGACCCGACGAGCGTGCCGGAGAGCCACACCGACTTCGTCTTCGCCGCGATCGGCGAGGAGCTCGGGCTGGTCGGCGGCGTGGGGCTGCTGCTGTGCTACGCGCTGTTCGCGCTGGAGGGGTACCGCATCGCGCTGCGCTCCCGCGACGGCTTCCAGCAGCTGCTGGCGGCCGGGCTGACGACCGCGATCGTCGCGCAGGCGCTGATCATCACCGCCGGCACGACCAACCTGATCCCGCTCACGGGCATCACGCTGCCGTTCGTGAGCTACGGCGGCTCGTCCACGCTGGTGAACTTCATGATGCTCGGGATCCTGCTGCGGATCTCGGCGGCGAACAAGCCGCCCGCGGTGCTGTAAAACAATGGATCGTCTGCGCCAAATTGTCGCCTGGCTGGGGCTCTTCCTCGGCCTTGCGATCCTCGCCCTCGGCCTGCTGGCGCCGGACGCGATGCAGTGGCGCCTGCACCTGCTGACCGGCCTCTGGCTGCTCTCGCTGCTGCCGCGCGCCCACGTGAGCCGGCGCCTGCCGCCGCCCGCCCGCGGGGTCGCCCGGCTGACGCTGGTCGTCGTGCTGGCCCTCGGCGCCGTGGGGCTGCAGCTGCTCCGCGAGCAGGTCGTGTGGGCCGATGCGACGCGCGAGCGCGTGGCGCTGCTTCGCCAGCCTGCGGCCGCCGCGCCCGACGCCGCCACGGCAGTTCGGCCCGCCGACCGCACCTCGCTCGGCAGCGGGCGGGTGTGGCCGGTGGAGGCCGGCACGGCCACCCGCGGCGCCATCCGCGACCGCAACGGCGTCCTGCTGGCCGAGACGCGCGACGGCCGGAGGGTCTACCCGCTCGCCGACCTGGGGCACATCGTCGGCTTCCAGAGCCGCCTGTACGGCAACACCGGCGTCGAGGCGACCTTCGACGACGAGCTCTCCGGCGCGAGCACGCTCTCGCCCACCGCCCTGCTCGAGGCGCGGCTGCTCGGCACCCCCTTCGACCCCAGGCCGGCCGACGTGCGCCTCACGATCGACGTCGAGCTGCAGAAGGCCGCCCAGGCCGCGCTCGGCGAGCAGCCCGGCGCCGTCGTGCTGCTCGACCCGCGCAGCGGCGAGATCCTGGCGCTGGCGACCTACCCGCGCTTCGACCCGAACCAGCTCGTGCTCCCCGAGCGCGCCAGCGAGGCGGACGTCGCGCAGGTGCAGGCCGCCTGGCAGGCGCTCATCGAGCGGCAGGACAGCCCGCTGCTGAACCGCGCGACGCAGGGGCGCTACCCGCCCGGCTCGGTGATCAAGACCTTCACCGCGGCGGCGGCGCTGGACAGCGGCGTGCTGAGCGGCCCGGAGGCGCAGGTCACCTGCCCGAACCGCCTCGAGACCGAGGCCGGCGCGCCGCCGGTGGTCAACGCCGTCGAGAACCTCGCCCGCCGCACCGGCGACCCGTCCGACCTGCGGCGGGTGTACGCCTGGTCCTGCAACACCGCCTTCGCGCAGATCGGCCTGGCGCTCGGCCCCGAGCGCTTCATTGAGTACGCCCGGCGCTTCGGCCTGGGCTTCGCCGACGCGCCCAGCGAGCCGCCGCTGCGCGACATCGCCGCCGACGCCGGGACGATCGCCGGGAGCGCCGAGTTCTTGCAGCGGCCCGCGGCGCTGGCCGACACCGCCTTCGGCCAGGGGCAGGCGCTGGTCACGCCGCTCGACATGGCGCTCATGGCGGCGGCGGTGGCGAACAACGGCGCGCTGATGCGCCCCTATCTGGTGCAGGAGGTGCGCGCCGGCGACGAGGTGCGCTACCAGGCGCGGCCCGAGGTGCTGCGCCAGGTGATCACGTCGCAGGCGGCCCTGCAGATGCGCGCCGTGATGCAGACCTCGGTCGAGGTGGGCTACGCCGCCCCGGTGGCCCTGCCGGGGGTGACGATCGGCGCGAAGACCGGCACCGCCGAGGCGCCGCCCGGCGCGCCCCACGCCTGGTTCGTCGCGATCGCCCCGGTCGAGCAGCCGCGCTTCGCGGTCGCGGTGATCGTCGAGCGCGGCGGGGAGGGCAGCCGCACCGCGCTGCCGGTGGCGCGCCAGGTGCTGGCCGCCGCGCTGGGGGTGCAGCCGTGAGTACGCCGAAGGACCGCCGGCAGGCGACCGCTGACCGGCAGCTGCTCGCACGAAGGTGGCGCCTGCGATGGGCGGCCGCCGTCGCCGGCCTCTGCGCGTCGGTCGCGCTGTCCGGGTGCTCGGCCCTCTCGGGGCTGGGGATCGGGCCGACGCCCACGCCCGTGCCGCCGCTCTACCGCTACGACACGGCCATCGCCACTGCCGAGGCCGGCGCCGACCGGGAGGCGCAGGCGGCGGCCTACTACGCGCGCGCCGGGGCGCACTTCGAGCAGGGCGATTACGCGGCGGCGATCGAGGACTACGGGCGGGCGATCGAGCTCGACCCGGCGAACGCCCGCGCGCACAACGACCGCGCGCTGGCCCACCAGGCGCTGGGGCAGTTCGAGCAGGCGCTCGCGGACTTCGACGCGGCCACGCGCATCGACCCGGCCTACACGCGGGCCTATAAGAACCGCGTGGCGCTGCTGGAGGTCACCGGCGGCGACCCGGAGCGCCTCGCCGCCGACTACGGGCGCCTGGCCGAGCTGGAGCCCGCCGCAGCCGCCGCTCACCGCTACCGGCAGGGCGTGGTGCTGCACGGGCTGCGCGACTTCGCCGCGGCGCGGGCGGCCTACGACGCGGCGCTTGCCGCCGACCCGCAGCACGTCGACGCGCTGTACGAGCGGGCGCTGCTCAGCTACGCCGAGGGGCGCCTGCAGGACGCGATCGCCGACCTCGACCGCGCCATCCGGCTCAGCCCGCGCGCCGCCAACGCCTACTACGCCCGCGCCCTGGCGCGCAGCGCCCGCGGCGACCGCAGCGGCGCGCTCGATGACCTGACCGCGGCGCTGGCGCTCGATCCCGACAACCCGGAGGCGCTGCTCGCCCGCGCGGCGATCGCGCTGGACGCCGGGGACCGGGAGCAGGCCGCCGCCGACCTCGCGCGCCTGGAGCTGCTCGCGCCGGACGACCAGCTGGCCGCGGCGGCGGATGCGCTGCGCCAGAAGCTCAGGGCGCCGTAGAGGGCTGCGCAGCCCCACGCCGCAGGGGCATCACCTGATATAATGTAGCGCGAGATTCGCCACGAGCAACAACAGAAAGAGACCTATGCAGCGCATCATCCCCGGCGTCTACCGGCTCCGCGGCCTGACCCTCGGCAACGTGTACCTGATCGACGAGCCGGCCGGCATGACGCTGATCGACGCCAGCATCGAACAGTCGGGCGCGAAGATCCTGAAGCAGATCGCCTCGCTCGGGCGGCCGCTCACCGACCTCAAGCGCATCCTGATCACCCACGGCCACCCGGATCACGTCGGCGCCCTGCCGGAGGTGCAGCGCGCCACCGGCGCCGAAGTGTACGCGTCGTCTATCGAGCGCCCGGTGATCGAGGGGCGCGTCCCCATCCCGCGCACCCCGCCCGAGAAGCTCACGGGCCTGGCGCGCCTGCTCGCGCCGTCGGAGACGTTCGTTCCGGGCACCCCGGTCCACCGCGAGCTGCAGGACGGCGAGGTGCTGCCGGAGGTGCTCGGCGGGCTGACGGTGGTGGCGACGCCGGGCCACGCGCCGGGGCACGTGGCCTTCTGGCACCCGGACCGGCGCCTCCTGTTCTGCGGCGATGTGATCTTCCACGTGCTGGGGCTGCGCCTGCCGCCGACCTTCTTCAGCGTCGATATGGATGAGAACCGGCGCTCGGTCGCGCGCCTGGCGCAGCTCGAGCCGGCGGTCGTCTGCTTCGGCCACGGCCAGCCGCTGACCGAGGACGCGGCGGCGAAGATCCGCCGCTTCGCCGAGAGCGTCGCCCTCTCACCAGCGGCGGCAGCCGAGCGCTGACCATCCGCCGGCTCCTTCGATCAGCTCAGACCTCCACGACCTCCAGCGCGGCAGGGCGATACTGGAGCGGATCGTCAGGCCACTCGAGCGCGATCCGCTCCCAGCTGCGCCCGGCGTCCGGCGAGCGGAACAGGCCGCGGTTGTTCGCCGCGTAGAAGACGTGCGGCTCGGCGGGGTTGGCCGCGAGCACCGTGGCCAGCGTGCCGGCCGGCTCGGCGGCGGGGATCTCCTGCCACGGCTCGCCGGCGCTGCGGCGGTAGAGCGTGGACTCCGCGCCGCGCGGGTTGTGCGCCCGCTGCGGGTCGGCCGCCGCCGACACCACCACCGTCTCCGGGTCGGCGGGGTCGACCGCCAGCCCCCACAGGTAGTGGCTGCGCATCCCCTCCCCGAGGTACTCCCAGGTCGCGCCGCCGTCGCGGCTCTCCGCGTAGCCGCGGCCGGGCTGCATCAGGCCGTCCCCCGCCGCGGCGTAGAGCCGCCCCGGCGCCAGCGGGTGGGTCCGCAGCGTATGCGTGTCGAACGGCGTGTCCGGGCCGCGGTCCACCCAGCTCAGCCCGGCGTCCTCGCTGCGCACCGTGGCGCCCGCCTCGGCGCACACCCACAGCCGCCCCGGCGCCAGCGGGTCGAGCGCGATCCAGCGGGCGTGGTGCGTCCAGGGGCGCGGCGGGAAGCTCCAGCTCGCCGCGGACGGCAGCCCTGTCAGCCCCGAGCGGTCCTGCCAGGTCGCGCCGCCGTCCTCCGAGCGGAACAGCGCGGTCGGCTCGGTGCCGGCGTAGACCACGCCCGCGCCGCCGGCCCGCTCGACCGGGCTGACCGCCAGCGCGGTGATCTGCTCGTGCGGGAGCTTCCCGGCGACGAGGCGCCACGTCCGCCCGGCGTCATCGCTGCGCCACAGCTCGCCGCCCAGGGTCCCGCAGTAGACCAGCTCGGGTCGCAGCGGGTCGGCCGCCAGGCACGCGATCTGCGCGCCCTCCAGGTGTCGCTCGCTCTGCCAGCGCTCGCCCGTCCGGCGCGCGACCAGCAGCGCCCCGTGCATTCCGATGTAGGCCGTCACCATAGACTCCCCCTTCATTCAGTTCGGCTGTGCGCCTGCCTAGCTGGCGCGCCCCCGCGCGATCAGGGCCAGCGGCAGCGCGAACAGCAGCAGGGCGTTGACCGGGTGCAGCGACGCGAGCAGCGGCACGAGGCCGCGCAGGTACAGGAACACTGGCTGAACCCAGGCCAGGATGAGCAGCAGCGCGCTGAGCCAGCGGACCGCAGCCGGCATCCGCCCGACGAAGCTCAGGATCAGCAGCAGCGCCGGGATGACCGGGAGGGGCGATGAGAGCAGGTGCCCCAGCACCCAGTGCCAGAGCAGCCACTGGCCGGGCACGAACAGCCCCGCGCCGGCGAGAAACGCCTGGGCGACGACGCCGGCCAGGAACAGCCAGGCCAGGATGAGGTAGAGGCGGCGCGGCCAGGCGCGCGGCTGGGCGCTGCCCGAGGCAGGCCCGGCGGCGACTCCCGCGCTGGTCTGTGTTGCATCCATGGTGCTCCCTTTCTACTCGGTACGCACCATTGGACGGACGCAGGCGGCCGGCGGTTGCGGCCGGCGCCACTGAGCGGCGGGCGATTGGCGGGCGAGCGAGCCGGGCTGATATAATGACACTCCGCACGCGGCCGCCCCGGCGGGCCTTCAACAAAAACACCCCGCCGGGAGGTGCGGGGAGCGGCACGCCCTCCGCAGCTTCCTCTTCTTCCGCCGCGTGCGCTGTGGGACGACACCCGAACAGGCAGTGAGCTACAACATGCACGGAGAGTACAAGATCCCCGGCGGCAAGCTGGTGGTGGTGGACCTCGACGTCGTGGACGGCCACCTGCGCAACGTCGAGCTGAGCGGGGACTTCTTCCTGGCGCCCGACGAGGCGCTGGAGTGGATGACCGCCGCGGTCGAGGGGCTCCCGGCGGCGGCGGACGAGCGCGCGATCGCGGAGCGGGTGCGGGAGGCGACGGCGGGCGCCGAGCTGCTCGGCATCACCCCCGAGGGAGTGGCGGCCGCCGTGCGCCGCGCAGTTGAGGGAGGCCAGCGATGAGCGAGACACGGCGCTCCGCCTGGCGCGAGTACGACTGGCAGCTGCTGCGCGACGGGCCGACCAGCCCGCTCATGCACATGGCGCTCGACGAGGTGCTGCTGGACGCGGTGAACGCCGGCAGGCGCGCGCCGACGCTGCGGATCTGGGAGTGGTCCGCGAACGCGGTCGTGATCGGGCGCTTCCAGTCATACCGCAACGAGATCGACCCCGACGGGGCGCGGCGGCACAACGTGCAGGTGGTGCGGCGCATCACCGGCGGCGGCGCGATGTTCATCGAGCCGGGCAACACCATCACCTACTCGATCTACGCCCCGGCCGCGCTGGTGGCCGGCATGAGCGCCGTCGAGTCCTACGCCTTCTTCGACCGCTGGGTGCTCGACGCCCTCGCGTCGCTGGGCGTCGAGGCCTGGTACCAGCCGATCAACGACATCACCTCGGCCGCGGGGAAGATCGGCGGCGCGGCGCAGATCCGCAGGGGCGGCGCGGTGCTGCACCACGTGACCATGGCCTACGACATCGACAGCGCCAAGATGCTGGAGGTGCTGCGGATCGGCCGCGAGAAGCTGAGCGACAAGGGCACCACCAGCGCGGCGAAGCGCGTCGACCCGCTCCGGCGGCAGATCGGCCTGCCGCGCGCCGCGATCATCGAGCGCATGATCGAGACCTTCCGCGCCCAGCACGGGCTGAGCGAGTCGGCGCTCACCGAGGAGGAGATCGCGGCGGCGCAGCGGCTGATCGAGACGAAGTTCGGCACGGACGAGTGGCTCTACAACCTGCCCTGAGCCGCCCGCCACGCAGCGGAGAATCAAGAACGCAGAGTCTGCGCGCGCAGACTCTGCGTTCGCGTTGGCGCCGCCTAGCGCACGCCCTTGATCGTCGCCACCAGCAGGTCGCGGTTGAGGCGCGCGATCACGTCCAGGCTGATCCCCTTCGGGCAGACCGCCGAGCACTCGCCGATGTTGGTGCAGCCGCCGAACCCCTCGGCGTCCATCTGCTCCACCATGCGCACCGCGCGCTGGTAGCGCTCCGGCTGGCCCTGCGGCAGCAGCCCGAGGTGCGTCACCTTCGCCCCGACGAACAGCATCGCCGAGGCGTTCGGGCAGGCGGCCACGCACGCCCCACAGCCGATGCAGGCGGCGGCGTCCATCGCCTTGTCGGCCGCGTCCTTCGGGATCGGGATGGCGTTCCCATCCGGCGCTGAGCCGGTCGAGACCGAGATGTACCCGCCCGCCGCGATGATCCGGTCGAACGCGCTGCGGTCCACCACCAGGTCCTTGATCACCGGGAAGGCCGACGCGCGCCACGGCTCGATCGTGATCGTGTCGCCGTCCTTGAAGGAGCGCATGTGCAGCTGGCAGGTGGTGGTCTGCTCGGGGCCGTGGGCCACGCCGTTGATCATCAGGCCGCACATGCCGCAGATCCCCTCGCGGCAGTCGTGGTCGAAGGCGATCGGCTCCTCGCCGCGCATGATCAGTTCCTGGTTGACCACATCCAGCATCTCCAGGAACGACATGTCGGGGCTGATGTTGGTGGCCTGGTAGGTCACGAAGCGCCCCGGATCGTTGCGGTTCTTCTGGCGCCAGACGTTGAGTGTGAGGTTCACAATCTATCTCCGTCTATAGTGCTGGGCACATGGTACGTTCCGCTCACTTGTAGCTGCGCGTCGCCAGCTGGACGTACTCGTAGTTGAGCGGCTCCTTGTGCAGCACCGGCTGATTGCCCACCCCGGTGAACTGCCAGGCCGCGACGTAGGCGAAGTGCTCGTCGTCGCGCTTGGCCTCGCCGTCCTCGGTCTGGTACTCCTCGCGGAAGTGACCGCCGCACGACTCGGCGCGGTGCAGCGCGTCGATGCACATCAGCTCGGCCAGCTCGAGGAAGTCGGCGACGCGCCCGGCCTTCTCAAGCTCCTGGTTCAGCTCGCCGCCCTCGCCCGGCACGCGCACGTTCTCCCAGAACTCCGCGCGCAGCTCGGGGATGCGCTCCAGGGCTTTCTTCAGGCCGGCCTCGTTGCGCGCCATCCCACAGTAGTCCCACAAGAGCTTGCCCAGCTCGCGGTGGAACGAGTCCACCGTGCGCCGGCCGTTGATCGACAGCAGCCGGTTGATGCGCTCGGTCACCTCGGCCTCGGCCTCGGCGAACGCCGCGTGCGACGTGTCGGCCTTGGCGATCCCGCCGCGCGCCAGGTAGTCGCCGATCGTGTACGGCAGGATGAAGTAGCCGTCCGCCAGGCCCTGCATCAGCGCCGAGGCGCCCAGCCGGTTCGCGCCGTGGTCCGAGAAGTTGGCCTCGCCGATCACGAACAGACCGGGGATGGTGCTCATCAGGTTGTAGTCCACCCACAGGCCGCCCATCGTGTAGTGCACGGCCGGGTAGATGCGGAACGGCACCTCGTAGGGGTCCTCGCCGGTGATGCGCAGGTACATGTCGAACAGGTTGCCGTAGCGCTCCTCGATCACCCGCCTGCCGAGGCGCTTGATCGCGTCGGCGAAGTCGAGGTAGACGCCCAGGCCGCCGGGGCCGACGCCGCGCCCCTCGTCGCAGACCTCCTTCGCCGCGCGCGAGGCGATGTCGCGCGGGGCCAGGTTGCCGTAGCTGGGGTACTTGCGCTCCAGGAAGTAGTCGCGCTCGTCCTCCGGGATCTCGTTCGGCGGCCGGGTGTCGCCCTTCCGCTTCGGCACCCACACGCGCCCGTCGTTGCGCAGCGACTCGCTCATCAGCGTCAGCTTGGACTGGTGGTCGCCCGTGACGGGGATGCAGGTCGGGTGGATCTGGGTGAAGCACGGGTTGCCGAAGAAGGCCCCCTTGCGGTGCGCGCGCCAGATCGCCGTGGCGTTGCACCCCTTGGCGTTCGTGCTGAGGTAGAAGACGTTGCCGTAGCCGCCGGTCGCCAGCACCACCGCGTCGGCGATGTGGCGCTCGATCTTGCCGGTGACCATGTCGCGGGTGATGATGCCGCGCGCCCGCCCGTCGATGACCACCAGGTCCAGCATCTCGGTGCGCGGGAACATCTGGACCTTGCCGAGCCCGATCTGGCGCTCGAGCGCCTGGTAGGCGCCCAGCAGCAGCTGCTGGCCGGTCTGGCCGCGGGCGTAGAAGGTGCGGCTCACCTGCGCCCCGCCGAACGAGCGGTTGTCCAGGTAGCCGGAGTACTCGCGGGCGAAAGGCACGCCCTGCGCCACGCACTGGTCGATGATGTTGAGGCTCACCTCGGCCAGCCGGTAGACGTTCGCCTCGCGGGCGCGGAAGTCGCCGCCCTTGATCGTGTCGTAGAACAGCCGGTAGACCGAGTCGCCGTCGTTGCGGTAGTTCTTGGCGGCGTTGATCCCGCCCTGGGCCGCGATGCTGTGCGCGCGCCGCGGGCTGTCCTGGTAGCAGAAGCACTTGATGTTGTAGCCCAGCTCGGCCATCGTGGCCGCCGCCGAGCTGCCTGCCAGCCCCGAGCCGACGACGATGATCGTGTAGCGCCGCTTGTTGGCCGGGTTCACCAGCTTCAGCTCGAACTTGTGGCGCTCCCACTTCTGCTCGAGCGGGCCGGGCGGGATGCGGGCGTCCAGCGGCGAGGGGGTCAGCTCCGTCGCGGGCCGCGCGGTCGTGGGTTTCGTCTCTGTTGTGGCCATTTCTATCTCACTTCAGTACTCAGTACGCAGTACTTAGTACATTGTGCCCCGCGCTCAGCCGTCTGTGCTCAGCGCGCGGTGCCGGCGGCGTGAGCGCCAGGGCGCCCAACACGCACGTCAGTGCCGCTGCCTGCCGCCTGCTGCCTAGCGCACGATCCCCGTCAGCACCGCGACCGGCACGACGGCGAAGCCCAGGAACAGCCCGACGCCGGAGAGCACCGCCAGCCCGCGCCACAGCCGGTCGGTGCGCGGCCCGTTCAGCCCCAGCGTCTGGAACATGCTCCACACCCCGTGGTACAGGTGCGTGCCGAGCGCGGCGGTCGCCAGCAGGTAGATCACCACGTTGACCGGGTTCTGGAAGCCGGCCACCAGGTTGGCGTAGGCCGCGCCGCGCTGGAACGTCGGGTGCAGGGCCGAGACGCCGAAGGTGAAGTGCAGCAGGTGGTAGATGATGAACAGGAACAGCGCGATCCCGCCCCAGCGCAGCGTCAGCGAGGCGAAGCTCGCCTGGACCTTGCGGGACTGGCGGTAGCGCACGTTGCGCGCGCCCCAGTCCTGGCGGGTGAGCGAGACCGCCATCCACACGTGCAGTATCACCGCAACCAGCAGCACGATGCGGACGATCCAGAGCAGCGTCCGCTCGGGCACCGCCGGCTCGCCGACGGTGCGCAGAAACTCGGAGTAGGCGTCGAAGTGCTCCTGGCCTTGGAAGACCTTGAGGTTGCCGATCATGTGGATGATCACGAACCCGTAGCCGATGAAGCCCGTGATCGCCATGATCGCCTTTTTACCGATCGATGATCTGAGGAGGGGAAGAGCTGTCGCTGCCATTGCACATCCTTACTATGGCATCTATCGCGGGAATCTGTGCCACGCCGCACACGCCCGACAGGCCAGCTACGAGCGCGACAGGCAGTGAGTTACGCCGGGGGAGGCGGAGCGGTGCCGGGCAGGCTGAAGGCTGACGTCCGGAGAGCGCAGGGTGTCAGCGGTGTTCCAGCCATGGCTCGACCGTTCTAGCTCTTCGGCGCGACATCGGCGCCTGGCACGTGTGAGATACTTTTCACGAATTGGGCATATTATAGCGCAAACCCGCGTAGCTGTCTATTGCGCGAGTGATGCGGCGGCCGCGCCCCGCCGCCCTCTGGAGCGGGCTCGGGAGGCGAAATCTTCCCGGCATCTCTGTCCGCGGCTCCGCGGAAAGCTGCCCCGGAGCGGCCAGGCCCTGCGCGCTTCCCCGCGGGCGATGATGCAGGCCAGCGCAGCGT
>ERZ777003.650-NODE-650-length-65033-cov-8.205593_pt1 | contig 65033 bp, 43 predicted proteins | sample MGYA00374956_ERZ777003 | MGnify/ENA primary metagenome ERZ777003 (study PRJEB29302, sample SAMN06268252) | bioreactor metagenome | isolation source: Joint BioEnergy Institute, California, USA | place: USA:Joint BioEnergy Institute, California, USA | collected...
CCGAGTTCGAGCAGGTACCGGGTGGCCTCGTGGGCCCCGTCCCGGTCGGCGGCCAGGACCGAGGGGGAGGCGGTGCCGTTGGGGGCGCGGATGAGGTTCACGACCGCGGTGCCGTCGCGGAGCATCCGGTTGGTCAGCGTCACGTTCTTGCCGGAGCCGATGAGGATGACACCGTCCGCGGAGTGGTCCTGCAGCGTGCGGAGGAACGCGGCCTCTCGTTGGGGGTCGGCGTCGGTGATGCAGAGCAGCACCTGGTATCCCTCGGCGGCCGCGCGGCGCTGGACGACCTCGGCCACCGTGTGGAACGAGGCGTTGATCAGGTTGTTGAGCACCAGCCCGATGAGCTTGGACTGTCGGGTGCGCAACGCGCTCGCGGCCCAGTTGGGTCGGTAGCCGAGCCTCGCGGCGGTCGCCTCGACCCTCCGCCGGGTCTCCTCGGCGATGAGCGGTGAGCCGCTGAGCGCCCGGGACGCGGTGCTCCGCGACACCGCGGCCGCCGCAGCCACGTCGTTCAGCGTCACCGCCATGAACACCTCCAGGATCGATCCCATGTGATCCTCGCACAAGCGGGGAAAGCAGGGCAAGGAGACGCTCCGCTCCCCCGCACATTTGGCCCTTGACATGGGAGAACTATGCTCTGAGAATCCTTGCAATCGATCCCAAAGAGTGGTGAGTGATGGATCGCAACGACGTGACCTGGCGGGGCTACTGGCCGGCCGCACCGACACCGTTCGCCGCCGACGGCGCGCTCGACGAGGCGGCCTGGCGGGACCTCCTGCGGCTCTACCGGAGCCAGGGTGTGCACGGTGTGCTGGTCAACGGCACGACCGGAGAGTGGTTCAGCCAGACCCCGGCCGAGCGGCGAAGGGTTGCCGAGATCGCGGTTGAGGAGATCGCCGGAACGATCCCGGTCGTCGTCGGTGTCACCTGCTACACCGCGCGGGAGGCGGCCGAGCTGGCGCGGCACGCGGCCGAGATCGGCGCCGCGGGGGTGCTGAGCACACCGCCGCCGTACGCGCATCCGTCACCCGACGAGATCGTCCGGTTCTACGCCGACCTCTCCGAGGCGACCGACCTGCCGTTCATGGTCTACAACTGGCCGCGTGGGGTGGCGGTGGACATGTCCGCCCACCCCGGTCTGATGGAGCGGCTCGCCGACCTGCCCAACGTGGTCGCGATCAAGGACTCCACCGGCGACTGGCTGCGCATGCTGGCGACGGTGGAGGCGGTCTCCGACCGGGTCAGGGTCTTCGGCAGCTTCCTGCACCGGCGAGGTCTGGCGGTCCTGCGTGGCCTCGGCGGGGACGGCAACATCGACGGCGGCGGGGTCGGCGCGCCGTTCGCGGTGCCGTACTACGACGCGGTGTTCGCCGGTGACTGGGACACCGCGCGGCACTGGGCCGACCGCTACTCCGCGTTGGCCTCCCGGCTGGTCAACCCCGACTACAGCGCCCGCTACGCCTCGCCGACCTCCCAGCTGAAGGCCGTCATGGCGCTGCTCGGCCAGCCGGGCGGCACGGTACGGCCACCCCTGCTGCCGCTCACCGACGAGGCGGCGCTCGCCGAGATCCGTACGGCCCTGACCGAGACCGGGCTCGTCGCCGCGTTGGCGGGGGAGCGATGAGCGTCCACATCCACGTCGACGGCCGACGCGTGCCGGTGCCCGAGGGAATCAGCCTCGCCGCCGCCCTCGTCGGCAGCGGTCACTGGACGTTCCGCCGGCACGCCGTCTCGGGCCGGCCGCGCGGTCCGTTCTGCGGCATGGGCGTCTGCTTCGAGTGCGAGCTGACCGTCGACGGGCAGCCCGGGGTCCGCGCCTGCCTCGCGCACGTGCGCGACGGCATGCGGGTGGAGACCTGCCCGCCGACGGATCCCGACGACCCGTCCGGAGGCGACGTCCTCGCCGCCGCACCGGGTGGAGCGGGCACGACCGAGGAGGGTCGCGGTGTCTGACCGGGATGTGTTGATCGTCGGTGGCGGCCCGGCCGGGCTCAGCGCCGCCCTGTCCGCCGCGCAGGGCGGGCTGCGGGTCGCGCTCGTCGACGAGCACACGGAGCTCGGCGGCCAGTACTTCAAGCGCCGGCATCCGGCGGTGGTGGCCCGGCACGGCGACTTCCGCCCCGCGGGAACCCGCCTGGTGACCGCGGTGCGGCAGGCCGGGGTCGACTGCCTCACCGGCCACCTGGTGTGGGGTGTCGCGGACGACGGTGCCACCCTGCTCGTGGCCGGGCCGGACGGCGCCCCGCACGCGCTGCGTGCCCGGTTCACCGTGCTGGCCACCGGGGCGCACGAGCGGGTCCTGCCGTTCCCCGGCTGGCAACTGCCCGGGGTCGTCACCGCCGGACTCGCGCTGCACCTGGCCACCATCGACCGGGTGCCGGTGGGCCGGCGTGTGCTGCTCGCGGGTACCGGGCCGTTCCTGTTGCCGGTCGCCTGCGCGCTGCTGGAGGTCGGCGTCCGGGTGGTGGGGGTGGCCGAGGCCAACCATCCCTACCGCCTCGGCCGGCACGCGGCCGCGTCCCTGCGGTACCCGGCCCGGCTGCGTGAGCTCGCCGGGTACCTGGCGACGCTGGTCCGGCACCGGGTGCCGGTGTGGCAGGACACGTACGTCCTGTCGGCCTCCGGGCCGGACCGGCTCCGCCAGGTGACCCTGGGGGGACGGCACGCCGGCACGGTCGAGGCCGACGTGCTCTGTGTCGGTCACGGGTTCCGGCCGAACGTCGAACTGGCCCGGCTGCTGGGGTGTGAGACCCGTCCGGACCCGGTCGTCGGCGAGCCGGTGCCGGTCGCCGACGTCGTGGGCCGGACCAGCCGCCCCGACGTCTACGTGGTGGGCGAGGCGGCAGGGATCGCCGGCGTGCACGCGGCCCGGGCCCGGGGCCAGGCCGCCGCGCTGGACATCCTGGCGCGGACCGGCCGGGCGGTTCCGCCGGCCCGCCAGCGGCGGGTGCACGCCCGGGTCCGCCGCCTGGCCCGGTTCGCGGCGCTGACCGAGGCGTTGTTCCCACCGCCGCTGCACCTGCTGGACGGGATTCCGGACGACACCGAGGTGTGCCGGTGCGAACAGGTGAGCGCGGGTGAGATCCGCGCCACGGCCGGCCTGGCACACAACGGCCTGAACGCCACCAAGGGCTTCACCCGGGCCGGCATGGGCCTGTGCCAGGGCCGCGAGTGCGGTACGGCGGTGGCCTGCCTGACCCGGGCGGCCAACCCGCACGCACCGGCCGAGGCGTTCACCGCGCGGATGCCGGTGCGGCCCGTGCCGGTGACCGCGCTCGGCGTGCCACCGCGGCACGCCGCGGGCGCCGACCGGGGCCGGCCGGCGGGCGACGGCACCCCGGGCGGGGAGGTGGTCCGGTGAGCCGTCACACCGCCGACGTCGTGGTGATCGGCGCGGGGATCCTCGGCGCCGCGGCCGCGCACTACCTGAGCCGCGCCGGTCAGCGGGTGGTCGTGTTCGACCGGGGCGCGCCCAACCGGGAGGGCTCGGGCACCACCGCCGGCAACCTGCACATCCAGGCGATCCACCCGAGCCGGCCCGGCCAGGAGGTGCCCGCCGACAACGGCCGCTTCCTGCCCCTGCAGGTCGCGGTGAGCGACATGTGGGAGAGCGTGGAGCTCGAGCTGGAGACCTCCGTGGAGCTGCGGCGGCACGGCGGGTTCATGATCGCGGAGACGCCGCACGAGTACGCCGAACTGCGCGCCAAGCAGGCCATGGAGGCCGCCGCCGGGCTGCCGACCGAGCTGTTGGACGGTGACGCGGCACGTGAGGCGCTGCCCCTGCTGTCCCGGACCGTCGTGGGCGCCACCTGGTGCGCGCTGGACGGGTACGCCAACCCGTTGAAGATCACCCCGGCCTACCTGGCCTCGGCCCGGCGGCACGGTGCGCAGATCCACGGCTACACGCCGGTCACGGGCATCGCCGCCACCCGGTCGGGCTGGCGGGTGACCGCGGGCGGGGACACGTACGACGCCCCCGCCGTGATCAACGTCGCCGGTCCGTGGATCGCCCAGGTGGCCAGACTGGCCGGCATCCGGCTGCGGATGACGCCGGTGGCGATCCAGATGCACGTCACCCCGCGGATGCCCGAGACGATGCGCCACCTGGTGCAGCACATCGGCGAGGGCATGTCGGTCAAACAGGTGACCGCCGGCAACGTGTTGATCGGTGGGGGGTGGCCGGCCCTCCGGCTGGATCTCGACGGGCGCAGCGTGGCCAGTGTCCGGAGCGCCGGCGGCAATCTCGCGCTGGCCGCCCGGGTGTTGCCGTTCCTGTCCGGTGTGCGGCTGCTGCGCGTGTGGGCCGGCCCGCTGGCGGCGACCCCGGACGAGTTGCCGGTGATCGGCGAGGTGCCCGGCGCGCCCGGCTTCTTCGTCGCGGGCGGCACCTACGCGTTCACCCTCGCCCCGCTGTGGGGCGAGACACTGTGCCGCCTCGTCGCCGGCGAATCCCCTCGGGTGCAGGTGTCCGACCTGGGTCCCGATCGGCTATTGATTGATACGCAGAGTGACGAGCTCGATCTTGTTGCGAATCAGGAACGGGCCCTGGAGGGGGCGGTTCGGGATTCGGTCCAACAGGGCTCGACGAGGCGGAAGGAGCAGGCGTGACCTGGCTCATCAACGGCAACGTGGTGAACGTCCAGGACGGTTCGTCGCGCCGCGGGGCGGCCGTGGAGATCGTCGACGGCAGGATCACTCAGATCACCCAGAGTGACAGAGTTCCGGCCGGTGCGGACACGATCGACCTTGGTGGGCGGTACCTCCTGCCGGGGCTCATCTCCGTACACACCCACCTCTCCGTGACCTATCCGTTCAGCGACACCGACCCGCAGGAGTCCGCGGGTCTCACCGCGCTGCGCGCGCTCTCCCGTGCCCGCGACGCGCTGTACGCCGGCGTCACCACCATCCGCTCGGTGCACGAGCAGAACCGGGCCGACCTGCTGATCCGAACCGCCGCGCAGCAGGGTTGGGTGGAGGCGCCGCGGATCCTCGGGGCCGGCCGGGCGATCTCCACCACCGGTGGGCACGGCCACGGGATGGCCACCGCCTACGCCGACGGCTACGACGGCTTCCTGCGGGCCGCCCGGGAGGAACTGGCGGCCGGCGCCGACCACATCAAGATCTTCATCTCGGGAGGCATCGCGTCGCAGGGGGAGTCCCTCGGGGCGCAGATGACCCTGGACGAGATGCGGGCCGTGGTGCGGGCCGCCGAGGAGCACTCCACCTACGTCGTGGCACACGCGGGATCCGCGGCCGCGATCCGCGAGGCCCTCGCCGCCGGGGTCCGCTCGTTCGAGCACGCCTACGACCTCGACGAGGAGACCGCCCGGGAGATGGCCCGTCGCGGTGTCTTCCTCACCCCCACCCTGTGCGTCACCCGGTGCCCGGAGTGGATGGCCGACCACCGGTTCACCGACTGGCAGATCGCCCGGGCCCTGGAGGTGGGTCCGATGCACCTGGCCAGCATCCGGCGGGCCGTCGAGGCCGGGGTGACCCTGCTCGCCGGCACCGACTACCCACCCGGGGAACCGATCGAGGACACCGTCGTCGCCGTCCGGGAGATGGAGTTCCTCACCGACGCCGGGCTGTCGCCGCTGGCCGCGCTACAGGCCGGAACCCTGCACCCGGCACGGCTGCTCGGCCTGGCCGACCAGATCGGCCAGGTCGCTCCGGGGTTCGTCGCCGACCTGGTCGCCACCGACCGCGACCCGACATCCGATCTGTCCGCTCTGCGGCGGATCCGGTTCGTGATGCAGGCGGGCCGGATCGTCCGCAACGAGTGCGAGGTCGTCCGCAACGAACGGGAGGTGTCGGCATGACCGTGAACACTCCGCAGACACCGCCCGCGCCGCGACCGCCGGCCGGACCGGTCGGACCCGACTCCGCCGCGCGGCACGTCCGGCTGGCCGTCGACATCGGCGGCACGTTCGTCGACGCGGTCGCCTACGACGGCCGTACCGGCGAGGTGCGTCTGCACAAGGCGTCGACGACGCCGGAGGAGCCGGCCCGGGGCGTGCTCAACGCGGTCTCCGGCCTGATCGACGACCTGGCCGGCGTGGACGAGTTCGTGCACGGCACCACGCTCGGGCTCAACGCCGTGCTGCAGCGGCGCGGCGCCGACGTCGGGGTGATCACCAACGAGGGGTTCCGGGACGTGTTGGAGATCGCCCGTGGGGACGTGCCGGGGCGGCAGATGTACAACTTCACCTACCGGCCGCCGGCACCGCTGGTGCCCCGCCGGCACCGGGTCGGCGTACCCGGGCGGATCGACGCCCAGGGCCGCGAGGTCGTGCCCCTGGACGAGTCCGCCGTCGCCGAGGCGGCGCGGTACCTGGTGGAGGAGTGCGGGCTCCGCTCGCTGGCGATCTGCTTCCTGCACTCGTACCTCGACCCGAGCCACGAGCAGCGGGCGGCCGAGATCGTCCGCAGGACGTACCCGGACGTCCTGGTGTCCATCTCCTCCGACGTCACCCGCGAGTACCGCGAGTACGAGCGGACCTCCACCGTCGTCCTCGACGCCTACATCCGACCGGTGCTCGGCGACTACCTGAGCGACCTGGAGCGGCGGCTCGCCGCCTCCGGCCTGGCGGTGCCCCTGCACATCATGCGGTCCGGTGGCGGTGCGATGACCGCCCAGGTGGCTCGGCGGGCTCCGCTGGCCACCGTCCTGTCCGGCCCGGCCGGCGGCATCGTCGGTGCCGCGTTCCTCGCCCGCGAGCTGGGCTGGGACAGGGTGATCTCGTTCGACGTCGGTGGCACGTCGGTGGACGCCTGCGTCATCGACGGTGGCGTGCCGGGCGACACCTACGAGGCAGCGATCGACGGTTTCCCGCTGCTCATGCCGATCTTCGACATCCGCACCATCGGTGCCGGGGGCGGTTCGATCGCCTGGCTCGACGACGGCCTGCTCAAGGTCGGCCCCCAGTCGGCCGGGGCGGTGCCCGGCCCGGTCTGCTACGGCGGTGGCGGCACCGAGCCCACCCTCACCGACGCCGCCATGGTGCTCGGCTACCTGGATCCCGGCGACTTCCTCGGCGGCGCGATGACCGTGGACGCCGACGCCGCCCGCCGGGCTGTCGAGGAGCGCGTGGCGCAGCCGCTCGGCCTGTCGGTCACCGAGGCGGCGGCCGGGGTGTTCCGGGTCCTGCTGGCCCGGACCGTCGGCGCGCTCCGGGAGATCACCGTGGAACGCGGTCTGGACCCGCGGGAGTTCACGCTGTTGGCCTTCGGCGGCGCGGGCGGCCTGCTGGCCGCGATGCTGACCCGGGAGATGGGGCTGCGGCGCTGCGTGGTGCCGCGGGCCCCGGGCGCATTCTCCGCCTGGGGGATGCTCAACTCCGACCTGGAGTACGACTTCGCCACCACCGTGCTGCGGCCGCTGGACGACACCGTGCTCGCCGAGCTGGCCGGCACCTTCGAGGAGCTGGAGCGGCAGGGCGACGAGGTGCTCGCCGCGCAGGGGGTCGAGCCGGGCGACCGGACCCTGATCCGCCGCTACGACCTGCGCTACCGCGGCCAGGAACACACCCTGGCGGTGGAGGCCGGGCCGGACGACGACGCCCAGACGCTGCTCGCCCGGTTCCACGCCCTGCACCGCGCCCGGTTCGGGCACGAGCTGCCCGAACCGGGGGAGATCCTCACCATCCGGGTACGCGCGGTCGGCCGGCTGCCGAAGCCGCCGCTGGTGCCCCTGCCCGCCGGCGACGGCACCCCGCCGGTGCCGTCGCGGCACCGCGACGCCTACGACGTGGCGACCGGCCGGATGGTGCCGTTCGCCGTCTACCACCGGGCCGCCCTGGCACCCGGGCACTCGGTGCCCGGACCGGCCGTGGTCGAGGAGGGCACCTCGACGACGGTGATCTTCTCCGACCAGGTGCTGACCGTCGACGCCTACGGGCAGCTGGAGGTGACCTCATGACGACGCTCGACGGCGCCACCGTCGAGGTGATCCGTAACTACCTCGTCTCCGCGGCGGAGGAGATGCGCCGGACCCTGGTCCGCGCCGCGTTCAACCCGGTCATCTACGACGTGCTGGACTTCGGCATCTCCATGTACGACGCCGACCGTCAGCTGATGGCGGAGGCACCGGGGATCACGTCGTTCCTCGGGGCCAACGACCACGCGATCCACCGGCTCGTCGACTACGTCGGGGTGGAGAACCTGCACGCCGGCGACGTGCTGATGCTCAACTACCCGTACTGGAACTCGGCGCACGCCTACGACGCGATGCTGCTCGCCCCGGTGTTCCGGGACGGGGTGGACCGCCCGGCCGCGTACCTGGCGGTCCGCGCGCACTGGCTCGACCTGGGCGCCAAGGCCCCCGGGTACGTGTTGGACGCCACCGACATGCACCAGGAGGGCCTGATCTTCCCCGGTACCAAGGTGGTCAAGGCCGGTGAGGTGGACCGGGAGCTGCTGGAGCTCATCCGGTTCAACTCCCGGGTGCCGGACCTGGTGATCGGCGACTTCTACGCCCAGCTCGCCGCGATCCGCGCCGGCGAGCGGCGGCTGCGCCAGGTGTGGGAGAAGTTCGGCCCGGAGACCGTCGAACAGGCGGTGCGCCAGATCATCGCGCACGGCGAGCGGGTCGCCCGGCGGGCGGTGGCCGCGCTGCCCGACGGCGTCTACACCGCGCACGACTGGCTCGACGACGACGGCATCACCGAGGACCCGGTGCGCATGGCCGTCCGGGTCACCATCGACGGCGACCAGATGACGGTCGACTACAACGACTCCGACCCGGCGGTCGCCGGCCCGATGAACATGCCGCTGGGCGCCACCGAGAGCATGGCCAAGACCGTGTTCAAGGCGCTCACCACGCCGAACGAGCCGGCGAACGCGGGGCACTACCGGCCGCTGCGGGTGGTCGCCGACCCCGGCAACCTGTTCCACGCGGTGTACCCGGCCGCCACGTTCACGCTCTGGACCCAGATCGTCGCCTTCGAGCTGATCCACAAGGCGCTGCGCGACGCCGTTCCCGGCATCCCGGCGTCGACCGGCGGTGACGAGCCCGGCTTCATGGCGCTGGGCACGGACCCGCGTACCGGTCGCTACTTCGTGGTCAGCAACAACGAGGGGATCGGCTGGGGTGCCACCCGTACCTCCGACGGGGCCAACGCGCTGCAGCACCCCTCGACCAGCGTGGTGCGCAACACCCCGATCGAGGTGCTGGAGCACAAGTCGACGGTGTTCCACGAGCGGCTGGAGCTGATCTGCGACTCCGGCGGTGCCGGACGGTACCGCGGCGGCCTCGGCGTGCTGCGCCAGGCGGTCTTCACCGCCGACGGCGAGCTGCTGTCCATGAAGAAGAAGACGACGACCCGTCCCTGGGCGCTGGACGGCGGCGGCGAGCCGGAACCGAACCGGATGGTGGTCTTCCCCGGCACCGACGCCGAGCGCAGCGTGCGGATGCGCCGGGTGGCGATGCGCGCCGGCGACCGGTTCGTCAACACCAGCGCCGGCGGTGGCGGCTGCGGCAACCCGCTGGACCGCGACCCGGCGGCGGTGATCGCCGACGTCCGCGACGGCTACGTCAGCGCGGAGGCCGCGGAGCGGGTGTACGGCCTCGTCGTGCACCCGGACGGCACCGCCACCCCCACCCCGGCCCGAATCGCCCGAGCGGAAGCGAGGTAACCGTGACCGACAAACCCACCCCCACCATGCCCGACCACCCCCACCTGGCCGCCAGCCAGCTGGCGCACGCCCAGGCCCTGGCCGAGGTCGCCGACATCGCCGTACGCCAGTGTGCCGGCGTGCGCGCGGGGGAGAAACTGCTGGTGCTCACCGACACCGCCGGGGACCCGCAGCTGGCGGACCTCATCGCCGCCGCCGGCCGGGCCCAGGGTGCCGAGACCGTGCTGCTCAGCATGCCGTGGGCGCCGACCATCCACGACATCCCGCAGCGGGTGCAGGAGGCGATCGCCGCCTCCGACGTGGTGATCCCGGTCTGCCGCAGCCGGATCCTGTACTCCCGCGCGATCCGTGACATCCCGAAGACCGGCCGCTGCCTCTACATGGCCGACGTGCCGACCGAGAACTTCCTGCGACCGGTGGTTCGGAAGGCCGACTACGGGCAGCTCGCCCGGTACGCCGAGGCGTTCGAGCGGATCTTCGGCGTGGACGGCGAGCTGACCGTGTCGACCAAGGCCGGGACCCGGGCGACGATGCGGATGCGCGGCTCCGTGCCGCTGTCCATCTCGTCGTGCCGGTCGCACAACAAGGGCGACCACGACTACCTGCCCGGTGGGGCGTGGTTCGGCTGCCCGATCGAGGAGTCGGTCAACGGCACCTTCGTCATCGACTCCTCGATGGAGCCGGGTGTGGCCGGCGGCGTGCTCACCGAGCCCGTGGTGCTCACCTTCCGCGACGGTGTGCTGGTCGACATCGACGGTGGTGCCCAGGCCCGCGAGTTCGAGGCCTGGCTGGACAGCTGCGACGAGCAGATCCGCGGGGTGGCGCACAACGGCGGCGGCTTCAACGCCGCCGCCGAGCGGATCGGCAACCTGATGGAGGACGAGCGGATCCTCGGCGCGTTCAACATCGCCGGCGGCAACAACAAGTCGGGCTGGCCGGGCAAGAACTCGTCCAGCTTCCACTGGGACGCGATGATGCTGCGCGCCACGTACGCGTACAACGGCGTGCCGATCTGCGAGGACGGCGTCTTCGTCCACCCCGACCTGGTCGCCGCGGCGCAGGGGGCGTGATCCGCGTGTCCGCCGTCCTGAAGCAGCTACGGGCCGACCGGGGACGCTGGTTGGCCGAACTCGACGCGTTCCTGCGCATCGAGTCGGTCTCGGCCGACCCGGCTCGGGCCGACGAGGTGCACCGGGCGGCGGACTGGGTCGCCCGGCAGCTCACCGCCCTCGGGCTGACCGACGCCCGGGTCATCAGGACCTCCGGGCACCCCATCGTCACCGCCTCCTGGCTGGGCGCCGGGCCGGACCGGCCGACGGTCCTGGTGTACTGCCACTACGACGTCCAGCCGGAGGACCCGGTCGAGGGTTGGGACTCTCCGCCGTTCGTGCCGACGGTCACCGGCGACCGGCTGGTCGCCCGCGGCGCCGCCGACGACAAGGGCTGGCTGGTGGCCCACCTGGCCGCCGCACGGGCCTGGCTCAGCACGACCGGCGGGCTTCCGGTCAACCTGCGCTTCCTCTTCGACGGCGAGGAGGAGACCGGATCGGCGGGCCTGGCCGCCCACCTGGCCGCGCACGCCGACGAGTTCGCCTGCGACCTGGTGGTGGTCAGTGACACGTCGATGCTGGGCCCGGAGCAGCCGTCGATCTGCGTCGGCATGCGCGGGCTGGCCTGCCTGGAGGTCACCGTCACCGGGCCCACGCACGACCTGCACTCCGGCAAGTACGGCGGCGGGGTGGCGAACCCGGCGCTGGTGCTGGCCCGGATGCTGGCGGCGCTGCACGACGCCGACGGCCGGGTGGCGGTGCCCGGGTTCTACGACCGGGTGGTGCCGCTGCCGGCCTGGCAGCGGGCCGAACTGGCCGCGCTGCCGTTCGACGAGGCGGACTGGTGTGCGTCGATCGGGGTGCCGAAGCCGGACGGCGAGGCCGGCTTCGGCACCCTGGAGCGGCTCTGGACCCGCCCGACGCTGGAGGTCAACGGTCTGGTTTCCGGCTACACCGGCGAGGGCAGCAAGACGATCGTGCCGGCGCGGGCCACCGCCAAGATCTCCTGCCGGCTGGTGCCCGACCAGCGGCCGGAGGAGATCACGGCGCTGGTCGCCGACCGGCTGCGGGCGCTGGCCCCGCCGACCGTCCGGGTCGAGGTGACGCCGCAGCACGGCGGCCCGCCCGCGGTCATCGACCGGGACCACCCGGTGCTGGAGGTCGCGGCCCGGGCCTACACCGCCGGCTACGGCATCGCGCCGGTCTTCACCCGCGAGGGCGGCTCGGTGCCGATCGTCGAGCTGTTCCAGCGGGTGCTCGGGGTCGAGGTGCTGCTGCTCGGCTTCGGGCTGCCCGACCAGAACGAACACGCCCCCAACGAGTACCTGTCGCTGACCAACTTCGCCCGCGGCACGGAGACGATCGCCCACCTGTGGCGTCTGCTGGCCGAGGTGGACCCCGCGGCGTTGGCGCCGTCACGGACCACCGATTCCTCCCGCACCCCCCAGAAAGGATGACGAAGAGAGATGCATACGGATTTCCGACCCCGGGTGCTCCGGGTGGGGACGGCGCTGCTGTGCGGCGCGCTGGTCCTCACCGGGTGCACCGCCAAGGGCGGCGGTGACGCCGGCGCCGACCAGCGCAGCAGGACACTGATCATCGCGGAGAACGAACCGCCGGCGAGCTTCGACCCGATCCAGGCGGACAACTCCACGGTGGACGAGGTCGTCACGCCGCTCTACGACACCCTCGTGGACTTCACGCCGGACGGTCAGCTGACCGGCGAGCTGGCCACGAAGTGGGAGGTGTCCTCCGACGCGACGTCCATCAGCGTGGAGCTGCGCGACGACGTCACGTTCCACGACGGGGCGAAGCTGACGGCCGAGGACGTCAGGTTCACCCTCGACCGGATCAAGAAGCTGAACACCGGTGTCGCCGCCGAGCTGCAGGCGTACGAGTCGACCGAGGTCGCCGACGACACCCATCTGACGATCCGGCTGTCGCGGCCGTACGCGCCGTTCATCAACGCCCTGTCCCGGGTGTACGTGCTCAACAGCAAGCTCGTGCAGAGCAACGCCGGGTCCGACGACGGCAAGAGCTGGCTGGCCAACCACGACGCCGGCTCCGGCCCGTACAAGCTGGTCAGCTACCAGGCGAACCAGGAGGCGGTCTTCGAGCGCTACGCCGACTACTGGGGCGGCTTCGACAAGCAGGCGCAGAAGGTCGTCTTCCGCTACCTGCCCGAGGCGGCGACCCAGCGCGACGCGCTGCGCCAGGGCGACATCGACATCGCCATGGACATCGACCCGGTCGACTGGCAGACCTTCGAGGGCAACCCCGAGTTCGTGGTCGACAAGGCCGACACGCTGGTCCAGCTCTACGGCTTCTTCAAGATGAAGGGCGGGCCGACCGCCAACCCGAAGCTGCGGGAGGCGGTGTCCCACGCGTACGACTACGCGTCGCACGTCAAGGACATCCTCTACGGCGCCGGCAAGCCGGCCCAGGGCCCGCTGCCGACGGCGATGCCGTGCCACGACGCCACCGTCGTCCAGCCGGAGTACAGCCTGGAGAAGGCCAGGCAGGCGCTGGCCGAGTCCGGCCTGTCCAACGTCAAGCTGACGATGACGTACCTGCCGGTGATCAACGAGCACAAGCGGGCCGGGACGCTGCTGCAGTCCGCGCTGCGGGAGATCGGCATCGAGCTGGAGCTCAAGGGCGTGACCTTCCCGGCGTACGTCGACATGATCAAGAGCAACGACACGACGCCGGACATCGGCATGATCTACGCCTTCCCGATGTTCCCGGACCCGCACGCCGTGCTGTCGACGAACTTCGACTCGCAGTTCATCGGCAACGGCTACAACTACGGCGGCTACGCCAACAGCCGGGTCGACACGCTGGTTCGGCAGGCCCAGCAGACTCCGGACCAGCAGCAGCGGTGCGCCCTGTACGCCGAGGCGCAGCAGTTGATCGCCAAGGACTTCGCCTCGATCAACTTCGCCAACCCGCAGTACGTCACGGTGCTGCGCGCGGACGTCTCCGGATACCGGTACCGGACCGCGCACCACCAGACCGTCGACGTCTACGCCATCCAGCTCGACCGGTAACCGGGCGCGGACGTACTGCCGAAGGAAGGGAGGACGATGCTCCGGTTCATCGTTCGGCGCCTGGGTCTGATGGCCCTGGTCCTGTTCGGACTGGCGGCGATCGTGTTCCTCATGGCGCAGGTGGTTCCGGGTGATCCCGCCCGGACCGCCGCCGGTCGCAACGCCACCGCGGAGCAGGTGGCGCAGGCCCGGGAACGGCTGGGTCTGGACGAGCCGCTGCTGGTGCAGTTCGGCCGGCACCTGTCCCGGCTGGCGCACGGCGACCTCGGCACCTCGCTGTTCACCAGCCGACCGATCACCGCCGACCTGGCCGACGTTCTCCCCGCCTCGGTGGAACTCGTCCTCGCCGCGATGCTGGTCAACCTGCTCGTCGCCGTGCCGCTCGGGGTGATCTCGGCGGCACGGCGCGGGCGGGCGGCCGACCTGGCGGCCCGGCTGATCGTGATGTTCGGCGCGGCGGTCCCGGTCTTCTGGCTGGGGCTGATGCTGCAGTACCTGCTGGCCGCGCAGTGGCAGGTGTTCCCGCTCACCGGGCGGCTGTCGTTCGGGGTCTCCGTGCCGGAGCGGACCGGCATGGTGACCGTGGACGCACTGCTGGCCGGAGACCTCGGCGCGTTCTCCGACGCGCTGGCCCACCTGGTGCTGCCGGCCGTGACCCTGGCCGCACCGTTCGTCGCGGTGGTGGCCCGGACGCTGCGCTCGACCATGATCAGCGCGTTGGACCGGGACTTCGTCACCCTGGCCCGGGCCAAGGGCGCCTCCGAGTGGCGCGTGGTGATCCGACACGGGCTGCGCAACGCGCTGGTGCCCAGCAGCACGATCATCGGCATGCAGCTCGGCTGGATGCTCAGCTCCACCGTCCTGGTCGAGTCGATCTTCGGGCGGCCGGGCATCGGTGCGTACGCGGTCAACGCCGTCCTGCAGAACGACCTGTTCGCCGTCGTCGCGGTGGTGCTCGTGATCGGCGTCGCGTTCGTCATCGCCAACTTCCTGGTGGACCTCGTCCACCTGTGGCTCGATCCCCAGTTGCGAAGGGCAGGGGTGTAACGCATGGCAGCTCCCCCGGTCCCACCGGTCCCCCTGGTGTCCCGGCGTCGTCGCCTCCGCGTCGGCGACTGGCTGGAGCGCGCCGCCGTGGTGGTGGCGGCGCTGGTGATTCTCGTCGCGGTGGTCGGCCCCTTCGTCGCCCCGCACGACCCCTACCGGGTCGCCCTCGACCAGAGCCTGCAGCCGCCGAGCGCGGAGCACTGGTTCGGCACGGACGCGGACGGCCGCGACGTGTTCAGCCGGGTTCTCGCCGGTGCCCGGGTGACACTGCTGGCCACGTTCGTGGTCATCGCCGTGGCCACCGTCATCGGGGTGGTGCTCGGCACCGCGGCGGCACTCGGCGGGCGGATCGTCGACGAGATCCTGATGCGGATCTGCGACATCGGGCTGTCGTTCCCCGCGATGATCCTCGCGCTCGGCCTGGCCGCCGCGATGGGCCCGAGCCTGGAGTCGGCGGTCATCGCGCTGGCCCTGACCTGGTGGCCCGGGTACGCCCGACTGGTCCGCACCCTCGTACGGGAGACCCTGCACGCCGAGTACGTCGACGCGGCCCGGTCGATCGGCATGTCCCGGTGGCGGCTGATCACCCGGCACGTGCTGCCCAACTCGCTGGACACCCTGTACGTGCAGATCACCCTCGACGTGGCCGCGGTGATCCTGGTGATCTCCGGGCTCTCCTTCGTCGGCGTCGGCGCGCAACCGCCGTCGGCCGAGTGGGGCGCGCTCGTCGCCGCCGGCCGCAACAACGTGGTCAACGGCTGGTGGGTGGTGGCACTGCCGGGTGCCGCGATCGCGCTGACGGCCATCGCGTTCAACCTGGTCGGCGACCGGCTGCGGGTGCGCAACGACCCCACCCTGGGCAACGGAGGGAAGGCATGACCGAGCTGCTCACGGTCCGCGACCTGCGGGTCGACTTCGACACGCCGTCCGGGCCGGTCCGGGTCATCGACGGACTGGACCTGACCGTGGCGCCCGGGGAACGGGTGGCGCTGGTCGGCGAGTCGGGTTCCGGCAAGTCGGTGACGGCCCAGGCCATCCTCGGACTGCTGCCGACGGCCCGCGTGACCGGCTCGGTCAGGCTCGACGGCCAGGAGCTCGTCGGCGCGTCGCGCCGGATCCTGCGGCAGGTGCGCGGCAACCGGATCGGACTGGTCTTCCAGGATCCGCTGTCCTCGCTCAACCCGGTGATGACCATCGGGCGTCAGGTGATGGAACCGCTGCTGATCCGGGGGGTCAGGCGCGCCGAGGCCCGCCGCCGGGCCATCGACCTGCTGGCCCGGCTCGGCGTGCGGGACGCGGCCCGCCGCTTCGACGACTACCCGCACCAGTTCTCCGGCGGGATGCGGCAGCGGGTGGTCATCGCGATCGCCGTGATCGCCGAACCCGACCTGCTGATCGCCGACGAGCCGACCACCGCGCTCGACGTGCGCATCCAGGCGCAGGTCCTCTCCCTGTTGGACGAGATCGCCGCCGAGCGCCGGATGGCGGTCCTGCTCATCACCCACGACCTGGGCATCGTCGCCGGGTTCGCGCAGCGGGTGGTGGTCATGTACGCCGGTCGCGAGGTCGAGCAGGGACCGGTGGACGAGATCTTCGGGCGGGCCCGCCACCCGTACACGCGCGGGCTGCTCGCGGCGGTGCCGCGGATCGACGAGCGGCACCAGGGACGGCTGCCCACCATCGGCGGCCAGGTGCCGACCCCCGCGCAGCGTCCCGACGGCTGCGCGTTCCACCCCCGCTGCTCGTCGACGGTCGACGCCTGCCGCAGCGAGGTCCCGCTGCTGCTGCCCCGGGCGGCGGCCCACCGGGTCGCCTGCCACGTCGCAACCCGTCACGCCGAACAGGTCACGGAGGTCTGAGCAATGACCTTGCTGCGGGTGGAGAACCTGGTCAAGTCGTTCCCGACCGGATACCGGTCGCCGCCGGTGACGGTGGTGAAGGGCGTCTCGTTCACCCTCGACCGGGGCGAGATCCTCGGCCTGGTGGGGGAGTCCGGATCGGGCAAGTCGACCACCGCGCGCTGCGTCGCCCGTCTGCTGCCGGCCGACTCCGGTCGCGTCGTCCTCGACGGTCGGGACGTGCTGGGTGCCTCCGGCCGCGAGCTGCGCTCCCTGCGCCGGGACATGCAGATGGTGTTCCAGGACCCGTACTCGTCGCTCAACCCGCGGATGCCGGTGGGCGAGGCGGTCAGCGAGCCCCTGCTGGTGCACGGGCTGGTGACGGGTAGGGCCGCGCTGCGTCGGCGCGCCCTGGAACTGCTCCGGATGGTCGGCCTCGAGGAGGAGCACCTCGACCGCTACCCGCGGTCCTTCTCCGGCGGCCAGCGCCAGCGCATCGCCATCGCCCGTGCCATCGCGCTGGAGCCGAAACTGCTGATCTGCGACGAGCCGGTGTCGTCCCTCGACGTCTCGGTGCAGGCGCAGGTGCTCAACCTCTTCCACGACCTGCGCGAGCGGCTGGGTCTGACGATCCTGTTCATCGCGCACGACCTCGCGGTCGTCCGCCACCTGTGCGACCGGGTGGCGGTGATGCGCGGCGGCGAGATCGTGGAGATCGCCGACTCGGACACGCTGTACGACAACCCGACCCACGAGTACACCCGGTCCCTGCTCGCGGCCGTGCCGATCCCGGACCCGCGACGGGAACGCGCCCGCCGGGGCGTCGGGACGGGGTGAGCGGCCCCGGGCGACGGGGCCCTCCCCGTCCCCGGGTGCCGGTCCGGCCGCCTCGGCGCACGCCCCGTGAGGGCCGCCCGGCCGTTCGTCCGTGCGTGCCCGCGGGCCCGTCAGCGCGCCGGCGCGTCCGGCCGCCGGCGAAGAAACCTCCCGGCCGGCACTCTTGCTGCCGATGGGCTTCGTTCCCCGGCTGGCACGACATCTCGGGTGGCACCACTGCCACCGGCCGCCAGGCCTTCTTCCCTGTGAGGTGCTCCGAGGGTGGGGAACCGGTCGCCGATCTACGACGACTAGTAGTAGTGCAGGTGACCAGAACCGGAGGAAGCACACATGCGCAGGTCGGTATCGCCGAGGGCGCGAGGACGGCTGGGGGCGTTGGCCGCGACCGTGGCGACCGTGCTCGCCGTCGCGGGATGCGACACGGCCGGCGGACCGGGGGCCACGCCCCGCCCGGTCCCGTCGACGAGCGCCGACACCGTCACGGTGCGGGACGCCTGGGTCAAGGCGGCCGACGGCGGCATGACCGCCGCGTTCGGCATCATCGTCAACGACACCGACACCGATGTCACCGTCGTCGACGTGCGTACCACCGTCTCCCCGGTGGAACTGCACGAGATGGTCATGAAAGACGGCGCGATGGTCATGCAGCCCAAGGCGGGCGGCATCACGATCAGGGCCGGCACCCGCCACGTCCTGGAGCCCGGCGGTGACCACCTGATGCTGACGGACCTGAGTCAGCCGGTCCGGGCCGGCGACGAACTGGCCTTCACACTCACCCTCGCTGACGGGAGGTCCGTTGGGTTCACCGCCGTGGCCAAGCCGTTCACCGGTGCGCAGGAGAGCTACGACCCGGATCCGGGCATGCCGATGAGCCACGGCCAGGCGACGGCCGGGAGTCCGGCGCCGTGACAGACCGTCCCCAGACCCGACCACTGAGCCGGCGGCGGCTGCTCGCCGGAGGCGCCCTGGGCGTTGGCGGCGCCGTCGTCACCGCGGCAGGCGTCACCGCGGCCATCGCCGGCCGGCAGACAGCCGCACCCTCCACCGCCGACCCGCTCGCCGGCACCACCATCGGCACCGATGTCGAGCCCTTCCACGGCCCGCGGCAGGCCGGCGTCGCCACCGAACCTCAGGCACACGCGGCGTTCGTCGCGTTCACCCTCCGCCCGGGAACCGACCGGGCGGCGTTGGTCCGGCTGATGCGGCTGCTCACCGACGACGCCGCCCGGCTGACCCAGGGCCGCGCGCCGCTGGCCGACACCGAACCGGAACTGGCCGTCCTACCGGCCCGGCTCACCATCACGTTCGGGTTCGGGCCCGGCCTGTACGCGGCAGCCGGCAGGGACGACCGGCGACCACCCTCGGTCGCCCAACTGCCCCCCTTCGACATCGACCGCCTGGAACCGGCCTGGTCCGGGGGTGACCTTCTGCTGCAGATCTGCGCCGACGATCCGCTGACGGTCACGCACGCGCAGCGGATCCTCATCAAGGACAGCCGGCCGTTCGCCACGGTCCGGTGGGTGCAACGGGGCTTCCGGCGCAGCCGGGGCGCACAGGCCTCGGGACACACCCAGCGCAACATCATGGGACAGCTCGACGGCACCGCCAACCCCCGGCCCGGCACCTCCGCCTTCGAACGGTCGGTCTGGATCAACGACGGCCCGGACTGGCTACGCAACGGCACGACGCTGGTCCTGCGGCGGATCAGGGTCGAGCTGGAGACCTGGGACATGCTCGGCCGGGCCGACAAGGAACTCGTCATCGGCCGGAGGCTGGACACCGGAGCGCCGTTGACCGGGCAGCATGAGCACGACGAGCCCGACTTCTCCGCACTGAACGAGGCGGGGCTGCCGGTCATGCCGGACTTCGCGCACGTGACCCGGGCCCGGGTGACCGACGACCGGCTGAGGATCTTTCGCCGCTCGTACAACTACGACGAGCCGCCGGACGCGGACGGGCGGGCGGACTGCGGGCTCATCTTCGCGGCGTACCAGGCCGACGTCGACCGGCAGTTCCTGCCGATCCAACGCCGCCTCGCCGAGCGGGACCTGCTCAACGAGTGGACCACCCCGATCGGCTCCGCGGTCTTCGCCATCCCGCCCGGTTGCGAGCCCGGGGGCTGGATCGGTGAACCGGTGCTCGGCTGACCGACCCGGTGACGAGGAACGACACAGGGAGGAGGTCCGGTGCGACGTATCGGAGCGAGACTGGCCAGGCTGACCGTGCTGGCGGTCACCGCGGTCGCGGCCGGCGGGCTGTTCACCACCGGCCCGGCGGCGGCACACGCCCGACTGGTCGACAGCGATCCGCAGGCGGACTCGACGGTGACGACCCCGCTCGACGAGATCACGCTGACCTTCAGCGAGCTGATCCGCGGCGCCCTCAGCACCGTCGTGGTCACCGGCCCGGACGGGGTTCGGCACGGCACCGGCGAGCCTCGGGTGGTGGACCGGCGGCTGCATCTCCCCGTCGACCCGATGCGTTCCGGGAGCTACCGAGTGGCCTACCGGGTGGTTTCCGCCGACGGACACCCGATCGAGGGACAGTTCCGGTTCGCGGTCGCACTGCCGCCGGCGCTGGAGCCGCACCCCGTCTCGACCACCGGGGCGGCACCCCCGGACGGGCCGGAGACATCGCCCGTCGCGTCGGCGCCCGGCGGCGACAGCTCCGGAGTCGGCGTGTGGTGGGTCGGTGCCGTGGTCGTGGCCGGCGCGGCCCTGGTGACCGCCGGGATCATCGCGGTACGCCGGGCGCGCCGAACGCCGCGCCGGTGAGCGTCGGTCACGCCACGCCAGGACCCCCATGCCTTCGGTCGGGGTCGCGCAACCGAGGTGACGCACGTGCCGGCTGAGCGTCCACAACGGCTGGTCGCGGTCCCCGTGAGCGCAGGGCGGCCCCGGGCGCCGTCGCCACGGCGGTCGACACGCCCGCCCGGCCCCGCCTCCGGGTGGCGGGGCCGGGCGGGCGTGTCGGCGGTGGCTACACCCTCGGTGCGTCCAACCGGGGGAACAGCGCCGGCGGCTTGGTGACCCGGCTGCCCGTGACGCCGTCCAACCAGTGGGACGCCGCCTCGGGCGGGGCACCGACCGCGTCGAGGATCGCCGTGGCGGCGTCGGGAAGGAACGGCGCGACGAGGGTGCCGAGTCGCCGCACGGCCGCGACCAGGTGGTGCAGTGTCGTGTCGAGCGCCTCGGCGGCGGCCTGGTCACCGTTGTCGGCGGCCTTGGCCAGCTGCCAGGGCGCCCGCTCGTCGACGTACGCGTTGGTGCGCCGGACCAGATCCCACACCCGGGACAGCGCCAGCTTGTGGTCGAAGCCGGCCATTGCCTCGCGGGAACCCGCCTCGCTGGCGGCGACCTGTTCGGCGAGTGCGAGCTCGGCCGGTCCCGTCGCGCCCGGCGCGGGCACGACTCCGTCGCGGTAGCGCAGCGTCATGCTCGTCGCCCGGCTGACCAGGTTGCCCAGTCCGTTGGCGAGGTCGGTGTTGTAGCGGCTGACGAGCCGATCCTCGGAGAAGTCCCCGTCCCCGAACGGCGAGAAGTCGGCCAGGAGGAAGTAGCGCACGGCGTGGGTGCCGTACCGCTGGGCCAGTTCGGCCGGGTCGACGGTGTTGCCCAGACTCTTGCTGATCTTGTGGCCGCTCGCCGTGATGTAGCCGTGCACCACGATGTCGGTCGGCAGCGGCAGGCCGGCGGACATCAACATCGCCGGCCAGTACACGGCGTGGAAGCGCAGCACACCCTTGCCGACCAGGTGGATGCGCCGCTGCGCCTCCACCCAGTATCGTCGGTACTCCTCCGCGTCCCGGGACCAGCCGAGGGCGTTGGTGTAGTTGGTGAGCGCGTCGATCCAGACGTACATCACCTGGCTGGGATCGTCGGGGACCTCGATGCCCCAGCCACGCGCCCGGTCGGTGGAGCGGGAGATGCTGATGTCCTCCAGCCCGGCCCGGATGAAGCTGGTCACCTCGTTGTAGCGGGTCTGCGGCACGATGCGGATCTCGCCCGCTTCGATGGCCTTCAGCAGCGGCTCCGCGTACCGCGACAGCCGGAAGAAGTAGTTGGTCTCGCTGACCTGGTCCGGCTCGACGAGATGCTCCGGGCACTTCCCGTCGACGAGTTCCGCGGGCGAGTAGAACTGCTCGCAGCCGACGCAGTACAGCCCCTCGTACTCGCGGGCGTAGATGTCACCCGCCGCGCGCATGCGCTCCCAGATCAACCGGGCGCCGTCGAGGTGGTCGGTGTCCACGGAGGTACGGATGAAGCGCCGGTACGTGACGCCGAGCGTGTCGAGCAGGCGCTCGAAATGGGTGACGTTGCGGTCGACGAGGTCACGGGTGGACACGCCCTCTCGTTCCGCGGCCAGGACGTTCTTCAGAGAGTTCTCGTCCGAGCCCGTGAGGAAGTAGACGTCGGTGCCCATGGCGGCCATGTGTCGGGCGTACGCGTCAGCCTCCACGTACTCCAACGCGTGGCCGAGGTGCGGCCGGGCGTTGACGTACGGAATGGTCGTCGAGATGAAGGCTGTGTCAGCCATGGGTCTCCTCAGTCGTTGGCAGCGTCGGCACTACGGTATCGCGGGGTGGTCTGCCGCATGACCGGGCGGGTCGATGGCAGAACTTGTCAGCATTTATTGCCGTTCTCGTGGGAATTGCTCGCGCCGGCAAATGTGCACGTCGCGCCGGTCCTCGTGGGCCGGTCGTGGTACCGCGACGCTCCCGCGTGGGCGTGCCCGGGGCGGCACCCGTACCTGATCACTGGTCGCCGGTCACCGGACCAGCCGCCCGGGGTACGCCCACGCCACCCGCCACCAACAGCTGACCTGGGCGGACCGCCGGCGTGGTGTGGGGATGCCGCGCGGCGCGGCGGTGTCCCCGACCGACCGGCACTTGAACTCCTCGATACTGCGGTCTAGTATCCCTATCTGAATGATAGGAATTGTGGGTTTCGCTGGCGGGACGGCCGGCGAGGCCCGGGACCCGGCCGCGGCCGGACCGATCGGAGGCGCCCGGGATGCACATCTCCGCGCGTACCGACTACGCCCTCCGCGCGATGCTCGTCATCGCGGACGCGCATCCCCGGCTCGTCAAGGCCGCGGAGATCGCGGCGGCGGACCGGATTCCGGCCGGCTTCCTGGCGGACATCCTGATGGACCTGCGTCGTGGTGGGCTCGTGCTCAGCTTCCGGGGTACCGAGGGCGGGCACGGTCTGGCCCGGGCGGCGGACGAGATCAGCGTGGGTGACGTCCTGCGGGCCACCGACGGAGTCCTGATCACGACCGTGCGGGGCCGGCCGACCGCGCTGGCCCGCTACCACGGCCCGGCGCAGGGGCTGCGGGACGTCTGGCTCTCGCTGGACCGTGCCATCACCGAGATAGTCGATCGGACCACCCTCGCCGACCTGCTCGCCAAGGCGGCGCGTCTCCAGGCCGGCTGACGACTGTCCGAACGGCTATTGACCCGTCCACCACCATCACCATACGGTAAGCCGGCTTATCCGATCGACTTAGTAGGGAATGGGGAGACAGATGAACCGGACCAGAGCGGCGACCGCGTTGGCGCTCGTCGCCACCTTGGCCCTGTCCGCCTGCGGAGGCGGCGGGTCGGCAGGGGACACCACCACGCTCTCGATCGTCGGGTACGCCGTGCCGGAGGCGGCGAACAAGGCGATCATCGCGGAGTGGAACAAGACCGAGGAGGGCAGGGGCGTACGGTTCCGGACGTCCTACGGCGCCTCGGGCGACCAGAGCCGGGCGGTGGTGGCCGGGCTCAAGGCCGACTACGTCCACTTCTCTGTCACCAGCGACGTGACCCGCCTGGTCGACGCGGGCCTGGTCGACGAGAGCTGGGACGACGGCCCGAACAAGGGCATCGTGTCGTCGTCGATCGTGGTCCTGGCCGTCCGGGAGGGCAACCCGAAGAACATCCAGGGCTGGGACGACCTGATCAAGCCGGGTGTCTCCATCGTCACCCCCAACCCTGCCTCCTCCGGGGCGGCCCGGTGGAACGCCCTGGCCGCCTGGGGCCACATCACGGGCAACGGTGGCACGGACGAGCAGGCCGAGGAGTTCGTCACGAAGCTGTTCGCGAACGTGGTGTCGCTGCCCGGCAGCGGCCGGGACGCCACCACCACCTTCCTCAGCGGCACCGGTGACGTTCTGCTCGCCTACGAGAACGAGGCCATCCTCGCCACCCAGAACGGTGAGAAGTTCGACTGGGTCGTTCCGCAGACCACCATCCTGATCGAGAACCCGGGGGCGGTTCTCAAGAACGCCCACCCCAAGGCCCAGTCGTTCCTGAACTTCGTGCTGAGCCCGGCGGGACAGCGCCAGTTCGCGCTCAAGGGGTTCCGACCGATCATCGACGGCGTCGACACCAGTGGCGTCGAGGGCGTTCCCGACCCCAACAACCCGTTCCCGACCCCACAGAAGCTCCTCACCGCCGAGAAGGACTTCGGGGGCTGGTCGGCGCTGTCGAAGAAGTTCTTCGACGAGAAGGAGGGCCTGATTGTCAAGATCATTGCCGCGTCCGGGAAGGCGCAATGACCTCGGCGACCCTCGCCACCGGCCGGCCGACGCGACAGCGCCGGCCGGCTCGGACCGGCCGACCGCTCACCCGCGCCGCCGGCCTGGGCCTGGGCGTGGCCATGCTCTGGTTCAGCCTGCTCGTCCTCATCCCGCTCACGGCGGTGGTGGTCACCGCCTCCTCGGGCGGGTGGGACGAGTTCTGGTCGGCGGTCACCAACCCGCAGACCGCGGCGGCGATCCGGCTCACCGTCGGCACCGCCCTCCTGGTGACCCTGGTCAACGTCGTGATGGGCACGGCGATCGCCTGGGTTCTCGTCCGCGACGACCGGTTCGTCGGCCGGGGCGTCCTGGAGGTGCTGATCGACATCCCGTTCGCCCTGCCGACGATCGTCGCCGGTCTGGTGCTGCTGTCGCTGTACGGTCCGGACAGTCCGCTGGGGGTGAACATCGCCAACACCCGGATCGCGGTCTTCCTCGCCTTCCTCTTCGTCACCCTTCCGTTCGTCGTCCGGACGGTGCAGCCGGTGCTGGCGGAACTCGACGTCGAGGCGGAGGAGGCCGCCGCGTCGCTGGGGGCGAGCCGGTTCACCATCTTCCGCCGGATCATCCTGCCCAGCCTGACCCCGGCCATCGCCGCCGGCGCCGCGCTGTCGTTCGCCCGCGGCATCAGTGAGTACGGGTCGCTGGTGTTGATCTCCGGCAACCTGCCGATGCGGACCGAGGTCACCTCGGTGCGGATCCTGAGCAGCATCGAGAACGACAACCTGGAGGGGGCGGCGGCGGTGGCGGCGGTCCTGCTCGTCATCTCGTTCGCGGTGATCGTCGCCGTAGACGTGTTGCAGCGGCGGGTGGTCCGCCGTGGCTGACCGTCGGAGCACGTCGCGGGTGCGCGGCCGGCGCGGGTTGGTGCGGTACGCGCTACGCCTGGTCGTCGTCCTCTACCTCTTCCTGCTGGTGGCCTGGCCGGTGTCGCTGGTCGGGCGGAACGCGTTCGCCAACGGCCTGACGGACCTCCAGAATCTGCTCTCCGACCCGGACATCGTCCACGCGTTCCGCCTCACCGTGACCGTGGCGGTCATCGCGGTGCTGATCAACACGGTCTTCGGCGTCGGGATCTCGCTCCTGCTGGTCCGGTACGACTTTCCCGGCAAGCGGCTGCTCAACGCCCTGCTCGACGTGCCCCTGTCCGTGTCACCCGTCGTCGTGGGACTCGCCCTGGTACTGGTCTACGGTGGGCGCAGCGGTTGGTTCGGGCCCGCTCTGGAGAGAGTCGGCATCCAGGTCATCTTCGCCACGCCCGGCATCGTGCTGGCCACGGTCTTCGTCGCCCTGCCCCTGGTGATCCGTGAGGTCGTCCCGGTCCTGGAGGAGGTCGGCGACGAGCAGGAGCAGGCGGCACGCAGCCTCGGTGCCGGTCCGCTCCAGACGTTCCGCCGGATCACGCTGCCCACCATCAAGTGGGGCGTCGTCTACGGCGTCATGCTCAGCCTGGCCCGCTCGCTGGGCGAGTTCGGCGCGGTCAAGGTCGTCTCCGGGAACGTGCTCGGGGAGACCCGCACCGCCACCCTCGTGGTAGAGGAGATGTACCTGAACTTCGACAGGGGCGGGGCCTACGCCACCGCGCTGCTCCTCACCCTGGTCGCGGTGGCCGCCATCATCGTCGTATCCGTCATCCGGCCGAAGGAACATCGGTGAGCATCGAAGTCAGGAATGTCAGCAAGCGGTTCGGCACCTTCGTCGCCCTCGACGACGTCTCGGTGAGCATCCCGTCGGGCCGGCTCACCGCCCTGCTCGGTCCCTCCGGGGGCGGCAAGTCCACGCTGCTGCGGATCATCGCCGGCCTCGAGACCGCCGACAGCGGCCGGATCGAGATCGAGGGTGTCGACGCGACCCACCTCCCACCCCAGAAGCGCAACGTCGGCTTCGTGTTCCAGCACTACGCGGCGTTCAAACACCTGTCGGTACGCCGCAACGTCGCCTTCGGACTGGAGATCCGCCGCCGTCCCAAGGCGGAGATCCGCCGTCGGGTCGACGAACTGCTCGCACTGGTCCATCTCGAACAGTTCGCCGACCGGCTGCCGTCCCAGCTCTCCGGTGGCCAGCGTCAGCGGATGGCCCTGGCCCGCGCGCTGGCCGTCCAGCCCACCGTCCTGTTGCTCGACGAACCGTTCGGCGCGCTCGACGCCAAGGTACGCAAGGAGTTGCGCAACTGGCTGCGTCGTCTGCACGACGAGGTGCACGTGACCACCGTCTTCGTCACCCACGACCAGGAGGAGGCGCTCGAGGTCGCCGACGAGATCGTCGTCATCAACGAGGGGCGCATCGAGCAGGTCGGCTCGCCGGACGAGCTGTACGACCGGCCGGCCAACGACTTCGTACTGCGGTTCCTCGGCCCCGTCACCCAGATCGGCGACCGGCTGGTTCGCCCGCACGACGTACGGATCCTCCGCGACGAGGACGGAGAGCCGTCGGACGTCACCGGGCGGATCTCGCGGATCACCAGGGTCGGCTTCGAGATCCGGGTCGAGATCGCCACCGCCACCGACGACCAGCCGGTCACGGCGACGCTGACCCGCAACGAGTTCCTGGCGCTGAACCTGGAGGTCGGCTCGCCGGTGCGGTTGCGTGTTCCGCCGGACCCCCGCACCGGAGCGACCACGCCCGGACCGAGCGCGGCGCTCCGGGCCGGCTAGTGCGATTCGCCGATTTGTCGTGTCAATTTCTTCTGGTGATACCGACTTCTGCCGGTGATACCGGCCCCAACACCATTCGGTGACCCGACCGGTGGTCCGTACTTCGTCTGATCGGCGACAGTCGACTCATCGGTCGGTCGACCATCATCGATGATGATGGAGTCGTGTCACCGTCCCGACCGGCAACAGTGTTCCTCGCCGACGCCGCGACGTCGCTGTATAGTCACCGTCTCCAGGCAACCCCTACCGTCCGTGGGAGTGTGGCACGTGGAAGAAGTCGAGGACCAGCGTCGCTATCGCGTCGTCGTGAACGACGAGGAGCAGTACTCCATCTGGCCGGTCGGCTCCGAGCCTCCGGCCGGCTGGCGAAGTGACGGATTCGAGGGGGATCGGGCGGCCTGTCTGGCCCACATCGAGGAGGTGTGGACCGACATGCGGCCCCGCAGCCTCCGCGAGTGGCTTGCCACGCAATCGGCCTGATCCGGCTCGGCCGATCGGCCGTTGCTCTCCACCGAACGGCTGTTGTCGCCTCGGCGGCAACAGCCGTTCGGCTTTTTTTCGACACCCGACCCGACAACGCGCGGGCCAAAGCGTCGCTATCCAGGTCAACAGTGGACGCGGCCAGCAAACCTGAGCTTCCGCGCGCATGTCGGCAAAGAAGGGAAACCGCGCGCACCTCCCCATCCACGGTGGTCACGGGAGCTTCCGGGCCGCGTGTTGACAGCGCTTAATGGCGCTCGTATTTTGTGATCATCGCCGGCCCGGCGAGGAAAATTCGCATCTCGGCTTTACTTTCGTCAGGTCGCCGACGCATCATCGACTGGCATACATCAATTGCGAGTCGATATGGGTGTCCAGCGCCAGGAAGAAGAGAGAGTGCCCGTGCCCCTGAACAGGAGTGTTTTCGACATTGACGAGGCACAGGACACCGAATCGGATCTAGCCGTCGAGGACAGTTACGAGGCGGTTGGCCTGCAACAGGGGTTGCTGTTCCACAACGCGTACGAGCCCGGCTCGGGAGTGGACCTCGTCCAGGTGACGATCGACTGGCCGGAACCGCTCGATCTCGACGCGATGTCCACGGCGTGGCAGCACGCGACCGAGCGGTACGCGATCCTGCGCACCGCGTTCGCCTGGTCGGAGTCGGGACACGAGGTCGTGCAGCGGGTGTACCACGGGGTGCGGATGCCGGTCGAGAGCCACGCCGAGCCCGACGGCGGCGAGCCGGCGGAACGGATCTCCCGGTTCCTCGCCGCGGACCGCGCCCGTGACTTCGACCCGACGGTGGCACCGCTGGCTCGGGTCAGCATCCTGCGCCACGCCCCGGACCGGTACACCCTGGTGGTCAGCTTTCACCACGCCATCCTGGACGGTCGCGCGCTGCTCCTGCTGCTCACCGAGGTCTTCACCGAGTACGCGGCCCTCCGGTCGGGTGTCCACTTCGCACCACCACCCCGTCGACCGTTCCGGGATTTCTCCGTCTGGGCCGCCCAGCGGCCGCTCGATGCCGACCGGCGGTACTGGCTCGACCAGCTCGACGGGGTCACGCTGCCCACCCCGCTGCCGCTGTTCCCGGCCGCCGCGACGCCACCCCGGCAGCCCACGTCCGTCCGTGAGATCAGCCGGACGCTGCGCGGCACCACCGCCCAGGCGCTGCACGAGGCGGCCGCCCGCGCCGGCGTCTCGCTGAGCACGATGGCCAACGCCGCCTGGGCGCTGCTGCTGCACCGCTACAGCGGAGAGCGTGACGTGGTGTTCGGTTCGGTCCGCAGTTGCCGGCGTGGCAGCGTCGAGGGGGCCGACACGACCATCGGCATGCTGGTCAACACCATCCCGCTGCGGATCGGCGTACCGCGGGAGAGCACCGTGCGGGACTGGCTGGTGGAGATCCGGCGGCAGCTCGTCGGACTCCGCGAGCACCAGGCCACGCCGCTGACGCAGATCGTCCGCTGGACCGGGCTGCCGCCGACCGATCCGCTCTTCGAGACCCTGCTCATGTACGAGCATCGCGAGCTGCGGGCCGCACTGGCCGACGCGGTGCCGGGCTGGGACGGCCGCGACGTCGCGGTCCACCGGCACCCCGGACCGGCGGTCACGGTCTGCGTCTTCGGCGGAACCGAGCCCCGGGTGCTGCTCTACCACGACCGGCGCCGGCTCGCCGACGAGGCGGCCGACCGGATGCTCGACCACTTCACCACCTGCCTGGGCGGCCTCGCCGCCGGGCTCGACGGGACGGTCGCCGCGGTGCCCATGCTCGACCCCGACGAGCAGCGGCGGCTCACCCGGGAGTGGGCGGGCGACTTCCCGCCGTACCCGGCGGACTCCACCATCGACGAACAGTTCGCCGCCCAGGTACGACGCACTCCCGACGCCGTCGCCGTCACCGGCCCGGACGGCACCCTCAGCTACGCGGAGCTGGACCGCCGGGCCAACCGGCTCGCCCGGCTGCTGCTCGCCCGGGGCGTCGCCGCAGACACCCCGGTGGCGGTCGCGATGTCGCGCTCCGTCCGGCAGGTCGTCGCCCTGCTGGCGGTGCTCAAGGCCGGTGCCGCCTACCTTCCGCTGGACCCCGCCGATCCGCCGGCGCGGATCCGCGCGCTGCTGGCCGCCAGCGGGAACCCCCCGGTGCTCACCTCCGGCGACGCCGTGGCACTGCCCGGCGACCACCCGCGGATCGACGCGGACGCCGACCTGACCGGGCTGCCCGACACCGCGCCGCCGCGCCGGAGCCACCCGGAGAGCCTCGCCTACGTCAGTCACACCTCCGGTTCGACCGGGGCCCCGAAGGGGGTCGCCGTCCCGCACCGGGCCGTGCTACGGCTGGTCCACCGCCCCGACTACCTGCGACTCGGGCCGGACGAGCGGGTGCTGCACCTGGCGCCGGTCGCCTTCGACGCGGCGACCCTGGAGCTGTGGGGCAGCCTGCTCAACGGCGCCTGCCTGGTGGTCGCCCCGGCCGGTCCGCTCGGCCCGGCCGAACTCGGCCGGCTGCTGCGTACCGAGCGGATCAGCGTGCTGTGGCTGACCGCCGGCCTGTTCCACCAGGTCGTGGAGACCGCGCCGGACGGCCTGGCCGGGGTCGGACAGCTCCTGGCCGGGGGAGACGTGCTCGATCCCGGAGCGGTCCGCACCGCGCTGCGCGTCCGCGGCGGCCAACCGCTCGTCAACGGGTACGGCCCGACCGAGAACACCACCTTCACCTGCTGCCACCGGATGACCGACCCGGACGCGGTACCGGATCCGGTCCCGATCGGGCGGCCGGTGCCGCGTACCACCGTCTACGTTCTGGACGACCAGCTGCGGCCGGTGCCGGTCGGGGTGCCCGGCGAGCTCTACACCGGCGGCGACGGGCTGGCCCGGGGTTACCTCGGCCGGCCGGGCCTGACCGCCGAACGCTTCCTGCCCGACCCGTTCTCCCGCACCCCGGGAGCCCGGATGTACCGGACCGGAGACCGGGTCCGCTGGCGGCCGGACGGCACCCTGGAGTTTCTCGGTCGGGTCGACCGCCAGGTGAAGATCCGCGGGTTCCGGGTGGAGCCGGCCGAGGTGGAGGCGGTACTGCGCGCTCATCCGGCGGTCGGCGAGGCGGCGGTCGTGGTCGACGGCGACGGCGAACGCCGCCGGCTGCTCGCCTACCTCACCCCGGCGGCGGGTGGGCCCGCGCCCGACACGGCCGGGGTGGCCGCGTACGCCGCGACCCGGCTTCCCCCGTACCTGTGCCCGGCCGGATACGTCGTGCTTCCGGCGCTGCCGCTGAACCGCAACGGCAAGGTCGACCGGAAGGCGCTCCCGGCACCCCCGCCTCCGGCCGCCCCGCCCGTCGCCCCACCGACCGACCCGACCCAGGCCGCCCTCGCCGCGCTCTGGACGGAGCTGCTCGGCGTCGGCGTGGGCCACCGCGACGACGACTTCTTCGCGCTCGGCGGCAACTCGTTGCTCGCCACCCGGCTGGCCTTCCTGGCGGCCGAACGGTTCGGGGTGGAACTGCCGATCCGTGCCGTGTACGACTGCCGGACCCTGGCCGGCCTGGCCGCCGAGATCGACCGGCGGCGGGCCACGCCGGCGAACGGCCAACCGGCGATCGTCGCCCGGGACCGCGCCCGGTACCGGGTCCGCACCGCGGTGGATCACCTGGTCCGGCCGACCCCCGGCCGGTGGGCGATGTGGCGGTGGGTCGGGTTGCGGGCCGCCGGGTTCCCGATCGAGCCGCTGATCCGGCTCGGCGACCCGCGCCTGGTCGCCGCCGCCGACGCGGTACAGCAGAGCGAGGAGCACCTGGCCCGGGCTCGCCGGGAGATGATCGACCTGCTCCGGCAGGGCCGCCTGGCCGGTCGCCCCGACGAGCGGTCCCGGTGGAACCGGGCCGACCGGCAGGTCCGCCAGGGCGGCCTCCCCGACCCGATGCCGTACGCCGCCGACGAGGCGCTGGCGCGTCGGTTGGCGGAGGCCCGGCACGCGCTCGCCGACGCCCTCGACGGACTCGCCGCCACCGAGGAGGCGTTCACCCGTGCCTGGCAGACGGCGAGCGCCGACCGCTCCGCCGCGCTGCGCGCCGCCGCCGCGGACCCCCGCTTCCGCGAGGCGGTGACCTGGCAGAACCGGCACGCGGTACGCACCGGACTCGACCGGCTGCTGGCCGGCGACCCGGCCAGCCGCGACTCGCAACGCCGCCAGCACGAGGCGCTGGTCGCCACCTACCTGCAGCGGTACTGCGCGAAGAACGACACCATCGGCTTCTTCGGCCCGGTCGGATGGGCGCGGATCACCGACCAGGACGCCCCGCTGCGGGTCGAGCACGGCGCGGCACCGCTGGCCACCCGCACCGTCTACTTCGAGAACTGGGCGGTGGCGGAGCTGGCCGAGGTGCTGACGCACCGTGACCCGGCCCTGCGACCCTGGCTGGTCCCGCGTCGGCTGCCCTTCGTCGCCGTCGACGACGGGAGTCTCCGGCTGCCGCTGACCCCGCCGATCCCGCTGTCCCCCGCCACGGCCCGGCTCCTTGCCGCCTGTGACGGTGTCCGCACCGCCGGCGACATCGCCGCGGAGCTGGTCGCCGACCCGGACAGCGGGTTGCAGACCCCGGAACAGGTGTACGAACTGCTCGCCCAGCTGCGCGACGCCCGCCGCATCACCTGGTCCCTGGAGGTTCCCAAGGAGGACCTCTTCCCGGAACGGGCGCTCCGACAGCGACTGGGCACGGTGGACGATCCGGCCGTTCGTGAACCGGCCATGGCCGCCCTCGACGAGCTGGTCAGGACGCGGGACGAGGTGGCCGCCGCCGCGGGCGACCCGGATCGGCTCGGCGCGGCGCTGGCCGGCCTGGAGGAGACGTTCACCCGGCTGACCGGCAACGCCCCGACCCGCCGCGCCGGGCGGGTCTACGCCGGGCGCACCCTGGTCTACGAGGACTGCCGTGCCGGCACCGAGGTCACCCTCTCGCCGGCGCTGACCGCCACCCTGTGGCCCGCGCTCGGCCTGCTGCTGGACAGCGCCCGGTGGTTCACCTTCGCCGGCGCGGCGCTGTTCCGGCGGGCCTGTCAGGAGCGGTACCGGGAACTCGTGCAGCGCGGTGGGGAGCCGACGGTGCCCTTCGCCGACTTCTGGCTCTGGGCCAACGACCTCCTCTTCGATCCGCCCGAACGGCTGGTCGGGCCGGTCGTGCGCGGGCTGCGGGACCGGTGGGCCCGGATCCTGCCACCGATCGCCGCCGGGACCCGGCGCGTCGAGGTGGCCAGCGCGGACATCGCCGAGCGGGTTGCCGCCGAGTTCGCCGCGCCGCGTCCCGGCTGGGCCGGCGCGTACCAGCACAGCCCGGACGTGATGCTCGCCGCGGCCAGCGTCGAGGCGATCGCCCGGGGCGACTTCCGCTGGGTGGTGGGCGAGGTGCACCCGGGGGTCAACACGCTGCGGTCGGCGCTCTTCGTCGCCCAACACCCGCGGCCCGCCGAACTGGTCGCCGCTATGGAGACGGACCTGCCGGGTCCCCGGGTCGTGCTCGCCGCCACCGGCGAGGAGGGCGGCGCGCCCGCCCGGCTCACCGACAAGCTGGTCACCGACCGGGACCTGCGGCTGGTCTTCGGCCACGACAGTTGTGGGCTGGACCCGCGTACCTCGGTCGCGGTCGCCGACTGCGTGCTGGAGGAGCGGGGCGGTGCCCTGGTGGTCCGCAGCCGGGACGGCCGGTACGCGCTGCCGCTGGCCGAGGTGGTGGGCGAGGCGCTGATGATCCACCTGCTGCAGCGCTTCGACATCCGCCAGCCGGCCGACCACCAGCCGAGGATCACCGTCGACCGGGTGGTCATCGCCCGGGAGACCTGGCGGTTCGCCGCCGGCGACCTCGACTTCGCCGACACGGCCGACGAGGCGACCCGGTTCCGGCAGGTTCGGCGCTGGCAGCGGGCCAGCGGGCTGCCCCGGTACGTCTTCGTCGGCACCCCGGTGGAGAAGAAGCCGTTCTTCGTCGACTTCGCCAGCCTCGCCGCGGTCGACGGACTCGCCCGCGCGGTGCGGCGCACGGTCCGGTCCGCCGGCCCGGACGCGGTACTGCGGTTCAGCGAGATGCTGCCCCGCCCCGACCAGCTCTGGCTCACCGACGCGGACGGCAACCGGCGCACCGCCGAGTTCCGACTGGTAGCCGTGGACCGTCCCCAGACCCCGGAAGGTATTGCCACCGATGGCCGGTGACACGTTCGTCCTGCCGACCTCCTCCACCCAGCGTCGACTGTGGATGCTGGACCGGCTCACGCCGAACTCGCCGGAGTACAACATCGTCTGGGCGGTCCGGCTGACCGGCCCGCTGCGGGTCGCGGCGTTGGAGTCCGCCCTGACCTGGTTGGTCGGCCGGCACGAGGCCCTGCGGACCACCTTCACCGCCGTCGACGGTGAACCCGCCCAGGTGGTCGGCGAACCCTGGCCGGTGCGCCTGCCGGTCACCGAGGTGCCGGCCGACGCCGCCCGGCGGCTGCTCGACGAGGAGGGACGGGCGCCGTTCGACCTCGCCACCGGGCCGCTGCTGCGGGCCCGACTGCTCCGCCTCTCCGCCGAGGAACACCTGCTGATCCTGGTCGTGCACCACATCGTCGCCGACGGCTGGTCGTTCGGTGTCCTCTTCCCGGAGCTGGCCCACGCCTACGCGGCGGCCGTGGCCGGGACCGAGCCGGAGCTGCCGCCCCCACCGATCCAGTACGCCGACTTCGCCGTCTGGCAGCGGGAGCGGGCCGAGTCCGGCGGCGACGCACCGGCCCTGGAGTTCTGGCGGGACGCGCTGGCCGGCGCCCCGACCCTGCTCGACCTGCCCGCCGACCGGCCCCGCCCGGCCGAGCAGCGGTCCACCGGCGGGCTGCACTACTTCGACCTGCCGGCCGCGTCGGTGGCCGGGGTCCGGGCCCTGGCCGGCGCCACCGGGACCACCGACTTCGCGGTGCTGCTCAGCGCCTTCCAGGCACTCCTGCACCGGCTCACCGGGCAGCCGGACCTGCTGGTCGGGGTGCCGGTCTCCGGCCGGACCCGGCCGGAGACCCGGCAGGTGGTCGGGTTCTTCGCCAACACGCTCGCGATGCGGGCCCGGTTCGGTGACGGGACGACCTTCCGCGAGCTGCTGGCCGCGACCGGGGCGGCGGCGGTGGCCGCCCAGTCCCACCAGGACGTGCCGTTCGAGCAGGTCGTCGACCTCCTGGCGCCTCGGCGGAGCCTGGCGTACTCGCCGGTGGTCCAGGTGATGTTCGCCCTGGAGGAGCAGCCTGAACCGGTCGTCACCGCCGGGCTGCGGATCGCGCCCGAGCTGTGGGAGAACGGCACGGTCAAGTTCGACCTGACGCTCACCGTCGAGCAGCGTCCCGACGGGCTGCGCGGGCGCCTGACGTACCGCGACGACCTCTTCGACGCCGAGCGGATGCACCAGCTCGCCGACCAGTACCTCGCCCTGCTGGCCGGGGCGGTGGCCGACCCCGACACGCGGGTCGCCGAGCTGCCGCTGCTCGGCGACGCCGACCTGGCGCGGCTGCGGGCCGCCGGGGCGGCCGACCGGCTGGAACCACCGCCGTACGCCTCGGTCGCCGAACTGCTGGACCGGCACCCACCGGCGGATCCGGACGCGGTGGCGGTGGCCGGTCCCGACGGCGACCGGCTGACCTACCGGAGGCTCGCCCGCGACAGCAACCAGCTCGCCCAGCTGCTGCGCGCCTCCGGGGTCGGCCCGGACGTCCCGGTGGGACTCTGCCTGTCCCGCGGTCCGGCGATGGTCACCGCCGTCCTGGCGGTGTGGAAGGCCGGCGGCGGCTACCTGCCGCTGGACCCGCAGCTGCCGGTGGCCCGGCTGGCGGGGATGGCGGCCGACGCCGCGACCACCGGGCCCGGGCCGCTGGTGGTGATCACCGACCGGGCCAGCGCCACCCGCACCGGGGATCCCTGGCCAGCCGGGACCCGGGTGATCCTGCTCGACGACGGCCCGGACCCGGCGCGGCTGGCCGAGCTCCCGGACCGCGCCCCGGAGGTGTCCGGCCACCCGGACAGCCTCGCCTACCTGCTGTACACCTCGGGGTCGACCGGGGTGCCGAAGCCGGTGGCGGTCACCCACGGCGCGGTGGTCAACCTGCTGACCGCGTTCCACCGGCTGCTCCGGCTGACGCCCGCCGACCGGGTGGCGGCGATCACCACGCTCGCCTTCGACATCTCCGTCGTCGAGGTGGTGCTGCCACTCCTGGCCGGCGCCCGGATCGAGGTGTTCGAGTCGGCGGCCGACGCCGCCGCACTCCGCGCCGGGCTGTTGGCACGTGAGGTCACCGTGGTGCAGGCCACCCCGACAAGCTGGCGGATGCTGGTCGCCGCCGGCGGTGTACCGGCCGGGGTCCGGCTGCGGATCAGCGGTGGCGAGGCGCTGCCCCGCGACCTGGCCGACACCCTGGCCGCCGACGGTGCCACCGTGCTCAACGGGTACGGACCCTCCGAGACCACCATCTACTCCACCGCCGGGCCGGTGGCCGCCGGCACCGGCCCCGTCGACATCGGCACGGCGCTGGCCAACACCCGGGCGTACGTGCTCGACCCGGCCGGGCGGCCGGTGCCGCTCGGTGTGGTCGGTGAGCTGTACCTCGGTGGACGGGGCGTGGGCCGCGGCTACCCCGGCCGGCCCGGACTCACCGCCGACCGGTTCCGGCCGGACCCGTTCGCCGCCGAGCCGGGTGCCCGGATGTACGCCACCGGTGACCTGGCCCGCTGGCTGCCGGGCGGCCGGCTGGAGTACCTGGGCCGCGTGGACCACCAGATCAAGCTGCGCGGCTACCGGATCGAGCCGGGTGAAATCGAGGCGGCGTTGCGGGACCAGCCCGGCGTCCGTGAGGCGGTGGTGACGACGTGGCAGGCCGGACCGGACGACGTCCGGCTGGTCGGCTACGTCACGCCGAGCGACCCGCAGGCGCCGCCGGCCTGGCGCACCGTCCGGGAGGCCCTGGCCCGCCGGCTGCCCGACTACATGGTCCCGGCCACGCTGGTGGTGCTGGACCGGCTACCCCGGACCACCTCCGGCAAGATCGACCGGACCGCGCTGCCGGAGCCGTCGTGGCGGGACGACGCCGGCGACGGCGCCGGACGGTCCGCGCCGCGCACCCCCGTGGAGCGGCGTCTGGCCGAGCTCTGGTGCGCGGTGCTCGGGCTGTCCGAGGTCGGCATCCACGACAACTTCTTCGAGTTGGGCGGCCACTCGCTCACCGCCACCCGGCTGATCGCCCGGATCCAGACCACGTTCGGCGTCGACCTGCCGCTGCGCCAGCTCTTCGCGGCACCGACCGTCGCCGAACTCGCCGTACTGATCTCGCCAGACGGCAGCGAACCGGCGGTCGGCGCGGATCCGACCGGCCGGGCGGCGGGTCCCGGGCCCCGGGACGCGCGCGGCGTCGCGGCCGACGTCGTCGGACCGGCCGGCCAGGCCGCCGGGCGCCGCGATCCGGAGCGCCTGCTCGCGTCGCTCGACGACCTTTCCGACGGTGAGATCGACGAGCTGCTCAACACCCTGATCGCGGAGGAGGAGGGCGCGTGAGGCGAGCGGGAGGGGAGGACGCCGTGACCGGGGCGGTCACCCGACCCGGGCAACGGGGTCACGACGACACGCACACCGGGGTGGCGTCGTGACCGCGCAACGACCCCGAGTGGCGATCGTGGGGGCCGGTCTGGCCGGCTCCCTCGCCGCGGTGTACCTGGCCCGACGTGGGTACGCCGTTGACGTCTACGAACGCCGGGAGGACCCCCGGGTGGCCCCGGCCGGGATCACCGGCCGGTCCATCAACCTCGGGCTCTCCGCGCGCGGGATGCGGGCCCTGCAGGAGGTCGGCCTGTTGACCGACGTCCTGAAGCGGAGTGTTCCGATGCGGGGGCGGGTGGTGCACAGCCCGGACGGGTCGACCAGCTTCCAGCCGTACGGGGTGCGCGAGCACGAGATCCTGTACTCGGTGCTCCGCGACGAGCTCATCGCCCTGCTGGTGGACGCCGCCGAGGCCCACCCGGCGGTCCGGTTCCACTTCGGACGCCGGTTGCGGCGACTGGACCGGGAGCGTCCCGCGATCACGGTGCTCGCCGCGGACGGCACCGAGGAGGAGATCCCGGCCGACCTGGTGGTCGGCGCCGACGGTGCGTTCTCCACGGTGCGCCAGCAGATGCAGCACGGCCTGCGGGCCAACCACAGCCAGGAGTTCCTTGACTGGGGTTACACCGAGCTGACCATCCCGGTCGGAGACGACGGCCGGCCCCGGGTACGCCTGGAGGCGTTGCACGTCTGGCCCGGCGAGCGCGGCCTGATGGTCGCGCACCCCAACCTGGACGGTTCGCTGACCTGCTCGCTGTTCCTGCCGTTCGAGGGGCCGGCCAGCTTCGCCGCGCTCACCTCGGCCGAGGAGGTTCACGCGCTGTTCCGGCAGGACTTCCCGGACGCCATCGCGCTCATGCCACGGCTGGCCGAGGAGATCGCGACGCATCCGGTGGGACAGCTGGTCACCATCCGGACCGCACCCTGGCGTTACGCCGACCGGGTGGTGTTGATCGGCGACGCCTGCCACGCCGTCTACCCGTTCTACGGGCAGGGCATGAACGCCGCGTTCGAGGACTGTCTGGTGCTCGACGAGTGTCTGAGCCGGTATCCGGACCGGGGAACGGCGCTGGCCGCCTTCGAGAACGCCCGTCGGCCGCACACCGACGTCCTCGCCGAACTGTCCAAGCAGAACTTCGTGGAGCTGCGCGACCGGGTGCACCGGCCCGGGTACGCGGTCCGTGCCGCCGTCGACCGGGCGCTGGCGCGGCTGCTGCCGGGGCGCTGGACGCCGCTCTACACCATGGTCGCGCACACCACCACTCCGTACGCCGAGGCGCTGGCGCGGTCCCGGCGTCAGGACCGTCTGTTGCGCGGGGTGGCCGCCGGCGCGCTCGCCACCGGCGCGGCGCTGGTGGCGTACGCGGGTCGCCGGGCCGTCCGTGGTGGCCGCGCCACCGTCAGCCACACGAAGCCGGGGAGGCGGCCATGCTGATCCATCCGGACCATCCGCGGTGCGTCCTGGTGACACAGTCCGACGTGCTGGACAAGGACCCGGACCATCCGATGCTGCAGGGGGTTGCCGACCAGCTCCGTGCGGTGTTCCGCTGGGCCCGGGAGTACCTGTGCCAGCCCCACCCGGAGCTCGGCCGCAAGGGCCCGGTCTGCCCGTTCGTGCAGGGAGCGCTGGACCGGGGGACGTTCTTCCTCGCGGTCCACCGCGGCGAGACGGTGCGCCCCGGCGAGCTGGACGACGTGCTGTTGGTCTACCGGGACTGGTTCCGGGAGCTGGAGCCGCGCACCGGCCCGGCCGCGCAGTTCAAGACGATCCTGCTCATCCTTCCCGACCTGCCGCAGGCGGCGGCGACCGAGGTGGTGGACGCGACCCAGGCGCGGCTGAAGCCGCGGTACGTGGCGGAGGGCCTGATGATCGGCGAGTTCCACGATGGACCGCCGCCCAAGGGAGGTCTGTGGAATCCGGACTTCCGGCCGCTGCGCAGCCCGGTGCCGCTGCTGGCGATCCGGCACATGGTTCCATCCGACTTCCCGTTCCTGGCCGACCGTCGGGATTTCGTCGCCGCCTATCTGCGGCTGTTCGGTGGTAGCGTCCCGTCGGCGCTGCGTTCCCGGGTCCGGGAGGCGGCCGCGCGCTTCGGCCTGACCACCAGCATCGAGGAGGGATCGTGACAGCGCAGTCGGCGCCCGAACCAGCCGCGAAGCGCGCCCTGCTGGCCCGACTGCTGGCCGAGCGGGCCAACGCGCCGCGGACCTTCCCGGTGTCGTTCGGCCAGCGGCGGCTGTGGTTTCTCGACCGGTTCGACCCCGGGAATCCGGTCTACGCCGTGCCGGTCGGGTTCCGGGTCAGCGGACCGCTGGACGTGACCGCGCTGCGCGCCGCGGTGGACCTGGTGGTGTCCCGACACGCCGCGTTGCGGACCACCTTCGCCGACGCCGGGGGCGAGCCGGTGGCGGTGGTTCGGCCCGGGGCGACCGCCGGGTTCGAGGTCACCGACCTGGGTGGCACGGCGGACGCGGCCGAGGAGGCGGTCCGGCTGGTCTGGCAGGAGGCACGCCGCCCGTTCGACCTCGCCAACGGGCCCCTGATGCGGGTCCGGGTGATCCGGGTCGCCGACGACGAGCACTACCTGTCCTTCTGCCTGCACCACATCGTCTGTGACGCCTGGTCGCTCGGGGTGCTGTTCAGGGAGCTGAACACCGCGTACGGGGCGCTGCGCGACGGCGGTACGCCCGAGCTGCCGCCGCTGCCCGCCCAGTACGCCGACTTCGCCACCTGGCAACACGACCGGCTCTCCGGTCCCGCGCTGCAGGCACAGCTGGACTACTGGCGGGAGCACCTGCGCGGGGCGCCCGCGCTGCTGACCCTCCCCACCGACCGGCCACGACCGGCGACCCGGTCCCACCAGGGCGCCGTGTACTACTTCGACCTGCCCGCCCCACTGCTGCGCCGGCTGGAGGAGTTCAACCGGGCCAACGGGGTGACCATGTTCATGACCATGCTGGCCGGGTTCGCCGGGCTGCTGTCGCGGTACAGCGGCCAGGACGACCTGGTGATCGGCACCCCGGTCGCCGGCCGTACCCACCCCGACCTGGAGTCGATGATCGGCTTCTTCGTGAACACCCTGGCGCTGCGGGTCTCCACGGCCGGCGCGCCGAGCTTCCGCGAGCTGGTCGACCGGGCCAGGGAGACGGCGCTCGGCGGGCTGAGCAACGCCGAGGTGCCGTTCGAGAAGCTGGTCGAGGAGCTGCAACCGGAGCGCAGCCTCGGGCACACCCCCGTCTTCCAGGCGCAGTTGATCCTGCAGAACGCCCCCGCCACCGGGCTCGCCCTGCCCGGCACCACCGCCACCTCGCTGCACGTGGACAGCGGCACCACCAAGTTCGACCTCACCCTGGTCGTCGAGCTGTCCGGCGGCGGGGGCCCGGCCCTCGCGTTCGAGTACGACAGCGTCCTCTTCGACCGCGAGACCGTCGCCCGGATGGGCCGGCACCTGATCGTGCTGTTGGAGGCCGGTGTCACCGATCCCGGTCGGCCGGTGACGGAGATCCCGCTGCTGACCGGGGTGGAGCGCTGGCGGTCCCTGGTGGAGTGGAACGCCACCGCGCGCGGCCTGCCGCCGATCGGGTCCGTGCTCGAACTGCTGCTCGACGGGGACGCGGGTGGTGAACCCGGTTCGTCCGAAGATCCCGGGCCGGCCGCGGTGAGCGGGCCGGACGGAAGCCTCGACCGGGAGACCCTCGTGCGGCAGGCCGACCGGCTCGGTCGGCTGCTGCGGTCCCGGGGTGTCGCACCGGACACCCCGGTCGGACTCTGCCTGGAACGGGGCGTGGCGCTGCTGGTCGGCGTCCTCGGGATCTGGCGGGCCGGTGCCGGCTACCTTCCGCTGGACCCGACCCTGCCGGTCGACCGGCTGCGCTACCTGCTGGCCGACTCGGGTGCCCGGGCGGTGGTGACCCAGCGGGCCGTCGCCGAACGGCTGCGCGACGTGCTGGCCGACGTACCCGTGCTGGTCTGCCTGGACGCGGACGACAACGACGGCGACGGGTCGGGGACCGAGTCGGTGGACCTCGTGACACCGCGGCCGGACGGGTTGGCCTACCTCATCTACACCTCCGGCTCCACCGGCCGCCCGAAGGGGGTCGCGGTCCCGCACCGGGCCGTGCTCAACCTGGTCGCCTCGTTCCACGACGACCTGGGACTGACCCCGCAGGACCGGTTCGCCGCGGTCACCACGCTCTCCTTCGACATCTCCGTGCTGGAACTGCTGGTGCCGCTGGTCGGCGGCGTGCCGCTGACCATCGTCGGCGCCGACGAGGTGGCCGACGGCGCGGCCCTGCGCCGGCGACTGGAGTCCGCGCAGATCACCGCGATGCAGGCCACCCCGGCGACCTGGCGGATGCTGCTGGCCGCCGGCGGCGTACCCGACCGCCTGCGGGTGCGGCTCTGCGGCGGCGAGGCGCTTCCGCGCGACCTGGCCGACGCCCTGCTCGCCGACGGCGCGACCCTGTGGAACTGCTACGGCCCCACCGAGACCACCGTCTGGTCCACCGCCGGACCGGTGGCCCCGGCACCGGCCCCGATCGACCTCGGCACCCCGATCGCCAACACCGAGGTCTACGTGCTGGACCGGGCCGGCCAGCCGGTGCCGGTCGGGGTGGTCGGCGAGGTGTACATCGGCGGCCTGGGGGTGGTCCGCGGCTACCACGGCCGTCCCGGGCTCACCGCCGAGCGGTTCGTGCCGGACCCGTTCAGCGGCCGGCCCGGGGCCCGGCTCTACGCCACGGGAGACCTCGCCAGGCGGCGTGCCGACGGGCGGCTGGAGTACCTGGGTCGGACCGACCACCAGGTGAAGGTACGCGGCCACCGGATCGAGCTGGGCGAGATCGAGGAGGTGCTGCGGGAGCACGAGGCGGTCGCCGAGGCGGTGGTCCACGCCTGGACCTCCGACGACGACACCCGTCTGGTCGGCTACCTGGTGCCCGCCGGCGAGGCGCCCGCCGACCTGCCGTCGACACTGCGCGAGTGGCTCGCCCGCCGGCTCCCCGGCTACATGGTGCCGGCCGCCCTGGTGCCGCTGCCCGCCCTGCCGCGCAACGCCAACGGCAAGGTCGACCGGGCCGCGCTGCCGGCGCCGGACTGGCGGGCGGTCGGGGGTGCCACCCACACCGCGCCGCGTACCCCGGTCGAGGAGGTGCTGGCCGAGATCTGGGCTGAGGTGCTGGGGCTGGACCAGGTCGGCGTGCACGACGACTTCTTCGCCCTCGGCGGCCACTCCCTGCTCGGCACCCAGGTGGTCAGTCGCGTCGGCGCGGCGTTCGAGCTGGAGGTGCCGATCCGGGTGCTGTTCGAGGCGCCGACCGTCGCCGCGATGGCCGAGGCGCTGACCGCGCTGGAGCCGGAGCCCGGCCAGGTGGAGACAATCGCACGGCTGCGCCGTGAGCTGGCCGGAATGTCCACCGAGGACCTGCGGAACCTGCTTGAGGAGTCGTCGTGACGAGGCCGACCGGCACCGAGGCCGACGAGCGGGAGCGGATGATCCGGGAACTGCTCGCGCGGCGGGGGGTGGCGCGCCGTCCCACCGGGATCCCCCGCCGGGCGCCGGACGCCCGGGTGCCGCTCTCACCGTTGCAGGAAGGGCTGTGGTATCTCGACAGTCTCGACCCGGGAAACCCGGCGTACGTCCTGTACATCGCCGTTCGGCTGAGCGGACGGGTGGACCTGGCGGCGCTGCGCGGGGCCGTCGCCGCGGTGGTGGCCCGGCACGAGGCGCTGCGGACCGCGGTCGTGGCCCGCGCCGGCGTCCCCGAGCAGGTGGTGCTCGACCACGTCGACTGCGACGTCACCGTCGACGACCTCACCGACCGGCCGGCCGACACCCGTGAGCAGGCCGCCGTCGCGCTCGTCCAGGCCGAGGTCGAGACCGGGTTCGACCTGGACCGGGCACCGTTGATGCGGGTGCGCCTGATCCGCCTCGACGAGGCCGAACACGTGCTCGCGCTGTGCCTGCACCACATCGTCGCCGACGAGCGGTCACTCGGCATCGTGCTCGGCGAGATCCTGACCGGGTACCAGCGGATCCAGGCCGGCGGCCCGCCCCCACCCCCGCCGACGGCACAGTTCCCGGACTACGTCCTCTGGCAGCGCGCCGCCCTCGGCGGCCGGGCCGACGAGCTGCGCCGGTTCTGGGCCGCCCGACTCGCCGACGCCCAGGTCCTGGAGCTACCCACCGACCGCCCCCGCCCGCCGGTGCAGACCTTCGCCGGCGCGACCGCCCCGTTCACCCTCACCGCCGAGTTGACCGCCGCGATGGACGCACTGGCCCGGCGGGCCGGGGTGACCCGATTCATGATCGTGATGACCGCGGTGCAGGTGGTACTCAGCCGCTGGAGCGGCCAGTCCGACATCTGCGTCGGGTCGCCCGTCGCCACCCGGTCCATCCCGGAGTCCCAGGAGATCGTCGGTCTGCTGGTCAACAGCGTCGTGTTCCGCACCGACCTGTCGGGTGACCCGACCCTCGCCGAGGCCCTCGACCGGGTGCGGCGCACCTGCGTCGAGGCGCTGGCGCACGCCGAGCTGCCCCTGCACGAGGTGGTCGGACTGGCCGGACAGCCGCGCGACCCGAGCCGGAACCCGCTGTTCCAGGTGATGTGCGTGGTCAACCCGACCACCCGGGTCGCCGGAACGGGCGGGCTGGCCGTCCGGCCGGTGAACGTCGGCCGACGCACCTCCCGGCTCGACCTGACCGTCATGGTCTACGAGACCGATCCGGCGCTGAGCGGGCTGGTCGACTACAACACCGACCTGTTCGACGCGCAGACCATCCGCCGGTTCATCGACCGGCTGCGACAGGTGCTGCACGCGCTCACCGCGGATCCGCACCGCCGTCTGTCCGAACTCGACGTCATCGGCCCTGCCGAGCGGCGGGAACTGGCTGCCTGGAGCGGCACCGACCGCGACCACGCGCCGGCGGCGACCCTCACCGACCTGATCCGGGCCCGGGCGGCGGCCGACCCGGACGCGCCCGCGGTGCTGGCCGCGGACCGCTCCGCCCCCGTCCTGAGCTACGGCGAACTGGACAGCCGCGCCGACCGGCTCGCCCGGCTGCTGCGGGCCGCCGGCGTGGGCCCGGAGGTGCCGGTCGGGCTGGCCCTGCCCCCCGGCCCGGCGGCCGTGGTGGCGATCGTCGGCATCCTCAGGGCCGGCGGGGCGTACCTGCCGATGGATCCCGCGAACCCCGCCGCCCGGCTGGAGGCGCTGCTCGACGACGCCCGGGCTCCGCTGACCGTCACCGCCCCGGCCCACGCCGGGCGGTTCGCCGGGCGTGCCGTGCTGGTGGTCGACGAGCTGACCGGCCTGCCGGTCGATTCCGGTGCCGTCCCGGACGCACCGCCCGACGGCGGGCTGCCCGCCGGACACCCGGACCAGCTCGCCTACGTGATCTACACCTCCGGCTCCACCGGCACCCCGAAGGGGGTCATGGTCAGCCACCGCAGCGCGGTCAACCTGGCCCGCGCCTTCGTGGAACTGCACGACATCAGACCCGGCGACCGGCTGCTGATGCTGCCCCCGCTCAGCTTCGACGCCTCGGTCGGCGACCTGTTTCCGGCCCTGATCAGCGGGGCGACGCTGGTCACCCACGGCCGTCCCGCCGAACTGACCGGCCCGGAGCTGCTGCGGCTCGCCGCCGAACACGGCATCACCATGGTGGACACGGCCGTGGCACTGTGGACCCGCTGGGTGGCCGACCTGGCCGACCAGCCACCCCGGACCGACACCCCGCTGCGGGTGCTGATGGTCGGTGGCGAGGCCGCGCCGACCTCGGCGGTGCGGGGCTGGGTCCGGGCCACCGGGGGTGGGATTCGCATCTACAACCACTACGGGCCGACCGAGGCGACGGTCTGCGCCACCACGTACGCCACGGTGGACGCCGCGGAGCTGCCCGGCCTGAACCACCTGCCGATCGGTCGCCCGCTGCCCGGCGTGCGGGTCCACGTGCTCGACGCCGCGCTGCGGCCGGTACCGGTCGGGGTGCCCGGCGAGCTGTACGTCGGGGGTGCCGCCCCGGCCCGGGGCTACCTCGGGGCCCCCAAGGCCACCGCCGAGCGGTTCGTGCCGGATCCGTTCGGTGCGCCCGGGGCGCGGCTGTACCGCACCGGCGACCTGGCCCGCTGGCGCTCGGACGGCACGCTGGAGTTCCTCGGGCGTACCGACCGGCAGGTGAAGATCCGCGGTTACCGGATCGAGCTGGGCGAGGTGGAGGCGGCCTGCGCCGACCAGCCCGGGGTGGCCCGGGCCGCGGTGGTCGCCCGTGACGACGGCCGGGGCCCCCGGCTCGTCGCCTACCTGGTGCCGGCGGCCGGTGCCGACGCCCCGGACCCGGCCGACATCCGGGGTGCGCTGCGGCGCCGGCTTCCCGAACACCTGGTCCCGTCCGCGTTCGTGGTGCTGCCGGAGCTGCCGCTCACCCCGCACGGGAAGCTCGACCAGGCCGCGCTGCCGGCCCCGGACGAGCACGCCCGGGCGGTCGAGTACGTCCCGCCCCGCACCCCGACCGAGCGCGCGCTGGCGGCCATCTGGGCCGACCTGCTCGGCGTCGACCGGGTCGGCGCCCACGACAGTTTCGCCGACCTGGGCGGGCACTCACTGCTGGCCGGCCCGATGATCGCCCGGGTCGGCGCCGACCTCGGCGTCGAACTGCCGGTGCGGGCGTTGTTCGACGCCCCGGACCTGGCCGGACTCGCCGAACGGATCGACCGGTACCGTGCCGGCGAACCGGCGTCGGGCTCCGGCACGCCAGCCCGCGCCGGCGGACCGGCGTCGGACGTCGAGGCCCGGGCCCGCGCCGACGCGGTGCTGCCGGACGACCTGCCGGTGCCCAACGGCGACCCCGCGGCCGTCCCGGAGGCGGTCCTGGTGACCGGGGCGACCGGATTCCTCGGTGCCCACCTGGTCGCCGACTGGCTCGCGCACGGTACCGCCCGGCTGCACTGTCTGGTCCGCGCCGACACCCCCGCCGCCGCGCTCGCGCGGGTCGCCGACAACCTCCGACGGTACGGGCTGTGGCGGGACGAGTACACCGACCGGCTGGTCGGGGTCCCCGGTGACCTGGGCGAACCGGCCCTCGGACTGAGCCCGCGCGACTTCGAGGCCCTGGCCGACAGTGTGGACGCGGTGCTGCACAACGGCGGGCTGGTCAACTTCCTCCACCCGTACCAGCGGCTGCGCCCGGCCAACGTCCTCGGCACGCGGGAGGTGCTGCGGCTGGCCGGCACCGGTCGTCCGTCCGCCGTCCACCTGGTCTCCACCCTCGGGGTGTTCCTCACCCCGGCCCGGACCGGCACGGTGGTGCGGGAGCGGGACGCGCCCGACGACTGCGCCGGGCTCGGCGACGGCTACAACGCGACCAAGTGGGCGGCGGACGCGCTGGCCCGGGCGGCCCGCGAGCGCGGCCTGCGGGTGAGCGTGTACCGACCGGCCCGGATCACCGGGCACTCCCGCACCGGTGTCGGCAACGCCGACGACTACTTCAGCCGCCTGCTCAAGACGTTCGTGCAGCTCGGCGCGGTACCGGAGATCGTCGACGACGAGGCGGACCTCGCCCCGGTCGACTACGTCGCGGCGGGGATCGGGTGGCTGTCCCGGCAGCCGGACCGGCTCGGCGGTGACTTCCACTTCTACAACAACCGCACGATCTCCTTCCCGGACCTGGCGGCGGCACTCACCGACTTCGGCTATCCGGTCACGGTGCTGCCCTACGAACGCTGGCGGGCCGCCCTGCTGGCCCGGCCCGACGCGGCCCTGGCGCCGTTCGCACCGCTGTTCGGGCCGGTGCCGCCGCGTCGGACCCAGCCGACGTTCGACTGCACCGTGACCGAGACGGCACTGGCGTCGGCCGGGCTGGTCTGCCCACCGGCCGACGCCGACCTGATCCACACCTACCTCGCCTGGTACGTCCAGACCGGATTCCTCGACCCACCGGCCCGGCGTCCCGGCGTCCCCACCCCGAGCGAAGGCGGTACATCATGATCGAGCGACGCCCAGCCCCGGCTCGGTGGAGGTCGGCATGAGTCAACAGGTCCACGCCCGACTGCTGGTCACGGTCTGGCTCGGCCAACTGGTCTCACTGGTCGGGTCCAGCCTGACCGGCTTCGTTCTCGGTGTCTGGGTGTACCAGCAGACCGGGTCGGTCGCGCAGTTCTCGTTGATCTTCCTGGCGAACACCCTGCCGGCGGTGCTGCTCGCCCCGGTCGCCGGGGTACTGGCCGACCGGTGGGACCGCCGGTGGCTGATGCTGGCCAGTGACACCGGAGCGGCACTGGGCACCGCCCTGCTGGCGGTCCTGGTGGCCACGGACAGTCTGGCGGTCTGGCACATCTGGCTGGTCACCGCGGTCGGGGCCGGCTGTTCGACGGTGCACCAGATCAGCTACCAGTCGATGACCCCGGCGCTGGTCGGCACCCGACACCTCGCCCGGTTCAACGCCCTGACCCAGGTGTCCCGGGCCACCCAGATCGCGGCGCCGCTGCTCGCCGGCACCCTGGTGGTGACCATCGGGGTGGGCGGGGTGCTCCTGGTCGATCTGGGCACCTTCACGGTGGCGGCGCTGACCCTGCTGCTGGTCCGGCTGCCGGCGGAGGCGACCAGGCCCGCCCCGGGCCGGGTCCGGGAGCCGCTGCGCCGCGAGGCGGCGGCGGGTTGGCGCTACCTCCGTGGCCGACCCGGACTGTTCGACCTGATGGTGCTCTTCGGGGCGTACAACTTCCTGTTCGGCATCGCCGGGGTGCTGGTGCAGCCACTGATCCTGTCGTTCGCCTCGGCGGAGACCCTCGGTGTGCTGATGTTCGCCGGCGGGGCGGGGCTGTTCGTCGGCAGCCTGGTGATGGGGGCATGGGGCGGGCCGTCGCGCCGGATCACCGGGGTCTTCCTCGGCCTGACCCTCGGCGGGGTGGCGCTGGTGGGACACTCGCTGGCTCCCTCCCCGTGGCTGATCGCCGTGGTGGCTCCGCTGTTCCTGTTCACCCTGCCGATCGTGAACACCTCGGCGATCACGCTCATCCAGACCAAGACCGAGCCGGCGGTGCTGGGCCGGGTGCTGGCGGTGGCCCGGGTGGGCGGGGACGTCAGCCTGCTGGTGGCGTACCTGCTGGCCGGGCCGCTGGCCGACGGGGTGTTCGAGCCCCTGATGCGCCCGGACGGCAGGCTGGCCGACTCCGTCGGGGCGCTCATCGGCACCGGCGAGGGCCGGGGCACAGCGTTGATCTTCGCGGTGGCCGGTGTGCTGATGGTGCTGCTGGTCGGGCTCGGCTGGGCCCGCCGGCCGCTGCGGGAGGTCGACGCGCTGGCCGACGCGTTGCCGGCGCCGGACGGGAAGCCACCGGCGGGCCCGGAGCAGCCGGCCGACGCGGCGGCGACCGACCCGCCCGCCGGCCCGGCGGCGGGTGACCCCGTCGCCACCGATCCCACGGCCGCCGGCCCGGCCGACCCGGCCACGGAACCGGACACGCCCCCGGTCGTCCGCTCCACCTGACCCGGGTCGCGGTGCCGCCGACCCGCCGCGTGGTGTGGCCGCCGCCTGACCGATCCCGTCATCCCGAACCGTCCGACCAGAGGAGTCGTCCCCGATGCCGGTGCCCCTGCCCGCCGACCAGGCACGTCAGTTCGTCGAGGCGGACCAGGCCCCGGCGGCCCACCTCGACATGCTCGACGCGGTGTCGTTCCGCTCCGCCGGCGCCGCGCTGCGGCTCGGTGTGTTCGAGGCACTGGCCGCCGGGCCGCTGCCCGTGCCGGAGCTGGCCCAACGCACCGGCACCGATCCGCTCGGGCTACGACTGTTGCTCGACGCGTTGGTCGGCTTCGGCTACCTGACCCGGTCCGCGGAGGGAACGTACGCGAACAGCGCCAACACCACCCGGTGGCTGCTGCGCGCCGCGCCGGACAGCTACGCGCCGGTGCTGTCGTTCTGGAACGCCGTCCTCACCGAGCTGTGGACGGATCTGGAAGGCTCGGTGCGCTCCGGCAGGCCGAGCGTGGACTTCTACGCCTGGCTGGAGTCCCGTCCCGAGGTGCTGGCCGACTTCCAGACCATGTTGCGCCGGCTCTCCGGCTGGCTCTCCGAGGAGATCGTGTCGCTGGTGCCGGCCCCGCCGACCGACGCCCGGCTGCTCGATCTCGGCGGTGGGCACGGCGGCTACACCATCGCGTTCTGCCAGGCGTACCCCGGGATGCGCGCCACCATCCTGGACCTTCCCGGCGCCCTGGAGCAGGGCAGGCGGGCGGTCGCCGAGGCCGGGCTGGCCGAGCGGGTCGAGCTGCGCCCGGGGGACCTGCTCACCGCCGATCTCGGCACCGGGTACGACCTGGTGCTGCTCTTCAACATCGTGCACGGCTACCCGGCGGAACGCCTGCCGGCGTTGCTGGAGCGGGTCGCCGCGGCGTTGCGCCCCGACGGCCGGGTGGCGCTGTTGGAGCCGCTGGCCGAGGTCCCGCAGCGGCCGCCCGGGGTGGCGGACGCCTTCGTCCGCGCGTTCAGCCTGAACCTGTTCCACACCCAGGGCGGTCGGGCGTACCGGTACGACGAGCTCGTCGCCCTGCTCACCGCGGCCGGCTTCGGCGAGCCCGAGGAGCACGTGCTCACCCGCTCCGACGCCGACCACCTCGTGCTCGCGGTACGCCGCTGAGGCGGACTTCGAGGAGTCGGCGGAGCTGACCCTCGGCACCGCAGCGGCGCCGCGGTGCGGCAGAGCGTCGCCTGACCCGCCTCCTCCGGCCCTCGGCGCCCGTACCCGATTCGGTCGGCGGGCGGTGGGGGTGGGCAGCCCGGTGTCGCGTCACCGGTTCGGCAGACATCGTCCGCGGAGACGGTCCCCACCCCGCGCCGCATCAGGGTGCTCACCCGCCAGCGCCGACACCACGCCGGCCGTGTCCCTCCGAGGCCGTCGTCGGCGTGTTGACGACGTTGCGCCAGGCGCGGCCGACGTCCGGTGCCCGGTGGCCGGGGATCGTGCCGTCCGAGCCATTGGTCTCGGATGGCAGGCCGTTGGTCTCGATGGCAGATTTCTTCCGCTGCTCGGGACCTTCGGCCCTGTCTGCCGAGGGCCGGTGAGGGGTAACAAGGTGTCGTGATTCGTGTCTTCCTGCTTGACGACCACGAGGTGGTCCGACGTGGCCTGGCCGGACTGCTGCAGAGCGACGGGGACATCGAGGTCGTCGGGGAGTCCGGCTCCGCGCAGGAGGCGGTACGTCGGATTCCGGCGCTGCGGCCCGACGTGGCGATCCTCGACGCGCGCCTGCCGGACGGCAACGGCATCGACGTGTGTCGGGAGGTCCGGGCGATCGACTCCACGATCAAGGGCCTGATCCTGACCTCGTACGAGGACGACGAGGCGCTCTTCGCGGCGATCATGGCCGGGGCCGCCGGGTACGTGCTGAAGCAGATTCGGGGCACGGATCTGGTCGACGCGGTACGCCGGGTGGCGGCTGGCCAGTCGCTGCTGGACCCGGCGGTCACCGCCCGGGTGCTCGAGCGCATCCGCACCGGGGTCGAACGGCCCCGCGAGTTCGAGTCCCTGACCGAGCAGGAACGCCGGATTCTGGAGTACGTGGCGGAAGGGCTCACAAACCGGGAGATCGCCGCGAAGATGTTCCTGGCCGAGAAGACCGTGAAGAACTACGTCTCCAGCCTGCTGGCCAAGCTCGGCCTGGAACGGCGGACCCAGGCGGCCGTGCTGGCCACCCGGCTGCTCGGCGGACGGCGCTGACCACGCTCCGGCCCGTGTCGCCGGCGCGGGACGGACCGGGTGGCGGCGGTAGAGGCGGGCCCCGCCGCCACCCGGTCGCGGTCACACCCGCCCGGCCACGTCCCAGGCGGCCGACACCAGGGCCGGAAGGACCCGGGCCGCGGGCCCCCGCAGGTTGACGGTGCAGACCGCGTCCAGCGGCGTCGGTTCCGGGTTGACCTGGATCACGGCGGCGCCGCGGCGTGCCGCGATCCGGGGGATCTCGGCGGCCGGGTACACGACGCCGGAGGTGCCGACGGTCACCAACACGTCGCAGGTGGTCGCCGCCTCGACCGCGGCCGCCAGGGCCGTCTCGGGCAGCGCCTCGCCGAACCACACCACGCCGGGCCGGACGAGACATCCACACTCCGCGCAGCGTGGCGGCGGGATCCGGCGCCCCTCCTCCGGCTCGGCGGCGCCGTCCGGGTCGGGAAGGACCACCGGGTGCGTGGCGTCGCCCGTGCAGCGGGGTGCGAAGAGACTGCCGTGCAGGTGGATCGGCGCGCGGGAACCGGCCCGCTCGTGTAGGTCGTCGACGTTCTGCGTGATGACCACGGTGCCGGGAACCCTGGCCTCGATGGCGGCCGTGGCCAGGTGGCCGGCGTTGGGCCGGGCCCGACGTACCCGGGCACGCCGCCACTCGTACCAACCCCAGACGAGCTCCGGATCGGCCTCGAACGCCTCCGGGGTGGCGAGCTGCTGGGCGTCGAAGCGGGCCCACAGCCCGGTGAGGTCGTCCCGGAACGTCGGTACGCCGCTCTCGGCCGAGATGCCGGCACCGGTGAAGACGACGATCCGCCGAGCCTGCCTGAGGAGCGCCGCGGCGGGGGGCAGAGCACTCTCCATCCGCAGGATCCTGCCATCCTCCCCGCGGGTACGGCGGTGACGGGCGCATCGACCGTGTTGTGGTCGGGGGACGACGGTCTCCGGGCGCTGCCGGCTCGCCTGTCGGCGCGCCGGACCGGCCGGGTTGGGCACAATGGGACCACGAGGGTCGATACCGCCGTCCGCCCGTACGAACGGCGCGGTGAGGCGTGACCGGAGTTTTCCTGATGATCCCTGTCCTGATCCTGCTCGGTCTCGTCCTCGGCCGCCGGTGGTGGCTGTCGCTCGTGGTCGCCGCCGTCGGCTGGCCCGTCCTGCTCGTCGCCACCGACACGGCGACCGCGTCGGCGCTGCCCGTCGCCTCCCTGCTGGCGGTGCTGAACGCCGGCGTCGGTGTGCTGGTTCATCAGGCCGTCCTCCGGGCGGTTCGGCGCGTGCGTGGCGTGGACAGGCTGTCCGGTCGGGGGTGAGAAGGGCCCGTCGGGCCCTCGTCGCCGCCAGCGGTGGCCGTCGGACGGTGGACCGTCGATCGTCATATCCCTACTATGTCTATAGGCTTTATCGGTCATCGATCTCGCCCCACCCCGTCCGGTGGGCCGGGCCGATCCGTCGCCGCACGGGCGCGGACGCTGCTGTCTCTGCCCGTCGACCATCCCGCGAAGCAGGAGTACGCCGATGAGTGTCGAGTTCCTCTGGTACATCCCGAACCAGGTCCAGCCGGGGCATCGCGGCGACGACGTCGTCGAGAACCACAACAGTCTGGAGACCCTGACCAGCCACGCCCGGGCGATCGAGGACCACGGGTGGGGCGGGGCGCTCATCGGCACCGGCTGGGGTCGCCCCGACACCTTCACCGTCGCCACGGCGCTGGCCGCGCGGACCACGACGTTCCGGCCGTTGATCGCGGTCCGGCCCGGCTACTGGCACCCGGCCAACCTCGCCTCCGCCGCCGCGACCCTCGACCACCTCACCGGGGGACGGGTGATGATCAACATCGTGTCGGGGCGGGACAACCTGGCGGCGTACGGCGACACCGAGGGCGACCAGGCCCACCGCTACGCCCGAACCAGGGAGTTCATGCAGATCGTGCGCAGGCTGTGGACCGAGGAGAGGGTCACGTACCACGGTCGCTACTTCAGCGTCACCGACTCCACGGTCGAGCCGCGCGTGCCCGCCCGGGGCGAACGCCGGCATCCCCGGCTCTACTTCGGCGGGGCCTCGGAAGCGGCCGAACAGGTGGCCGCCACCGAGGCGGACGTCCAGCTCTTCTGGGGAGAGCCGCTCGACGACATCCATGAGCGGATCGAACGGCTCAGGAAGCTCAGCGAGAAGCTGGGGCGCGAACACCCTCCGCTGGAGTTCGGGCTGCGGATCACCACCCTCGTACGGGACACGACGGAGCAGGCCTGGGCCGACGCCGAGGCCAAGGTCGCGGCGATGGCCAAGACCAGCAACCCCGCCTCGCGCGACCCGAACTGGCGCGCCGCGGTCGGCCAGCGGCGGCTGCTCGACCTGACCGCGCGGGGGGAGGTGCTCGACGAGAACCTCTACACCGCACCGGGCAGGTTCGGCGGTGGCGGCGCGGGATCCACCTGGTTGGTCGGCTCCGCCGAGGACGTGGCGCGGTCGCTACGCAGGTACCAGGACCTGGGCATCACCCACTTCATCCTCTCCGACACCCCCTACCTGCGGGAGATCAGGCGGCAGGGCGACCGGTTGCTGCCGCTGTTGCGCGGGTGAGCGGCACCGCCTGAGCCGCACCCGCGGTCAGCCGTGGTGGGAACGCGCGGTCGGCCCGGCGGGAGACCCACCCCGCCCGCCGGGCCGACCGGCCACACCACGGCGCCGGGCGGTCCCGGACGGCGCGCCCGCAGCCCGGGTGACGCTCAGATCGGCAGCCGCGCGGACGGGGCGTGCCAGTCCGGAGGCGACGCCCCGGGCGCGGTGAACGACGCGAAGTCGGTGGTGTCGCGGAAGGCGGGGATGGTGTAGAGATCCCGGGCGTACGACCACAGGTTCGGGAACTCGTGCAGACCGGGACCGATCGTACGCCCGGCGTTCGGCCCGACGTCGTAGCGGACCAGCGTCACCCAGAGTCGGATGTCGGCCTCGGTCAGGGTCGACCCGACGAGATGGCGCCGGGTGGCCAGACGCCGGTCCAACTCGGCGAAGGCGGCGAGCAACGCCGCGCGGGCGCGCTTCCCGGCTGGGCCGGGGCGGGTGGCGGCGTACACACCGTGGTTGACGGCTGGGCCGATCCAGGCGTCGAGCTCGTCGATCTCGGCGCGATGCCGTTCGGGGTAGACGTCCACCACCGGATCGGCGAGGTGCCGGAACCGGGTGGCGAGGTCGATCTCGATGGTCCGGAAGTCGTTGCTGACCACGGACGCGGTCGCCCGATCCCACAGGACCGGCACCGAGACGTGTCCGTCGAACCCCTCCTCGGTGGCCTCGTACACCTCCCGCAGCAGTGTGAAGCCGTTGACCGGGTCCGGCCCGTGCCGCTGTCGGAAGGCCCAGCCCCGCCCGTCGCGCTCGTTGTCGACATAGGACATGGTCACGACGTCGGTCAGGCCGGCCAGGATCCGGGTGATGGTCACCCGCTGTGACCACGGGCAGGGCCATCCCGCGTACAGGTGGTAGCGGCCGGCCCGGGGTGTGAAACCGCTGCGGCCGTCGTCGGTGATGCGCCCACCGAACCGGTGGCGCGGATGCGGGTCGTCGGCGTCGCAGGGTACGCGGTACTCACCGTAGCGGCTGGTGTCGACCGGGCTGGCGAACCGACTGAACCGGGAAAACCGTGGCATCGCCCCCACCCCCGTGGAACCGGACGTCGCTACCCACCGTAAATCATAGTTTGTAGATGGGTTATGTCTACAGTTGAACGGCGTTCGCTGTTTCACGGGATGAGCTGACCCGGGACGGCGGGGGAACCGACGCGCGGTCCGCGAGCTCCTCGCGGGCGGCGCGTGGTCGCCCTCGGACACGGGTTCCGGCGACGGTGCGACGCGCCGGCGTCGGCACGATCCGAAGAACCCGGAGACGGCGACCATCCACGACCGTCGGTGTGTGCGGGATGTGTGCGGGCCGCGTGATAGACCGCCCTGGCACTGGTGCCGACGACGGCGTACGCGGAATCGACGCGTGCCGTCGATGACGAGGAACGGAGCCATGGGTAAGACCACGATCGAGTTCGGTGAGGTCGAAACCCTCACCAAGGAGGTGCACCGAGCCGCGGCCGAGGTCACCAAGGGCGGCGCGGCGTGGACGGGCGCCCCGTCGACGGGGTGGGTCGGCGGAAGCAGGGTGACCTTCCACAACGGAGTTCCGCACGCCTCGACCGTTCCGACGGTGAGCGCCTTCGGCAACACGGGCGCCGCGTCGGCGTGCATGAGCGCCTACCAACAGGCGGAGAGCGCCATGCGTGGTGTCATGACCGCGTTCGGCAACACCCTCGACTCCGACGCCGAGCGGCTCGAACTCGTCGTCGCGCTGTTCAGGCAGGTCGACGCGGAGGCGGCCGACCGGATGCTGCGGGCCAACCGGAACCGCCTCGACGTGTTCAGCGCACACCTCGACACCGGCCACGGCGACGGCGGCGATGCCCGGCGGGCCAGGCAGATCGACCGGCTGCTGGGACTGACGGGCAACTCACCTGCGGGCGCGGGCACCGTCGTCGCCGGTGACTTCAACAGCCTCTCCACCGACGGCAGCCAGTCGGCGCAGGCCATCCGGCGGTACGGGACGCAGGGCTTCGACGTCAACCAGGGCGACATCCACGACGGACGCGGCGGCACCTCCGCCAGCCACCGTAGGATCGACCACCTGATGCCGCGCGGCCTGGGCGCGTCCGAGGCCACCCGCTGGGATCGTGGCCAGTCCGACCACGACGGGCAGGTGGTCGACGTCACCCTGCCGGGCTGGTGACCCTCAGTCGACGAAGATCGGGACCTGGGTGGTGGAGCGGCCTTCATCACCCGGCCCGAGGTCGTGTACCCGGGGTGCCCCGGTGCGGACACCCCTGCCGGTCCGGACGACGACGGCGTTGCCGAAGTCCTCGTTCAGCCCGGGGAGCACCGGAATGCCACCGTTGCTGGCGTAGTGCTTCTGGCTGGCCTTGCCGAAGTGGACCTCCCACCGCTCGCCGGGCGCGGCCCGCTTGTTCAACTCCCGCTCCAGTTCCTCGGCGCCGCTCCTGAAGACCTCCTGAAGCGTCGCGATGTCGACGTCACCGTCGATGATCCGCTGGGCGAGCTCGCCGAAGTCGCCGTGGTCGTGGCCGGGTTTCCGATTGAGCCAGTGGTTACCCTTACCGCCCTGCTGGATGTTGTAGTTGAGCATCCGCAGGGTCCGTGCCGACCACCTGCCCTGCCAGCCCTGTAGCTGCCCGAGCGCTGCGTTGAAGACGCTTGCCTGGGCGTTCAGCTGCTGGTCCACCCGGGACCGGATGGCCTGGGCCGTGGCGATCGCCTCCCTGACCAGTGCGGTCTGCTCCGCGTCGGCCGGATGGAAGGTCAGCGTGCCTCCGGCGTCGCTACAGGGCACGTGGGCGAGCTTCCGCCGTTCGGCATCCAGCAGGTTCTGGTTGTAACGCAGCGTGTCCGCGCACGCTCCCAGTGCCCGTGCGACGGTGTTGGCCAGTTCCGCGCAGGCGTCCAGGTCGGCGACGAGCTTCCGGCGGTGGCTGTCGTACCGCTCGGCGGTGTCACCGGTCCACGCCTCCCCGCCGAGCACCCGGCTGGCCGCACGGTCGACGATGTCCGCCGCGGAGCTGAGCTGCCTGGCCTGGGACTTCCACAGTCCCTCGAGACTGTCGAGGGCGGCCGGGTCGGCCCGCAGATCCCAAAGGTCGGACGTGGTCTCACCCATCGCGGTCTCCTCCCTCCTGCGCCGACCGCCCGGCGTCCCGCCCGCGGTGGGACGCCGGGGTGGGACGCCGGGCGGCGGCAGGTGCCACGGGATGTGGCGGCCATGCCGGGTGCGCCACCGGCGGTCGAGCGTGTCACCTCTCCCGGACCGCGCGGCATCGGCAGTTGCCGAGCCGGTTCGGGACCAGGCACCGGATCGGCGGTCGACCCGTGCCCAGGGCGGTGAGGTGGCCGCGGCGGCCGGTGTGAGGCAGGCCGAATGATAGACGGCATGGCGATTGCCGTCCATTTGGTCGGACCGCCGTTGTGCGTGTGCGGAATCTGTGCGCGCGAATGGAACAATGCGCCATTCGCAATTCCGCCACGCCCGACCACACCCGCGACAGGTGCCGATTTCGGCGAGCCGGGGCCGGGTGACCGCGTTACACGGCCGCCAACCCACGCTCGACGGCGGCGATGATCTGCGGACGCAACTCCTCGGGCCGGATGATGGCGTCGACGGAACCAACCTGCACCGCGCGCTCGATGGTGTGCACGCTGTCGAACTCGGCTGCCACCTCGGCGAGTTTCTCTGCCCGAACCGCGGCCCGGACCTCCCGCAGCTGCGTGACCAGGGCTGCCCGCTCGCCACCGCTCGCCGCGGCGATACGTGCCTCCAGTTCGGCCACCCGTGGGTCCCGTGCCGTACGCGCGTTGACCTCGCCGGAGAACACCACGGCCGCCGCCGGTGCCCCGCCGATGACGGACGCGAACGAGCCCTCCACGGCGAGCACGGTCATGTTCGGATTGAGCGCCTTCGAGAAGACAACGAACGCGCCACCGTGGTACCGCGAGATCACGCAGAAGACGATCGGGCCCTTGAAGTTCACGATCGCCCGGCCGATCTCCGCACCGTACTCCAGCTGCAGCTGCCGCATCGACTCCGGCGAGCCGTCGAACCCGGACAGGTTCGCCAACACGACCAACGGCCGGTTCCCGCTGGCCGCGTTGATCGCCCGCGCGACCTTCTTGGACGAGCGCGGGAACAACGTGCCCGCGGTGTAGGTGTCCGGACCGTCGGTCGGCGGGAACCCACGCCGCGGCACCGACCGGGACTCGATGCCGATCAGGCACACCGGGATACCGCCGAGGTGGACGTCCTGTACCACCGCGGTCTCGGCGTCGGCCATCCCCGCCCAGCGCTCCAGGACCTGGTGATCCTGGTCGGCCAGGGCCCGCATCAGGGTGCGGATGTCGAACGGCTTCTTGCGATCAGGGTTGCGCTCGCGGGAGAAGATCTCGCCCACGGTGGTGAACTCGCTGTCCGGCACGGAGTGCGGATAGCTGCAGACGTCCCGGTCGATCGGGTCGGAGGTGACCGCCCGGCGCGGGCCGGACTCGCCGGGTACGACGTACGTGTGGTCGTAGTGCGCCATCAGCAGGTCGCGGGCGCTCCGCAGGTCCGGCGCCCAGTACTGGGCCTGACCGTTGGGACCCATCACCCGGTCGTAGCCGCCGATACCGAAGTTGTCCTCGGCAGACACCCCGCCCGAGAAGTCCAGCGACTGCTTGCCGGTCAGCACCATCGCCGAGTCCGGGGTCATCACCAGGATGCCCTTGGTGTGCATGAGCATCGTGGCCTCGGCGTTCCAGTAGGGCTGGGCGCCCACGGTGATCCCGGCGACCACGATGTTGATCTCACCACCGCTCTGGGTGAACTCCACGATCCGCTTGAGCGCGGCGGCCACCCAGTCCATGTTCTCGGTGCCCGAGGTCATCGAGATCCGCGCTCCCGCCGACAGCGCGAACCAGTCGACCGGAACGCGCATCCGCTCGGCCAGGTCAAGCGCGGCGATCACCCGCGCGCACTCCGGCTCGGCCAGCGCGCCCAGCGACTTGGTCGGGTCGCCGAACAGCGCCACCCGGGTGATGCCCTCGGGATACCGCTCGGTCGGCGTGCTCACCACACCGACGACGATGCCCGCGGTGTTCTGCCCCTTCGGCCGGTCGACCGGCACCAACGCACCGGTGGCGTCCAGGTCGTACTCGGTGAAGGTGCCGCGCTGGCCGGCCAGCATCCCGGTCAGCTCGTACGGGTACGTCGTACCGCGCCGCCGTGCCGAGAGCACCTTCTGCCGATAGTCGTCGAGCGGCTGGATCGGCTCGGTCGTCGGCGCGGTGACCGACACCCGCATGCCCGCGTCGTAGGTGATCTGGACCGCGGTCTCGGTCAGCCTGCCGGTCGTGCGGTCTCGCTGGCGGCCGAGGAACAGGACCTCCTCCAGGCCGGCATCGGCCGTCATCGGCAGAACGCGCTGGGTGACGGCGCTCAGCTCGTCGAGGGTCAGCTCGTTCGGGGGCCAGACGTAGATGGTGATCCGGTTGGTGTCGAGCCGCTTCTTCTCGGGACGCTGCGCCTGGACCTTGCGGATCGCGTCGAGGCACGCGTCCAGCGCGCCCTCGACGGCGGGCAGCGCGATGATCCGACCGTCGGCGTCGCGCAGCGGGGTCAGGTCGCGGACCTGGGCCATCGCCGCCAGCCGCTCGTCGGCCGGGTTGTCCGGAGCGACGCAGTGGAAGAGGTAGACCTCCTCGTCGGCGGAGGGCAGTCGGGTCAGGTTGAAGTTGCGCAGTCGCGGCAGCTGCAGGCGCTCGGCGATCAGCGGGTGGAGCCCGCGGATGAGCCGGTCCTCGCCCAGGCCGGGCCGGAACGTGAAGTGGTGGTGCATCGGCGTACCGTTGCGGCCGGCGACCGTCATCGTCACCCGCCGCAGGACGCTCAGCAGCCCGGACCGGTCGAGGATCTCCCGCAGGGCGGTGGCCATCGCGTCCGGGTCGGGCTGGTCACTCCAGGTCAGATAGACGTCGGCGATGGACTCCGCGGTGGACAGTCCGGCGACCCGATCCAGGGTCGCGGGCAGCTCGGCGAAGTCGGCGGCGGTGGCGACCAGCCGGAAGCGGTCACCGTTGCGGTCGTACTCGGCGGTGAAGAAGGCCTGCCCCGCCACCTCGATGCAGTGGGCGTCGCGGGCGCCACGGTTGCCGTAGTAGCGGCGGCTGAGCACCTCGAGCATCGGACCGTGGTCGACGCCCGGCCGGCCGATGCGTTGGCCGAGCAGCCGGACCAGAGGCTCGGGGGTGGCGACCATCTTCGCGATCCGCTCGGCCCGGTCGGCCGCGTGCGGGTTCTGGTCGAGGTGGCGGAGGTGGCTGCGGACGGCCGCGTAGACCTCGGCACGCTTGCGGCGCAGCATCGGCTGGGCGGCCCAGCGGAACACGATGCTGCGGGCCAGGTCGCCGACCACCGGGAACCGGCGCTGGGTGGCCGAGATCAGGTGTTCCAACGCCTGGCCGACGAGCTCGCGCAGCTCGGCGCCGGGCAACGGCTCGTTCAGCCACCGCTGGAGGAACGCGACGATCACCGAGACGTCGGCGGAGGCCCGCTGCTGCGCGAGGAAGATCCGGAACACGGCTTCCTCCAGCTCGGGCGTACGCGTGAAGTCGGTGACGCCGTAGTGGGCGAGTACCCGGGCGAGCCGGGTGCGGAAGGTCTCCGGCAGCGCGGCCCGCTCGACGTCGAGACTGCGCAGGTAGGTGTGGAAGTGCTCGCGCGGGCTGTGCACCGGGTTGTCGGGCTTGGTTTCCTCGCCGACGGGCCGGTTACGGCTGAGTTCGGACAGATCGGCGAAGATCTGGAGCAGCTCGACCTCTTCCTCGAGCGGGGGATAGCGCAACTCGGCCCGCGCGGCCAGGTAGTCCGACAACGCCCGGCGCTCGTCGCGGGGGTCGAGGTCGTAGCCGAGCAGCAGGCTGCGTAGTTCAGCGATGCCGCGGGCGACCCGGGCCTCGGCGGAGAGGCCGCTCCGTTCGGGTGGCAGCTCCAGATCGACCGCCTCGGCCGTTGCCGCCCCGCCCTCGGTGTCGTCACCTGTCGGCTCCAGCCGCAGCAGTGGCGCGCCGGCCTCCACCTGGCTGCCGACAGAGACCAGACACTCCCGCAGCCTCGCGTTGACCGGTGCGCGCAGGACGGTCTCCATCTTCATGCTCTCGAGGACGAGCACGGGCGCCCCCGCCTCGACCTCGTCGCCCACCGCGACCGGGGTCGCGACGACCAGCGCGGGCGCGGGGGAGCGCAGCACACCGCCCTCGTCGCGGCTGACCCGGTGGGTCACCCCGTCCACCTCGACCAGGTGGATGGGGCCGTGGGTGTCGGTGACGAGCCGGAACCCTCGGCCGTTGACCACGAGCCGTCCGGTGTGTTCGTCGAACCGTTCCAGTTCCGCGTCCACGAAGGTGTCGCCGATACCGACGTGGAACCGGCGCGGTCCGGTCTGCGCCACGGTCACCCGGTAGCTCACACCGCGGAGCTTGAGGTCGATCGGCCGGCCGCCGTCGTGCTGGACCTGCGGGCGGCCACCGTGCGCGGTGGCGAGCAGCCGCTGCCGTTCGAGGAAAGTCTGGTCCTCGTACGCCTCGATCGCGGCGGCAGCCAGTGCGATCCCGGAGTGTCGGGTGGAGGTCAGACGGCCCTGGGCGCGGACCCGGTCGATCCACCCGGTGTCCGCGGTGCCGTCGATCACCTCGGGCTGGTTGAGCAGGTCGAGCAGGAAACTCTTGTTGGTGGCGCCGCCTTCGATGATCACCGTGGTCTCGGCAACCGCGCGGCGCAGCCGGCCGAGTGCCTCGGCACGGTCACGGCCGTAGGCGATGATCTTCGCGATCATCGAGTCGAAGTCGGCCGGGATCACGTCGCCCTCGCTGACCCCGGTGTCCACGCGGATGCCCGGACCGCTGGGCAGCACCATCCGGACGATCCGGCCGGGCGACGGAGCGAAGTCGCGGTCCGGGTCCTCGGCGTTGAGCCGCGCCTCGACGGCGTGTCCGACCTCGGTCGGGACCAGGTCGCCGAGCCGTCCGCCGGCGGCCACGTGAATCTGGGCCTTGACCAGGTCGAAGTCGGTGGTGGCCTCGGTGATCGGGTGTTCGACCTGAAGCCGGGTGTTGACCTCGAGGAAGGCGAACAGCTTCTCGCCGGGGTGGTACAGGAACTCCACGGTGCCCGCGCCCCGGTAGTCCACGGCCAACGCGAGCCGCTCGGCCGCCGCCTTCAGGTCGCGAACCTGCTCCGGAGTGAGGACGGGGGAGGCGGACTCCTCGATCACCTTCTGGTTACGCCGCTGCACCGTGCAGTCCCGGACACCCAGCGCCCACGCGGTGCCCTGGCCGTCGGCGATGATCTGCACCTCGACGTGGCGCGCCCCGGTGACCAGGCGTTCCAGGAACACGACGCCACTGCCGAACGCCCGCTCGGCCTCCAGGCGTGTCCGCTCGTACGCCTCGGCGAGCTCCTCCTCGTCGCGGACGACCCGGATGCCCCGGCCGCCGCCACCCGCGGTCGCCTTCAGCATCAGCGGGTAGCCGATGGCGGCCGCCGCGCGCCTGGCGGCGCTCAGGTTCTCCACCGGGCCGCGGCTCCACGGCGCCACCGGGACGCCGACCTCCTCGGCGAGGAGCTTCGCGCCGATCTTGTCGCCGAGCTTACGCATCGCTTCGGCGCTCGGGCCGATGAAGGTGACGCCGTTCTTCTCACAGAGTTCGGCGAAGGCCGGGTCCTCGGCCACGAAGCCCCAACCGACCCATGCCGCGTCCGCCCGGGTCTCGACGAGTGCGCGTTCGAGGAGCGCGTGGTTCAGGTACGGACGCGCCGACGCAGGCCCGAGGCAGTAGCTGTGGTCTGCCTCGCGAACGAAGGTGGCGGTGCGTTCGGCTTCGGTGTACAGGGCGATGGTCTCGATCGGCGGGATCCCAGCCTCGGCGTTGAGCTCACGGACGGCGTGGATCAGCCGCATGGCGGCCTCTCCCCGGTTGACGATGGCGATGCGGCTGAACACCGAGTAAGCCTCCAAACGTTCCCTCACCACAGGACGGGGACTTCCTCGGGGCAGGGCCCCCGCCGACAACTCTTGCCGTTACCGATCGGTACGGAAAGTATTGTGCCCGCCACTCGGGATCGGCGAAAGTTGTGCACCTCCGCCAACTCTAGAGGTCGCGACTCCGCCTCATGATCGGCCACCGGGTCCCGGCGTCGGCCCACCCCACCCCTGCACGCCGCCGCCGAGCGCGTCCGTATCCGGGCCACCGTCGCGTCAGCCACCCGGCGACGTCCGCCTGACCGTGCCGTGGTCGTCGGCCGGAACGCCGGTCGGGGCGAAAGCGACACCGGATCCCCCGGCCGGTCGTCGGGTCTGTCCTGCACGGCACGCACCGTCACGTGCTAACCACCGAGAGCTGCCATCTCCTGCCTGTGGCGTCGGGTCACCACCGATCCGGCAACGCGGTGCGCCCACCGTTCCCAGTCGTCGAACTCCAGGAACCGGCCCAGCCGGACGAGCTGCGTCAGCGGATCGTCGACGAGGTCGTCGTACGTCATGGTCAGCAGTTCTCGGGGCCGGGCGTCCGCGATGGCCTGTTCGGCCTCGCCGGCGAGGAACGCGCAGAGACTGCGGTACCGCTGGATGTCCCGGCCGCGTTCGCGCAGCACCTCGGCCGTGAGGCGACCGGGAAGGTACCGCCGGAGCTCCTCCGGCACCGGCTGGTCGGCACCGACGTGGAAGAGGTCGATCCCGTACCGGCCGAGCGACTCCACGCTGAGCTGCAGGAGCTGGAAGGAGGGATGGCGGCTCATCGAGCGGGCGGTATCCTCCCGGTTGCGGGTCAGATAGACGATCTTCGCGTTCGGGAAGCTCTCCAGCAGGTGGCGGGCGACGTGGCTGGAGCCGCCGGACCGTTCGACCCAGCGCCGCCGCCCGGTGAGCGAGGTCAGCAGATCCAGGAACATCCGGTGGTGCTGGGCCAACGGTTGGGTCGGAAACCCGGGGACCAGGTCGGCGAGGGTGTCGAACAGGCGGTCCGGTTCGGGGGAGATCTTCGGCAGCGTGGTGGCGAGGATGCGGGGCAGCGCGGTGAGGTCGCCGGCCCAGCGGCCGTCCGCCGGATAGACGACCTCGGCCGGGGTGAGGCCGATCCGGATCAGCGTGGCCAGTTCCGGCCGAGGGCTGCTCAACCGTGCCCAGTACGCGGCTCCGCTGAACGGTTCCCGGTCGTCGCCCCAGGGTTCGACCGATGCGACGAACTCCTGGACCGAGAGGGTGTCGGGCTCCTGGGCGATCAGGTCCGACAGGAGGGTGGACCCGCACCGGCCGGTACTGATGATGATCGCCTGGCCCGGGGTCGGTGGCTGCATGCGTCCTCCTCTGGGCGCGGGTCAGTGAGCGGTCGCGGGGGCGGACGGCTCGTCCCGCCCCTCTCGTGGGGGCGGTCCTGCCACCGGGTGGCCGGCACGGCCCTCGCCGACCTGACGGAGCCAGGGCAGGACGATGCTACGCACGGTGTCTGGCTTGTCGACGAGTAGTGAGTGTCGCTGGCCGGGTACGGTGACGATCCGGGCACGCGGCAGCAGTCGCCCCACCTCGTGGGCCAGTTCGACCATTGGCGAGTCACCGCCGTACACCCACAGCGTGGGGCACCCGAGTGCGGCGATGCGCTCCTCGGACGGCAGCCGGCTGGCCGGCAGGTCGCGCACGAGACTCGTGGTGGCCAGCACATCCCGGGCCGTCCTGGCTCGGCGACTGGCCAGCTCCCCACGTTCGGCCCTGATCTCGGCGAGCGCGTGCGCGCGCGGCAGGTAGGTCGCGGCCAGGTCGAGTTGCGCGGCCACCCGCGTGAACCACTCCGCGGTGGGCGGAGCGGACTCGATGGCGGCGATCGCGACGACCCGTTCGGGATGCCGTACCGCGTAGCCGCACGCGATCGTGCCTCCGAAGGAGTTGCCGAGCAGGTGGATCGGGCCGGTGACGTCGAGCGCGGCCAGGAGCGCGGCCAGGTCGTCGACGAAATCGTCCAGCGCGTAGCCCTCCGCCGGTCGCTGGGTGTGTCCGTGTCCTCGCAGGTCGTACATGACCACGCGGAAACCTGCCGTGGCGAGCGGGTGTGCCAGGGTGAGATACCAGCTGGCCAGGGTGTCGGTCGCCATGCCGTGGACCAGTACGGCGGCCGGGGCGGCACCGGACGCGCCGAGGTCTGCGGCCGGGGCGAGCTGCTCCACGTGGACGGACAGGCCGTTGGCCCACACCGTGCTCATGCCGGCGTGCCCGCAGTGCCCCGGCTGGCGTCCGCCGGTTCGGTGGAGGTCTCCGCCTCCTCGAGTGCGGCGGCGATGTGCTCGACGAGCTGGCCGACCCGAAGCTGCCGTAGCGAGTCGAGGTCCAAGCCGGCCACGAGCTGGGCGAAGTTGACCGCGTCTCCGTAGCGGCCCTGCAGACGGCCGGCCAGGGAGACGATGTCGATGCTCTCCAGTTCCAGGTCGTCCTGGAATCTGGTCGCCATGGTGATCTCGCCATCGATTCCCGCGTCGCCGCGGATGGCGTGCAGTATCCCGGCGATCTCGGCGAGGATGGCGGCCCGGTCCACAGGCATGTGAGGTCCCTTCTCGTGATTGCGCGGCTACCGAGGGTCGACTTGGGGAGTGCTCTGTGGACCCCAGGTCCAGCCGACCACGTACCGCCGCGCCGGCAGGTCTTCGGGGTTGGACACCTCTCGGTGCGCGATCCGGTAGGTGCGGCCGCCGGCGTCGACCGTCAGCTGCTCCGGGGTGACGGCGATCACCGTGAACCGTCGCGGATCCCCGGCCGGCCCCGCGCCCTCCGCCTTGGCCGTCGCCTGTTTCGCCGCCCACCACCGGGCGAGCCACACACCCCGGTCCCCGTCGCCGACCACCGCGTCGAGCAGCCGCCGCTCCGGCTCGGACAGCGTGGAGACGACGATGTCGGCCGGGTGTTGGGTGATCTCGACGACGTCGATGCCGAGGCCGGGGGTGTCTGGTGG